>ENA-OQIO01000268-OQIO01000268.1-human-gut-metagenome-genome-assembly--contig:-NODE-268-length-28051-cov-2.608652_pt1 | contig 28051 bp, 26 predicted proteins | sample MGYA00242573_ERZ504737 | MGnify/ENA primary metagenome ERZ504737 (study PRJEB26092, sample SAMD00036203) | human gut metagenome | host: Homo sapiens | study: EMG produced TPA metagenomics assembly of...
GTCATTTCAATGCCGGAGAACCGTCGGGCTGAAATTTATTCAGTCCTGCGATAAAAAGATATTTGTGCTGCCTGCGGCACAAATATCTGTGTGAAGAATCTTTAATTTAAGGATTCTTCACACTTTCTCCTTTATTTTCCATTTGACATTTTTGTTGCAATATAATCACTCAGATAAGCTGAAACTTCCTTTTCTGTGCTCATGCCCATCACCGTATCCGTAACGGCAGCGGCTTCTTTCATCGTCCATGAAGCAATATTTTTTCTTGTTTCCAGTACTTTTGATGCCGTCACGCTGAATTCATCTAATCCGAATGCTAAAAGCAGCGGTATCATTGCCGGATTGCCTGCGGCTTCCCCGCACATGCCGACTTCAATATTTTCCCGTTTTGCGCACTCGATAATACGCTTTACAGAGCGCAGTACCGCCGGATGGAATGCCGAATACAGATAGGCAACATTTTCATTGCCCCTGTCAACCGCAATTGTATACTGCGTTAAATCATTCGTACCAATAGAGAAAAAGTCGCTTCCTTTGCTAAAATGTCGCAAGCATACATGCCGCCGGTGTTTCAATCATGACGCCTAACAAAATATCCTTATCATACGGAATTTCTTTACTGTCAAGTTCCCGCATGACATTCTGCAAAATTGTCCGCACGTTGCGCACTTCACTCACACCGGTAATTAACGGAAGCATAATGCGGATATTGCCGTAGGCACTTGCCCGCAGGATTGCCCGCAGCTGTGTTGTAAAGACGTCGATTCTGCCAAGCAGAACCGGATGGCACGGTATCCTAAAAACGGATTGCTCTCCTTTGTCAGCCCCATGTACGGAATGTCCTTGTCTCCGCCAATATCCAGTGTACGGATTGTTAAAACCTTGTTTTTACAGATGACCGCTGCCCGCTTATAGACTTCAAACTGTTCTTCCTCTGTCGGCATGGAAACACCGTTCATAAACAGAAACTCCGTCCGAAACAAGCCGACACATTCTGCCCCGGATTCCATCGCCTTGACGGCATCCTCTGCATTTCCGATATTTGCGGCAAGGCACACTCGTTTTTCATCCTGTGTGACTGTATCTTTATTGATATATTTCTTTAGCTCCTGCACCTGTTCTTCATATAACTTGCGTTTTTTGCGATATATTTCTATCGTCTTTGGAATCGGCTGTACAAAGACTTCTCCGTATTCACCGTCTACAATCACCATATCGCCGTTACCGATTTTTTCCAACGCATCTTTTACGCTTAATACCGCAGGAATTTCAAGCGCTCTTGCAAGAATGGCCGTATGCGAGGTTTCCCCGCCTTTTTCCGCCACGATTCCTGCCACATGCGCTGTATCCATAACCGCAGTAATGGACGGCTGGAGTTCCTTTGCAATAATAATCGTATTTTCCGGCAGATGTGTCAGGTCTACACTATGCACACCCAGTAAAATGCCCGCCAGACGGTCTTTTAAATCAATAATATCCGCAATGCGCTGTGCTACCGCCTCACTGCCCGAATTTTCAAAAATCTTAATATAGAGATTACACGTTTCTTCAACTGCCGCTTCCGCGCAGACCTTCTGCTCCTGTATCATCTGTAAAATGCCGTTGTCCATTTCCGCGTCATTAATCAGATAAATCTGGTTGTGCAGAATCAGTGCTGTCTTGTCCTTTTCGCCAAGCCGCTGTTTTAACTGCTCTATCATCTGCTGTGTTTCTTCAATAAACTGCGCCTTTGCCTTTTTATAACGTTCCTGCTCTGCCGCCGTATCTTCGATTTTTTTAACGGAAATTTCCATCTGCGGACTTTCTACAATCAAAGCCCGTCCCATTCCGATTCCTTTTGATGTACCTATTCCTCTAATCATATAAGCCCCCGTTTCCGCATTTTACGCTTAGCCGTTAAATACATATTTAATCATATTAATCAGTGTTTCGCTTGTATCCCTTGAATAGACGGTTTCACGTGCCAGTACCGGGTTGTCCGTAATAATATTGTCTACGCCCTTATTCGTCAGATTCTTAATAGAAGCTTCGTTGTTGACCGTCCATGCAAAAACCTGTTTACCGGACTGATGAATGGCATCCACCGTTCTTTTGGATAAGAACGAAGCATTCATGCTGAAAAAGTCGATATCCGGCATATTAAAATAATCCCCGTATGCCACCGACAAAATATATCCCGTCTGGATTTTTGTATCATAGTGCTTTGCATATTTTAACGCATAATAGTCAAATGATGTAATCACACATTTATCTTCCATATTATACTGATGAATTAATTCTATCACTTTTTCTGCCAGTTTTACACTGGAAGCCGTCGTTTTTAACTCGATATTAATGCGGATTTTTCCGTCCGTCAGTTGAAATACTTCTTCCAGTGTCGGCACCTGTTCTCCGGCATATTCTGCACTGTATGAACTGCCTGCATCAAGCTGTTTAACTTCTTCCAGTGTCATTTCTGAAATTTTTCTGTCAACGCCTGTTGTTCTTGCCGCACTTGCATCATGCATAACAACCACTTCATCATCAGCGGTCAGCTGCACGTCCAGTTCAATGTAATCTGCCATATCATCCATGGCTCTTTTAAATGCTGCCAGCGTATTTTCCGGTGCCTCCGTAGATGCGCCGCGGTGTGCCGTAATGGTCGTTTCATGGAAAATAGCAATTTTATCAAACGGATTTTTATTAAATGAACCTACCACATAAACTGCATTTAACACAACGGACAAAATCAGCACTCCGAAGTAGATGGTTCTGTTTAACCGGTAATAACGGTTTCTGATATAAATGACACTAAAATCTACCGGCTGCGTATTGTATTTATAATACATACGCGAAATCACCGTATAGGATACAGGAATGGCAATAAACACCAGAAACAATTTTCGTCCCGCCCCGGATGGCACGCAGAACGGATAAATAAACCGCACTTCCCATATACGCCATTGCAAGCAGTTTCACGCCTGCAATCAGAACTGCTGAAATCAGCACATAAAAAATACCGATTATCACAAGCACACCCAGATTGTACATTACAAGTGAACCAAGTGTTCCCATAAAATGCTTTTTCACAATTGCAGCACTCTTTTTATAAGCCTGTCTGAAATCCACACCTTCCAGCATAAACACATGGAAAGAATAAATCCCGAAAATCATCACAGTATAAATAATCAGCGTACCTGCAATCAATGCACCTTTTACAAACCATGTGTTTCGCAGAATATACATCTTAAACAGATTCACCGCCGTCTGGGAATAGAGTACATTCCACAAATCGCCACGTTAATCGTAAGAATCATGATAAAATAAAACAAGGCGAGTGGAATATTTTTTATCTGAAACAGCGGACGGATATGCTTTAATGCCGTGAGTCCCGTTTCTATAATGGAAGCTGTACATTCCTGTCTTTTTAACTCAAAACAGGTTGTTAAAAAAGACATTTCATAGCTGCAGTATAGTACAAACAGAACAATTAATAAAACCAGTGTCAAAATCACTGCCGGATTTGTAACCGCTTTTAAAATGTATTCATTTGTAAGATAACTGATTCCTGCAAAGCGGAACACCAGATTTAATACCAGTACCGCCAGCGGATAGACAATCGCCGTTGCTGCCAGCTTATATGTCAGTTCAAAAACAAATATGTGCTTTCCGCTGCGCATCAGCAGACTCAAATCTTCCTTTGCCTTTTTTAACATTTTCTACAATCTCCGTTACTTTTGTTTCAAAAATGGCAAAAGCGCCTTTACCGATATGGCAACTGCGCTCTACCCAACGCCCTATGGGCGGTATTTTCCTTAATGTCTTATAATTCTGGATAAAATATCCATATTTTTAAAACTCTCACTGTTCTGGATATTCTGTATAAAATGTATCGTAAAATCAATGAGATAGGATATTGTAAGCACTGCCCCGAAAAAGCAGACAAATCTTTCGTCCAGTGCAAATACCAGATTTTCTACCAGCCGGTTGAAAAATCCAAAGATAAACAACGCAAGAAATCCCCAGCCAGTGTACTCTGAAGGCATAGAATTCCTTTATAATTAATCTTTTTATGTGTATAATCCCACCACACTTCATCAAACAGCCGGAGCATCACCTGTGCTGTCAGATATTCAAAAATCGTGGCGGCAATGCAGCCCCAGATATACAGTGCCACATAATTGTGTTCAATCGGCTGGAATAAATGATATGCAATAAACACACCAAAGCCGTAAATGACACAAAACGGAAGCTTTGCAAATCCTCTGTTTTCCCATCTGCCCAGCTGGATGCGGATTACAACACATTCCATTGCCCAGCCGCAGAAGCTGTAGATAAAAAAACCACAATGCCAGCTGGCTCATATTCATGCCATGAAAAGTATAGCCTATCATAACCTTATTCTGTTCCCATAACCTTTCTTGATTTAATAAATGACCTTATCATTCTTACCGGTTCTGCCGTCAATAAACATTGTAATGTAAATGCGAAGATACATTACAAAAGAAAGCGTCATCGCTCCTGCACATACCAGCAGAAGCATTTTCTGATACCCGTCTGAAAGCTGTGGGAAGGCTACCATAATGAGCATAACTGCATACAGCAGGGCTGTACACACTTTCCCATACCACTTTGCACCATTGAGCCTGCGATGCACCGTCCTCCAGCTGATATAAGCAAATACGGTCGAAACCACTTCTTTCACAACCAGATAAATGACCAGAAGATACATGTACGGAACGCGGAACATCAGCGCCACAAGCATCGCAAGCTGCATCAGCTTATCCGCAACCGGGTCAATGACCTTTCCCAGATCCGTTATCATATTACATCTTCTTGCAATCTGCCCGTCTAAAAAATCGGTAATTCCCGATGCCAGCACTATCAATGTTGCAAGATAATAGTCGTGCGGTGTTTCTGCCGTAAATAAACGTGCAGAAACAGCGGCACCATCAGTATTCTAAGGTAGCAAAGGAATATTTGGAAGCTTGAATAAATCTTTTATTTCAAACTTAAATTTCAACTCTGATCTGCCTCCGTTCATCTTAAAGAAGTCCTTCTAATGTCTTTCTGACTGCTTTGATGAAATCCTGTGTATTTAATGTCTTTGCATTGTCCAGTGTTGTAATCAGTGCAAGGTCTTTTGTCATTTCACCGTTTTCAACGGTTTTAATGCAGGCTTTTTCCAGCTTATCCGCAAATGCACACAATTCCGGAATGTTATCGAGTTCACCGCGTTTTCTTAACGCACCTGTCCATGCAAAAATGGTTGCAATCGGGTTGGTTGAAGTTTCTTCACCCTTTAAGTGCTTGTAGTAATGTCTCTGAACTGTTCCGTGTGCAGCTTCATATTCGTAGTATCCGTTTGGTGATACGAGTACGGATGTCATCATGGAAAGTGAACCGAACGCTGTTGCTACCATATCACTCATAACATCTCCGTCATAGTTCTTGCATGCCCAGATATAGCCGCCTTCTGAACGGATAACACGGGCTACGGCATCGTCAATCAGTGTATAGAAATACGTAATACCTGCTTCTTCAAATTTAGCTTTATAGTCGTTATCGTAAACTTCCTGGAAAATATCCTTAAAAGTATGGTCATATTTCTTGGAAATGGTATCCTTTGTCGCAAACCATAAATCCTGCTTTGTTTCCAGTGCAAAGTTAAAGCAGCTTCTTGCAAAGCTTTCAATAGAACCGTTTAAGTTGTGCATGCCCTGTAATACACCGGCACCCTTAAATTCATGAATCAGTTCTTTGGTCTGTGTACCGTCTTCTGCCGTAAATACCAGTTCTGCTTTTCCGGCACCCGGTACTTTCATTTCACTGGCCTTGTATACATCACCGTAAGCATGTCTTGCAATGGTAATCGGCTTCTTCCATGTCTTTACATATGGCTCAATGCCTTTTACGATAATCGGCGCACGGAAAACAGTTCCATCAAGCAGTGCACGGATTGTTCCATTCGGACTTTTATACATTTCTTTTAAGTCATATTCTTTAACTCGTGCTGCATTCGGTGTAATGGTTGCACACTTGACTGCAACACCGTATTTCTTAGTTGCTTCAGCAGAATCGATTGTTACCTGGTCGTTGGTTTCGTTTCTGTGAACCAGACTAAATCGTAGTATTCTGTATTCAAATCTACAAAAGGAGTCAGCAGTTCATCTTTGATTAACTGCCACAGAACTCTTGTCATTTCATCTCCGTCCATCTCTACTAACGGTGTTGTCATCTTTATCTTTTCCATGCGTCATTTTTCCTCTCTGTCTATATTTATTCAAATTTTCATTTTATTATAATGTATTTTCTATATTTTGTAAACCCTTGTTCTGCTGTCATATCCATTTGTCCTTCGTAGTGATTCTATGGCTGCATTTTCAATAATTTTACCGTATAAATCACATTCCGGCGGAAAAACTTTTATTATTAATTGTAATCGGCAAATTTGTTTGTTATAATCTTTAACGTGTATTTTAACTTCGCAGCAAAACAAGGAGGCAAATTCCTCTGCTCCTGCTTAGGGCAGTCGCATTTTGCTTCGCAAAACAAGGAGGAATGAATATGTGTGGATTTGCAGGGTTCACCGGGTATCTTGAAAACGGTGAAGAAGTTCTCACAAATATGATGAATAAAATTATTCACCGCGGTCCGGACAGTGCCGGACAGCATATTGACGGGAAAGCATATATGGGCTTTCGACGTCTTTCTATTATCGACCTCGATAACGGCAGCCAGCCGATGTATAATGAAGATAGAAAAATTGTCATTACATTTAATGGTGAAATTTACAACCATCAGGATTTAAGAAAAGATTTAATCGAAAAGGGACATACCTTTGCCAATAATTCCGATACAGAAGTATTGATTCACGCTTATGAAGAATACGGCGAAGATATGCTTTCCAAGTTAAGAGGTATGTTTGCCTTTGTAATCTGGGACAGTGAAAAGGAAACGATTTTTGCGGCAAGGGATTTCTTTGGCATTAAGCCATTTTACTATGCCGTTGTTGACGGAAATCTGGTGTATGCTTCTGAAATTAAAAGTATTCTGGAATATCCGGGCTACAAAAAAGCAGTCAATGAAACTGCACTGGAAAATTACCTGACTTTCCAGTATTCCGTACTGGAAGAAACATTTTTCAAGGGCATTTATAAGCTGATGCCGTCCCACTGCTTAACATTCCATAATGGTGAGTTAAACATTAAGCGTTACTGGGAACCTGTTTTTGAAGCAGATGAGTCCGTTTCTTTAGATGACTGGGTTGAACGTATCGACAATGCAATGCACGATTCCGTGGAACACCACAAAATCAGTGATGTTGAGGTCGGCTCTTTCCTTTCAAGCGGTGTGGATTCCAGCTATGTTGCCGCAACTTTTAACGGGGATAAGACTTTCACGGTTGGCTTTGACTATGAAAAATATAATGAAATTGACTACGCAAAAGCACTTTCCGAAAAAATTAAAATTGACAATTATTCCAAGCTGGTTTCCAGTGAAGAATACTGGGCTGCGATTCCAAAAATCCAGTACCATATGGACGAGCCTTTGGCAGACCCGGCTGCAATTGCCCTCTACTTTGTAAGCCAGACGGCTTCTAAGCACGTAAAGGTTGCACTCTCCGGCGAAGGTGCCGATGAATTTTTCGGCGGCTATAATATTTACAGAGAACCGCATGACCTTGCAGGCTTCCAGAAACTTCCTTATGTTTTACGAAAAGGACTGGCTTCCTGTGCTTCTGCACTGCCGTTCCGTTTTAAGGGAAAGAATTTCCTGATTCGTGCAAGCAAACCGGTGGAAGAACGTTTTATCGGAAATGCGTTTATGTTTAACGAAAAGGAACGCAGCCGCGTTTTAAAAAATCCAACCGGAAAGTACAATCATACGGAGCTGACAAAACCGTTTTACGATAAGGTTAAAAATCAGGATGATGTCACAAAAATGCAGTACATTGATATTAACTTCTGGCTGATTGGCGATATTTTATTAAAAGCCGACAAGATGAGTATGGCACACTCCTTAGAGGTCCGTGTTCCATTCCTTGACAGGGAAGTTTTTGATGTTGCACGACATATCCCGACAAAGTATAAAGTCAATAAGCAGAATACAAAGTATGCAATGCGTATGGCTGCGCACCGCTATCTGCCGGATATGGTCGCAGAAAAGAAAAAACTTGGCTTCCCGGTACCAATCCGTATCTGGCTGCGTGATGAAAAGTATTATAACGTAATTAAAAAAGCGTTCCACAGTGAAGCTGCCAACAAGTATTTTAATACCGATGTTTTAATGCAGTATCTTGATGAACATAAGGAGGGCAAAGCTGACAATTCAAGAAAGATTTGGACAGTTTATATGTTCCTTGTATGGTATGAAGACTTCTTCGGAAATACAAAGCAGGCTGCATAAACGTGCGCTGCAAGACGCAGCAGGAAAGGGCGGGTGAAAAAACTTTCGTTTCACCGCCCTTTTAGCTTTATGATATTACAAGTCCGTTTCTTATGGTGTACTGCCGTCCATCTGCAAAAAATGTACCACTATAACCAAAATCAATCGTTCCTCTGTTAAAGTACCACTGACCGTACTCGTTGCTGCCAATTCCGGTGTATGCAAAATCAATTACACCATTGTTAAAATACCACCAGCCATACTCGTTTACTGCCATTCCTGTATATACAAAATCAATTGCGCCATCTTTAAAGTACCACCAGCCGTAATCATTCACTGCCATTCCTGTATAATCTGTCAGCACCTGCCCATTCCGGACATAGAGCCATCTGTCATCCGGTATCAGCATTCCCGTAAATCCAAAGTTTAACTGTCCGTTTGTATAGAACCATGTTCCATATTCATTATCCGCAAGTCCGTTAAATGTCAGATTCAGCTGCCCGTTATTAAAATACCACCAGCCATACTCATTGCATGCCATACCCGTATAACTAAAATCCAGCTGTCCGTCTTTAAAATACCACCAACCGTATTCATTCACTGCCATTCCCGTATAATCTGTCAGCACCTGTCCATTCCGGACATAGAGCCATCTGTCATCCGGTATCAGCATTCCCGTAAATCCAAAGTTTAACTGTCCGTTTGTATAGAACCATGTTCCATATTCATTATTCGCAAGTCCGTAAAATGTCAGATCCAGCTGCCCGTTATTAAAATACCACCAGCCGTATTCGTTACACGCCATACCTGTGTATGTAAAATTAACATCACCATTCTGAATGTACCACCAGCCGTACTCATTGCACGCCATGCCGCAATAGTCTGCAGCAATCACATCATTTGCATAATAGTGCCATACACCCTCTGCATCCTGACGCATTTCATAGACAACTTTTTCCTCTGTGTCAGGCTTTGTCGGTTCTGTGTCCGGTTTCTGCGTTGGCGTTTCCGTCGGCTGTTCAGATGGCTTTGTCACCTCTGTCGTACTTTCTGTTGGTTTTGTTGCTTCTGTTGTGGCTTCCGTCGGCTTTGGTGTCGGCTTTGGCGCTTCTGTCGTAGCTTCCGTTGTACTTTCCGTTGGCTTTGGTGTCGGCTTTGGCGCTTCTGTCGTGGCTTCCGTCGCACTTTCCGTTGGCTTCTGCGTCGGCTTTGTCACTTCTGTTGTAGCTTCCGTTGTACTTTCCGTCGGCTTTGGCGCTGCCTGCGTTATTACAAGTGTATGCTCTGCCGTATGTGTTCCTGCTTTTGCGGTAATTGTAACCGTTCCTTTTGAAAGTGCCATGACAAGACCGTTTTGATCAACTGCTGCAATATTGGTATCCGAGCTTGTCCACACAACAGTTGTATCATCTGTTGTATCCTGCGGAAGAATGACAACCGATAATGCCGCTTTATCTCCGGCTTTAAGTTCTCCTGTTCCTGTAATCTTTATATCTGTAATCGGTTTCTTTACTGTAACCGTACAGCTGTCCTGCATTTTTCCGTCTTCTGTTTCAACTGTAATCACCGCACTTCCGGCACCTTTGGCTGTAACCACACCTTCCTGTGACACTTCTGCCACACCACTGTCCGAAGATGTCCAAATTACATTTTTATTGGCAGCATTTTCAGGCAGCACCTCTGCCGTAAGCTGCTCACTCTGCTGCCAGTTCAGTTCCAATGCATGCTTATTTAACTTCACCGCCGTTACTGCTGTGTCCGGTTCTGCAACGTTATTTGTAAATGCCTTAATTCTGAAGTTTGTATTATTAGTATTTCCATAGTCGCTCCAGCCATAATATTCATTCAGATAAATATAACTCTGATGCGGCTGTGCAGCACAATTGGCCTGAATTCCGTTTAATGTTCTGGCACAGTCATAATAAAGCATAACTGACTGACCGCCCGAACCGGCAAATGCTGCTACTACTGAAAATATCTCTCCCTGATTTACTGTTACCGGTTCGTCAAACGCAACCGTCTTTAAAAGATTATCCTTGTCGCCGCTTGAAAAAGAGCCGCTTTTTTGTGCTTTTAACTCGCCGCTTTCAGGATTGTCCACATCTGTAAGACCGGTGTAAATACTGATGGTATAATCCATCTGTTTTGCCATAACCTCAAAAGATGCTGCCGCAATCTGCTCTGTGCCATTCTCATTGGCTTTTGCGGTAAATACATTTGCCGCCTTAAACTGCTGCTTTCCTGTCATCATTGCAAATGCACTTCCGTCATATTGATAATTATTATCATAGTTATCCGCAGGTTCTGCTTCAAATGCCACTGCTGAACCGGAAAGACTTTGATCATAATATGAAATATAAAAATATCCGTCCTCGCCAAAATCACTTCCCCAGCTGTTACGGACTATCCATGCTCCATTTCCCTCCGGTGCTGTCGGGAAATTCTGTGCCGGATAATCATCATCCCAGCTACAACAGTGACTGCATGGTTGGTTGTCTGTTCGTCATAACAATAATATCCGGCTGTATCTGCATTATAATACTGATTGCTGGCAAACCCTGAATATGTATATGCATAATAACTGATTCCGACTGCACCATAATCCATCACAGCCTGTTTTACATCTTCCATATTCTGCAAATTATAGCTTCTATAATTCTGTAAATGCGCCACATCTGCATAAGCAAGTTCATCCGAAAGTCCTGTATCCAGTACATCGGCTGCCGTTTCATACGGTGCGCTTTCCTCACTTGCCGCTGAAAGCCAGTCTGACAGCGTATTAACCGCCATCTCATAATTTCCGCCACGCATCAGATAATTTATATCTGTATCCGTATACACGTAATCATCACCTGTCAGTCCGCCCAGCTTATCCTTCACAGAATGCGTTGCAAAATAAATCAGTTGCAATTCCGACAAATCCGTTTCCCCGTAACCTTTTTTCATCAGATTGATTTCCATGCATGCAATCGTTGAAAATGCCCAGCATGTTCCATAACCTCCCTGATTTCTGACCGCCGGCAGCTGCTGCGTCCGGTATTGTCCCGGTAATTGTTCTGCTGCTGATTTTAACAGTCCTTCTGTATCCTCTTTTTGTACTTCCTGCCTTTTTTCAGAAAAGCTGTCCGAAATATAACCTGTCTGTGCAATGCCGTCTTCCAGCCTGCTTTGCTCTGTTATTACATCTGCCGGTACCGCGGTCTGCTGTATGTTTTGCGCAATGCGGGACTTTCCGATGTAACCAGAAGTGCTGCACTTAATACCGCAGCGGCGACTTTTCTGATACATTTTTTCATATGACCTCTCATCGCTTGTCCTCCTTACATCTTTGTTTTCTTCCGCAAAAGTAAAAAAATCTACAAATGATTCTTAACAATTGCCTATGCATTTATAGCATATCCATTATTTACTATATATTGCTGTACATTTTCATTATACACACCCATACCGTCAAATGCAATCATTTCATGCACGCCACAATATTTTCCATAGAAAGTATTCTGTCGGCATAATCTGCCATCTGCCTGTCATGCGTAACCATGACAATCGTCTGTCCGTACCGCATAGACGCTCTTGATAAAATCGCCGCCACGCTTTCTGCATTTTCTGCATCTAAATTTCCGGTCGGTTCATCGGCAAAAAGCACCGCCGGTCTTGTAACCAGCGCCCTTGCAATTGCCACACGCTGTTTTTGTCCGCCGGACATTTCATCGGGATACCGCTCCCTGCAGTCCGTAATTCCCAGTTCTTCAAAGAGCCGCTCCAGCTGCTCCTTATCCACCGCCTGGTGTGCAATCTTTAGCGGAAGCAGTACATTTTCATATGCCGTATATTCCGGAAAAAGACTGTAGTCTGATAAATAAACCCGATTTTTTCCTGCCGGAACTGTGCCAGCTTTTTCCCCTTCAGCCCCGAAATGTCTTCACCTTCCACATAAACCTTTCCTTCATCCGGTTTATCAAAACTCGCCAGTATCCGAAGCAAGGTAGACTTTCCTGAACCGCTTCTTCCGACAACCGCCACAAATTCTCCACGCTCTACCGTAAAACTGCACCGGTTTAGTGCCTTTACGACAACACGCCCCGCCTGATAGGTCTTTGAAATATTTTCTGCCCGTAAAATTTCTCCCATAATTTCCTCTTTTCCGCAGGTACTAGATTTTACCCTGCTTTAATGCAAACTGCGGCAGTACCACCCTGAAAACCGCGCCCTGCCCGTCTTGTCTGTTATATGCCTGTATCGTCCGCTGTGTGCTTCAACCACAAGCCTGGAAAGATTCAAGCCGATACCTGTCTGAAACGATGCGTAATCTCCCTGCGTTTCAAACCTGTCAAATAAATGTGCCGTGTCGCCATCCGCAAATCCGTTTCCGTTATCCACTACCTTAATAACACACTTATCCGCATGCACCACGGCAACTATTTTTACCTCCGGCTGTTCTTGCATCTGTTGTGCTGCCCGTGCCGCACGGCAGGCATTTTCCACAAGATTAATCAATGCTTCCGTAATCCACTGTCCGTCTGCATAAATCTGTGCGTCCTTATGCGCACAGTCAAAGGTCAGTTTACAGTCTGTCTGTACTGCCTGTCTGACATTTTCAAACAGACCTGAAATGCTGACCGGCTCTTTTATAAAACGCACCTTTCCTGCCTCAATGCGGCTGATCGTAAGTAACTGACGGATAAATTCTTTGATTCTGTCCACATGTAAAAAACACTGTGCAATGTCGTTTTGTATCGTCTGTTCCTGCGGAATTTCTTCCCGGATAACATCAAGTAACAGACTTAATCCCGCAAGCGGTGTCTTAATCTGATGTGCAATATTTTCCGTAAATTTCTGTACATGTTCTTCTTTTCTTTTGGTATACCGCAGTGCTGCTTCCAATTCCTCACGGCATTTTTTTATCTGCACTTTATCACTTTCCAACAGTGCATAAACGTCACTGCCGCCAATCTTTTTTACATACCGCCATGAAAGAAGCCCCATAACAGCCAGTATCACAATACCTGCAAGCAGAAAGCCCTTTCCACCCGCATACCACATCAGGCGGAAAATTCCCTGCTCCGTGTAACCGCTTTCATACACCGCCGATGCCGCAGAAATGAGATTTTCATGATTTATCTTTGCCATAAACATATGATGGGTCACTAAAATCCCCGCCGACGGATTACTCTGATAAACAGCACCAATGACCGCCTGACATTTTAATTCGTAAAATACCGCCATCCCCGCAAAGCTTAAAAGCCATACCGTAAGCCATGTCAGATTCATCACTGCTGCACGTTTTCTCACTTCATTTTTACCGATTTTATTTTTACCGTCCGCTCTCCCGGCTGCTTTCTTCTTCACTAATTACACACCTCAAATTCCACCGGTAGCATATCCCCGGATTGTTTCTATATATTGCTGTTTTCCCTTTGTATACACGCCCAGTTTATTTTTTAACCGGCTTACCGAAACCGTCAGCGTGTTGTCCTCCACAAAATTGCCGTGTCCGTCCCACAGCTTTTCTAAGAACTGTCCTCTTTTAATAATAATTTCGGGATTTCTTAAAAAAATTTCTAACAGCTGTGCTTCTAACGGTGTCAGCTTTAACAGTTGTCCGTCCTTAAATATTTCCGCTCTTTTAAAATCCGCCCGGATATCTCCGCTTACCAGAATCTTGCGCCGGTTCTGCACCTGTGGCAGGGCAGACATTTCCGACATAACTGGTACTGCCAGCCTGCGCAGATTGGCATGAATCCTTGAAATCAGTTCTGCTGCCCGAAATGGCTTTGTAATGTAATCATCTCCGCCAATGTCCAGTCCCTTTGTGATACTTTCCTCGTCATCACATGAAGTCAGAAACATCACAATCGCCTGTGAAATTTTCCGGATTTCATGACAGATATCAAACCCATTGCCGTCCGGCAGCCACACATCCAGCAGATAAATGTCATACTGCTGCCCGCTCTTTATTTGCTCCACCGCCTGCTGTTTATTTTCAACTGCCTGTACCAAAAAATCCCTGTTCTGTAACAGCCGTACCAGACTATCCTTTAATGAAATGTCATCTTCTACGACAAGTATTTTTATTTTTGTATCCTGTTCCATTTATCTGCTCCTGTCTGACTGCTTTTCCCTATTCTGACATAAATCAGCGCCCGTTAGCAACAATCCTGTACCGGCAACTGCCGCAGCAATTCCCGCGGTCTGTAGCTTCCAAGCGCCGGTCCGCCCTGCACTGTCCCTGCTGCATAAAACAAAATGCCTGCCATGACGGCCCCCGGCACCGTTGCCAGACTACAGTTTTGTATTTCATCTGTATAAATGGCACTCCGCTCCATTCCAAGTTCCATTAAAAGACGCATCCTCTTTTTCTGCTCCTGCAGATAAAACAGACTCCATACCACCAGAATCAATCCATACAGTAAAAGAATCCCGGCGATTGTAATACCATAGAAAAACAATTGATTGAGATATTGTATCCTGTACACGTTGTTTTCTTCAAAATGGCTCACATACGAATAGCCGTAGGAATCCAGATACGCCCTTAACACCTCATCAGCTGCCTGATACAGTGCTGACAGACCATAGGATACCGTTACTACATTTTCCCTTAAATCCTGATACTGTGCAGGGTCATATTCCTTTTCCATGACCGTACACATTCTTTTGGCGGACAGCTGATAACGGTTATAAACGACACTTTCCGGCATAATCCAGTATTCCTGTGCATTCATTTCCCTTAATATAGGAAACTTCTCATAAAATGCCGTTTCGTTTTCTTCATCCAGATAGACAACTGCTGCCACTGTCACCGGATTTTCTGATTTATACATATTTTTACCGTCACGGTATCTATATAAAATCTTTTCCTGTAACGTTTCCGGAAGTTCCTGAATTTCCTGTCTGATTTCATCTTCCTGCTTGTCATCCATATCTGACAGGATTTCTTCTGCCGCATCAAACTCTGCTGTTGAAAAACGCATTTTCTGCATATAATCCGCGCATTCCTGATACAATTCCGATACAGCATAACTTGAGTGATTATTATTCATCCAATAAAAGTAGTCCGAAGATGACGATAGTGTATCACCTGCCTTACAGGTGTCCACATATTCCCCGGCAGCCCCTTTCTGAATCACCAGTACAGCCTGCTCTCCACGTTCAAAGGCTTCATAATCTCTGTATTCTTCATCGATATAATCTTCCAGCTCCTCATAAACTGCCCTGTTTGCCGCCACATAATAATCCAGACTGCGCGTTCCGTTAAATTTACTAAAAACAAAATGTGTCATTGTACGTGTTCCGCTGTATGCCGGCATTTCATACTTCATAACACCCTTGTTTAAAAAATTTTCCAGACCGTTTTCTTCGATGTACTGCTTATAAAATTCAGTATCATTTTTAGTCTTATAATACAGAACCATCCAGTTCTGCACCAATGCGGTATCTGTTTTGTCAATTCCGGACATTTGTCCGATATATGCCGTCAGCGACTGCGGCAGGCCATGAATTACACGCATTTTCCCCGTATCATATTTGTAATCCAGCATTACCTTCTCCCCATCCAGTACCGTCTCGGAAGATGTTGTGCCGCTGCTTTCACTTGCTGTATTTGAATTTCCTTCATCGATAATACCTTCCGGTGTAATTATTAAATCCGGCTGTCTTTTTTCATGGGTGTATGCTTTCTGTACCGCCGACATTTTTTGTGTGCAGACAAGCACCGCAAGCACAACAATCCCCGTAAATCCCGCTTTTATAACATGCTGTCCGTACCGCATTGTCCACACGGACAGCTTCTTTTTCTGCTTTTGCTTTTCCCTGTCCACTCTTTGCGCCGCATACAGTCCCCACAAAGCCGTTATCACACAAAAAACCGCCGTCCATGCCGCCACACTGCCAAAGGCAGTCAGCGTAAGCTGTGCCTGTGCATTCTGCCGCTGTAACAAAATCCACAGAATCAGCCACACGATTCCAATGCCTGCTGCCGTTCCGACAACCGCCGCCGGTACAATCAACACACACAGTTCTGTAAACTGGTACCATGCCCGGCAAAAACGTGTCATGCCCATTCTCTCAAACTGCCGGTAAGCTGTTCTGCGCTCCCGCTGATATGTCCACAAAACTGCCGCCGTAACAAAAATTCCCGCTGCCAGTGCGAAACAGCCCGCATAGAAACTCATTTTCCCGAAATCCGTTTCATGACTGTCATATGTCTTACTGTTATAAATCAATTTTGTATCTGCGGTTGATACCTTATACATGCCCTGATATATCTGCCTGTAATCCGCTGTATGGATATCTTCATTAAGCGCGTAAAGCGTTGTAACCGATTCCGTCTGCGCATAGTTTTCCGCCTCTATCTGCGTAACAAGCATGACCGGCATATAACTTCCGCTGTCCCAGTATGCCGCATAATCCTCCAGTATGCCTGTCAGCGTATATTCCCTGACTGCCAGCTGCTTCTCGTAAATACTGGTCTTATTGTTTTTATCAGGATAGGAAACAGTTATTGTCTGCCCCAATTCTTCAGAATATCCAAGTGTTTCCAATGTATGCCGCTCTACTGCAATTTCATCATTATTCTGCGGCATTGCTCCCTTCAACAGTGTAAGTGATGCCAGCTGTGCCGCCATACTGTCCATATAACCTATTTTTATCTCTGTTGACGACAATTCGGAGACACTGTATACTGCCGTATTCACAGCTTTTCCGCTTCCTGCAAGATACGGATGTGTCTTTAATTCCTCCGACTGCGTTCCGTTACTGCTGTTTTCCATTATAAACCAGCCGCCAAATGTTTTCTTGGTCACCGCTTTCTGATAACTTAAAATGCCATTTGCACTTACCACGATAACCGCTATGAAACTGCCGCAACCGCCGCTGTAACCGTTACCTTTCCCGCCTGTTTCTTTCTTTTTGTCAGACTGTGTAACACATTTTGAAGAATCTGCATTGCACGTCACCTGCCCTTCCCCTGTTTTTATATGTTTATCTTATCACAGGAACGTGACAATTCCCTTACAAAAAAGAAAACCTTGCAGAAGATTTTCCCTTCTGCAAGGTTTTCAACCTTTTATTTCATTCTTTCTTAGACAAAAACGAATCTTACTTAAAATATTCCACGCCGGATTCAAATATCTTCAAATCCTGTTCGCCGTAGATATTGATTGCAACGGAATCACCGCGTCTTTCGGAATGTGCCATTTTACCAAGACATCTTCCGTCAGGCTTGTAATACCTTCAATCGCCATATAAGAACCGTTGACGTTCCATTCTTCGTCCATAGAAACATTTCCTGCCAGATCACAGTACTGTGTTGCTACCTGTCCGTTTTCAAACAGCTTATCTAACCATTCCTTCGGTGCTACAAAACGACCTTCGCCGTGTGAAGCAGGGTTTGTATATACACCGCCTAATTCAGCCTTTGCAAGCCATGGGCTCTTATTGGATACAACCTTTGTGTAAACCATTTTTGAGATATGGCGGTTAATGGTGTTAAATGTCAGTGTCGGTGACTGGTCATTCTGTCCGGTAATGGAGCCGTTTGGCACAAGTCCCAGCTTGATTAATGCCTGGAAACCGTTACAGATACCCAGTGCAAGACCATCTCTTTCATTTAACAGTCTTTCAACAGCTTCCTTCATCTTTGCGTTACGGAATGCCGTTGCAAAGAATTTTGCAGAACCGTCCGGTTCATCACCTGCGGAGAATCCTCCCGGGAACATGATAATCTGTGACTGGTTGATTGCCTTTTCAAATTCATCCACAGATTCTCTGATTCCCTGTGCAGAAAGGTTCTTAAATACCTTTACGATGACATCTGCGCCTGCACGTTCAAATGCCTTTGTGCTGTCGTATTCGCAGTTAGTACCCGGAAATACTGGAATAAATACAGTCGGCTTTGCTACTTTATTCTTGCATACATAAACACTGTCTGCCTTATAGAGCTTACTTTCAACCGGTGTTTCATCCTTTGAAACCTTTGTCGGGAATACATTTTCAAGCGGTTCTTTCCATACGCTTAATGCTTCTTCTGCATTAATTGCCACTTCTTTATAAGTAAACTTTGCTTCATCTGTTACTGTACCAACCGTTGTATACGGTACTGTAATTTCTGATAAACGGCTCTTTTCTACTTCTGCCACAATACAACCGTAAGCCGGTGCAAATAACTGTTCTTCCTTGAGATCATTATTTAACGCAAAGCCTTTCATATTACCGAATGCCATCTTTGAAAGTGCAGGAATCAGACCGTTTGCATCGCATACATAAGCAGAAACCACTGCTTTCTTTACAATGAGTTCATGAACAGCCGCATATAAAGCCTTTACCTGTTCAAAATCCGGTAAATCATATTCATTCTTTGTAATATCAAACCGTACCAATACATTTCCTGCTGTCTTTAATTCCGGTGTAATAATGTCGCTTTCCTTTGCTACATCAACTGCAAATGAGCAGAGTGTCGGTGGGACATCAATATCTTCAAATGTTCCTGACATACTGTCCTTACCGCCGATAGACGGAAGTCCGAAGCCTAACTGTGCTTCATAAGCACCTAACAGTGCTGCAAACGGCTGGCTCCAGCGTGACGGGTCTTCTGTCATTCTTCTGAAGTATTCCTGGAACGTAAAACGAATCTTGCTGTAATCACCGCCTGCTGCCACAATCTTTGCAACAGAATCAATAACTGCATAAACCGCACCATGGTATGGACTCCACTTTGACAGATATGGGTCAAATCCATATGCCATCATCGTTACAGTATCGCACTTACCCTTTAATACAGGGAGTTTTGCAACCATTGCCTGTGTTTCGGTCAACTGATACTTACCGCCGTAGCATGAGTACCGAACCGGCGCCGATAGAGCCATCGAAACGTTCTACCAGACCTTTCTGTGAACACTCATTTAAGTCTGAAAGGACCTTTAACCACTTACCTCTTACATCTTCAACCTTGCCTGCATTTAAGACACAGTCTTCCTTCTCCGGAATGTCAACCAGTACAGAAGTTTCCTGATGTGCACCGTTGGTATCCAGAAATGCTCTTGAAATGTTGACAATTTCCCTGCCTCTCCACTCAAGCACCAGTCTAGGCTCTTTTGTTACAACCGCAACTTCTACTGCTTCTAAGTTTTCTTCTGCGGCATATGCTAAAAATGCTTCTACATCTGCCGGATCAATGACAACCGCCATTCTCTCCTGTGATTCGGAAATTGCAAGTTCTGTTCCGTCAAGACCTTCATATTTCTTTGGCACTTTATCTAAGGATACGCGTAAACCGTCTGCAAGTTCACCGATTGCAACGGATACACCGCCCGCACCAAAGTCGTTACACTTCTTAATCAGCTTTGTAACTTCCGGTCTTCTGAATAATCTCTGCATCTTACGCTCTGTCGGTGCATTACCCTTTTGTACTTCTGCACCGCAGGTTTCAATGGATTCTGTTGTATGCACCTTTGAAGAACCGGTTGCACCGCCGCAGCCGTCACGTCCTGTACGTCCGCCGAGTAAAATAATAATATCGCCCGGATCAGAGGTTTCTCTCTTTACAGCACTTCTTGGCGCTGCTGCCATAACGGCACCGATTTCCATTCTCTTTGCCACATAATCCGGATGATAAATTTCCTTTACATAACCGGTTGCAAGACCGATCTGGTTACCGTAAGAGCTGTAGCCCTGTGCAGCTCCTGTTACAAGCTTTCTCTGCGGAAGCTTGCCCTTTAATGTCTGTGAAATCGGAACGGTCGGATCTGCTGCACCGGTTACACGCATTGCCTGATAAACATAGGTACGTCCTGAAAGCGGGTCACGGATTGCACCGCCAAGGCAGGTTGCCGCACCACCGAACGGTTCGATTTCTGTCGGGTGGTTGTGTGTTTCATTTTTGAAGTTTACAAGCCATTCTTCTGTTTTTCCGTCAATTTCAACCGGCACAACAATACTGCACGCATTGATTTCATCAGATTCTTCCTGATCCTGTAACTTTCCTTCTGCCTTTAACTTCTTCATTGCCATCAGGGCAAGGTCCATTAAGCAGACAAATTTATCTTTTCTGTCTTTATAAATTACGGCTCTGTCTGCAAGATACTTTTCATAAGTTGCCTGCATTGGTGCTTTGTAATAACCGTCTTTAAATGTAACGTTCTTTAATTCGGTTGCAAATGTCGTATGACGCAGTGGTCAGACCAGTATGTATCGAGTACCCGGATTTCCGTCATGGAAGGATTTCTCTTTTCCTCTCCTGCAAAATACTGCTGGATAAATGCAAAATCCTTAAAAGTCATAGCAAGTCCTAAAGAATCATATAATTCCTTTAACTGAGTTTCTGACATTTCATTAAATCCGTCAAAAATCTTTACATCTGCCGGCACTTTAAATTCTGTCACCAGTGTCTTTGGCAGTTCACTGGATGCTTCCCTTGAATCTACCGGATTGATACAGAGTTCCTTAATCTTTTCTTTTTCATCAGCTGTTAACGCACCTGTCAATACATATGTAACTGCTGTTTTGATAACCGGTGTTTCATTTTCATTGAAAAAAACGCACACACTGCTCTGCGGAGTCTGCTCTCTGGTCAAACTGTCCCGGAAGATATTCTACGGAAAATACGAAATCATCAGCATCTGCCGGAAATTCCATTTCATATACATCATCAACCGGTGGTTCTGAAAATACCGTTGTCAATGCCTGTGTATAAGTTTCCTCTGAAAGATTCTCAATATCATAACGGATTAAAACCCTTACCTGTGAAATCGTCTTAATTCCCAAATATCCTGCAATCTCATCATGAAGCTCTTTTGCTTTTACAGCATATGGTTTTTTCTTTTCAACAAAAACTCTTTTAACGCCGCTCATCTTTTCCTCCTAAAATTCTGCCGGGTGCAAACTTTACCGCGCCCCGCTTTAATGTATTATTGAAATAAGTATCATTGTAGCATATCTGTCAAAATTAAACAATAACTACTCATGCATTCTTCGTATAATCTTATATACAACCTCATTTCCCGTAACCATCGGTGCCGTATGCGCAAAAAATACGATACCGTCCGTCTGGGAATAGATTTCACTTTTGACTTCTCCCTCATACGGATCAATTACCTGTGCAATCAGATCGCCGTGAAATACCGGGTCTCCCGGATTTTTCAAATGCCTGTAAAATCCGGCATCATATGTTTTTACCGGAAGCAGGTCATATTCATTAATCACACTGGCAATATAGCCGCTGTGGTTGTTATATTTTAAAATGCCCATGCGGGTCAGAAAACGAAGCACCGATGACACAGCCTGCCTTGCTGAACGGTCATCCACCAGATCAGTGCTGTTGGTATAAATCGAAAATGCATTTGTTCCGTTCATCTGCCAGTTATAATTTAGTGTTACCGTATCCATCGGCTTTGGCTTTCGGATAACTACATACTGTAACCCGAACAAATTCGCAAGGCTTGCATTCTGATAACCGGTTTCCATCATGCGCACATGCGGGATAAAATCCCCCGGCATATAAAAGCTTGCAAACTGGATACCGTAGCTGTATCCTTTTACCTTTTCAAACAGTTCTCCCGCAATCTGCTTTGTGGTATCTCCACGCAGATCGCCCGGAAAGGTTCTGTTAATATCTATATTATCCACTGCCCAGAACCGTTTGCCAACATTCATGGAATAACTGTTTGCCGTCGGCACAACCAGAATGCCGTGTCCATGTGTAATCGCCCCGTGTGCTTCCAGCTCTTTTAAAACTTTAATCAGCTGTGAACAGATATAGAGCTGCTGCATTTCATTTCCCCGCAACGCCCCGACGATACAGCTGAATTCTCCTCTCCGCCGAACCGGTAGCCCTCTACAACAAAATCTTCCCGGTAGAGGCCTTTTAATCTATATAACTCAATTTTTTTCATGCTTTTCCTCCATATACCCGGGCAATCAACGCACCTTTGTATACAACCGGATTTTCCCGCAGGGTAAATATAATTCCGTTTGTCGGTGACTCAATTCTCTGAATCACCTTTCCTTCTATCGGCTCAATAATATCACCGATATGCGTTCCCATCTCAATTGCTCCCATATGGTCTGTTGCTGCAACAAACACACCGGTCTGAGCAGCATTGATAATGCTGACTTCTCCTTCGGTAGAAATAATCGGCTGTTTCACCTGCGGTGCTTCATCCTCCCATATTCCCATATGAATCAGCATATTAAAAATGCCGTCTATCAGCTGATGGCAGTATGCATTATTGATACGGTGTCCCACACCCATTTCAACCACTAAAGTCGGCACACCCATATTATTCAGGCTGTAGGCAAGTGTTGCTTCCAACACTGTAATAGATGAATAAATCCAGACAAAATCCGCATTGAGCAGCTTTGCATACGGCAGAAGCTTCTCCTCGTTGTCATCATTTAAACGCACCTGCGGCACTTCTTTGACAAAAATATTACTGGAATGAATATCCAGACACATATCGCTTCCAATAATATCATCAATAATCCCGGCAGCCAGATATTCCGTAATCGCACCATTGTTATCTCCCGGAAAGACCCGGTTCATATCAAGGTCAAACATAGGGATTCCTCTTGAACCTGTATCAAGTCCAAGAGGATTCACATCTGGATATATATCAACAATTCCTTTCAACTTCTCAGGATGCGCATTCAGCTGCTTCACAATCTCATAGCAGACATACTGCCCATCCAGTTCATCTCCATGCGTACCCGTCACAATGGAAATTCGCTTTTCATTTCCTGTAAGCTGTTTCGGTGCAAGTCTGTTTTTTCTCACCGTCAGTCTTTCATGAACTGCCAAATCTACCGATACAACTTCCTCTATCATCGGATTGTTCCTCCACTATTCTTCATAATCCCTTACAACGATACTGTCATTGACCTTTCGGACTAAAACATGTACCAGTGTATCCGCCGGTTCATAAACCTTGGCTTCTATATAAATACGTGCTCCCGGAAAGATTTTGGAATCAACCTTTACAACAGCTTTTCCGGACTCTTTAATCAAATCATAGAGCCGCTTGCTTTCCTGCTCACACTTAGCCTTCTCCGCACTCTTTATAATCTTGGACTGACAGATTTTCGTATAAGAAACGCTGTCAAATGCCTCAGGTTTCACATCCCTTACCATCGTCAGTTTCTTCAATGCACTCTCATACATTTCAATCTGGGAATCAATATCCTTTAACTGTACAATAATATTGGCATAATCCATACGGAGTTTCTTTGTTGCCCCGATTCTTAAATTGGTCGGTGCATAAGATGCATTACCGGCATTGGAGGTTTCAATTCCCATAACACCTGTTACATCACCGCCGTGAATCGTTCCTCTGCCTCCCTGTACAATGACTTTGCCAAGTGCCATAATCTTACTGCTTAAAATATAGCCTGCATTGACATCGCCTTCCGCATAAACAATCGCATTCTCAAAAAAATGTGCCGATATATTCCCTTTGGCTTCAATCTGTCCGATGCCATTGGCGTTGACGCCTTTATTTAAAACGATATCTTTATTCGACTTAATCACCGCACCCTCTACATAGCCACCGATATAGATGCTGCCCATTGCCCGGATTGTTACACCGGTAATAACATTTCCGGTGATATTGACATCCCCATTAAAATCAATATTACCAATATTCAAATCAACGTCACCACTGATGTCCAATACATTCACGATACGCAAATCATAGTTACAGTATTCAACTTTACCGTCAATGGCTGCATAATAGGTATTACCGTCCTCTGACACGGTAAATCCTTTGCCGCGCAGATTGGATTTTGGTTTGCCCGCCTTCGGTGCTAAAAGTTTCCCCTTTACATCAAATCCAAACACACCTTTCGTCGGCGGATAATACTGTGCAAGCTTATCACCCTCACTCACCTTTTCATACAGCTTCATATTATAATAGTCAACCGAGCCGTCTTCACGCACAGACGGTTTTGCCTTCAAATCCGTTTCAAATTCAAATTCATAGTAACCGTCTGCGCCATCCTGCACCATCTTCCCCTGTGCAATGACCACCGCTGTATTATAAATCTGCTCCTCCACCATATGATGAATCCTGCATCATCCAGCCCCATCTTTACGCCGGCATTAGACAAAGCCCGCATCACTTCTTCATATGTATAGGGGTCTTCCTCTTTTGCAGGTTCACTTAAAAAAAGGGTCGCAGACATATTGTCATCGGCTATTATGACCTGAATATCTTTTTTATTAAGTTGTCCCATTTCATCAAAAAGTTCAGGTGTTCCCATATGTACCTCAATTCTGCCCCAAAAGGCCTCATATCCTATTTCATCAATATCCTACTTTTTTAATGCTTCTGACTCAAGCCTCATATTCATCATAACATCACTTGGTATCAGCGGATTGAGCAGCTTTGTCACATCAATCCCATGTTCCAGCCCAAGTCTTATCTGCTCCATCTGTTTAAAATCATATGCTGCATCTGCATAGAGATTAACATTCACACCGCTTTCCAGTCCCAAAAGGACTTCCTGGCTCTGCAATTCATCCAGCCCGCTGCCTTCGGATTTGCCCTCAAGCTTTAACCTCATATCTTCCATTTCCAGTGCATCGATAAACGGATCTGCATAGCCTGAAACATCAATTCCGGCTTCCAGTCCCAGCCGTACCTGTTCCATCTGGGCGGATGAAAATCCAACCATCGAATACCAGCTGACATCAAGACCGGCCTGTAATCCAAGCCGCAGCTGCTTCATCTGGTCCCCCGTATATTCATGCAGCAGATATTTTGTAATATCTACACAGTGTTCAATACCAAGACGGATTTCCCGCAGCTGATATTCATCAAATCCTTCATTGACAAAGAACGATAAATCAATCTCTTTTTCCCTTGCCTTGCGGATTTGTCTAAGAACATTTCCTGAAAATCCCCGTTTTGCGTATTTTGTAATATCATAATTCATCCGTTCCGATAAACGGATTTCTTTCATGACCGAATAATCATATGCCGGATTGCATACCGCATCTAAATCCATATGTTCCCTGATAACCGCTTTAATTTCCTCCATCTGCATATAATTATAACGGTTATCCGCAAACGGCGTGATATCCATGCCTTCTTCGAGCGCCAGCCGGATAGACTTCATCTGCGCTGCGTCATACTTTTTATCCGCATATTTTGTAATATCCACTTCATTGTTCAACCTTTGGCAATCTCTACGGACTGCAGTCGGTTAAACCCCATCCCCTGAAGTGCTTCCTTTAAAGTACCATCTTTTCTGCTTTCTTCTAATTGATTCTTAATACTATTCTCCATATGCTATTCTCCACTCACTGCCAATTATTTTGTCAGACGTTCCTAATATTGCGTTGGATTTTTCACTCACGAGCCACACTTGTATATACAGCTTACATTAATTCTTTTAATTATTATACAATACATTTAACTTTATTGCACTAAATTTTTCCAAAAATCTGCTAATATATTTTTAAAATTGTGCTTTGTTACCGGATAAATCTCATTCCATTCCCTCGGATACAGCTTTTCATATCCGGGTGTTAAGAATCTGTCATCGAGTAAAATAATCACTCCACAGTCTTCCTCTGTGCGGATAACGCGCCCTGCCGACTGTAATACCTTATTCATGCCGGGATAGATATAGGCATACGCATAACCATCCTTTCCACATCCGTCAAAGTAATCCCGCAACAGATTTCTTTCCTTTGATATCATCGGAATTCCCGTACCGACAATAATCGTTCCGATAAGACTTTCTCTTTTTAAGTCAATCCCTTCTGAAAATATGCCGCCCATTACACAAAATCCTAAAAGGCTTCCACTTCCCTGCACATTTTCAAATAAAGACAGAAAATTTTCTTTTTCCTGTTCTTTCATTGACGGAAGCTGCACAATCAGATTCTGTTCTGCTGTAAGCTTTGGTGTACCGCCCTCTGCGCCCATGATGATTTCATCCGGTTTATACATCTGTTCATAGTTTTCTTTTACCTGCTGCAAATATCCATATGATGGAAAAAATACGAGATACCGTCCCGGATGCACCTGTACCGTTTCGGCAATGTAGCGGCATACTTTCCGGTATTCCCCTGCATTTCTTCTTGTATATCTGCTGCTGACATCTTTTCCAATAACAATTCTGCGCTTTTTACTGTCAAACGAAGACTGTGCATACACTGCATAATCCTGTGTATCTGCAGTCAGCATTTCTTTAAAATAATTGACCGGAAGCAGCGTCGCCGAAAAAAACACGGCACTTCTTCCTGTGCCAGTCTTTCCGACAGATTCGTTGACGGGTCTACACAGAACAATTTCATATAAAAATGATTGTTCTCATCATGCTTTGTATAAATCAGATATTTTTCATCCATGCAGTCATACATATTCAGAAAATGCCGCAGTGTAAAGAAAAACTGCAAAATTTCCTCCTGCTGCGGATGATTTTTATGATGTTCCAGAAAATGCTGTAATCTTACATAACACCGTTCCAGTGCCGCAGGAAAAGTTCCCAGATAATCAATCACATCTATTGTATCACATTTTCTTTTATATTCCAACAATCCGGCATTGCACTTTTCAAGCTGTTATACAATGCCCTGTCTGTATCTTTTACATATTTTTTTATTGTCAGAAAATCCTCTTTTACAAGAATAGCACTGTACATCTGCCTTGCCCTGTCAACCAGATTGTGTGCTTCGTCCACCAGAAAAATATACTCGCCCCTGTTTCCTTCGCCAAAGTAGCGCTTGAGTGCCACATTTGGGTCAAAAACATAATTATAATCACAGATAATGCCGTCACACCAGTATGAAATATCCAGCGACATCTCAAACGGACAGACACAATGTTTCTTTGCATATTCCATCACTTTTTCACGGTCAATTACCATTTCATGTGTGATCATGTCATAGACCGCATCGTTAATCCTGTCAAAATGTCCTGCTGCCCTCTCGCATTTAACAGGATTGCAGTTTCTTTCCTCCAGAATGCAGATTTTATCTTTTGCCGTCAGTGTCACCGTACGCATAGAAAGCCCCTGCCTGCGCAGAATTGAAAAGGTTTCTTCGGCAACGGTTCTTGTAATCGTCTTAGAGGTCAGATAAAAGATTTTGTCTGCCTTACTCTGTCCCATGCACAGACTGCCGGATAAATAGTTGAAATGGTTTTTCCAACACCTGTTGATGCCTGAATAAAAAGATTTCTTGCTTCCCCGATGCAGTGATAAACACCTGTTACCAGTTTTTTCTGTCCTTTGCGGTATTCAAACGGAAAGGACAGCTTCTTAATCGATGCCGTCCTTTTTTCACGTTCGCAAAAGACAAAATCTGACCACCGTTTAAAGCTGTTGATCAGCGTTTCAAACCATTCTGTCAGTTCTTCTTTTGAATATTCTTTTGTAAAACGCTTTATTTTTTCTGTTTCAGGATTGGCATAGGTCATCTGTACGCCGATACCGGAAAGATGGTTCTGTACCATATAAATATAGCCGTACACCTTTGCCTGCGCTTCATGTACCGACACCGGCTGTTCTAACTTTTCCACATCAGACTGCATGGTTTAATCTCATCAATAATAACCTTTCCAACCGGTGTCTTACTGCCGTCCGCTTCTTCGTGGAAATCACTGATAATACCGTCCGCCCTGCCTCCAGACGTATGATGTAATCAATATTCTCCACCGTTTCCGGCAGTTCAATTTTAACGGAATCA
>ENA-OQIO01000269-OQIO01000269.1-human-gut-metagenome-genome-assembly--contig:-NODE-269-length-28007-cov-2.681958_pt1 | contig 28007 bp, 34 predicted proteins | sample MGYA00242573_ERZ504737 | MGnify/ENA primary metagenome ERZ504737 (study PRJEB26092, sample SAMD00036203) | human gut metagenome | host: Homo sapiens | study: EMG produced TPA metagenomics assembly of...
CGGCGGCAGTGGATGTGGATGTGCCGCCTCTGTTCTGGCGGGCTATATTCTTCCGGGTATTATACAGAAAAATGGAAAAGGATTCTCTTTGTTCCCACAGGTGCCCTTCTGTCAAAGGTAAGCTTCAACGAGGGGGATCCAATTCCCGGTATCGCACACGCTGTTGTAATAGAACAGTACAGGGTTCCGGATATGATGTAGATACAGAAATTTTTTCAGGAGGAAAAATACATGGACTATTTTAATGCATTCTGGACAGGCGGACTGATCTGTGCCCTAGTACAGATTCTTCTGGACAGGACAAAGCTTATGCCCGGACGGATCATGGTACTTCTGGTATGTACAGGCTCTGTTTTAAGCGCTGTCGGAATCTATCAGCCATTTGCAGAATTTGCCGGAGCAGGCGCTTCTGTTCCCCTGCTTGGTTTTGGCAATATCCTGTGGAAAGGAATGAAAGAATCCATTGACAAAAACGGACTGATCGGACTCTTTATGGGAGGCTTTACCGCCTGCGCAGTGGGAGTCTCCGCAGCTTTGATCTTCTCTTATCTTGCAAGCCTGATCTTCAAGCCCAAAATGAAAGGATAACATACCATGAGTGATACTCTCTATTTACAGTTAGATCAGAATATCCAGATAAACCATCCACACATTTATCTTCAGGACATTGCAAAACTTTCCTGCAGCAACAGTAAAATCCTGAATCGGCTCCGGGTGATGCCGGTTATAAATCTTGACCCGAATAAACCAGGACGTTATGTAATGTCTGTCATGGATCTGATCTCCGAAATCAAAAAAAAAGAACCGGACCTTGAAATCAATAATATTGGAGAAGCCGACTTTATCATACTTTTAAAAACAAACCCGGTTCCGGGCTTGTCTGGCAGTGGTGCAAGATTATTTTCGTCGGTCTTGCCGCCTTTTTCGGTGCAGGTTTCTCTATCATGACATTTAATAACGATGTAGATGTCGGTGGTCTCTTCTCGCAGATCTATACCCAGGTCACAGGACAGACTTCCGGTCATTTTACTGTTCTTGAAATCACTTATTCCATAGGAATCGGACTTGGGGTACTTTTCTTCTTCAATCATTTCGGTCATATAAAAATAACAGATGATCCAACACCTATGCAGATACAGATGCGTCTGTACGAGGAAAATGTTAATAAAACTCTTATCAAAGACATTGACCGTACTTCCGAAAAGTGATATACTTCGATAGCCGAGTGTTCGAAACCTTCCACTCGTAAAACAAATACTAAAGGAGATAATCAAATATGAAAAACAAAGGTACTCAGTTTCTGACAGAAGCAGCAGTGATCGGAGCCATTTATGTGGTTCTGACTCTTTTATTCGCACCACTCAGCTATGGCGAAATTCAGATTCGCTTTTCGGAAGCACTGACCATCCTGCCATTCTTTACACCGGCTGCGATTCCGGGGTTATTTGTAGGATGTATCATTGCCAATCTCTTTGGCGGTGCCATTCCTGTGGACATTATTTTCGGAAGCATCGCAACACTGATCGGAGCAGTATTTACTTACAGACTCCGCAGCTGCAACCGTTTTCTTGCGCCGATCCCGCCGATTGTTTCCAATGCAGTCATCGTGCCATTCGTACTTCACTTCGGATACGGAGTAAATCTTCCGATTCCGCTTATGATGCTTACCGTAGGTATCGGAGAAGTAGTTTCCTGCGGTGTAGTAGGACTGATTCTTCAGACAGCCCTTCTGAAATACAAAAATGTGATCTTCAGATCACAGAGAACTGTATAACTTACGATATATAACAATAAAGATATTATAGCAAAAAGAGTGTGCAATATTATAGTAATCCGCACACTCTTTTTGTTACTGTTCGCTCCGTTCACAGTAACCTCTTTTTTATTTACCTCTTCAGAGAATACTCTACCTTCTACAAGCGGTGAGTTAATTACTCCCATCTGCTTATACCTGCTTTTTAAGTTCCTTCAGAATCCGCTTTTCCATCCTGGACACTTGGACCTGGGAAATTCCCATCTCTGCCGCAATCTCCGTCTGCGTCATATCCTTAAAATATCTCATACCAATCAGCTGACGTTCTCTTGCATCCAGTTTTTTCAGGATTTCATCCAGAAAAATCCTGTTCAGTGCTGCATCCTGTCCATTTTCTTTTTCCTGGAGCCTGTCCATAAGCGAAATATCATTTCCATCTCCCTGATAGATAATTTTGTGCAAAGATTCCACTTCAGCTCCTGATTCCATCGACATCACCACTTCATCTACTGAAAGTTCTGTCGCTTTCGCAACTTCCTCCAGTATCGGTTCACGTCCCAGTTCTTTTTCCAGTGCTTCTCTCGCAGAATAAATTCTGGCACAGTTCTCTTTCAGGTTTCTGCTCACCTTAAGCATCCCGTCATCCCTCAGATAGCGTCTGATTTCACCTATGATCATGGGAACAGCATAAGTTGAAAAACTTCACATCGTACGAAATATCAAAACGATCTATGGCTTTCAGTAGCCCAATGCTTCCTATCTGCACGATATCTTCCATTTCCACACTGCGCCCGGCAAATCTTTTCGCCATGCTGTACACAAGTCCTGCGTTTTCTTTAAATACAGTATCTCTTGCTTCTTTATCCCCCTGTTGTGACTTCATGATCAGAGCAAGAGTATGGTCCATTCCTACCTCCCGATCGTCTTTTTCATATGGACAACTGTTCATATCCACCTGTGATTCTACTGTTACCTCATCCATAAACGCTTCCATAAATGTAAATCCCATCCCGGAACGATCCTTCTCCGGCTTTGTTGTAAAAAGAGGCTCCATAGCTTTTGCAACGTCTCTGATCCCCACTCCCTTATCGATCACATCAACCCATAATTTCTGTCCTTCCCTTCTGCAGAAAATCTCTATTTTCTGCACCTGGCCTTCATAAGCATGAATAATACAGTTTGTCACAGCCTCTGACACAGCAGTTTTCAGATCTGCCACTTCCTCCAGAGTAGGATTCAGCTGTGTGCAGAAAGCTGCCGCCGCAACTCTTGCCAGCCCTCATTCTCAGGTCTGCTATCAAAAATAATTTTCATTTCATTGGTATTTTCCATAATAGTTTTCTTCCCCCTCTCTTTAGACTTCCCCACAGATTTCGACAAATTTATATACCCCTGACAGATGCAGCAGCTTTTCAATATAGGAATTTACTCCTGTAGCCTGTATACAGTCACCGCGCATCCCCATCATCCGGTATCTCCCCATGATCAGCCCTATCCCTGAACTGTCCATAAACGCTGTTCCTGAAAAATCAAATGTGATCGTTCGTACATATTTTTTCCGTATAATATCATCTGAATCTCTGCGTATCTCGTCTGTCACCATATGATCTACCTCTTTCGGTAAATGAATGATCAGGGAATTTCCCTGTATTTCAAATCTGTTCTCCATCATATCCCTCCTCACTTTTTGTCAGGCGAATGTTCGCAATCCACTTTGCAGTGTAGCTCTACACCAAATAACTGTTTATTGCTTTTCGCAGCCTCCTACTTGATTCGGTAAAAAAGAGACACATGACTTCCATGCATCTCTTTTGTATCTTTACATCTTCTTATAATACTTCATGTCTTCTGCCACATCAAAATGAAAACCCGGTATCAGTATCCGGAATCGTCATAATCACCGGTGTCGTAACTTCCATCATCCGCCGAATCACCATCAGAATTATCGTAAGAACCATCATCATATTCCCCACTGTCATAGGAACCATCGTCATAACTTCCATCTTCCGCTGAATCTGAAGAAGCATCTCCCTCTGCGCTGTCAGCACTGCCGGTTCCGTCTGTGACTTTCGCATCTGTAGTTCCTTCGATCCCGGTCGTACCTGTAGTGTTACAGATCGTATTGTAAATCCCTTTCAGATCCGCAGGCAGCAAATCCGCATAAACATTCTGTATCTTCAATGCCGCTTCATCTGTATTCTGTTGCTGCAATGCTGAGTACGCCTCGATCAGAGCCTCATAACTGCTGCTTTTTTTCTTCTCTTCCTCTATCTGTTTGGAGGCCGCCTCAACTGTGTCTCCAGATTCCTGAGCCTGACTCTGTGCTTGGTCAGCTCAGCTCCCTGACTGGACACTGCATCACTGTATTTCATAATCTGCTGATTCGCTTCCCTGTAGATTCCCTGACGTATGGCAGGAACAGCCAGAAGATAAAACGCCAGCAATCCTGCACAAAATCCGGCAACCAGTGTAAAAAACAGCGGAATCCTTCCTTTTTCTTTATACTGAGGAATCTGGATTGCCATATCATTCTCACTGCTGTCCACAGCTTTCCTGTTTCTTTTATTCTGACGTTCCAGACGTGTGGATACTCCTGTCTGTTCGTCAATCTCTCTCAAAAAACGAAGGGTTGTTGTATTTGTTTTATCAATCCGCGCGGCTTTCCTTAACGTCTTTCTTGCCTTGTTATATTCCCCCTCTTTCATCTGCACAAGTGCCAGAAGATGGTAACCTTTGATCAGTTTTGGATTCTGTATGAGAATCTTCTTCAGCCTGATCGCAGCCATATCCTCATGACCTTCCCTGCACAGGTTTAAGGCATCATTATACTTCTGATCGTTTCATTGATCGCCTCAAGCTTATTGGAGTTCGCCTGCAGCTTGTTAATATATTCTGATGCCAGATTTCTGGATGGCTGAAGATTCTTACTGATCACCCATTCACTGAGTGCGGCAACCACCTCCCCTGTCTCAAAATATACCAGTCCAAGAAGATTTCTCGCCTGAATATTATGCTTATTATAAATAAGACTCTGCTTCAGACAGTCAATCGCCCCTGAAAGATCGCGGACACTGGCTTTCTCAAGCCCCCGGTTGTAATACTGTCTGGAAAGGTAATCTACCTTTTTCTGGATCAGCACATTACATCCACATTTCGGGCAGTAATCCAGATCTTTGTCCACCAGAAATGCGCCACAATTCATACAATTCATGTGTATCTCCTTATTTTACCCGTCTGCCACTCTTGGCTTCGCGGAGAACTTCTTGAAGAATATCCAGGATATCCGTCAGTTCTCTCTCATAAATCGCACCCTCCGCATCTGCCACATCCAGACAAGGTTCAAATTTCTTCAGTTCCTCTTCATAATCTATCATTCTTATTTCTCCTGATTACATCTTTAATCTCACCGACAAGATACAGGGAACCCACGCAGAAGAGCATTCCGTCATCCCCCTTCACTTCCAGTGCTCTACCAAAGGCTTTCTCAACATCCTCCACTACTTCCACAGAAGAAGCACCTGCTTCTGTAAAAAGCTTTGCAAATCTCTCAGCAGGAACCTGGCGATATCCGCCAACAGAGGTTACTACCACTTGACGGAACGTGATCCTGCTGCAGATCGTATGTATCATATCTGTATAATCTTTGTCATCTACTGCTGAAAAAAGCAAAGTCAGCGGACATTCTTTCTGAAAGTGTTCTGCTGTCTCTACAAATTTCTCTACCCCGTCCTCATTGTGAGCACCGTCCACGATCACACCCGGAAGCACTGTTTCCATTCTTCCCTGCCAGCGTGTTCCGGCAATTCCCACATGGATCTGATCCATAGATACAGAAATCACATTCTGCAGAACCTCAATCGTCTTTAATGCAAGTGCACTGTTCATCACCTGATACTTTGCAATAAACGGAATGGAGAAAACCATATCCTTATAATACTCATTCCGAAATGCAAAATCAATTCCCGCCGAAGTATTTCTGAGCACTTCTGTATCTGATCTCTTCACTTCATAAGCAGGGCTTCCCAGTTCTTCTGCTCTGCACGGATCACTTCTGCTGCATCCGGGTCGTTTCCGTCATAGATTACCGGTACCCCCGGCACAATGATCCCGGCCTTTTCTCCTGCGATTTTGGCAACTGTATCTCCCAGATACTGCATATGATCCAGACTGATCGATGTGATCACACAGGCAACAGGATTCTCCACAGCAGTAGTCGCATCCATTCTTCCGCCCAGTCCTGTTTCCAGAGTCACATAATCAACACCTGCCTCTGCAAAGATCACCATTCCCATCAGAAAAAGCATCTCAAAATAAGTCGGATGATAGCTGCCTTCTGCAACCAGTTCATCCGCAAGTACCTTTACTTTCTCAAAGGCCTTCAGGAAAGTATCATTATCAATATTCACCTCATTGATCTGGAAGCGTTCATTGATCTCCACCAGATGAGGAGAAGTAAATAATCCGCAGGAATATCCCGCCTCTCTCAGAACAGAGGTCAGAAACGCACATGTACTTCCCTTTCCATTAGTTCCTGCCACATGGATCACCTTAAACTTATCCTGAGGATTACCAACTTCTCAGACATTCCTTTGTGTGATCTAGACTGTTCTTCTTTGTAAATTTCGGAGTTTCATCAATATAAGCAACTGCTTCTTCGTAATTCATAAAAAAATTCCACCACTTATCTATAATGTATTTAGTTACTCTAACATTATATAATAGTGGTGGAAGATGTCCAGTACCAATCGTAATATTTTATCCGACAAAATTATGGATTAATTTTCATTCGTACCGGCACTTTCTGTTAATTTCCATTTATTATTTGAATAAAGTGCATAGCAGGACCGGTCATAGCTCTTGCTCAGCGGTTTTCGCGTCGAACTGTTGCTTCGCTGGATCACCGCCAGTCTGTCGAAATCATTCAGCTCCGCACCTGTGATCATCAACGTAGTCGGATTGATATAGACCGTATCATACCATTCTCCGTTCAGTTTGATTTCACTGGACGGCGTAAATTCCGTTCCCTTAATGTAATATGTATGATCTGCCTCAGAGATACATTGAATGGAATCCAGAGTCACATCATAGATTCCCATACGCATTCTGGTACGCAGATAAGGACTTTCGCCGCTTTCCCCGTAGGAATATCTCTTTCCATAAAGGAGGTCATACTGCAGGGTTTCCAGATCCACCTGATAATTTCTGGTATTTCTTCTTGCCTGATGATAGCGGAAAACAGTTCCCTCATGGATTCCCACACGATCCATAACCTCTGCCGCCATCTGGTATGCTGCAAGATTTTCATTCTTTTTCTTAAGTCCGAAGTTATCCCACATCACATACTCTGTCTGGAACAGATACTTGTTCTTCAGGTCCTCCACAGTCAGTCCCATAGTCGGAAGGTGATCACCGTACATAACAAGGACCACATCCTCAGGATAATCTGCCAGCTTATCTGTCAGCTCTTTTACAAAATTATCCATCTCATGGATCTCATTTACGTAATATTCCCATTTATTGTTCTCTTCCTCAGTCGGCGCACCGGAAACTGTGATCTCAGGATCCTCCAGAATCTGCTCATCCGGATATGCACCATGTCCCTGTACGGAAATAGTATATACATAATCCGGCCCCTCAGTAGAATCCAAACATTTCAGGATTTCATCTGTCAGAACCTCATCCTTTACCCAGCCATTTGGATTCTTCTCGTTCTCTCTTGCCATGTACTCTTCAGAAGTAAAAGTATCAAATCCGAGATTCGGGAAAATAGATCTTCTTCCATAGAAGTTTGCCTCATTATTATGAACCGCATGGGTGGTATAGCCCAGATTCTTCAGTACATAAGGTGCACTCTCACAGGTAGTCTCTCTCAGAATACTCTTATAAGGATATTCCCCGGGTCCGAAATAATGCATACTCATCCTGTAATGGATTCAAACTCCGTATTTGCAGTACCTGCACCTACAGAGGGAACCTTATAATATCCGGAGGAATATTCCTCCATCAGCTTTCTGAACGTAGGGATAGGATCTTCCGAAATATTCAGATAGTTTACCAATGTGGGATCAAAGAATGATTCCAGCTGCAAAAACAGAATATTCGATGATTTTCCTCTTTTGACTCCGGCAGGTTCTTCTCTGTTTTCTCAATCCGTTTAATCTCTTTCTCAGAATAATCTCTCGGACAGCTGATTCCCGTATTAAAAATCGTAGTTGCCAGACAGTAAGGATATCCATAATCCTCATATGCAAAAGCAATATTTCCAAAGTAATTGGAAAGTACCCTCTTCTCCAGTGCCAGCTGTGTACATCCTGCAAAAAGAGCAACTGCCAGCAGGATCAGAGGAATATTATAGCGGTATTTAATCTTGTTCTGATACTTCGGTCCTTTAATAAGCAGGATCAACAGTAAGATAACAAGAATCCCAAACAGGATGCAGACTGCCACAACACCTGCAGCAGGCAGGTATTTATTGGCAATCTTTAATGCATCTGTGATCAGATGCAAATCCGGTCCTGTAAACGGTGTAACACGGTTGAGCAGGAGAACACCATTGATAATGGCCAGTATCAGCCAAAACAATGTCACAAGGATTCTCCAGAACACTCTCCTGTGAAACAGATAAACAATTAGTGACGAGGTAAAAATGAATGCCGCATTATATGCAAAAACCAGAGGTCTCTGTATCATATAATTCCAGGCTTCTATAAACGAGTGACGGCAGATTGCCTCCATAACAAAATATCCCGCTGCGCTGGCAAGTACATGGAGTAAAAGGGAGATTTTGTTACAAATCTTATACAATTTCATCTAAACACTCCCTTATTTCTTAAGCTGCTCTAACTGTCCTTTAACCTTATCCATCATTTCTTTATATTTCGCAAGTTTGTCTTTCTCCGCATCCACCTTGGCAGCAGGTGCCTTATTTACGAAGTTCGGATTATTCAGCATACCTTCACATCTTGCGATCTCTTTTGTGAGACGTTCTGTTTCTTTTGTAAGACGTTCAATCTCTTTATCTTTGTCAATCAGGTCTTCCAACGGCATATATACAACCGCATTGGAAACAACTACTGAAACTGCATCCTCACTGATTCCGTTCTTGTCTGTCTGTACCAGAATCTCTTTTGCAAATGCAAGATTTACAAAGGATTTCTTGCTGTTCTCATACATTGCTGCTGTTTCAGCATCCTTTGCCACAATATGCAGGCTTGTCTTGCGGTTATTCGGAACATTCATCTCTGTTCTGGTATTACGGATACCTCTTACAACCTCTTTGAATCCCTCGATTGCTTTCTCAGCATCCGGGAAGTTTCTCTCTTCTCTGTATACAGGCCATTCGGAGATCATAATAGACTCTTCTTCAGGAAGAAGTGTGCAGTAGATTTCCTCTGTGATAAACGGCATATACGGATGAAGAAGCTTCAGGCCTTCTGTCAGCGCTGTTCTTAATGTCCAGAGTGCATCATTTGCTGCCTTCGGATCTTCCTCTGCCTTCCACAGACGAACCTTAGCCATCTCAATATACCAGTCGCAGAGTTCATCCCACAGGAAGTCATAAACCTTCTGTACTGCAATACCAAGTTCATATTTTTCCATGTTCTCTGTAGCTTCGCGGATCACTGTATTTAAGTGAGACAGAATCCATTTATCCTCTGCACAGAGATCATTTAAGTTCTCCGGTTCTGTCACTGTCTTGCCTTCCAGGTTCATCATGATGAAACGGGAAGCATTCCAGATCTTGTTTGCGAAGTTACGGCTTGCTTCTACCTTTTCCCAGTAGAAACGCATATCATTTCCAGGTGCATTACCTGTCATCAGAGTAAGACGAAGAGCATCTGCGCCGTATTTATCAATAACTTCCAGAGGATCGATACCGTTTCCAAGAGACTTACTCATCTTACGTCCCTGGGAGTCACGTACCAGACCATGGATCAGTACATGATGGAACGGAACCTGATCAGTCTGCTCCAGAGCAGAGAATACCATACGGATAACCCAGAAGAAGATAATGTCATATCCTGTAACAAGTACATCTGTCGGATAGAAATATTCCAGTTCCGGTGTTTTCTCCGGCCAGCCAAGTGTGGAGAATGGCCATAATGCAGAACTGAACCAGGTATCCAGTGTATCCTCATCCTGATGAAGATGTGTACATCCGCATTTCGGGCATTTCTCAGGCATTTCTCTTGCAACAACTACTTCACCGCACTCATCACAGTAATAAGCCGGAATTCTGTGTCCCCACCATAACTGTCTGGAAATACACCAGTCGCGGATATTCTCAAGCCAGTGAAGATACGTCTTGTCAAAACGGGACGGAACGAATTTCAGATCTCCGTCATCCAGAGCTTTGATCGCAGCCTTTGCCATCTCGTCCATCTTTACAAACCACTGTGGCTTGATCATAGGCTCTACCGTTGTGCCACAGCGGTCATGAGTTCCAACGCTGTGGTTGTGAGGAACTACTTTTACCAGAAGTCCAAGTTCTTCCAGATCTGCTACCATTGCCTTACGTGCTTCGTAACGGTCCATACCAGCGTATTTTCCACCAAGCTCGTTGATGGTCGCATCGTCATTCATAATGTTGATTTCTTCCAGATTGTGACGGCGTCCAACCTCAAAGTCGTTAGGGTCATGGGCAGGTGTGATCTTTACACATCCTGTTCCGAATTCTTTGTCTACATATTCATCGGCGATCACCGGAATCTCTCTGTCTGTGAGAGGAAGCTTCAGCATCTTGCCGATTAGATCCTTGTAGCGCTCATCTTCCGGATTTACGGCAACAGCAGTATCACCCAGCAGGGTTTCCGGACGTGTAGTTGCAATCTCTACGAAACGTCCCTCTTCCCCTACGATCGGGTAATTAATGTGCCAGAAAAATCCGTCCTGATCCTCATGTTCAACCTCTGCATCAGAGATGGAAGTCTGGCATACAGGACACCAGTTGATGATTCTGGAACCTTTGTAGATATAGCCTTTTTCATATAATTTGATAAATACTTCCTGTACTGCTTTGGAACATCCCTCATCCATGGTGAAGCGTTCTCTCTCCCAGTCTGCGGAAGCACCCAGTTTCTTTAACTGATTGATGATCTTTCCGCCGTACTCCTCTTTCCATGCCCACGCATGTTTTAAGAATTCCTCACGGCCGATATCGTGTTTGTCGATACCTTCTTTTTTCAGCTTGTCGATAACCTTAACCTCTGTAGCGATAGCTGCATGGTCAGTTCCCGGCTGCCATAATGCTTCATAGCCCTGCATTCTCTTGAAACGGATCAGGATATCCTGCATGGTTTCATCCAGCGCATGTCCCATGTGAAGCTGGCCGGTTACGTTTGGCGGCGGCATAACAATGGTAAACGGTTTCTTGTCCGGATTTACTTTTGCATGGAAATATCCATTGTCCATCCATTTTGTGTAAAGACGCTCTTCGATTCCCTTAGGATCGTAGGTTTTTGCAAGTTCTTTTGCTCATAATGTCCTCCTGATATTCTATCTCTGTAATAAAAGTATCTGCGGATCACTCCGCTGTAAAGCAGCCCACGGCTCTATAAGCTTATTCGATTAAAAAACGCCCTTTACACGCATTATACGTGCAAAGGGCGATATAAATCGCGGTACCACCTTAGTTTGTCTCTCATTCCCTTAACGCGGGATACGTGAAAGCCTACCATGCGCGTATATGAATCTCAGTATTATCATACCACTCACTTCAGCCTCCCGGCTCCAAAGCTACCTTCAGCGCTTCTGTTCCCGGGAAACCTTCCAGCTTATAAGCTTCCCTCTCTGTGGGACATTACCGCCTACTCCTCTTTTTCACAGCCTTTTTCTGGATTCTACTATAATGAAAAAAGGCTTTCTTGTCAAGAATGTTTCTCCGGATTTCACAAATTTATGCCGGCAATTGTTTATCAAGTGGATAAAATCATCCTCTTTGCTGATTACTATAATACTTAATAACTGCTCTGCAGTTTATTCGGTTAAATTCATAAAAACAGCGAGTAAACATTTTGTTTACCCGCTGTAAAAGAAATCCTAACTATGGTCTTTTTGTAAAAAGGGATTTTATCTGCTATATTATTTACAGAGTTTTTTAAACTCGTCTGCTACGAACTGAACTTTCGTACCGATTACAACCTGAACAGAATTTTTACCAGGTCTGATCACACCGGCAACACCGGCTGATTTGATTTTCTTTTCATCAACAGCTGTATAGTCTTTGATTTCCAGACGAAGTCTTGTAATGCAGTTATCAATAGATGCAACGTTTCCTTTTCCGCCAACACCTTCTAAGATAATTTTTGCAACTTCTGTAAAGTTATCGTTTGCAAGTTTTACAGTTGTCTCATCCATATCATCATCTTCTCTTCCAGGAGTCTTCAGATCAAATTTAAGGATTGCAAATCTGAACACCACATAGAATACGATGAATGCTGCGATTCCCAGAGGAATGATCAGCAATGTTTTCTGTGCTGCAGGCAGAGATGCGGAGAACAGAAGGTCTGTTGCACCTGCTGAGAATGAAAAGCCTGCACGGAATCCTAATAATACTGTGACAACTGTAAAGATACCATATAATAATGCATAAATAACATAAAGTCCAGGAGCCAGGAACATGAAACCAAATTCGAACGGCTCTGTAACACCACAGATAAATGAACAGATTGCTGCGGAAGCTACCAGACCAATAGCAACTTTTTTCTTATTGTCCTTTGCACACTGGATCATTGCCAGAGCTGCACCAGGAATACCAAACATCATACATGGGAAGAAACCGGACATATACATTCCAAGGCTCCAGCTTACATCTGCAGATGTCTCACCTGCCCAGAAATGAGTCAGGTCGCCAAGTCCGATTGTATCGAACCAGAATACATTGTTTAATGCGTGATGCAGACCTGTAGGAATTAAAAGTCTGTTCAGGAATGCATAGATACCAGCTCCAAGAGCTCCCATTCCGGCAATTGCGTTACCGATGGAGATCAGTGCACCGAAGAGGATCGGCCATACAAACAGTAACACTACGGATACAAGAATAGATACAACACCTGCGATGATCGCTACACAACGTTTGCCGCTGAAGAAAGAAAGCCAGTCCGGTAATTTTGTGCTTTTGAATTTGTTGTAACAGCTAGATCCGATCACACCTGCAAGAATACCGATAAATGGGTTGGCAATTTTGTTAAATGCCAGTGTTTTGTCTGCATTGTCTGCGATAGACGGGAACAGTGTGGTAACAAATCCTGTGCTTAACAGTGTTGTGATCATAAGCCAGGAAGCAAGGGCTGCAAGACCGCCTGTACCATCGTGGTCATCTGACATACCCACACCTACGCCGATTACGAATAACAGTGCCATATTATCGATCAGGGCACCACCGGCTTTTACAAGGAAAATACCAACCATCGGACCAAATCCGGTGATATCACCACCCTGCATACTTGCAGGACAAAGTAAATAACCAATACCCATGAGGATACCGCAGATTGGAAGACAAGCTACCGGTAACATCAGGCTTTTCCTAATTTCTGTAAATACTTCATACTTTTTCCTCCTTAGATAGAATGATTTACTCTTTCAAATCCCCTTTTATTTATTTTTACCCGGATACCCCCGGGAAAAATACATGATTATTATTTTGTGATCACGATCACATCATCACCGGGCTGTACCTCTTTGTTATCCAGTCCCCGGACATCTCCATAGTCATCTGTATTACAGATAACAACAAGTGTACTGGTATCATATCCTGCAGCTTTGACCTTTTCCAGATCAATCTCCAGAATCAGATCTCCCTTCTTCACTGCATCACCGGAATGTACATGACCTGTAAATCCGTCACCGCCCATTTTGACTGTATCCAGACCCACATGGACCAGAATCTCCACACCATCAGCCGTAGAAAGACTGAATGCATGAAGGGTATCAAACAGTGTTTCAATTGTTCCGTCTGCAGGCGCATAAATTTTTCCGTCGGACGGAAGGATTGCCGCACCCTTTCCCAGCATCCCCTCACTGAAAGTCGGATCATTTACACTGGAAAGAGGAACTGTCTTCCCCTTCACCGGAGATCCGATGATCAGTTCAGGTGTCTTTTTCTTCTTAAAAAAATCAAACATGCTTAAAAGCCTCCTTCTTTTTTACATTTATAATTATAATTTTATAAATCTATAGTACTAACTCTGCGGATATGCACAGACAGATACATGATTTCTTCCTCAGACAATCTGCTGCCGGTTGCCTGCATGATATATTCCGCAACCTTTACACTGCATTGATATTCCCTGGGATATTTCCGCTGCATCAACAGGGACAGCTCTCTGTCCTCACTGGAAAGCAGTTCTTTCCGGTAAATTCGCTGTATCAAAAACTTTATATGTGTCATAAAACGCTCATAATGTAAGGATGATTCATCTAACAGTATTCCCAGATCACGTTCCACAATATCCACGATTGCCTGCATCTGATTCGGAAACTTCACTGCATCCCGGATATCTGTACCATATTCTGCATTTACGAAATGAAGGGCAATAAATCCAGCTTCATCCTCCGGCAAAAGAATATCAAGTCTGTCCTGGATCAGCTCCAATGCATAAATTCCTAATTGAAATTCCTGAGGATAAAAGCGCTTGATTTCCCACAATAATGCATTCTGGGGTTCAATTCCCTGGCTCACTCTTTCAATTGCAAAATTAATATGATCCGTCAGTGTCACATAAATACTCTGATTCAGTTTTAATTTCAAATGATCCTTTGCATGAGAGATGATCTCGTCTGAAATCCTCACACGTTCCAGCGGCATATTCGCCAGCAGTTCCTTGAACTGTTCCGTCAGTGTCCGGCTTTTAATGCGAAAGATTTTACTGATCTGATCAGCAGGAACCATTTCTCCCTGTTTCTTTTTGAAACCAATTCCCCGTCCCATCACAATTACTTCTGCACCGGATTTCTCATATGCCGAGATAATATTGTTATTGATCACTTTTTCAATTATGATATTATCCATGTCTTTCCTTTTCCAAACGATATGTTTCCTGACAGCGGAGTAATTTCCCTGTAACGTAACAAGAAAGAATCCTGCTTACAGGAACATTACGAAGTAATTTCCCCTGTAACATAAAAAAAACCAGAATTTACAGACTGATTTCCTCAGCCATAGATTCTGGTTTTGCCTGCCTAACAGTAACAATCCGTATGTTTTTAATTGATAAAGCCATTATAACAAAGTTACAAAAATACGTCACCCCCACTTTTTTATTTTGTCAAAAATCGCTATTGTATTTTCATTCTTCTTTGTGTTTTATCTGATATATTTCACATTTTATCCTGTATTTTTCTATTTCTTCTTTCCTGCAATAAAGCGACAAATCGTTTATTCCACACTTTTCAGGGATTCTACCATATCAATCTTCTTTAATTTCTGATGCATAAACAGATTTACGATCATGGAAAATCCAATTGTCAACAGTCCGCAGTACAGGAAACTGACAGGATTAATATTTCTTCCGAACATGACCGCATCCACTTCCACAGTACGGATAATATACCTGTGCAAAAAGATTCCGAATACAGCCCCTGCCAGCACGCCTATGAAGGTAAGAATAACATTCTCCCTGTATACATAGGCAGAAACTTCAGTATCATAGAATCCCAGCACCTTCAGGGTTGCCAGTTCTCTCTGGCGTTCCGTAATATTGACATTGTTCAGATTATACAGGACTACGAAAGCAAGCATTCCCGCAGAAATGATCAGCACTATGATTACCGTATCCAATGCTCCAAGCATTCTGTGAAGCTGAGCCTCCAGACTGCTGGTATAGCTGATGCTTAATGCAGCCGGGTGCTTCAGGATCTCATTTCCCACCTCAGATTCTGATTCTTTATATTCCTCTTTTACTGTGAACACAGTAGCAGAATAGTCAGGCTTCTCCCCGAAGGTCTGTTCATAGACATTTCCTGTCATATAAATATAATGTCCCATGTAATTCTCTGTCACTGCTGCGATCTTTGTCTCATAATTTTTCCCATCCTTTGTGATGGTCATGGTATCCCCGACCTTCAGTCCTGTCAGGGTTGCCGTCTTCTCACTGATCACTGTACCTGCATCCGTCAGCTTATACTTCTCTTTTGTCTTTCTGTCCTGAAGCGTTACATCCTTATTAAAGGTCTCAAGATTCTCAGGCACATAAACATATACGCTAATATTGGATTTATTTCTGGGAACACTCATTTTGGTAAACTGGACATGAGTATATCTCTCAATCTGACTGTTATTTTTCAAAAACTCATCCAGCTCCTGTCTCTCCTTATCCGTTGCCTCCTCATCATCAATGATCGTTCCTGTATAATGCTGAAGCTCCTGATACTGCCGTCTGGCAATATCCATAATAGAATCCCTGAGTCCAAAACCTACCAGCATCAGCGCCATACTTCCCGAAATACCGAAAATCGTCATAAAGAAACGTTTTTTATATCGGAAAAGGTTTCTCAGAGTAGATTTCCATGTAAAATTCAAGTGCTTCCAGAAAAGCGGGATCCGTTCCAGCAGGATTCTCTTACCCTCTTTGGGAGCAGGAGGACGCATCAGTGATGCCGGAGTTTCCGCCAGTGCCCTGTAACAGGAGAAAATGGTGGCTCCGACGGTACACACAGTTGCCGCACCTGCTGCTATCATTGCAAATTTAAACTCATAACGGATCTGGATATTGTTCATCATGCCCTTGTACATAATGCCATACCCGTTAATAATAACCAAAGGCAGGATCTTCTCTCCGATCAGAATTCCCAGGATACTGCCTCCACTGTGGCAAGAAAGGCATACAGCAGATATTTGGATGCAATCGCATACTTGCCGTATCCCAGAGCCTTCATTGTACCAATCTGGGTTCTCTGTTCCTCCACCATTCGTGTCATGGTAGTCAGACTTACCAGTGCAGCCACCAGGAAAAAGATAACAGGGAAAACCTGTCCGATACTTCTCATTCTGTCTGCATTATCCCCATAATCTGAATATTCCGGCAGATCATTGCGGTCCGTTACCATCCATTCCGGCATACTGATATCATCGATCTCATCCTGGGCATCCTGAATCTTCTTCTCACCCTCTGCAATTTCTTTCTCTGCATCCCTCTTGCCGTCTTCGTATTCTTTTTTACCTTCTTCCAGATCCTTCTCAGCTTTTTTGATGTCCTTTCTGGAATCCTTCAGCTTCTGTTCGTTCTCTGAGATTTCCTTCTCTCCATCCCTCAGCTTCTGTTCATTGTCGGCAATCTCTTTCTCGCCGGAAGCAAGCTTCCCTTCATTCTCCCGGATCTGTGCTTCTCCTGAAGCAAGTTCTGCCTCCTTCTCCTCTAACTGAGCCTGACTGGAATTTAATTTTGCTCTTGCAGCATCGATCTGTTCCTGTGCTGACTCAAGCTGAGCTTCTTTTTCCGGAATCTCTTTTCTGGCAGGCTCCAGCTTCTTCTCCTGAGCCTTCACCTCTTTCCATCCTGCATCAATCTTTGCCTGGGCATCGGGAAGTGCAGCTTCCTGCTGGTTCAATTCTGCTTCCTTTGCATCAAGCTGGGCCAGTCCGCTCTCCACCTGGCTTAAACCACTCTCCAGTTCACTTCTTGCTGCTGCGATCTGGTTTCTGGATGCTTCCAGCTGGGCTGCCTGACTGTCCACCTGCTCCTGATAAGCGGAAACCTGTGCTGCCAGAGCCGCCAGGTCTTCCTCGGAATATGTGCCTGAAGCTTGTGCCTGCTCATACTGTGCCTGCAACGCTGCAAGCTGACTTCTGGCACCCTCAAGCTGAGCCTCTCCTTCTGCAAGTCCGGCCTCCTGCTGCTCAATCTGCGCAAGTCCCTGATTGCAGCTTTCCTTTTTGGCATTTAAGTCCTGTCTGGTTGCTGCAATCTGCTCTCTGCCTGACTGGATCTGCGCCTTTCCATTGTCAAGTTCCTGCTGGCTCTGGGTAAGCTGCGTCTTTGCATCCGCAATCTGCTTCTCACCGGCGCTTAACTGATTCTTGCCATCCTCAAGCTGTGCTTTTCCATCATCAAGCTTTGCCTGGTTCTCTGAAACCTCCGCCCATCCTGCATTCAGCTGTTCCTTTGCAGATGCGATCTGTGCTCTGCCACTGGCAAGCTGCTCTTTCGCACTGGCAAGCTGGGATCTGCCATCCTCTAATTCCTTCTTTGCGTCTGCAAGCCGGGACTTTCCGTCCTCCAGCTCCTTTCTGGCATCTGCAAGCTTTTTCTTGCCATCCTTATATTCCTTCTTGCCATCTTTTAACTTCTTTTCGCCGTCCTCCAATTCTTTTCTGGCATCCGCAAGCTTCTCATCAGCTTCCTTCTTTCCGTCTTCAAGTTCCTGTCTGGCATCTGCAAGCTTGTCATTAGCTTCCTCTACAATCTCATCATATCTGACCTGACACCGTTCTGCCTCAATCCCCTCCACTTGCTCCTGCACTCTCTCTATCAGGGAATCATAAGCATCTGTATAGCTGATCAGATCCTGTGCCCCATGAGCCTGCACATAGATCTGCGTATACACTTCCTGGTCAAAATCTTCAGGGAGCACATAGGCAAATCCATTAACCTCACCGGAACCCAGAGTGGAATTTCCGCGATTATAGGATATGTAGAGAGGACTCTCTCCTAAACCTACAACTGTGTAATCTGTCTTTTTCAGCAGTTCGCTGTCTCCGCCCTCTTTCAGGGTAATCTGATCCCCCACCTGATATCCATTGCTCTCAGCAAAAATACAATCAAGGAAAATCTCTCCGCTTTTTTCCGGAGCTTTTCCCTCTGTCACTGAGATCCGGTTCATGGTTTGATCCACAGCTTCCACATGAAGTACCTTCTGCTTCTCGCCTTCTCCACACATTACATCTGTACCATAGGCGCCCTCTGCATTCTCTACTCCGTCCACCTGCTTAACGGCAGCTACATCATCCTCCGTCAGTCCCAGAGTTCCCACTACTTTGATATCCATAAGATTGGTTTCATCATAATAGGCATCACCTGAGAAGCGCATATCCGGTGACGACGCCTGTATTCCGGAAAAGAATGCAACTCCCAAAGCAACAATCATAAATATGGAAATAAACCTGGCCTTACTTTTGCGTATCTCCATCCAGAAATCTTTATGCATTGCTTTCATATTCATCACCTACCATTCAATCTCCTCTATGGGTGTAGGATGGTCATTCATCGTCAGCCTGGAAACCTTTCCGTTCTTGATCTTGATCACACGGTCTGCCATAGGCGTCAGCGCCGAGTTATGGGTAATGACGATCACTGTCATTCCACGCTCCCTGCACATATCCTGCAACAGCTTCAGGATTGCCTTACCAGTCTGGTAGTCCAGTGCACCTGTAGGCTCATCACACAGTAAGAGCTTGGGATTCTTCGCCAGTGCCCTGGCAATGGAAACTCTCTGCTGCTCACCACCGGAAAGCTGTGCCGGGAAATTGGTCAGTCTGTCCTTCAGTCCCACTTCCTCCAGAACCTCCCTGGCATCCAGCGGATTTTTACAGATCTGCAATGCCAGTTCTACGTTCTCCAGCGCTGTAAGATTAGGCACCAGATTATAGAACTGGAATACAAATCCAATATCATTTCTCCGATAACCGGTAAGCTGCCTGCTGTTATATCTGGCAATATTCCTTCCATCCACCAGAACTTCTCCGCTGGTAGCCTGATCCATACCCCCAAGAATGTTCAGCACTGTCGTCTTGCCCGCACCGCTGGGACCAACGATCACTACGAACTCTCCCTTGGCAATCTCAAAGCTGATCTCATCTACTGCAACGATCTTTACTTCTTTGGTTCCATATATCTTGGAAACCTTATCCAGTTTTACATATGCATCTGTCATCTCATTCATCCGCATTTCCCCTGTAATTTTATTTTTGCTACACTGGTAATTTTATTTTGTTACAATTATTAACGATTCTTTTGACCCCGATTTATTTCCGTATTTATTTACAGGCAGGTCAAATTCTGACCTGCTGGTAGTCTTAATGGTTACATTTATTGTAACACATTATACCTGTAATTAAAATAAAATATTCATAAAAAATCCAGATACTTCAAAACCGCCTGATCATCTCAGGCGGTTCATCATTTTGACTATGCACAGCACATGCCCCTTTCTTCTTAATTGTATGTACCAGAACATCTTATATCTTCTTTACCCGTTATTATTTTACATTAAGCTGATGACGAAAATATAAAAGTGGGACTAAACATACATCATCTGACCTCGAATCTTTATTTTTACCTATGAAACTTTCTTTCATTTCTGTCAGGGACCTTTTGCCTGATATAAAATCAACCCCAGGCAGCTTTTTTTATTTTATCACCGCCTGAAATTATTACGCCCAGTACCATCCATATAATCTGGTACCATCTTTAGTTGTACAGTATGCTCTCACATAATAATTTTCATTCTTATTTAATTTTCCGGTTTTATCTGTATAAGATGTAACATTTCCATTTTTTATAGTTTTGATTTTTCTGTACTTCCGGGCATTTTCATCATATCTGTACAGAATATATCCCTGTGCGCCTTTTGCCTTTGTCCACTTAAACGTAAGGTTTTTCCCCTTCTTCTTTTTAGAATATCACTTACATTCCCCGGTCGTCCCTGGACAGTCACTGTATTACTCCTCTTACTGTACTGGTCTGTATATATTCCGGCTAATGTTCTTACCCGGACTTTGTATTTCACTGTTCTCCCTACAGGGCTCTCAGGCTTATATGACGTAGTATTCTGGTCAACTTTACTTACACATTTATATTTTTTTGTGGCTGTATCATATCTGTAAATATAATATTGAAAAGTATATTCTACCGGTGTCCAGTTTAATGTAGCATTACCATTTTTTTCATCATAAGATACTTTCAGTTTCGGTACCGGTACTGCTGTCGGTGCTGGTATTGTCTTGCAGGTCAGATTATGTTTCTTTGCATATTTTTCCGCATAAGAGCCCTTATCCGCGTAAATAGTAATGCCAGAAGCACCATCAAAAGCATCGTCACTGATTGCTGTTATACCGGAAGGCATAATAATACTCATATTTTTTGCACTTTGCAAAAGCTTTCGACTCAATCGTTGAAGTTTTCCTCTCAATGAGCACTTTTTTTACATTTGAGCATCCATAAAAAGCTTTCCGCCCAATCACTTCCACAGCAGACCACACTCTTACCGATGCCATTGTATCATCACAATCTACACAGAATGTTCTGGAATCTCCTTCACTCCAGTCATCATAATAAGAAGTACCATCTTTATCTGTCAGAACATAATCATCATTATCCGTAATTTCCATAAATACCCTGTTCTTGTCTGCAAAAGCCTTAACAGACTCCGGAATTCCATTATCTCCTGCTCTGAATATTACCTTTGTATCCGCGTCAAAAGAATCCTGTTCTATTTCTGTGTCAAAAGAATCATAGTAGGAAACACCTGTATACTCCCACAGCTTCGGACAATTATAAAATGCCCTGCTTTCCAGCTTCGCTCCCTGATCAAAAGAAACTTTTCTGAGATTTTCACAGTTCTCAAAAGCAGATTTATCAATGCGGATATGATTTTTCCTTCTGTCAGCTCCCTCTTCTGCTTTCACAGTCTTTATGTTTATACATCCGTAAAAAGCTCTCTCTCCAACCTCTGAAACTACTTTTCCATTATACTCATAAGGTATTATGACATTCTCTGTATCTGTTCCCTTTGTCAGGCGGTATGTATCAGATTCTTTAAGATATTGATATGTAAATCCATTCGCATCCGCTTCCCCTGAGGATACTCCTGTTGCTTCATCCAAAATCCGTCTGTATCTGCATCTGATTCCATTTTATCCTGAAATGCATCAGTTTCAGGATCCTGGCTATCTGTCTGGAATTCCTGTTTCTCTTCTTCTGCTCCATATTCCTGTACTTCCCCATCAGAAAATGTTACAGATTCTGATGCATAAACCGGAGCACCGGATAAACCAAGTGCTGCCGAAATAACAACCGCTATGAACTTTTTTCTATCCATAAAAATTCCTCCATTCCGTGATATTTAACCGTTAGTGTTAATATATAACAAGATGGAGAAATTTTTGTAATTATGACATTAAATGTATTTTGATGGACATGAATCTTATATTATACAAACGTTAGTGTATTAAAAATCTGAAATGAATCTTTCTCCGTTCCCTTTTCGCTGCCATCAGCAACTCTGAAATTACCACATATAATCATTTTTCCTGACTTTTTCTCAATATCCATAGACTCTGTTTCATATGATACAAAATTTTTACTTTTATTAATAATAATTGCAAAATCCGGCTTCAATGTACTACTCGTATCTGATTCCATAACTGTTTTAACACTTTCATTTGATATATGGTATAGAACCACTCTTGCTTTATTACTCTTACTACATACTGGAAAAAACATTCCATATTTTTCATGATAGTAAATGTCCTGCAATACATCATCCGATGTGCGTCCAATTTCCACATAAAACTTTGTCGGCTTAACCAGCACTGTATCATCTTTAATCTCTATTTTATCAAAAAAGATTTTTTCACTTTCAATGCCACCTTCATCCTCATGCCATTTATTCATTAAAATGAACTCATATCCTTTTACTGATTTTCCAAAATATGCAATTCCATACTGAGGCTCAGAAAGATGATATCTATTTTTTACTTTACCTGTTTTTGATAATACAACAATATCTGATTTCACATTATTTCCCATTGTATATCCACAAACATATAGATTCTTATCATTAGGATTATATGTCATTCCATTGCAATGATATACACTACTATCTGCTGATTTCCCAAGTTCAGCAACAACATCTGGAATTACACTCTCTGGTGTAGTTGTTTTTAATAACACAGCATAGGTATTAGTTCCATCGCATTTAAGACAATAGGCAATATCATTTTCGTCAATTGCCATTCCCTGCACGTTCGGGCATGAAACATTATTTACCTTTTTATTTGGCAGTACTGCTCCTGTTTTCGTGGATCCGTTAAAAGAAAAATAGCCATTCCCTTCTTCACTCACATTCTCATTCCACTTTTTAAATGTAACACCCGGCAAATATGAAATACGGTCATGCTCCTTTTTATCAGATGTCTCAATCGCATTAGAAAGTACCCATATATTATTTTTATAAAGAATGATCCCCTCAAAATTAAACTGCTTATAAGCAGTAGTATCTTGGTCTGCCTGGAATACTGCATATGGATAATAAATTTTATTATTTTCATAGTTTCCCGGTTTCACAAGAAGGATGCGGTTCTTGCACTGACTGTATTTCCGAGTATCATCCGGATAATGATTTGTCAGGATAAACAGCCCCTGATTGGAATCATAATGAATATCATTTGCTTTCTGGTATTCATCTGCTTCATTTGCAATAACAGTAAACTTAGTGCCTCTGCCATTCTGAACTTCATTAAGATTCCCTGTAATAAATTTCATGGTTTCCGGTGTTGCTCTGTTCAATTCTTCCATTAAGATAAATTCATCATTTTTGTAAATATCAATTCCAACATATGTAGTATTTAACTTAGTAAATTTCTGTCCACTGGTATCAAATTTCATTTCAAGTATTCCAGAATCACCGGTTTCATCTTTACAAGTGCAGTAAAGTCGGTCTGCCGTCGCAGCCATTCCAAATACAAAATAATTAATCTCTGAAATTTTTTCATTGTCCCCAATGGTATCTGACACAAATTGGCTTGATTTAAAAATCATACTTTTATAGACCATCTTTCCATTTTCATTTGCATGTGCTTTCGCCAGATACACTGTATTACCTGAGAGAGCCATTGCTGATGCATTTGTATTTCTTGATAAACTTTTAACCTCTGCACCAAGTGTTATTCCACAGTTGATTCGTAATTCCTTTTCTGACATTATACCTGCCATATTCATTTCCTCCTGAAATTTATATTTTTTCGAATTTGCAAATTCTACTTGATAAAGAGTTCTTAATTTCAGCTTTGCAAACCTCAAAGAATAAATTTTCCCTTGACAATTTTATACCTGAATTTTTACTCCTGCTTATGCTTACCAAAAGATTCTCTTTGATTTCTGATAAATCACTTTGTACCTGATGTAAAATCTCTAATTTCTCTGTCAGTTTCTCTATTACAGACTGATAATTTTTTTCCCGCTCTTCCTGTTTCTCATCTCGTTTTTCATTTGATTTCACAATATAAACCAAAAGAAATACCGCCAGCACTGCCCAGATTCCATGCGAAACTGCCACATTCATAACCGTTGTTCCATAGTTCACCTCCCTCCTCTTAATCTTCTTTTATTACGCATTTTTTCTATATTCCATCCACTAAAAGTCTTTTCTGGTCTTATTATTACCGTTCCAATTTAAGGCACAGTTTTATTCTCTACAATTATTCTACCAATCTCTTTTTACCATATATTTTTTCTCCTCTTATCATTAATTTGAATTTGCAAACTCACTTAATAAAGAGTTTTTTCTCTTCCATTTGTAAACTCATAATTTTTTTCTTTTTAGTTTCTGATCAGCAGTTTTCTTACTACTTCCCCTAAAAAGGAGGTAGATACCTATGAAAACACTGACAGAACTTATCCAAAATTATCAAAATGGTATCCCAGATTCAGACAGTGAAATTCTCAAACGTATGGAACCGCTTGTGAAAGGATATGCATCCCGGATTCACTGCATGGAACGTGAAGATTCCACACAGGAATTGTATCTTACTCTGTTAAAGACATTGCCATATTTAAGTTCTTCATCCTCAGAAGGTGAATGTATCAGATACATGCAGACCTCTGTCGAAAACAGATATCGTTCCCTTTGCCGCAGTTGTCTTTCCGAACCTGAAAAAGATGATTTTGATTCTTGTTCTGTTTCATTACAGGCTCCCGACAGTTTTGATGACACCTATTATGATGTAACCGCATATATCAACTCTTACCCTTCGGACAGTGTCCAGAGAAAAATTCTGTCCATGTACTTTTATCAGGATAAAAGCGATGCCCAGATTGCCCGGAAACTGAAGCTGTCCCGCCAGTACGTCAATCGGATGAAGAAGAAACTAATTCTCAGATATATTTCCGAAAACAAATAAAAGAAACACCTGCTGACCATAAATTTACAGTCTGCAGGTGTTCCCTTAGTTTTCATAAAATTTCCATTAATGCCATTCCCGTACCGGAAATGCCATTCATAAAAGCCAGATTCAGATATTCTGTCCCAGATATTTTTGCCGGGTGATCCAGTTGAAATAAAAGGCAGTCACATAACGCCTCATATTGCTCCTTCATTTTTTATTACCATATTTTCGAAGATACTTCTTCATAATAAGTAAATTCCCGGACATCCCATGACACAGACAAATTTTTTCATCCTGTTCTCCATAAAACAAAGAGTCTGCAGCATTTAACCTGTCTTTTTTAATCTGCATATCCTCGGGAAACAGCTCTTCCAGTTTCATTCGTGAAAGCAGGATTCCCGGCGCCCCATGGCACCATGCATTCATGAAGCTTTCCCCTGAACTCTCTCGTAAATCCTTCCAGTTTCCGGCTTTCTCTGAGTACAGAGAATCCTCATATCTCAGCAAAAGCTGTATTTTATCAGCATATTCCGCTTTATGATTACATTCATACAACGCTGCATAAGCCATCATAAATCCACTGTTGCCATGAGACATTCCAGCCAGCGGTCCGTCTGTTCCTTTTAATCTCCATCCGTATCCATTTCCGGTTTCCTGTCCTTTCTTCCACAAATCTTTTTTCCATATCTGCCGCTATTTCATAATATTTCAGATTTCCGGTTTCTTTATATAACATTACTGCCATTACAATAGCTCCGGCATTTCCGCTCAGATAATCCAGTTGTGAATCTTCTTTCCATACCCTCTCAATAATGCTGAAATGCTTTTCCGCATAAATCATCCATACTCTTTTTCCTGTAAGTTTAAACAAATAAAGATAGGTATATACCACCGAGCTTTCTCCATTTACAATACCTGTCAGAAGATTTTTATCATAAATCTGTTTTTTGTGTATTTCATCTGTATAAGCTTTCAATCTCAAAACAGCAAGATGATAAATTTCTTCTGCACTTGCATTCTTTTCTTCAAAATCATGAAGATATTTTGCAAGAAACAAGACTATCCCGGATATTCCATCATATAAATAGATTCCACCTGATCTGAGATTCCAGTGACCATTATCCCAGAATTGCAGACCCGCCCAGCCGGCGCTCTGTTCCCGGATAATTGCTCTGCTGCAGATTCGATGAACTATCTTTCTGATCTGACTGTATATTTTGCGCTCTTTATCTGTGTCATATCCCTTTATCCTGGTCGGAAACATCTTTTTCTTTCCATCAGATGCCTTCAGCATTTCCATGGACAGCCTGATATAATCACACTGACATTCCATATCAGAGTAACTCATCTGCTTCATATGCATTCGCCATGACTCATAAGGAGTACAGGCAGATATTCTTTATGTTCTCCGCCATTTCCATCATAAACAGATCTGCTGTTCGCATCAATCTCAAAGCAGGGTATATCCATTTCCAGAAGGCTGTCAATTTCATAATCATGAATCTCTTTCATAAAAGAAGATTCCCCCTCTTTGTGAATCACATTCAAAAGAGCTTTCCTGCATTCTCTTGACTTCATATAATCCGGATGAAACGAAGCCATAAGATACATTGCATACTGTTGGGTATGCCGCAGTACAACTCTGGAACGTCCGTCAAAAAAGCCGGACAACATCACCTCCACTTTCTTATCTGCCATTGTCACCATGTACGCTCTGCAAAATCCTCTGATAATGCATTCCGTATAATCTGCCGCATTGATAACCTGATCATTTAGTCTTACAATGCATTCCTTTATCTGCATTTCCACAGGTTCATATTCTATGTGAATATCAGATGTTTTATCATCCTTTACCACAGGAAGTTTAAACGGCGTTTTTATCTTTTCCTCTGTTCCCATTGCACTTATAAGAACTCTGCTGTTTCCTCTGCCCCATGTGAGAACAGGGAGCATTCCTGTATGTATAACCGAATTTGCCAATTTTATTTCTGTACTTTTGTTTATTTTTTCTTCTACACTACTTCCGTCTTTTTCTGATTGTTGTTTTAAATATCCCGGATACGTTTCCATATCGATAATCACAGGATATTCTCCATGTGCGATAATATTTTCACCATGAAGATCTGTTGCTCCAAGGCATATCCCAAAAACAGATGTATGCCCATTCTGAAATAATAATGCTCCACCTCACTTTCGTTTTTACAGGGAATATTCTCAATTTTTTCTTCCCATCCATAGGAATCATGAGATAAATATTGTACCGTCCTGCAGGAAATTCCTGTTTTTCTGCATAAATAGTTATAAAGTTCCTGATATTTTATATTCTTATCAAGACTATGTGGCTTATAGTACAGAATTGTTCCATTATCCAATTCTACCTTTGCCACACTTCGTCCTCCTCTGTGTATATCGCCTTTCGCCATGTAAATTCCCACAGTCCCGGAAAACTTCCTTCCATCACAGAATATTTTTTGTATCTGTTCTTTTTCTGCATAAAGAGATTTCCTGATTTCACATTCTGCTCTCTGGATAGAGTTTTTTTTTTAATTCAAGCAGACGTTTTAACTCGGGATATTCCTGCAGTAAAGATTTTATATATGTTGCATTGTTAAGATATTTTTTTTCATAATAATCATATTTGTTCTTTTTGGCGTACTTCCTTTTTAGATTTCCAAAATTTTTCTGCCGATGTACATCTAAGATTAATATTTTAAGAAACATAGTTCGATTTTTTCTGCATAAATAATCCAATTTCAGCAACACACTATAGTTCCATATACAATAAAAGACAATTTCTCTTCTATACTTTCCGTATCTATTATCTCTATTTCATCTAATTCTTTTTCCACATTTCCTATTATTTTATCATTCATTTCGTTCATAACCGTCACTCTCCCATTATGTATTATCGCTAATTATTATTTCTACTTCAAAAAAATCTTTATCATATTTAAAATCTATTTCACCATTATACTTTCTTACAATTTGTTTGACACTTTCAATCCCCCATCCGTGCTCATCTTTCTCTTTTTTACTTGTTATAAAAATTTAGTGTTTTTTCATAAGGTTTATATATGCTTGTATTCTTTACTTTAAAATAAACATATCATTAATATTTCGAAAAATACACGTAATTTTACCTTTTCCCTCTTC
>ENA-OQIO01000270-OQIO01000270.1-human-gut-metagenome-genome-assembly--contig:-NODE-270-length-28002-cov-1.808215_pt1 | contig 28002 bp, 32 predicted proteins | sample MGYA00242573_ERZ504737 | MGnify/ENA primary metagenome ERZ504737 (study PRJEB26092, sample SAMD00036203) | human gut metagenome | host: Homo sapiens | study: EMG produced TPA metagenomics assembly of...
CGCCTTTGTGCTCGGCTCCTTTGTAATTTTAGATATTTCGCCTCGGCAAAACGCAAATAAATTTGCTTTTGCGCTCGGCTTATTCGTATCTTTGGCTCGGCTTTGGTTGGGCGTTTCGGCCGATAGGGGCCGTTTTTACGGGGCAGGAACACGGCTCCTGCCCGTTTTCGGACTATTTATTTGTAATTCAAGGACTTGATATGGATACGAAATTGATGATTTTCGACCTGGACGGGACGTTGCTCGATACGATCGGCGATCTGGCGGCTTGCTGCGATCATGTGCTGGCTGCGCGGGGATTGCCCCTGCATACCTATGAGGAGTATTGCGGTTTTGTCGGCAACGGCGTTATGCGGCTGGTCGAACGGGCGCTGCCCGAGGAGCTGCGCACGCCGGAAACGGTGGCGGCGGTGCGTGCGGATTTCGTGGCTTACTATACCGAACATATCGACCGCTTTACACGTCCCTACGAGGGTATTCCGGAATTGCTCCGGGAGTTGGTGCAGCGTGGAGTCCGGCTGGCTGTCGCTTCCAACAAATTTCAAATCGGTACCGAGAAGTTGGTGCGGATCTATTTCCCGTCGATCCGTTTCGATGCGGTTTTCGGTCAGCGCCCCGGAGTCCCGCTCAAACCCGATCCGCAGGTGGTGCGGGAGATTCTCGCCGATACGGATGCGGAATCCGGAGCGGTGCTGTACGCCGGGGATTCGGGCGTCGATATGGATACGGCCCGGGCAGCCGGTGTCCGGTCGGTCGGTGTGACTTGGGGCTTCCGCGACCGGGCGGAGTTGTATGAACACGGGGCAGACCACGTAGTGGACCGCCCCGGTGAGATTCTCGAGTTGCTCTGAAATGTTTAACAGTAGAGTTCTACGTCGTTCGGTGTGATTTTGGTGCCGCTCAGGACCACGAGCCGCTCGATGACGTTGCGCAGTTCGCGGATGTTGCCCGTCCACGGCATTTGCCGGAGCATTTCGACCGCTTTTTTATCCATCGGTTTTCGCGGCATGTCGTATTCTTCGCAGATCATATCGATGAAGTGATCGACCAGCAGGGGAATATCCTCCGAGTGTTCGCGCAGGGGCGGTACTTTGATCAGGATAACGCCGATACGATGGAAAAGGTCTTCGCGGAAATTTCCTTTTTTAATCTCTTCTCGCAGGTTCTTGTTCGTCGCCGCATGATCCGCACATCGACATCGACGTCTTTGTCGCTGCCTACGCGGCTGATCTTGCGCTCTTGCAGGGCCCGCAGCACCTTTGCCTGCGCCGCCAGCGACATGTCGCCGATCTCGTCCATGAAGAGCGTTCCGCCGCTCGCCTGTTCGAATTTGCCCTTGCGCTGTTTGATGGCCGAGGTGAAAGCGCCCCGCTCATGGCCGAACAGTTCGCTTTCGATCAGTTCGGAGGGAATGGCCGCGCAGTTGACCTCGACGAACGGCGCTCCGGCCCGGTTGCTTTTGGCGTGGAGCAGCGGGCGACGAGCTCCTTGCCCGTGCCGTTCTCGCCCGTGATCAGAACGCGGGCGTCGCACGGTGCGACCTTATCGATCAGACGCCGCACGTGTTGCATCGGCTCGGAAGTGCCTATTATCTCTTCCGTATGACCTGTCGAACTGCGTTTCGCCTTGGTTTTTGTCGCGGTGCGCGGCGCTTCGGCTGCCTGTTCGAGCGTTTGTCGGATCGACTGCATCAGGCGGTTCATGTCGATCGGTTTGGTGAGGTAGTCCTGCGCTCCGTTCCGGAGTGCCTTGATAGCCGAATCGACCGTCGCTTCGGAAGAAAGTACGATGAAAGGTACGTCGCTCTCGGGAAGCCTCGTTTCATGATCCGAAATGATCAGATCGAAAGGGATACGTTCGCATAATACGGATGCCGCCGCTTCATTTTCAGCGCTTTCCGCCGCTATTCCTTCAAACTCCAGCCGTTCTCGCAGCGTGTTGCGTATGCTTTTCGATTGATCCAGGATTAAAACTTTTGCCATACCTTGCTTTTGTGATTTTTTTACGTACTTTTGTGACGAAGTTAATATATTATTCGCAGGAATCCAACTTTGTAGATAAAGTTGATTTCAAAGGTGAATTTACGATCGCTTTGAAATTTATATCCGCGAAATCTTTTCAGAATGTTATTGGAACGGTTCGCAATAACAATGCCACCGAACTCCCGCAAAAATTATGCAAAAAAATTATAATTATAAAAGACGGAAGCTTTTTTTGCCCGAATACGGCCGCCATATTCACGAAATGGTCGATTCGCTGATGCAGATCGAAGACCGCCGCGAGCGCAACCGGCAGGCCCGTGCGGTCATCGCCGTTATGGGAAACCTGAATCCCCTGCTGCGGGATACGGCCGACTTCACTCACAAGCTGTGGGATCACCTGTTCATCATGTCCGACTTTCAACTGGATGTGGACTCCCCCTATCCGCAGCCTTCGCGCCAGAACTTACCACGGTGCCCCCGGCGTATGCCCTATTCGTCGGGACATATCGAGTACAAGCATTACGGCAAATATGTCGAACGGATGATCCGGCGTCTGGCCGATGAGAAGAATCCCCAGGTAGTCTCGCGGACCGTCGATAACCTGGCGCGTTACATGCGCACCAAGAGCTACGAGTACAATCAGGAACATCCGAATAACGAGGTTATCATAAAAGACATAAAAAAATGTCCGGAAATGCGATCCAAATCGACGAAGTGGCTCTCAATAATATCCGAAGCGATTATAAACAGCCCTTTATGGCGCATCCGCAAAAAGGTCAGAAAGGTCAGAAGGGAGCGCAGCAACGGCAACAGAAGAATCGGAATCAGCATCAGTCGCGCAATTTCAACGGGCAAGAACGGGGGCGCACGGCACAATACCTCGAAATAGGGTTCCGTTTTTTTGATAAACCATTTTCTCGCAACATGCGCAGCAGATTTTTTATTTCGATCGTTTTTCTGGCAGGGGCGCTCCTGGCGGTTTCCTGTCACTCTTCTACGGTTAAGATTTCGGGTCGTATAGTCGGTTCGGATTGCCGGATGATCTATCTCGAGCAGGTTACTCCGTTGGCGCAGACGCTCATCGATTCGGCGCAACTGGATGAAACCGGGAATTACAAATTGGAATTGTGCGATGTGACCGTACTCCGGCGCTTTACAACCTGGTCTGCAACGGCGATAAGATTCCCCTGTTCCTGCAGGGCGGAGATCGCTTGACGGTCAGCTCGGTCGGACGTGTGGTGCACAACTATACGGTCGAAGGGTCCGAGGAGTCGGAGTTGCTGCGCCGATTTTATCAGCCGTTTGTGGCCGGGATGCAGCGGCTCGATGCGTTGAGTTCTTCGCCGGAAACTTACAGGATGACCGACGAGGAGATTCGACGGATCGAGTCTGAATATTGGGCCGAATACCGCCGGATCAAACACGAACAGATCAAGTTCATCGTCGAGCATAAGTCTTCCCTGGCCGGGGTATATGCCTTGTACCAGCGGCTTCCGGGCGAAACTTACCTTTTCAACCTCGACGGAGATGTGATTTACTACCGCATGGTGGCGGAAGCCATCGAGGAGCGTTATCCGGAGTCTTCCTACCTGCCGTTGCTGGCCAGTGAGATCGCCCGCATGGATGCGCGGCAAAATCTGATGTCGAATATCGCCGAAACGAATTTTCCCGATGTCGAGTTGCCCGATATGTTCGGCCGTAAAGTGCGTTTGAGTTCGTTGCAGGGAAAGGTCGTGCTGGTGGATTTCTGGTCGGCCGAATTGGGAAACAGCAACGCCATCAACGCCGAATTGAAGGAGGTTTATGCCGAATATGCCGACCGGGGATTCGAAATTTACCAGATCGGTGTGGATGTTTCGAAAGATATCTGGATCAACGCCGTGCAGGAGCAGCAGCTTCCCTGGATTTCGGTTTGCGATTTCCGGGGACGAAATTCTCCCGCACTGGGGCTTTACAACGTGCAGAAACTGCCTGCTAACTTTTTGATCGATCGTGAGGGTATCGTAGTGGCCCGCGATCTTTACGGTACGGGGTTGCAACGGGCGCTCGAAGCGCAATTCGAATAGGCTATGTATTACTTCGCATCGGACATTCATTTGGGCGCGGGAGGGCCGGCTGCGGCCCGTGCGGTCGAGAAACGTTTCGTGGCGTGGCTCGACGAAGTTTCCCGCGATGCCGATGCGGTCTTTATTCTGGGCGACCTTTTCGATTTCTGGTTCGAATACAAACGGGTCGTTCCCAAAGGGTTTGTGCGCGTATTGGGAAAGTTGTGCGAATTGACCGACCGGGGGATTCGGGTGGTTTTCATGACGGGTAATCACGACATGTGGGTTCGTGACTATTTCGAAGCGGAGTGCGGAGTGGAGGTCTATACTTCGCCCAGGATCATGGAGCTTGCCGGCAAACGGGTTTTCCTGGCGCACGGCGACAATATGAAGATCGATCATCTTCCTGTGCTGCGCTTTATGAATGCCGTGTTCCGTTCCAAAACGATCCGTTTCCTTTTTTCATGGCTCGTGCATCCCGACTGGGCGATGCGTTTCGGGCAGTGGTGGAGCGGCAAGTCCCGCAAAAGCCATCTGGTAAGCGAGATGGGCGACCATATTACCGACCCGCTCATCGAATATGCCCGCGAATATGCCGGTGCCGAACGCCCCGATTATTTCATCTTCGGCCATATGCACCAGCCGCGCGACTATTCCGAAGGAAATTTGCGGGTGCTGTGCCTTGGGGAGTGGCACTCCGATCCGGTCTATGCGGTCATCGACTCCGAGGCAACGCCTCGTTGAAAAAATATTGATTCGACCATGCAACAGTATCTCGATTTGCTCCGTAAGATCCGAAAGGACGGCATTGTGAAGAGCGACCGTACCGGAACCGGTACGCGCAGCATCTTCGGCTACCAGATGCGTTTCGACCTGGAGGCTGGGTTTCCGCTGCTTACCACCAAGAAAGTTTTCCTGAAAGGGGTGATTTACGAACTGCTCTGGTTTTTGCAGGGCGATACCAATATAAAATACCTGTTGGATCACGGGGTCCATATCTGGGACAACGACGCTTACCGCTATTACAACGAACTTTGTGTCCGTCACGGGGTTTTGCCGCTGGAGCGGGAGGCCTTTCTCGATGCCGTGCGGCGGGAAGAGCCTTCGTCGATCGACGGTTACCGTCCGGGCGATTTGAACCATGTGTACGGGTATCAATGGCGCAGTTGGCCCCGTCCCGACGGAGGGTGCATCGACCAGATCCGGCAGGTGATCGACCAGATCAAACACAGCCCCGATTCGCGGCGGATGCTGGTGTCGGCGTGGAACGTGGCCGAGGTGGACGATATGGCGCTGCCGCCCTGCCATGTGCTGTTTCAGTTTTACGTGGCCGGAGGGCGCCTTTCGTGTCAGCTTTACCAGCGGAGCGCGGATACGTTTCTGGGCGTACCGTTCAACATCGCTTCGTACGCGCTGCTGACGATGATGATCGCGCAGGAGTGCGGATTGCGTCCGGGCGATTTCGTCCATACGCTGGGTGATGCGCACCTTTATCTGAACCATGCCGATCAGGTTGCCGAGCAGCTGTCCCGCACGCCCCGGCCGTTGCCGACCCTGCGGCTGAATCCGGCGGTGCGGTCGGTCTTCGATTTCCGTTACGAGGATTTCACGTTGGAGAATTACGATCCCTGGCCGGCGATCAAGGCTCCGATGTCGTTTTAGCTATGCGGGTAATTCTGTATATGCTGTCGGTCGCAGCGCTGTTTTTTTCGGCATCGTGTTCGCATGCGGACAGAGGCGGTAAGGTCGAAACGGAAGTTCCTCGAACTTCGATGGACCCGGAGGATTGGGCGGCCGGCAGGTGCTGGTATATGAAGGAACTCTTCCGGCGGCTTCCGGCGACGGAATAACATGTGTTAAGCTTACGATCGAAAGCCGGGAACACAGCGGCGACGGTACGTTCACACTCGAGCGGTTTTATTCGGAAGTCGATGCCTGCCGGAGAGAGGTGTCCGTGAGGCGAGGCCGCAGATATACGTTACGGGGGATTCCTGAAAATGCGGATGCGACCGTCTGGCAGCTCGTGACCGAAGAGGGGGACGAAACGATCAACCTGTTGAAAGAAGGGGGTGATACGCTGACCTTGCTGGATGCGAAACAGCGGATCCTGCCATCCGTATCCGGCTTCGAACTGATATTAAAAGAAAAAACGATTGATTAGACATGATTGCCATTATCGTCGCAGTGGCCGAAAACGGAGTGATCGGCGGTGATAATCGCCTTTTGTGGCATATTTCCGAAGATTTGAAGCATTTCAAGGCCGTCACTACGGGACATCCGGTGGTGATGGGCCGCAAAACCTATGAGTCGTTGGGACGTCCGCTGCCGGGTCGGCGCAACGTGGTCGTCACGCGGCAGAATATTTCGATCGAGGGTGCGAGTGGTGCATTCGCTCGACGAGGCGCTGGCGCTTTTCCGCCCGGAAGAGAAGGTCTTCGTCATCGGGGGGGCGCAGATCTATGCTCAGGCGCTGCCTCTGTGCGACGAGTTCTACCTGACGCGGGTGTTCCATGCCTACCAGGGCGATACCTGTTTTCCGAGGTGGGATGAACGGGAATGGGAAATTATTGACAGCGAGTCGTTTGCTTCGGGGAAGGAGTTTCCTTACCCCTTTGCGTTCGAACATTACAGACGGCGAAAATAGGTATTTCTACTACTGTACGGTACCTGGGGAATGGATAACTTTGCTGCTGCGAAGTTATCTTTTTTGTATGGGTAAGTATTTCGATATGCTGATGGAAGATGTGCGGATGAGGGAGGGCCTTCATTCGTGCATGAATTGCGGCGTGTGTACGGGTGTCTGCCCGGCGGCGGAGTTTTACAATTACGATCCCCGTCAGATCGTCAATATCGTGCAGACGCAGGACGACGATGCGATCGAGGAGCTCATGCGCAGCGATGTGATCTGGTATTGCGGCGAGTGTATGTCCGTGCCGGCCCCGCTGTCCCCGAGGCAATACTCCCGCTTATGTCATCCAGGCGCTGCGGACGCTTTCCCAAAAGCTCGGTTTCTTCGTCGAGAGCGAGAAGGGGCGGCAGCAACTGGCCCTCAAGCGCACGATCGGGGAGAATATCCTCCGTACGGGTTACTGTGTGACCCCGAAACTGGTGAAGCCCGAGCTGCATCCCGAGCAGGGTACGGTTTGGGAGTGGATCTACGAGAACGATGAGGAGATTTACGGACAGTTTTCTGCCGCTTACAACCGTCCCGGTGCCGGGGCGCTGCGCAAGCTGGACGACCGGTCCATGGAGGAACTTCACCGGATATTCGACGTCACGGGCGGCAAGGAGTTTTTCGACACGATCGAAAAGCATTCCGACCGCAAGGCCCGCGAGATGGGATACGACGGTGCGGACGACGAGTACATGATGGATACCTACACCAAAAATTCCAACGAAACATTATTAGCGTATGAAACGGTCGAGCTGGAGCGATTACCAGAAGGAGATCGCCGACGATAAATATTACTATGTGCGCAGCTGCATCCGTCAGAACTTTTTTCCGGGCAGCGAGAAGGCGTTTTTGAACATGTTGCAAAAGGATCTGGGACGCGATGTCTTCGACGATCCGCTGCACACCTCGTGTACGGGCATCGGCTACCATTCGGACATCGTGCCGCTGGATACGATCATGACGGTCGTGGCCCGGCAGTTCGCGCTGATGACCGATGCGGGGTATGAGAATTTCATCTCTTCGTGCATCACTTCGTTCGGCATCTATACCGAGATACTGGCTACCTGGGAGGAGTTTCCCGAGAAGGAGGAACAGACGCGCGAATACCTTTATAAGGCTACCGGCCGCGAGTTCCGCAAGCCGAAAAGCCTGGCCCACACTTCGGACATCGTTTTCCACTTGCGCGAGGAGATCGCCCGCAAGGCGAAATACCGGCTGGTCAATGCTGCCACCGGAGAGCCGCTGCGGGTGGTCGAACATATCGGCTGCCACTACGCCAAGATTTTCCCCAAGGCGGGTATCGGCGGTTCGGAATTTCCTTATGTGCTCGCCGGTATGATCGATGCGTGGGGCGGCCAGTGCGTCGATTATCCCGAGCGGCGCCATTGCTGCGGTTTCGGATTCCGCAACTACCTGGTGCAGGCCAACCGGGGCTATTCGGTGGCCAATTCGCACAAGAAACTCGAGAGCATGGCTCCCTACAAGCCCGATTTCATCGTGGCCAACTGTCCGGGATGCGCCATGTTCCTCGACAAATGGCAATATACGATCGCCGAGATGGAGGGCGTCACCTACGGTCAGGACGGACGAGGTATTCCGGTACTGACGTACGAGGAGATGGCCGGTCTGGTGCTGGGTTACGATCCCTGGGAACTGGGTATGCAGATGCACCAGGTGGATGTGGAGCCGCTGCTCGAAAAAATGGGCATCGACTACGATCCTGCGGCCAAATACCTGGGGCGCCACGGAAAATTCATCGGGAAACCGGCACCTTCGGCCGTCAATTGCGGCGTTCAGGATATGATCTATAATATCAAGGCACAATGAAAAGAGAGGTTATCATCGTAGGCGGCGGTGTCGCCGGTATTCAGACCGCACTGCGGCTTGCGGATCGCGGCATCCGTCCGACGATCGTCGAGAAAGAGCCCGATCTGGGCGGCAAGCTCCGGGGATGGTATCATCTGTTCCCGTTGCTGACGCCTGCGTCCGAGGTGCTTTCCGAGTTGCGCCGCCGACTGGCGGCACGCGATGTCGAAGTGATGACTTCCGCCGAAGCGGTGTCGATCACCCCCGCAGCGTGACGTTGGCCGACGGCCGCATCCTGGAGTGCGGCTCGGTGGTCGTTTGCTCCGGCTTCACGCTTTTCGATGCCCGGCTCAAGGAGGAATACGGCTACGGGGTTTATGACAATGTTTTCACTTCGGCCGACATCGAGCGGATGCTCAACGAAGGGAATGTGACTACCTCCAGCGGTCGCCGTCCGCGTCGGATCGCCCCTGCTGCACTGCGTGGGATCGCGCGACGAGAAGGTGTGCCAGGCGCACTGTTCGCGTGTTTGCTGCATCACGGGCGTCAAACAGGCCATGGAACTCAAGCGGCTGTTTCCGGATGCCGACGTCTTTAATTTCTATATGGATATTCGTATGTTCGGGCCCGGTTACGAAGAGATGTACCGCGAGGCTCAACAGAATTATAATATTCATTTCGTGCGCGGACGTATTTCGGAAGCGAGTCCGACCTACGATGGCCGGTTGCAGATCAAGGCCGAAGATACTGACGGGGCGTCCTTTGCGGATGAGCGTCGATATGCTGGTGCTGCTCGTCGGGATGCGGGCGAACGATTCGAACGCCGATTTCGCGGCTTCGGCCGGGTTGAGGCAGGCGCCCAGCGGCTTCATGGAACCGCAGGACCTCTTCTTGAACAGCGCCCGCAGCGGTGTGGACGGGATCTTTTACGCCGGTACGGTCACCGCGCCGAAGAATATCGGAGAAACATTGAACGAGGCCGATGCGGCGGCGGAAGCCTGACGGCTTATCTGGGAGGGTATAGTCATGGCAGCGATCAACTGGGATATGCGATCAACAAGCCGCGCGTGATCGACATCGACAGCAACAACCTGCGCAAGAGCGACGAGATCCTGCGCGAGATGCCCGAATTGCAGACCTGCATCGGCTGCGGCGGCTGTACGGCGACCTGTACGGCCGGCAACCTTACGGATTTCAATTTCCGCAAACTCCATACGCTCGTGCGCCGGGGCGAATATCAGGGCGTCTATGAACAGATGAACAAATGCATGTTGTGCGGCAAATGCCGCCTGGTGTGTCCTCGTGGAATCAATACGCGGGCTGTGGTGATGCTCATCAAACGTAAACTGGGGGATTTCTGACGATGAATTTTTACGCGACATTCTCTATTCCGTTCATCGTGGGCGTCGTGACGATGTTCGTCGTTCTGATCGTCAAATACGGTTCCTGGATCTTCGGTCTTTCGGCTGCCGACCGCATGCGGATCGTCAAGGGCATTCCTTCGCGGCAGACGCCATTGGCGGTCTGGGAAGTGGTGCGCGAATCGCTGCTGCACCGCCGCATCTTCAAGGTCAATCCCTTGCTGGGCTATATGCACATGAGCCTGGCCTTCGGATGGTTCCTGCTGATCGTTGTCGGATGGATCGAAACGGTCGCCTACCTGGGGTTCCGGTACGTTCCGTTGCATGGGCATGTCTTTTTCAAATATTTCGCCACGGAACTGCCGCACAAGCCGGTCTTCGATTTCCTGATGGATCTGCTGCTGCTGTTCGTGCTTTCGGGCGTGACGTTTGGCTTTCGGCAAGCGTATCTATTCGCAGGCGATGGGCATGCGCGCACGACCAGGCACGTACTGGGCGACCGAATCGCCCTGTCGGTGCTGTGGCTGATCTTCCCGGCCCGCCTGCTGGCCGAAAGCATCACCTGCGCTCTGCACGGCGGCGGGGATTCTCACGGTACGATCGGCGAGTGGATGGCGCATCATGTCAATCCGATCGTCCTGCAGACGCTGTACGAGCCGTTGTGGTGGGCCTATTCGATCTGTCTGGGGCTGTTCTTCGTAGCGCTGCCTTTCTCGCGTTATATGCATATCTTCACCGAAATTCCCCTGATTTTTCTGCGCCGCTACAAGCTGCATTCGACCGAGAAGGAGGGATCGTTCGATCGTTTCCAGACCGATGCCTGCTCGCGTTGCGGCATCTGCATCGACCTTGTCAGTTGCAGAGCGAATTGGGGATCGACGACGTGCAGTCGGTCTATTTCCTGCGTGACCGGCGGTATAACCACCTGCGTCAGTCGGTGGCGAACAACTGCCTGATGTGCGGCCGTTGCGAACAGCGCTGTCCGGTGGGGATCGAACTCAATACGCTGCGTCTGAATTCCCGCGACACGATGCGCAATACGCCCGATGAGAAGCGCTACGAGTATTTTCAGGGGGTGGACCGTTCGGCCGGCGAGGGCCGCGTGGGTTATTTCGCCGGGTGTATGACCCTGCTGACGCCCCGTATCCTGTTGGCGATGGAGCGGATTTTCAAGGCTTCGGGCGAAGAGGTCTGGTGGGCGGACAAGGAGGGCGGCGTTTGCTGCGGCCGGCCTCTGAAGCTCTCCGGTGAAACCGATTCGGCCCGCAAGATGATGGATTACAACATTGCGCTTTTCCGCAAGCACCGGATTACGACGCTCGTCACTTCGTGCCCGATCTGCCTGAAGGTATTCCGGGAGGAGTATCATCTCGAAGGAATCGAAGTGCTGCACCATTCCGAGTATATGCTGCGATTGATCCGGGACGGCCGCCTGCAGCTTCGCCGAGGGGCGCAGACATTCACTTACCACGACCCCTGCGAACTGGGACGCGGGAGCCGTATTTACGACCAGCCGCGCGAGGTGATCGAAGCGGTGGGCGTGCTGCTCGAACCGGCCCAGACGCGGGAACACGCCCTCTGCTGCGGCTCTTCGGTGGCCAATACGGCGATTTCGGACGCGCAGCAGCTTCGCTTGGCGCGTTCCGTGGCGAAGGAGCTGAGCGCTACGGGAGCGGGGACGATCGTAACGGCTTGTCCACTTTGTAAAAAAGCTATCGCACGCGGAGCTGACGGCCGGGAGGTGCTGGATCTAGCTGAGGTCGTGGCGGCTGCTTTAGTGTCGAAGACAGTGGCGGCTGTGCCCGACAAGGGCGTCTGACGTTCGTCCGCTTCCGATGGTATGTCCGTATGGAGCGGTGAGAGGCGTATGAAGTAGGGTTTCTATGAGAGGGCGCTGTTGTGGCAGAACATCGTTGTAGAGCCGTATTGCGGAATTTTTCTGGGGTCGGGGAAGTATATTCGCTAATTTTTCGTATATTTGGTTCGTAGAGGATGAAGTCGGATAGTTTCTATCCGGCATTTAACAAATCGAGCCATGAGTAAATACGGTTATGACGATACGAGACGGACGCGTTTTCGTCGGCTTCTTTTGGGAATGGGAGTCGCAATGCTTCTGTTCTTTTTGCTGTTGAAAATCTTTTTGCGGAGCAATTGCCATTTACCTCGCTCCATTGGAACTGATATTCGGCTATTTTCTTTTGTTGTCTGTTGCGGTACTGGTCTATCCTGTGTTTCGGAAGATGCGCGATCAGGATCGATGGTCTATTCAGAATGGAGCGATCGAGATCGAGGAGGGAGTATTGCACCTCTCCGTGGTCCGTGGTCGAGAGACCCGACGGTTGAATGTCGAGATAAAGAACCTGAAGATCGTTACGAGCGATGATGTTCGGATTCGGATCGATACTCCGGTCGGACAATTGACGATCAGTGCCGACAAATTCGTAACTCCGGAGGAGTATGCGAGCTTTCAGGAGGAATTGATTGGTGCCGGCTGCAAGCGCGAGGAGTGATTCATCGGCTTGAAGGCCTGCTTAATCGGTATTTGTTTTTGGGTTTATCGTCGAAATATTTGGCAGAACCATTTTTTTGTTTTATCTTTGCAGTCACAAAAGCGGAATATTCGCATCGAATAAACGATATATCGCGGGATGGAGCAGTTGGCAGCTCGTCGGGCTCATAACCCGAAGTCGGAGGTTCGAGTCCTCCTCCCGCTACTAAAGTGGACAATTCTCTCGAATTGTCCACTTTTTTTATATTGATGATTTTTAATGGAAATGAGGTCTAATGATTGTGTTTTGTTCTTTATCTAATTGTTTTTTGATATCATGAAAAAAGTATTCGTTGTATTCTTGTTTATTTTTTCAACCGTTTCCACTTTTGCGCAAGTGAAGGCGAGAGTGTTAAGCCAATAGGGGGAATTACTTTATATCGAAATGTTTCATTGGCGGCAATAGAACAGAACAATTATTTAGATGTGATTGTTAAATTTAAGGCAGCAGAACTTGGTGATTATTTTACCAATGGAGTCAAAGTAGTTGTTGTGGATAATAATACGGGTAAAAAGATTTATAGGAAGCGATTTTCTAAGTCTTATCTTTATGTGTTTTCTGATGGTACAATAGAAGTTGGTAAAGGGAATGCTCTTACCCAAATTATATTATTTAAATATAAGGATGGAAGTGGTTGGGGGATGATATTAAAGGAAAGAGGCATTTATTAGTTTCGTGGAAATATTATATATTTAGTCTTTCTATCTTATGTTAAAGCGTCCGGTTTACCTCTGGCGCTTTTTTTATATTTATAGAGGTGAAATTATTGGTAAACGAAATTTTTTGTTGAAAAAATAGTTACTATGTATTGCATGGTAATTACTTTTACATTATATTTGTGGTGTGATAGAACTGTAAAGAATATACAACTCATTTATTAATGATAGATATTGACCATGAAAGAGACTATTAGCGTAAATTTGGCTTCCCAGGCATTTACTTTCGACAAGGATGCTTACCGTCGGTTGAAGGAGTACCTGGATGCGATCCGTCGGCGGTTGCCGGCCGGTGATCCGGAAATTCTCAACGACGTGGAGGCCCGTCTGGCCGAGATTTTCCGGTCCAGGATTTCATCGCCGATGATGGTCGTTACCCTTCAGATGGTGCAGGGTGCAATGGCTCAAATGGGCGATCCATCGGAGTTCGGCGAGCTGCGACCGGGAGAAGCGAGACGAGGCGTCCGTGGATGCGGAGAGTGCCTCGTGCGTCAGTTCCCGGCACTTGTACCGCTCGCGGACGAATCGTTCGATCGCAGGCGTGTGCGGAGGAATTGCTGAATTCTTCGGGATCGATCCGACGATCCTGCGCCTTATCACGCTGTTCCTGATTCTTTTCGGCGGTCTGTCGCTGTGGGTTTACATCATCCTGTGGATCGTGATTCCGTCGGAACCTTTGAATTGTATCTCTTCGAAATCTAAGAATCTGTTTTGAATTTTATAAATGAGTTGAACATTCGCTGTGAGAAAGTGTTTCGGCTTCTTTGAGCCTCTTTTCGGTATCTTCTTTTTTGCAGGTTTTGAAAATAGCCCGCTATTTACGGCAACCTCCCAAAAAGAATCTGCTCGAAAACAGTTCTCAAATAATCTCGAATAAAATTCGAACAGCTTCTAAAAATAGAAACCTATGAAAGCGGAAAGAATCATGCGAGATTGTACCGTTCGTCGGACGATGTAGTCATTGCCGGTGTGTGCGCCGGAGTAGCCGATTATTTGGGACTCCCGTCGGGAAAGGTGCGGCTGGCGACGCTGCTCCTGGTGCTGGTCGGCGGTTTGTCGATTTGGGTCTATATCCTGTTGTGGATCGTCGTGCCCAAAGGTCCCAAACGGCTCGAAGGGAATTCCCGGTAGCTGAGTCCGGCCCGGGACTGCCCGGGGAGAGGTTTGCGTATTTCCGATATGCGGATCGGACCCGGTTATTGAAATATGAAATAAGAAATTCGATGTATAAACAACGATGATATGGTTGAGGATAACGTAAAGGCGCAGATGCGCAAGGGTATTCTGGATTATTGTATCCTGGGCGATCCTCTCGCAGGGGGATTCTTATGCCCCGAAGATCATCGCCGAACTCAAGGAGGCGGAGATGATCGTGGTCGAAGGGACGCTGTATCCGATTCTGACACGGCAGAAGAATGCGGGCCTGCTCACTTACCGGTGGGAAGAGTCCCCGCAGGGACCGCCCCGCAAGTACTATTCGCTCACGGACAAGGGCCGGGAGTACCTGGCTTCGCTGGATGAAGCGTGGGAGGACTGGTAGGACAAATTCAAATGATTCGCCACCGGGAAAACGACCCGGCATAACCGATTGATTAATTAAAAAACTGAAAACGATGAAAAAATTGATGATGGCCCTGTTGGCAATGATGGCCGTTCTGTTCGGTACGACAGCGTGCGGAGACAGTATCTTCGGTCAAACCCGGATCAAGGGAAGCGGAAATCTGATAACCCGCACCGTAGCGGTCGGGAACTTTCATACGGTCGATGCTTCACGTGGAGTGAAGGTCGTTATCTCCGACGAGCCCGGTGAAGTGGAGATATGTGCGGACGACAATCTGATCGAGTATGTGCGGGTAGGAGTCGATGATGGCGAATTGAAGGTTACGGTCGCGCCTCGAATTCATGCGGTTCCTTCGGAGCAAATCCTGGTGCGTGTGCCCCATAACGGCAATATTCGGAAGCTGGAGGCTTCTTCTGCGGCGAAGATTGTGTCCAAGGTGCAGTTGACAGGTCGGATGCTGGATATCGAAGCTTCGAGTGCGGCCAAGATCCGTGTGGATGCACAGGTCGAAACGTGTGAAATCGACGCTTCGAGCAGCGCTAAGTCGTGGCGCAGATCGATGCAGATCGTCTGGAGGCGGACGCTCGAGCGCATCGTCGATCGTATTGCAGGGAGCGGTGCAAAAAGCGGCTTTCGAAGCCTCTTCCGCTGCGTCGATCGATGCCCGGAAGTTGATCGTGCATTTCTGCGAGGCAAAGGCGTCGAGTGCCGCCGATATTCGGGTCTATTGCGAGCAGGCTTTGCAATCCCGAACGTCGAGCGCCGGAAGCGTTTCCTATGCCGGACCGTGCAGTGTAAGCTCTGCCAATACGAGCGGAGGTTCTACTCGCGGGGTGGCGAATAACGAACTCAAATAGACCGATTGCGATGAAAGAGGTTAAGAAATGCAGTATTTCGGGGATCGCCTTCACGATGGAGGCCGATGCCTTCCAGGTACTTTCGCGTTACCTGGAGAGTTTGAACGATACGTATAGAAATACCGACGGCGGAAAGGAGATCGTCGAGGATATCGAAGCACGTATCGCCGAGCTGATCCTTTCGCACCAGGATAACTCCAAAGTGGTCGAACTCTCGTTGGTCGAGGAAATCATCGCCCAAATGGGATCTGCCGAAGCCATTCGGGATCAGGAGGGCCGCGAAGCTCCGAAGGGCGAGGGCCGTATTCCGCGTCGCTGTACCGGGATATGGACCAGGCACGTTTGGGCGGCGTCTGCTCGGGTATCGCTAAATATTTCGCTACCAGTCCCACTTGGATACGCCTGTTGATGTTTTTGCCGATCATTCTGTTGCTGCTGTTGGGATGGATTCCGATTTTCTGGTGGCTCGTGCCGCTGATGAGCAACTTGTTCGGCGTATTTATTATTTGTTATCTGATTATGTGGTTCGCCGTGCCGGCGGCTCGTACCGCGCGTCAGAAGCTCGAACAAAACGGACAGCGGATTACCGTGCAGTCCATCGAGGAGCTTCGGCAGCGAACCACGATGTCGATGCCGATGCCAAGCCGGTGGTTGCCAAGCTGTCTATGCTTTGGGGCAGGTTGTGCTGATCGTGCTCAAGATCCTGGCCGGATTACTGGTATTCGGCTTGATTATGGGGGCTTGTGTGCTAATTATCGGTCTGTTTGCTGTCGGAATGGCCGGTGCGGAGTTCATGCATCTCGATGTGGGTATCTGGACGGCTTCGTTCGGAATCATGGCTGCGCTGGTGCCGACACTGTTGTTGATTTATGTGCTGATGTGTCTGATAGCTTCCCGTAAACCCGGTCGCAAGGCCGTGCTGACGACTTTTCTGATTTGGGTGCTGATTATCGTCGGTTTGGGTGTTTCGGCTGTTCGGGAGAGTGCGAGGGGCTACGAATGGTACGAGATAAGAAAGGAGAGTTATGATCCGGATATGGAATTACCGGCTTTGCCGGACCCCGGATCTGCCGATAACTCTTTGTTAAGAGTGGATACGCCCGAAGGCATGGTTGATTTGAGTGCCGGGGAAGGCCGGGTGAAAATCGCGGTGGAGGATAAGGAGGACGGTGAGAAGGTCGATATTCATGTCGGCTCGAAAGGTGTGAAGATTACTGCGACGGAGCCTGCGGCCGAATGCGATGATTTTGATTGATTTCGAATAAAAGCGTTGATCGAAATAAAAAGTTTTTTCAGGTCGGAGCCGGATCTTTTTCCTGTGGGAAAAGTCCGGCTTCGGTTTTTGTGGCGGACCGAAGGAGCACGCCGCAAGGCGTATTGCACGGAAGTTGTGTGGCTGAAGAAACGGGCGTTCGGAATTTCCCGGCTCCGGTGGAGCGGGGCTGCCGCGTGCACCGGTCGTTTCCGTCGGCGTAAAGTTGCGGGGAACGGTTGTTTTTACTATATTTGACATCGTCCGATATACCCACGCTCGGCCGAGCTAAAATAAATTTTGCTCGGCATTCGACTTATTCGTATATTTGGCTTGCCCCGAATATACTCCCGCTCGACAAAACCGAATAAAATTCGCTTTTGTTCTCGACTTATTCGTATATTTGAACGTTTTTTTCAGTAAAAAGAAAAAAGTATGGCTGCAATTAAGTGTATCGGAGTGCTTACTTCGGGCGCGATGCCCCCGGAATGAATGCTGCGATCCGTGCCGTGACGCGTACGGCGATTTACAACGGATACTCCGTAAAAGGTATCATGCGCGGATACAAGGGATTGGTGGATAATGAAATCGTCGATCTGCAATCGGATTCCGTAAGCAACATTATCCAGCAGGGCGGTACGATGTTGAAGACGGCTCGCAGCCAGGAGTTTATGACACCCGAAGGGCGCCGCCGGGCCTATGAGAACATGAAACGCAACGGTATCGATGCGCTGGTGGTGATCGGCGGGGACGGTTCGCTGAAGGGTGCCTGTATTTTCGCCCAGGAGTTCGATGTGCCGATCGTCGGCCTGCCGGGTACGATCGATAACGACCTGGGCGGTACGGACGCTACGATCGGCTACGATACGGCGCTCAATACGATTGTCGAGGCGGTGGACAAACTGCGTGACACGGCTTCCAGCCATGAACGCCTCTTCTTCGTCGAGGTTATGGGACATACGGCCGGCTATCTGGCGTTGAACGGGGCGATCGCTTCGGGAGCCGAAGCCGCGATCATTCCCGAGATGGACACGGAGGTCGATCAACTGGGCGAGCTCATCAACCAGGGATTCCGCAAAAGTAAAAATTCGGCGATCGTGCTGGTGGCCGAGAATCCCGCTACGGGCGGTGCCATGGGGCTTGCCGAACGCGTGAAGCAGGAGTTTCCGCAGTACGATGCCCGGGTAACCATTCTGGGACATATCCAGCGGGGCGGGTCGCCGTCGGCAATCGACCGTATCATGCTTCGCGTATGGGCGAAGCCTCCATCGAAGCGCTCATGGAGGGGCAGCGCAACGTGATGATCGGTCTGAGCAACGGCAGATCGTCTATGTCCCCTTCTCGCGTGCCGTCAGCCACGACCGGACTATCGACCGTGGAGCGGTGGATCTGGTGCGCATCCTCTCTATCTGACATTATTTTCGAACAATACTGACTTCATGAAACGCGTAATAGGAATAGGAAACGCTCTGACAGACATGTTGGTCAATCTGAAGACCGACAAAGTACTCGATACGTTCAATTTGCCGAAAGGTTCGATGAGCCTGGTGGATGCGGCCTTGCAGACCGAGATTTCGAAATCGGTCGCCGGTCTGCCTTACTCGCTCTCGCTCGGCGGATCGGCCGGGAATACGATCCGGGCGATGGCCCGGTTGGGTTGCGACGTGGGCTTTATCGGCAAGGTGGGAACCGACAAGACGGGAGATTTCTTTATTCAGGCTCTTGAGAACCTGGGTATAGAACCCTTTATTTTCCGGGGGAAGGAGCGCTCGGGAAGGTGTGTGTCGCTTATTTCTCCCGATGGGGAACGGACGATGGTGACGTTCCTGGGGGCTGCGCTGGAGTTGAGTGCGGCAGAGGTTACGCCTGCTATTTTCGAAGGTTACGACTGTCTCTATATCGAAGGTTATCTGGTGCAGGATCACGAGTTGATTGCCGGTGCGGTCCGCACGGCCAAAGCCTGCGGTCTGAAGGTGGCGATCGACCTGGCGAGTTTCAATGTCGTGGAGGCTAACCTGGAATTTCTGCGCTCGCTCATTCAGGATTACGTCGATATCGTTTTTGCCAACGAGGACGAAGCGAAAGCCTTCACCGGCGAGGGCGAGCCGCTCAATGCCTTGCAGATGCTTTCGGAGCTGTGCGAACTGGCCGTCGTGAAGGTCGGTATCAAGGGGGCTTTGATCAAGCGGGGCAGCGAAGTGGTCCACGTGGGGATCATGGCCGCAGCCAAGCGGGTCGATACGACGGGTGCGGGCGATCTGTATGCCGCCGGATTCCTCTCCGGGTTATGCGAGGGGCTGACGCTGCGTCAGTGCGGTACGATCGGTGCCATCGTCGCCGGGAAGGTGATCGAAGTGGTCGGAACGACTTTCAGCGAGGAGGCGTGGCAGCACGCGTTCCAGCTGGTCGAGAAGGTACGGTCGGAGAAATACCTGTTCTAAAGGGAAACTCTTATCGGCGTGCCGACTGTTTTTGTTATTGCATTACGGTAGTTGTTTGTGCCACTTTTAAGAGAGTAGAATTATGAAAGCAAAACGAATGTTGGCTTGGACTCTGGTCGCTGTTTTATCGGCGATGCTCGTCACCTCGTGTGCCTCCCGTCGCCCTCGTCACCCGAATCCGCCTTCGGTGCACCATTTTCATGAACGGCCGCATCCGCCTCACAAAAAAGCTCCGAAGCCCCATAAACATCCCCGACCGGGGCATAAGCCCGGCACGCCTCCGCCGCATGGGAAACATAAATAAAGATGTTCCTCCGCCGGACACTCGTCCGAACTATGGTCTGGGGTTCCGCCGCCTGTTTCACTGGAATAGCGGATACGTATGTACGGCTCTGTGCGGCAAGTCCTGCATCCGGAGAACATATTTGTACAGCAAAATTTTCTGATACCGGTTTGCAGCGATGCAGCCGGTATTTTCACTGGCAGATCCCCAACCTGCGTCTTACGGTTTTCGACCCGATATTCCCCGTGTGATTTGCCTCCGCATCAGGAGCAGATAGCGGGCTTTGGGGACGGAGAACCGCAACAGGAAGCCGAGAGCCAACAGGAGTGTCGCACCCCACTTGACGCTTCGCCCGATAACAGACGCACGGTTTGCCCCCTCATTCCGGCCCGCAGGCGTTGGGTGCGTCCGACCTGGTAACATAATGATTCGAAGTATTCCCGGGAGATCTTTCGCGGCGGAATGATATGCCACATAATTGCTGTCGGAACATAGTAACAACGTTCTCCGGCGTCTGCCAACCGCTGAAAAAGATCGCTCTCTTCGCCTCCGATCAGTTGCTCTCCGGTCCGCCCCAGCGAAGGTCGAAGGCGCCGTATCGTTGGACCGTCGAACGCCGCAGTGCCATGTTGCCGCCGCCGGGAATACGTCCTTTCGGAAAAGGGCGGATCTTTCGCCCCAGGTCGATCGGATTGGCTATCGGACGTTCGGTATAACTCGACATCCAGGCCGGGCATCCCGCAGGATATTCGGGTATGATAGGGCCTCCGGCCGATGCAGCGTCGGGGTAGGCGTCGAAGAGGGCGACGTACGAAGAGATGAACTGTTCGTTGATGCGTTCGTCGTCGTCAATGATGGCGATGTATTCGCCCCGGCTTTCGTCGATACCCCGGTTGCGGGCATGGGAGAGCCCCTGCCGGGTTTCGGTTACGATCCGAAGGTTGATTGCGGGATGTTCTGTTGCGAACGCTTCGAACCGGGCCAGCGTGTCATCCTGCGAATTGTTGTTCACGACGATACACTCCCACTCTGCGGCCGGGAAATCCTGCCGCACGACCGACCGGAGCGCTTCGACGAGCGCTGCGGAGCGGTTGTAAGTGGCGATGATGAGCGATAATCGGATCATAGGGCAAAGATAGTGAAAGCCGAGAGAAAACGGGAACTTGTTCCCAATTTTCCGACGCATCCTATTTAAGACTATGTCAAAGATAGTGAAAGCCGAGCGCAGCCCCAAATTTATTTAAGTTCCTTTTCCTCCTCCTTGCGGGGCAGTGTACGCAAGCGTTCACTGCTCCCGTTTCGAGCGTCGTTTGAGCTTTGCCGAGTTTTCTTATCTGGGCCGACGGTGATGGTCCGATATACTTCCCGGATGAAAATACCCTGCAGTTCGGGCAGGGGTATTCGGTGCTGTCGAATCGGTTTATTTCCGAATGACCAGGTATTTCGATATGCTCCAGAATTTTGCGGGATCGGTGATTTCGAGCGTTACCAGTTTGTCTTCGCCCGGTGTGAGCGTGTAACTCTCTTTGGGGTGCGAGGTGAGCAGCTTGGGCTTTTTGCTGCCCGTTTCGATTCGGGTCAGATTCCGCAGGTCGGCCGATGTGAATGCCGATTTGTCGAAGTCGCCATCCATGATGCTCTTGGTTTTGAAGAGTCCGTTGCCTTCGACGATGCGAGCCTCCTTGAGCTGCTTCATATCGGCGATGCAGAACCAGACGACATGTGACGTCGACTATCCTGTTCCTCGATCGTAGTTTTTTGGCTGGCAGTGACTTCGTTCAATCCGGCGATGTCCTTGTTGAGCTCCTCGACCGTACCGGCGAGCTCCTCGATCTCGATGTTTTTTTGGGACAGCTCGGTCTGAAGCGATTCGATCTGTGCGACTTTCCGGGTCATTTCTTCCTGCAGACGTTTGATCGTCCCGGCCAGCGAAGCGTTCTTGCGGCCGCTTTGTGCGAATTGTGCTTCGAGTTCGGCGATTCGCTCCTTGTTTTGGAGCAGGATACCCTTGATTTGGTTGATCTGCGATACCATCTGTTGTTTTTTGTCCAGCGGCTTGTTTTCGATGTCGCTTATTTGAGTCATCACGCGGTCTTCGACTTCGCGGATCGACTGAAATCCGGTTTCGATCTCATTGAGGATTTCCAGCGTTTGATCGTACTTTTGCTCGACGGTGAGCAGCGAGTCCCGTTGGGCGAGCAGGGTCTGGTATTTTCCCGATTTTTCGACGCATGACACTGCGGTCAGCGCTACGGCTGCGAGAGCCAGAATAAGTCTGAATGTCTTCATTGGTATTGGAATTTGGTTTTTGCAATTAGAAATATCCAATCGTGTGCCATTGTATTCAAAATGTTGATTGATAATTTGTTGTTGCGATATTCGTGCGGTCGATGACTGTGGAATCGTGCCCCAAATGTGTGGAAGTTGTGTGGAAACGGGCAGTTTTCGGACTGTGTATCGCGGTGCAGTCGGATTTCCGATAAGCGGAGGCGGAAGTTTCGGATAAATTGCAAAGCCCCGGCCTATGAAAAGCCGGGACTTCGTTCGATGTTTACGATTCGGGGATTATTTCAGGACTTTCAACAGTTCGGGCAGCAGGCAGGAAATCGTATTCTCGTTCTGTGCCGTGTAGAAGTTGCCGTCGATGACGGCTTTTTCGTCCGTTCCGATACAGCTTTTGACGACCGGTTTGAGGAACGGATGCAGGGCCACCCGTCTGCCCTGTGCGATGCCGAGGTTGTCGAAGAGCAGTGCTGCGGCGCAATGCCCTGCGATCGTTTTTCCCTGGTCCGCAAAATTTTTGATGACGCTCAACATATCCACGTTGTAGGGTTTGTCTGCGTTTTCCGCGAATTTGGGCATGGCGTCGCCGCAGGCGAATACGAGGGCGTCGTATTCGTGTTCATGGCCTTTGAGTGAGGCGATTATATCGTCCGTCTGGAGGCGAAGCCCGAGTTGGTTTTTACATTCGTGGTATCCGCTACCGCGAATGTCCTGAAGGGAATGCCGTTCTCGAAGAAGGTTTCCAAATACTGAAACAAGCCCGATCCGTTGACGGGGTTTACGACCAATACAGCTACTTTCTTTGCCATAATTTTTGAGTTTTTTATAGTTATTAATGATATGTTAGTTACTTTTGTAGTGCAAACATAAAATAAGTAATCGGGTTCTGCAAGAGGTGATTTTTTGGTAAGCGAGTTACAAAAAGGTAACCGATGTTGAACGACAACGAGATAAAACCGCAAAATAATGAAAACTTTTTTACACGAGGGAATTTGCCCGATTCGGGATATCTTGAGCCGCCTCGGTGACAAGTGGTCGCTGCTGGTGCTGACGACGTTGTATTCGAACGGGACGATGCGTTTCAACGACATTCAACGTTCGCTCGGGGATATTTCGCAGCGGATGCTGACCGTCACCCTGCGTTCGCTCGAAGCGGACGGGCTGGTCCACAGAGAGGTCTATCCCGAAGTGCCGCCCCGTGTCGAGTATCGTTTGACCGATTCCGGGGGCGATCTGATGCCGTATCTGAACAGTCTGGTGGAGTGGGCGTTGAAGAACACGCCGGCCATTTTGGAACGGCGTGCGCAGGCGGTGCGGGCGAAGTGATTTGCCGGAGGTATAAAACAAGTGTTTGCAGCGGGCTCGGATGCCGTGCTGCAAACACTTGTTTATCGGTAGGGGAGGCTTTTCCTACAAGCTGTCTCCGAAATCCTTGCGGAATTTCTCCATCAGGCGTGCCGGCCAGTCGGTGGTCGGTTCCAGACCGCCCATGAAGAAACGGAGCACGGGCGGCTCGTAGGTGAAGCGCAGACCGCCGATCAGGTGACGGTTCTCGTAGAGCCACTCCAGACGGTCGATGACGTATTTGATCTGGGAAAGCGTGAATACGCGGCGCGGGCAGGCGAGGCGTACCAGCTCGACGTCGGCCAGGATCTCTTTGCCGTTCTCGTCGCGGACGCTCGATACCGTACCGCGCTCCATACCGCGTACGCCCGAGCAGAGGTAGAGGGCTGCGGCCAGTGCTCCGGGCGGGGTACTCCTCCTGCGGGATATGCTCGCAGAATTTCATGGCGTCCAGGTGTCCGCCCAGGACGCCGGCCGGAGTCACGACGGGAATGCCTTTCGGATCGAGCGTGTTCACCAGGTAGCGGATGGTGTCGATACTCTGGCAGATGACGGTTTCGTCCTGTGTTTCGTAGAGGCCTACGGCCATCGCTTCGATTTCACGAACCGAAATACCGCCGTAGGTAAGGAAGCCTTCGAACAGAGGAATCATAGCTTCCATTTTATTGTAAAGTTCCCTGCGGTTGGTGCAGATGCCGCCGCCGCGCGAGGAGCTGAGTTTGCGGGCCGAGAAGTAAACCAGATCGGCCAGTCCGGTCATTGCCTTGATGATGTCGGCCATCGAATTCTCTTTCCAGTGCTCTTCGCGTTGCTGGATCAGGTAAGCGTTTTCACCCAACAGACTGGCGTCGAGTACCAGCATCAGGTTGTATTTGTCCGCGATGCGGCGCACGTCCATCAGGTTGGACATCGAGAAGGGCTGGCCGCCGATCAGGTTGGTCGAGGCTTCCATGCGGATGAACGGAATGTTCTCCACGCCTGTTTCGGTGATGAATTTTTCAAGTTTTTCAATGTCCATATTGCCCTTGAAGGGGTTGTCGGAGTGCAGTTCGAGACCTGCGTCGGAGATCAGCTCCACGATTTTACCGCCGTTCTCCTGGATGTGAGCCAGAGTCGTGGTGAAGTGGTAGTTCATGGGTACCGTCTGACCGGGCTTGATGAAAGTACGCGCAATGATGTTCTCCGCAGCGCGTCCTTGGTGGACAGGCAACAGGTATTTCTTACCCAGTACGTCTTCCACAGCTTTCTGCAAACGCACGAAAGACTGCGAACCCGCATAGGCGTCGTCGGCGCGGAGCATCGCCGCGAGCTGGTTGTCGCTCATGGCATTGGTACCGCTGTCGGTTAACATGTCGAGGAAAACATCGGTCGTCTGTAAACGGAAGGTGTTGAAGCCGCCCTCTTTCAGGGCATCGAGACGACGTTCGATAGGAACGAGATGCAATTTTTGTACTACGCGCACTTTGTGCAATTCCAAAGGCAGATCTTCGCCTCTGAAAAACTTGACATTTTTCATTCTTTAATATAAGTTAGAAATTAAGGGTCTGAATACAGGCAATAATAATAACCGTCGTCCATAGCGGGTAGGGTAATTATGTTTTATATAATTCAGTTGTTTTTGAGGCGTGCGGCTATTGTTCCCGTCGCACGGTCCGGTTAAAAACAAATAAAGTATCCCGCAGGATACTTTATCGCAGTAGGCTGTCGGAAAATTTTCGGTCGAAAACCGAATTCCGTTCCATAGTACCCGGAGCCGCATTTGAATATAGTAAATCTCATTAAATTAGAATAATTGGATATATGAGCAAATTTTACCATATTTCACTTATTTTCAGTATTATATATTCGCTCATTTGTTTTAATCCCTAAAAGGGCATTGAAGATTTTTCAGCATGTGTGGGGAAAATGTGGGGAAAGATTCCTATCTTTGCCACTAGCCCCTATATCTTGCTGAACCATGAAAGTAACCCTCATTCTCAAAAAGAGCGTCACCCGTTACGACACGGAGTCCCAGGCAACCATCTACGCGCGTCTGCGCGACGGCCGGCAACTCGATCTGGTCGCTCCGACCCGTCTTACGATCAATCCGAATCTTTGGGATGACAAGGCCGAGCAGGTCAAGAGCAAAGTCTCTGCGACGAGGCCATGCGCACCCGCTACAACAACGAGGCCCGCAGGCTCAAAACCTACATCGAGAGAGCCTATCAGAACCGTCCCGAAGAGACGGTGTCAAAGGGTTGGCTGAAGGAGGCGCTGGACCAATATTACAATCCGCAGAAGTACAACCTGGAGCAAGTATCCGCCATCAAACCGACCTTGACAGCGCTGTTCGACGAGTTTCTCGAGAAGCACCGGCTTTCGGAGGTTCGCAAGAAGAACTATCGCGTCATCAAACGGGCTTTGCAGCGTTATGAACTCTACATCCGGGCTACCCAGATGGGGAAGGAGGACTTCACACTGGATGTGGACCGGGTAACGGCCGACACCCTGCGGGACATCTGGAACTTTCTGGAAAACGAGTACCGCTACTGCGCCATCTATCCCGAGATTTACGAGGCCATTCCCGAGGCCCGCACACCGCAACCCCGAGGCAAGAACACGCTGTTGGACTGCTTCTCGCGCATCCGAACCTTCTTCTATTGGTGCAACAGTCATAAGAAGAGCCGGAACCGGCCGTTCGACGATTTCCCGCTGGAGGAGTGTACCTACGGGACGCCGTATTATATCACCATCGAGGAGCTGCACCGGATCTACGCCACCAATCTGAAGCGCCATCCCCAGTTGGCCATCCAGCGGGACATCTTCGTCTTCCAATGTCTGATCGGCTGCCGGGTAGGCGACCTGCTGAAGATGACAAAATCGAATCTCATCGGCGGCGCCATCGAATACATTCCGCGCAAGACCAAGGAGGGACGTCCGCTGACGGTGCGGGTGCCGCTCAACGCCATGGCCACGGAGATTCTTGCCCGGTATGAAGCCTGTGACAGCGACAAGCTGCTGCCGTTCATCTCCGAACAGAAATACAACCTGGCCATCAAGCGGATCTTCAAAGCGGCCGGGTTGAAGCGGTTGGTTACGGTCATCAATCCGACGACCCGCGAGGAGGAGAAGCGGGTGTTGTATAAGATTGCTTCGTCACACCTGGCACGTCGGACCTTTGTCGGCAATCTCTACCGGCAGGCCAAGGATCCCAATCTGGTCGGCGCTCTGAGCGGACACAAGGAGGGCAGCAAGGCCTTTGCCCGCTACCGCACCATCGACGATGAAATGAAAAAAGAATTAGTAAATTTGTTGTCATAAGAAGCTCGCTCAACGAGCCAATTACCAACTTCAAACAACTGCACCATGGGTCAGGCGGAATACGAAGCCTTCAAGCAAAGCTGCGGGAGTGGATGGAGACCCATCCGAAGAATATGCCGCATTCGAAGAGTCGATGAACACCCGGGATATGGCCGGGTGTCAGGCCGTATTGCTTCAGGCCATCGCCCTTATTCCGCAATATCGGAAGCTCGCGGCAGCCAAGGCCAACGAGGGGCTGTTCGACCATGTCGACGAGATCGAACAAGCCGCCCAAGACAACGACCTCGCCCGCAAACTGATTGGAGAGTGTGAGCAGCCGGTCGCCGGGTCGCCGGTTCCGGCAATGCTATGCTGGCTCTACTTCGGAAAGAGCTTCGAACGCATGGTGGAGCATTGTGAAGAGTTACGCCGATCTCCTGACCTGGGCTACTTCCAGAAGATCACCATGAGCGCCACGATCCGATTGCTGATTGCCCGTTCCATCAAACTGGGGCTTCGGACCCGGGAGGAGTGGAAAGCCCACCGCGAAGCCATGCGTCTGGCCGAAAGCGATCAGGTGCTGGATTGGGCCATGGAGGAGTCGTCGGACGACAGGAACGATTCAAAGCGCAAGCCGGGGCGTCCCGGAGCCACCCGCTCTTTGACGGAGATGTTCGCCCCGACGGTATCCCGTCCCGAGGAGTTGCGGCGTAGGATCGGGACGTATCTCCTCACCCGGCATACACAAACCGATATTGCCCGACTGAAGATAGCTCTCGAAGAATTGCGTTACCTAACGCTCCCGATTCCGATCAAACCGTTCCGCGACGCACTGCAGGAGGAATACGGCCAAGAGATTCGCATCGTCCACGAACGCGGCATTCAGGAGGCATACAGCCGGCTGACCGAACCGCTGCTTGCCGGAAAAGCGGTCCGGGATCGAGGCTCGGAAGCCGTCGCCATTCGCGAAATCAAGGATTTTCTATCCGAAACGAACTCGTTTAATTCGTCCGAACCCGTCGCGAATTAAACGCTTAAAGATCGTTCAATCACGTTATTATATTTGCGCCGTCACTCGGATATCCGGGCGACGGCGTCGCTTTTTATTCCGCCGGAAAGCGCCGTCCCACCCGTGCGGAAACAACAACTTATGAAAGACTTATTATCCATCCTCCACGAAGCGCCCGGAAGCATTCGTCTGGAGGTTAGCGGTGAGGATCTGCTGGCCTTCTCCAGCAATCTGATCAATCGCGCCAAAGAGGAGTTGGCCACCCAGGTCGCCGAGGCACGCAAGGTACGCTTCCTGACCAAGGAGCAGGTCAAGGAGCTGTGCGGCGTATGCGATGCGACGCTCTGGCATTGGAACCGGAAGGGCTATCTGAAGGCCGTCAAGATCGGCAACAAGATCCGATATCGCACATCGGATATTCAACGGATTCTCGGTGAGCGGGAGTGCAAATAGTCGATTGAGAATGCCGGGGAGATCCCCGAGCATTCGAATAGCAGAGGTAACAGAGGCAAGTTTGTGTTTTTGTCAGCCAAAAACGGCCGCAAGGCCCTATCCCGATG
>ENA-OQIO01000271-OQIO01000271.1-human-gut-metagenome-genome-assembly--contig:-NODE-271-length-27992-cov-2.606209_pt1 | contig 27992 bp, 32 predicted proteins | sample MGYA00242573_ERZ504737 | MGnify/ENA primary metagenome ERZ504737 (study PRJEB26092, sample SAMD00036203) | human gut metagenome | host: Homo sapiens | study: EMG produced TPA metagenomics assembly of...
GAAAAATCCTGAGCTGGATGAGAAAATGGCTCAGGGGGCAGCAGATTTTCTGGGAAGGCAGATGGGATAAGATGATCCGATGTCATAATTTCGGGGATCAGCTCATAAACTATAGCAGTTGGAGAGAGTACTGTAGTTTATGAGAAACCCGGGAGGAGACAGATGGACAGGAAAAATGAGAATCAGTTTCAGTTGAAAAAGACGGCGTCAGATATGGTGAAATCGTTGCTTATTGCGTATGTTGTTACCGGCATCTTTTTACTTATCCTGACGCTTCTGCTTTATAAGATGGGGCTGAGTGAACAGAAGGTAAATATTGGAGTGATCCTGATCTACGTAATCGCAACGTTTTCAGGAGGATTTGTAATGGGGAAACTTTCCATGACGCATAAATTCCTGTGGGGACTTCTGACAGGAGTGCTGTACTGGGGGCTGCTGATGCTGATCTCTTTTGGAATCTATCATTCACTGCAGGCTGAAATGGGAAGCCTTCTTACAACACTTCTTTTATGTGCAGGTGGAGGAATGCTGGGAGGAATGGTTTCCTGATTGCTGAGTGATTCTGTAAAAGCTAAATTGAAAATGTTCCTGATTCTGTAAAAGAGGAAAAAACTCTTTAAAAAAGCACCGCCTTATGCTATAATAGCAAAAGCAATATGTTCGATAGAGGAGGAATAGAAATGAAGCATATTAAGACGCTGAATACTCAGACACTGAATCATACAGTAAAAAAAGGCGGATGCGGTGAGTGCCAGACATCCTGTCAGTCAGCATGCAAGACATCCTGTACAGTAGGAAACCAGACTTGCGAGAACAGAAAATAATGCGGCATTGACCCGGAATCTTGAAGGGAGGGCAGCGATGAGAGTCGCTGCCTTATGCTTGTCTTAAGGGAAAGTTATAAAATACAGAAAGTGAGGTATTGGTGTGATACATCAGTATCAGAATAATGGATATAATATCGTTCTTGATGTGAACAGTGGTGCAGTTCATGTAGTGGATCAGGAAGCTTATGATGTGATTGCAGTCCTGAATGAAATGAACGCAGAACATACACCGGAGACGCTGAAGGCACCGGAGACGGAAACGGTGTTGAAAGAAAAGCTCGGGGACAGATATACGGAGGAAGACCTGAAGGATATTCTGGATGCGGTGACAGAGCTGACAGAGCAGGGAAGACTCTTTACAAAGGATATTTATGAAAATTTAATCGGTATTGTCAAGCAGAGAAAAACCGTAGTCAAGGCGTTATGTCTGCATATCGTACATGACTGCAACCTTGCCTGTCAGTACTGCTTTGCAGAAGAAGGAGAGTACCACGGAAGACGTGCTTTGATGTCCTATGAAGTGGGAAAGAAAGCACTGGATTTCCTGGTGGCAAATTCAGGAAGCAGAAGAAATCTTGAAGTAGATTTCTTTGGCGGTGAACCTCTGATGAACTGGAAGGTTGTCAAGGAACTGGTTGCTTATGGAAGAGAGCTGGAGAAGCAGTATGATAAGCATTTCCGTTTTACACTGACAACCAATGGTGTACTTCTGAATGAGGAAGTACAGGAGTTCGTGAACCGTGAGATGGATAATGTAGTGCTGAGTCTTGACGGACGAAAGGAAGTCAATGACCGGATGCGTCCGTTCAGAAATGGAAAGGGAAGTTATGATCTGATCGTTCCGAAGTTCCAGAAACTGGCAGAGAGCCGGAATCAGCAGAAATATTATATACGTGGTACATTTACAAGAAATAATCTTGATTTTTCAAAAGATGTGGAGCATTTTGCAGATCTTGGATTTGAGCAGGTATCGATTGAGCCGGTTGTCGGGGAAGATACAGATCCATATGCAATCCAGAAAGAAGATCTTCCACAGATCTTTGAAGAATATGACAGACTGGCAAAGATGATCATCGACAGGGAAAAGAGCGGAAGAGGATTCAATTTCTTCCACTTTATGATCGACCTTGAAGGAGGTCCGTGTGTGTCGAAGCGTCTTTCCGGATGTGGATCCGGAACCGAATACCTGGCTGTGACACCGTGGGGAGATCTGTATCCGTGTCATCAGTTTGTAGGCCAGGAAGAGTTCCTCATGGGAAATGTCGATGAGGGCATTGTGAAACCGGAGATTGCGGAAGAATTTCGCGGATGCAGCGTTTACTCGAAAGAGAGCTGTAAGACCTGCTTTGCAAGGTTTTACTGCAGTGGTGGCTGTATGGCAAATTCTTACAAGTTCCACCATACCATCAATGATACATATGAAGTGAGCTGCGAGATGGAAAGAAAGCGTGTGGAATGTGCGATCATGATAAAAGCTGCGTTGGCAGACAAGTAAGAAAGGAAAATGAGAGATGAAAAAAGGTAAAAGTTTTCTCAGCCTGTTCCTCGTCATTGCCGTAACGGTACTCTTTGGAGTATCTTGTATGTATGGTGTTGACCTGAAAGGAACAGGAGCTGCGAAGAACATCAATCTCGGCCTTGATCTTGAAGGTGGTGTAAGTATCACTTATCAGGTTAAGGGAGACAATCCGTCCCAGAAGGACATGGATGATACTGTATACAAGCTGCAGAAGCGTGTAGAACAGTACAGTACAGAGGCTCAGGCTTATCAGGTAGGAGATAACCGTATCAGTATTGAGATCCCTGGAGTAAATGATGCAAATGCGATCCTGGAAGAACTGGGACAGCCGGGTTCACTTTACTTTATCAAGCATAAGAACAGTGCCGGTGAAGAGAACTATACGCTTGGTTCTTCGGGTTATGTGCTGAATAAGACAATCGACGAACTCAAAGAAAGCGACTCAATCGTACTGACCGGATCAGAAGTAAAGACTGCTTCTGCCGGACAGATCTCTGATTCCACGACTGGAAGTAAAGAGTACGGTGTGGATCTGGAACTGACAACAGAAGGTGCTGAAAAGTTCAAAGAGGCAACCCAGGAAGCTGTTAATAACAGCAATGATACGATTGCAATCTATTATGATGCGAACTGATCAGTGTGCCGAAAGTTAATACGGTAATTGAGAATGGAAAGCACAGATCACGGGTTCTATGACTTATGAAGAGGCGGATAATATTGCGTCTACGATCCGTATCGGTGGTCTGAATGTAGAACTGGAAGAGCTGAGTTCAGAAGTAGTAGGAGCACAGCTTGGTCAGGAAGCAGTAAGCACAAGCCTGATCGCCGGTGCAATTGGTCTTGCACTGGTATGTATTTTCATGTGCTGGGTATATCTTCTTCCGGGACTTGCAGCCAGTATGGCACTGCTGCTTTATACAGAGATCACACTGCTTCTCCTGAATGCATTTGATATTACACTGACATTGCCTGGTATTGCCGGTATCATCCTTGGTATTGGTATGGCGGTGGATGCGAACGTAATTATTTTCGCACGTGTGAAAGAAGAACTTACAGCCGGCAAGTCTGTTCATGCAGCATTGAAATCCGGTTTCCATAAAGCAATGTCAGCCATCATTGATGGAAATGTGACAACGCTGATCGCAGCAGGTGTGCTGTGGCTTCGCGGAAGTGGATCTGTCAAGGGATTTGCACAGACACTGGCACTTGGTATCGTAATCTCCATGTTTACAGCACTGGTGATCACGAGACTGATCATTTTCTCTTTCTACGGAGCTGGTATCCATAATGTAAAAGCTTACGGAAGACATCTGAAAGAACGTAAACCATTTGACTTCCTTGGAAAGAAGAAAATCTTCTTTGTTCTGTCAATCATCCTCTGCCTGTGCGGACCGGTCATGATGGGCGTGAACCATGCAAGGGGAATCGGGGCAATGAACTACAGCCTTGACTTTGTCGGAGGAACATCCACGAATGTTACATTTGATAAAGAATATACTCTTGATGAGATCGATAAAAATATGATCCCGAGTATGGAAGAGATCACCGGAGATAAGAATATCCAGGTTCAGACGGTAAAGGGAACGAACCAGGTTGTATTTAAGACGCAGACGCTGGATCTGACAAAGAGAGAGGCTCTCGCATCTTATCTGAATGAGAATTATGGTGTTGAGACAAAAGATATTGCAACTGAAAATATCAGTTCCACAGTAAGTTCTGAGATGCGTGTGGATGCAGTCATTGCTGTGATCATTGCTACGATCTGTATGCTGCTTTATATCTGGTTCCGTTTCAAGGATATCCGGTTTGCGACAAGTGCTGTCATTGCACTGGTACATGACGTACTGGTAGTTCTTGGATTCTATGTGATCGCAAGAGTATCTGTCGGAAATACATTCATTGCGGTTATGCTTACAATCGTAGGATATTCTATCAATGGTACGATCGTTATCTTTGACCGTATCAGAGAAGAGCTGAAGACGAAGTCCAAGGCAGAAGATCTGAAGGATCTTGTAAACCGCTGCATTACGCAGACACTGACAAGAACACTCTATACCAATATTACGACATTTATCATGGTTGTTGTACTTTATATCCTTGGTGTCAGCTCCATCAAAGAATTTGCAGCACCTCTGATGGTAGGTATCGTATGTGGTGCTTATACATCTGTATGCATTACCGGTGCACTCTGGTATGTAATGAAGACGAAGATCGGTGCAAAGGCTGCCACAGTTTCTAACGGAACAAAAGCCATTGCTGATACAAAGAAGGCTGAACAGGTAGATAGTTCCGAAGCTCCGGCTGATGGAAATACTGCAAAGAGCGGCAAGAAAAAAGGGAAGAAAAAATCCTTTAAAGATAAGAAAAAGAAAAATAAATAAGCATTGAAGTTTCAGCCTGCTTTATGGCAGATATTCACAGGAAGCCTGTTCCGGCAGTAAAGTCGGACGGGCTTCTGTTCGTTTAAGTGAAGAACAGGAGAAAATGACAGATGGCAAAGTGGTTTATCAATATGAAAAAAGCAGATTTCAACGGAATTGCCAGGAAATATGGAGTTTCCACGGTAATCGCAAGGATCATGAGAAACCGGGAAGTCAGGACAGATGAGGAAATCAATCTGTATCTGAATGGCACACCAGAAGATCTTTATGACGGACGGCTGATGAAAGATATGGAATGTGCGGTTTCAATTTTGAAAGAGAAGATTGCAGAAGAGAAAAAAATCCGCATCATAGGTGATTATGATATTGATGGGGTGAATTCTACTTATATTTTGCAGAAAGGACTGGAACTGGCAGGTGCGGATGTGGATACAGATATTCCGCACAGGATCAAAGATGGCTATGGTCTGAACCGGGCATTAGTTGACCGTGCATACCAGGATGGGGTTGATACGATCCTCACCTGTGATAATGGAATCGCGGCAATTGAGGAGATTGCATATGGAAAAGAAAAAGGGATGACGGTGATCGTGACGGATCATCATGAAGTGAAATTTAAAGAAGAAAATGGTGTTCGCATTTATCAGATCCCCGCAGCAGATGCGGTGATCGATCCACATCAGAAAGACTGCAATTATCCATATAAAGAGCTTTGCGGAGCAGGGGTTGCCTATAAACTGGTGCGGGTATTGCTGGAGGAACTGGAGATGGATCCGGCAAAAGCAGAATATCTGATCGAGAATGTCGCGATCGCTACGATCGGCGATGTGGTAAATCTGACAGGAGAGAACAGGGTTTTTGTCAGGACGGGTCTGGAAATGCTGAAAAAGACGAAAAATGAAGGGCTGAAGGCATTGTTTGAATGTACTGGAATCGATGTGGAAAATCTGAATACCTATCATAATTGGTTTTGTCATCGGTCCATGTATCAATGCTTGTGGAAGACTTGATACGGCAAAAAGAGCATTGGAACTGCTCAATGCACCGGGACGCAGAGAAGCAGTGATGATGGCAGAAGATCTGAAAGCACTCAATGAAAGCCGGAAGGAAATGACAGAAAAAGGTGTGGAACGGGCAGTTGAAATGATTGAAACTTCCGCTCTGAAGGAAGACTGTGTCCTGGTTGTCTATCTGCCGGACTGCATGAAAGTATTGCCGGGATCATTGCAGGAAGACTGAAAGAACGTTATTATCGTCCGACTTTCGTATTGACAAAGACAGAAAATGGAGCAAAAGGATCAGGACGTTCCATTGAAGCATATGATATGTTTGCAGAGATGAACCGGTGTGCGGAACTGTTCACCCGGTTCGGCGGACATAAACTGGCAGCCGGTCTTTCTCTGCCTGAGGAAAAGATTTGGATTATTCAGAAAGAAGATCAATGAACTGGCACAACTGACAGAGGAGGATATGCAGGAGCGGGTATCGATTGATTTATGCCTTCGTTTGAATATATTGATGAGAACCTGATCGCAGAACTGAAAAGATTAGAGCCTTTTGGCATGGGAAATGAAAAGCCTAAATTTGCGGAAAGAAATCTCAGTGTGATCGATCCGAGGATCTTTGGAAAGAACCGGAATGTATTAAAGTGCAGGCTGAGAAATGAACGAGGCATGCAGATGGATGGGATTTATTTCGGAGATGTAGAAGACTGCCTGAAAGTGATGGAACAAAGAAAAGTAATGCCTCTGACTTTTTACCCGAAGATCAACGAATATATGGGAAAAAGAAGTATTCAGCTTGAAATTGTAAATTATCAGTAATGAAAGAGTGAATTATCGGAATTTCACGTGCAATATGCTCAAATTGCACAACAGTTGGAAGTTGTTGTTTGAAAATGGGGAAAATGGTGTTATACTTAATGATATTAAGTTGAAATGTACCCAAAAGCAGATAATCTGGTGTACAGATTCAGATACAAAGGATGAGTGAAAGGGGAAGTCGATATGGCAGGCACTCTGGAGTATGAAGAGCTGAATAAAAATCTTGAAATGGTGGATGGACATGCGGTGAAAGCACCGGAAGATTACCAGGATCCGGAACAGTTGTACCAGGCACTGATTGCCCGGGTACGTAAGTATCATCCGTCAGCGGATATTACAATGATCGAAAAGGCATACCGTATCGGAAAAGAAGCTCATAAAGATCAGGTACGCAAGTCAGGAGAGCCATATATTATCCATCCTTTGTGGGTCGGGATCATTCTTGCTGAACTGGAGATGGATAAAGAGACGATCGTTGCCGGTATGCTGCATGACGTAGTGGAAGACACGGAGATGACGCTGGATGATATTACGCGTGAGTTTGGGGAAGAGGTCGCATTGCTCGTAGACGGAGTCACGAAGTTAGGGCAGTTGAGTTATTCACAGGATAAACTGGAAGTACAGGCAGAGAACTTAAGAAAGATGTTCCTGGCAATGGCAAAGGATATCCGTGTGATTATCATCAAGCTGGCAGACCGTCTTCATAATATGCGGACTCTGGAATTTATGACCGAGGCGAAGCAGAAAGAAAAGGCCCGTGAGACGATGGATATCTATGCACCGATTGCACAGAGACTCGGTATTTCCAAGATCAAGACGGAGTTGGATGATCTTTCTTTAAAATATTATCAGCCGGAAGTATACTATCAACTGGTAAAGGATCTGAATGCCCGCAAGACAGAGCGTGAAGAATTTGTGCAGCAGATCGTTGCGGAAGTTTCAAAGCATATGGAAAATGCATCGATCAAAGCCAAGGTTTATGGAAGAGTGAAGCATTTCTTCAGTATTTATAAGAAGATGGTGAACCAGAATAAGACGTTGGATCAGGTGTATGATCTGTTCGCTGTGCGGATCATTGTGGACTCAGTGAAGGACTGTTATGCCGCACTGGGAGTGATCCATGAGATGTATACTCCGATTCCGGGAAGATTCAAGGACTATATCGCCATGCCAAAGGCAAATATGTACCAGTCTCTTCATACGACACTGATGGGACCGGCAGGACAGCCGTTTGAAATCCAGATCCGGACAGAGGAGATGCATAAGACAGCAGAATATGGTATTGCGGCACACTGGAAATACAAAGAAACCGGAGGAAGTAATGCCAAGGGCCTGAATTCCCAGGAAGAGAAGCTGAACTGGCTGCGTCAGATCCTGGAGTGGCAGAGAGATATGTCGGATAACCGGGAGTTCTTAAGTCTGCTGAAAGGGGATCTGGATCTCTTCCAGGAGGATGTTTACTGCTTTACACCAAACGGAGATGTCAAGAATCTGCCGAATGGTTCCACACCGGTGGATTTTGCTTATGCGATCCACAGTGCTGTCGGTAATAAAATGATCGGTGCGAGAGTGAATGGACGGCTTGTAAATATTGATTATAAGATCCAGAATGGTGACAGGATCGAAATCCTGACGTCCCAGAATTCCAAAGGACCAAGCAGAGACTGGCTGAATATTGTAAAAAGTACGCAGGCGAAGAATAAGATCAACCAGTGGTTTAAAAGAGAATTTAAAGAAGATAATATTATCCGTGGAAAGGAACTGATCGGCAATTACTGCCGCAGTAAATCTATAGATCTTGTCAATATACTGAAGCCGAAATACGAGCAGATCGTTCAGCGGAAATATGGGTTCCGTGACTGGGATGCGGTGCTTGCAGCAATCGGACATGGCGGACTGAAGGAAGGTCAGGTTGTAAACCGTCTGCTGGAAGAATATGAAAAGGATCATAAGAAAGAGATCACGGATGAAAATATCCTGGAGAAGATTTCTGAGGCAAATAAGCAGAAAGTGCATATTGCCAGATCCAAGAGCGGAATTGTTGTCAAGGGAATCAATGATATGGCAGTGCGTTTTTCCAAGTGCTGCAATCCGGTTCCGGGAGATGAGATCGTCGGTTTTGTTACGAGAGGAAGAGGTATGTCTATCCACAGGACAGACTGCGTCAATGTGATCAATCTGTCTGCGGCAGAGAGATCCCGTCTGATCACTGCCGAATGGGAAGATCCGGGTGATACGGAAGAGGGAGGGCAGTATCTTGCAGAGCTGAAGCTTTATGCAGACGACAGAAGAGGACTTCTTCTGGATATCACAAAAGTATTTACGGAAGAAAAGATCGATGTAAAGTCCATGAATACGAGAACGAGTAAAAAAGGAACCGCAACGATGGATATGGGCTTTATCGTCCATGGACGTGAGGAGCTGAACCGGGTAATTAAAAAGTTAAGGCAGATTGAAAATGTCATTGATATAGAAAGAACGACAGGCTGATAAGAATGTCAGACAGCCTGAACAGATCAGAGGGGAAAAATATGAAAATTGAGAGATTTGTACTTGGACCGATTGAAACGAACTGTTATGTGGTAGTAAATGAGGATACAAAGGAGTGCTTTGCAGTTGATATGGCATATTGTCCTAAGGCGTATGTGGATCATATCAGGGAGCAGGGATATCAGATGAAGGCACTGTTCCTGACACATGGACATTTTGACCATATTATGGGAATAGAAGATTTTCTGAAAGCATTTGATGTTCCGGTTTATGTCGGCAGAGAGGAACAGCCGTTACTGGCAGATGACAGACTGAATGCTTCATCTATGTACGGATATCATTGTGCATATACAGGAGCAAAAGCTTTGGAAGACGGACAGACAGTTGAATGTGCAGGAACAGAAATTCACGTGATCCATACACCGGGACATACAGTAGGCGGATGCTGCTATTATCTTCCGGAGGATGAAGCACTGTTTTGCGGAGACACTTTGTTTTGTGGTTCGATCGGAAGGACAGATCTTCCTACAGGAAGCAGCCGGGATCTGGCACATTCTATCAGAGAAAAGCTGATGATTCTGCCGGATGAGACAAAGCTGTATCCGGGGCATATGATGAGTCTACGATTGGCTATGAAAAAGAGATTAATCCTTTTATCTAAAAAAATAACAGAATAGGAAAAGAATGATAGAGATAAAAAGTAAGAAAAATAAATTTACCTATAATGTATATCATGTCACGAAAGCTTTTTTCCCTGAGGAGGAGATCGTGCAGACTGTTGATGAAGAGCAAGAGCCGCTGGTATGGATGCAGTTACCGGGAGGAGCTTGCTTTTCCCTTGCAGAGAGAAGTCTGACGGGGACAGACAGAAAAATGACTCCTGAGGAAGAACAGACAGAAAAGAGGGAGGTGACCCGGGAGGTTTACCGCTTTCTTTCAAAGAAATGCGACAGGGAACTGGCGTGGGGGATGCTTACGGGAGTCAGACCGACGAAACTTGTGATGCAGAAACTGGAAGCCGGACTGGATCAGGTACAGATCAGGAAGTTCCTGGAGGAAGAATACTGTGTTACGAAAGAAAAGGCAGAACTTGCTTATGAGATTGCGTGCAGGGAAAAGGAGCAGCTTGGAAAGCTGAATGCCAGCGAAGGATTCAGCCTTTATGTCGGGATTCCGTTTTGTCCGAGTATCTGTTCCTACTGTTCTTTCAGTTCTTCTCCGGTCGGCGAGTGGAAAGATAAGATAGATGCCTATCTGGATGCACTGATCAAGGAACTGAAAGCACTTGGCAGGATGGCGGGAGAGCGGAAACCGGATACAGTGTATGTCGGTGGAGGAACTCCGACGACACTGGAGGCGGGACAGTTAGATCGCCTTCTCGGAACAATCCGGAACTGTTTTGATCTGTCTGAACTGAAAGAGTTTACAGTGGAGGCAGGCAGACCGGACAGCATTACGAGAGAAAAGCTGGAAGTGATCCGCAGATATCCGGTGACGAGAATTTCTGTCAATCCACAGACGATGCAGCAGAAGACACTGGATCTGGTCGGAAGAAAGCATACCGTTGAAGATGTAGAACGCATTTTTCACATGGCACGAGAGCTTGGATTTGATAACATCAATATGGATCTGATCGCAGGACTTCCGGGTGAGACAAGGTGGATATGCAGGATACATTGAGAAGAATCAAAGCACTCGCCCCTGACAGTCTGACGGTGCATGCACTGGCGATTAAACGGGCAGCAAAATTCGGGCAGGAGGGCAGAACGATGGATCTGCATTCTGAGATTTCCGGGATGGTAGAGGATGCGGCTGAATGTGCAGAAGAGATGGGGTTAAAGCCGTATTATCTGTACCGTCAGAAAAATATTGCAGGAAATTTTGAGAATGTTGGTTATGCAGAGGTTGACAAAGCCGGAATTTACAATATACTTATTATGGAAGAAAAGCAGACCATCCTGGCAGCAGGAGCGGGAGCTTCGACCAAGCTCGTATTGCCGGAGAAGATTCAGACGGCAGGCGGAAAAAAGACGAATCTGATCCGCATCGAGAATGTGAAAAATATTATGGAATATATCCATCGTATTGATGAGATGATAGAGCGAAAAGGAGAATGGTTATGGCATTAAAGAGAAAACCGGTTACCGGAATGAAAGATATTCTTCCGGGCGAAATGGAGATCCGGGATTATGTGATCAGTCTGATCAAAGAGACATACAGAACATTTGGATTTTCATCCATTGAGACACCGTGCGTAGAACATATCGAGAATCTTTGCAGTAAGCAGGGTGGAGATAATGAAAAGCTGATCTTTAAGATCTTAAAGCGTGGTGAGAAGCTGAAGCTGGCAGAGGCAAAAGAAGAGGCGGATCTGGTAGACGGAGGACTCCGGTATGACCTGACTGTGCCGCTTTCCCGTTATTATGCGAACCACTCCAATGAGCTTCCGGCACCTTTTAAGGCACTTCAGATGGGAAATGTATGGCGTGCTGACCGTCCACAGAGAGGCCGGTTCCGTCAGTTTATGCAGTGCGATATTGATATCCTTGGCGAGCGTCCAATCTGGCGGAGATCGAACTGATCCTTGCGACAACAGCACTTCTCGGAAAGCTGGATTTCAAGAATTTTACAATCCGTATCAATGATCGTCGTTTCCTGAAGGCAATGGCAGCTTACAGCGGATTTGCAGAGGAAGATTATGATAATGTCTTCATTACACTGGACAAGATGGATAAGATTGGTCTGGAAGGTGTTGCCGCAGAGCTGAAAGAAAATGGTTATGCGGAAGAGTCAGTTGAGAAATATCTGCAGTTATTCAAGGAGATCACGAATGATGTGGCAGGCGTGCGTTCCTGTAAGGAGAAGCTGGAGGGATTTCTTCCGGCAGAAGCAGCCGATTCACTTGAGATGATCATTACAAGTGTAGAGAGTGCAAAAGAGGCAGAGTTCCGTATGTTCTTTGACCCGACACTGGTACGTGGAATGTCCTACTATACAGGAACAATCTTTGAGATTTCCATGGATGAGTTTGGAGGTTCCGTCGGCGGAGGCGGTCGTTATGATAAGATGATCGGAAAGTTTACGGGTCAGGATACACCGGCAGTAGGATTTTCCATCGGATTTGAGCGGATTGTCATGCTGCTGATGGAACGTGGATACAAAGTGCCTACAAGTAAGGAAAAGAAAGCATTCCTGATCGAGAAAAATATGCCGCAGGAAGGCATGCTGAAAGTGCTGGCACTTGCAAAGAAAGAGCGTGAAAATGGCCGTCAGGTGATGATCGTGAATATGAAGAAAAATAAAAAGTTCCAGAAAGAGCAGCTTGCAGAGCAGGGATATACAGAGATCACAGAGTGCTACCGTGATTCTGTGGACAGCCTGTAAGACGGTAGAGCAGAGCGAAAAGAAAGAGCTGCGATAGAAAAAGCAGCAATAAAAAGCAGCGATAGACAGAACAGGAAGAAAGTAAAAAGGAAAGGATGAGATACAATGGCTGAATCAATGCAGGGGCTGAAGAGAACTCACCGTTGTGGCGAGTTGTCTGCAGTGAATGTCGGTGAGACAGTGACCATCATGGGATGGGTACAGAAGAACAGAAATAAAGGAGGTCTCGTATTCACAGATGTCAGAGACCGTTCCGGAATTATCCAGGTAGTCTGTGAGGAGGGGACGACAGAACCGGCTCTGATCGAGAAAGCGGCATCCCTCCGTTCAGAGTATGTTGTGGCGATCGTTGGTAAGGTCGCAAGACGTTCGGGAGCTGTAAATGATAAGATTGCAACAGGAGAGATCGAGGTGATCCCAAGTGAACTGAGGATTCTTTCCGAGGCAATGACTCCTCCGTTCCCGATTGAGGAAAATTCAAAGACAAAAGAAGAAATCCGTCTCAAATACCGTTATCTGGATTTAAGAAGACCGGATCTTCAGAGAAATCTTAAAATGAAGAGTCAGGTTATGACGCTGACCCGTCAGTATTTTGCAGAAGAAGGATTCCTTGAAGTGGAAACTCCGATGCTTGGAAAGACAACACCGGAAGGGGCAAGAGATTACCTTGTGCCAAGCCGTGTGCATCCGGGTTCTTTCTACGGTCTTCCACAGTCTCCGCAGCTTTACAAGCAGCTTCTGATGTGCTCTGGCGTGGATCGTTATATCCAGATTGCAAGATGTTTCCGTGATGAGGATCTTCGTGCAGACAGACAGCCGGAGTTTACGCAGATCGATATGGAGTTGTCCTTTGTAGATGTGGATGATGTGATCGATGTCAACGAAAGATATCTGAAGAAACTGTTCCGGGAAGTGCTGGATGTAGAGGTACAGCTTCCGATCCAGAGAATGACCTGGCAGGAAGCAATGGATCGTTTTGGATCAGATAAGCCGGATCTCAGATTTGGAATGGAACTGACGGATGTAAGTGAAGTGGTAAAGGACTGTGGTTTCGGTGTCTTTACAGCAGCACTGGAGAATGGTGGAAGTGTTCGTGGTATCAATGCCAAAGGACAGGGCGCATGCCAAGAAAGAAGATCGACAAGCTGACAGCATTTGTAAAAGATTACGGTGCAAAAGGGCTGGCATATGTTGCCATTCAGGAAGACGGAACCGTGAAATCTTCTTTTGCCAAGTTTATGACAGAGGAGCAGATGCAGGCACTGATCGCAGCAATGAACGGAGAAGCAGGAGATCTGCTGTTATTTGCTGCTGATAAAAATAAAGTAGTATGGGATTCACTGGGAGCATTGCGTATAGAGCTTGCGAAGCAGCTTGAACTCCTTGATAAAAATGAATATCGTTTTGTATGGATCACAGAGTTCCCGCTTCTTGAGTGGAGCGAAGAGCAGAACCGTTTTGTTGCGATGCATCATCCATTTACGATGCCGATGGAAGAAGATCTTCAGTATATTGAGTCTGATCCGGGCAGGGTACGTGCAAAAGCATACGATATCGTCCTCAATGGAAATGAGATCGGCGGAGGAAGTGTCAGAATCTTCCAGGATGACATTCAGGAGAAGATGTTCCATGCACTTGGATTTACAGATGAGCAGGCATACAGCCAGTTCGGTTTCCTGTTAGATGCATTTAAATACGGAGTTCCACCGCACGCAGGACTTGCTTACGGACTGGACCGTCTGGTGATGCTGATGGCAAAGCAGGACAGTATCCGTGACGTAATTGCATTCCCGAAGATCAAGGACGCATCCTGTCTGATGACGGAAGCTCCTACGCCGGCAGATACAAAGCAGTTGGAGGAGCTGGGACTGGAAGTTGTCACAGAAGAAAAATAAAAGTTCTCTTCAGGATGAATCAGGCTGAGAATGAGAATGTGAGAAAGAAAATAAAAATCTTCTTGACAAATGAAGTAAGGAAGACTACAATAGAGTGCATCAAAAGCAAAAACCGATGAGGAAGAGAAGTAAGTTTTAAAAGAATTTGCAGAGAGCAGCAGGTGGTGGGATTGCTGTAAGGATTTTAATTCCGAATGGACTTTCGAGGGTGGCCTGAAATGAAAAGAGTAGGAGTCGCCGGGAACCGAACCCGTTATCAATCAGGAGCGTATGTTAGTACGTGAGAAAGTGGACGCAGGTCAATTTGAGTGGTACCGCGATAATAAAGAATTTTATTACCGTCTCAAGCATTTTCGCTTGAGGGCGGTTTTTTTGTTGCATCAGCCGGAAATGAAAGCCTGTATCCAAGATCGGCTCCTTTGCTTTTGCAGAAAATGAAAAGAAAAAAGGAGACAAAGTATTATGAAGAAAAGAATTTTAGCAGTAGTTTTAGGTGCGGTAATGGTAATGAGCCTGGCAGGATGCGGCTCAGGAACATCAGGAGAGGATAAAAAAGCTTCCTCCGATGGAGAAAAGACTTATACGATCGGAATTTCCCAGTTTGCAGAGCATGGTTCACTGGATAACTGCAGGGAAGGATTCTTGAAGGGCTGAAAGAAGAGGGAATTGAAGAGGGTAAGAACCTGACAGTTTCTGTAAAGAATGCAGCGGCAGATCAGGTACAGCAAAGCAGATCAGTGATTCATTTGTATCCGATAAAGTGGATCTGATCTGTGCAATCGCAACTCCGAGTGCACAGGCAGCATACAATTCAGCGATGGATTCAGAAATCCCGGTTGTTTATACAGCAGTCACAGACCCGGTTGCGGCAAAGCTTGCAAAAGATGACGGAACAGCAGTCGGAAATGTAACAGGAACGAGTGATGAGCTTCCGATCAAGGCACAGCTTGAAATGATCCGTGAGATGATGCCGGATGCAAAGAAGATCGGTATCCTTTATACGACAAGTGAGGCAAATTCCGTATCCGCTCTTGCAAAATATGATGATCTTGCAGGAGACTATGGATTTGAGATCGTAGAAAAAGGTATTAGCCAGACCGCAGATATTTCTCTTGCGGCAGATGAACTTCTCGGAGAAGTTGACTGCCTGACGAACCTGACAGACAATACAGTTGTAGCTTCTCTGGCAACGATCCTTGACAAGGCAAATGCAAAGAAAATTCCGGTATTCGGAAGTGAGATCGAACAGGTGAAGATCGGATGCCTTGCAGCAGAAGGACTGGATTATGTGGCACTTGGAAAGCAGACGGGAAAGATGGCAGCCAAGATCCTGAAAGGTGAGAAGAAAGCATCTGATATGCAGTTTGAGACAATTACAGAACCTGGTTTTTATGTAAATAATGAAGTAGCGAAGAATCTCGGAATCACAGTTCCGGAGGATCTTCAGGACAAAGCTGTAGAAAGCTTTGATGAGATTACAAAATAATGAAAGAATCCGGAGGCGTAGAGTGATGGGGATTTATATAACAATATTGGAGCAGGGGCTGATTTATGGAATACTCGCCCTTGGAGTATACATAACATATAAGATTCTGGATTTCCCGGATCTGACAGTGGATGGAAGTTTTCCGCTGGGAGCAGCACTGACTGCAACAATGATCACGAAAGGTGTGAACCCGTATCTCACACTTCCGGCATCATTTCTGATCGGTGTTCTTGCCGGGATCTGTACCGGTCTGATCCATGTGAAATGTAAGGTGCGTGATCTGCTGTCCGGTATTATTATGATGACAGCATTATGGACGATCAACCTCCGGCTGGCAGGAACGGCAAATGTACCGATCTTTGGCGAGGACAGTATTTTTGACAATGCAGCCGTAAATGGGATCTTTCAGGGAGGAGCATCCTCGTATAAGGTTCTGGTGATCGTTCTGATCATTGCGGTAGTAAGCAAAGTCCTTTTAGATCTTTATATGAAGACAAAGTCGGGATTCCTTCTCCGTGCAGTCGGTGATAATGAAGTGCTGGTCACTTCTCTTGCAAAAGATGAGGGGAATGTCAAGATCCTCGGACTTGCGATCGCCAATGGACTGGTTTCCCTGGCAGGATCTATTTTCTGTCAGGAACAGAGAGTTTTTGAAATTTCCAGTGGTACAGGTGCCATTGTTATCGGACTTGCGAGCGTGATCATCGGAACAAGCCTGTTCAAGAATTTTTCATTCCTGAAAACCACAACGGCTGTTCTGATCGGTTCCATTATTTATAAAGCCTGTGTTGCTGCAGCCTTAAAGTTTTTTGAGCCGCAGGATATGAAACTGATCACGGCAGTTTTATTCCTTCTGATTCTGGTGATCGGAAGAGACAGAAAGAAGAAGGTGAAGAAAATGCTTGAATTAAAGAAAATCGATAAATATTATAATCCCGGAACAGTCAATGAGATGTGCCTGTTTGACGGATTTGACCTGACGGTAGCAGACGGAGAGTTTGTATCGGTTGTGGGAAGTAACGGTTCAGGAAAAACCTCGATGCTGAATATCCTCTGTGGAAGTATTCCTGTAGATGGCGGAAAGATCCTGATGAATGGGAAAGATATTACAAATAAAAAGGAATTTAAAAGAAACCGTAACATCGGACGTGTATATCAGAACCCATCGATGGGAACCTGCCCGTCGATGACCATTCTGGAGAATATGTCTCTGGCAGATAATAAAGGAAAATTCTTTGGACTTGGTGCAGGAATCAATAAGGCGAGAAGAGAAGAGTACCGGGAAATGTTGAGCCAGCTAGGCCTGGGACTGGAAAATAAAATGGATGTAAAAGTCGGAGTACTTTCCGGTGGACAGCGTCAGGCAATCGCACTTCTGATGTCAACCATGACACCCATTGATTTCCTGATCCTGGATGAGCATACAGCAGCACTTGATCCAAAGACAGCAGAGCTGATCATGGAACTGACAGATAAGATCGTCAGAGAAAAGCATCTGACAACCATCATGGTTACTCACAACCTGCGTTATGCGGTAGAATATGGGAACCGTCTTCTGATGATGCATCAGGGCGGGATTGTGATGGATTTAAAGGGAGAAGAAAAAGCACATCTTGAGGTGGAGCAGATCCTGGATAAATTTAATGAGATCAGTATTGAATGTGGTAACTAGGTCTTTCATAAAAAAGTAGCTTTCCACAAAAATAAAAAGACGGGAACAGCGGATTGGCTCTGCTGTTCCCGTCTTTTTCGCGTATCATTTCTATAGTGTGATAATAGAAATGGTTCTTTTGTGCTGTGAAAGGTTATTCGTCCCAGCCTTCGTAAAAACGGATATTGACAGAAATATTGCGGATCAGTTCATCTTCGGCAAGGAGAATATCTTCCGGATCGGAGACATGAGGAAGAATCGGCTCGTCCTCTTCGAGTTCTACCGTGATCCAGGTTCTGGCAGCTTCATTTGCGTTGTCGATGGCATCATCCAGTGTCTCACCGGATGCTTCGCAGAACTCAAGATCAGGAAAGTAAGCAGCGTATCCTCCGTCAGTTTTCTTTTTAAATACAGCGGGATATATAAATTTCATGAATCATACCTCCTAAAATGATCTATGGTAAAGAAAAAAGCACTTGAAGTCTTTCGGGAACTCAAGTGCCTTCAGAGCGACAGACGGGGTTCGAACCCGCGACCCCAACCTTGGCAAGGTTGTACTCTACCAACTGAGCCACTGTCGCATACAGATTGTTCAAAGAACAACCAAACTATAAAATTGATAAATGAGAGCGACAGACGGGGTTCGAACCCGCGACCCCAACCTTGGCAAGGTTGTACTCTACCAACTGAGCCACTGTCGCATATTGCTCCGACGAACAATAAATATATTACTATATCGTGGAAAAATTGTCAATATTTTTTTGTGAAAAAAAATATTTTCTTAATAGTTTAGGCTTTTTAAGAAGAAAAAATCATGGTATACTTAGAGCGTTAAACTGAAGCGTTCAGAATTTTGATGAAAGAGGTGTAGTTCATTGAATACGATTAAAGTTGCAATCCTCGGTCTTGGTACTGTAGGGACAGGTGTATATAAACTGATCCAGAAGAGAGCGGATGTGATGGAAAGAACGGCCGGTGCGAAGCTGGAAGTAAAGAAGATCCTTGTGCGGAATATGCAGAAAAAGCGTGAAGGTGTGGAGCAGGAGCTTCTTACGGATAACTGGAAAGAGATTCTTGAGGACGATGAAATCTCTGTCGTGATCGAAGTGATGGGTGGACTTGAGCCTGCAAAGACGATGATCCTGGAGCACTGGAAGCCGGGAAGAATGTAGTTTCTGCGAATAAAGATCTGATCGCAGAGGAAGGGCATGTCCTTCTTGATACAGCACAGAAGAATCAGGTGGATTTCTTATTCGAGGCGGCGGTAGCAGGAGGCATCCCGATCATCCGTCCGTTGAAGCAATGTCTGGCAGCCAATGATATTTCAGAGATAGTTGGGATTGTGAACGGTACGACCAATTATATCCTTACCAAGATGACAGAAGAGGGAATGGATTTTGCAGATGCACTGAAAAAGGCACAGGAACTTGGATTTGCAGAGGCAGACCCTACTGCGGACGTGGAAGGACTGGATGCGGGAAGAAAAGTGGCGATCATGGCATCCATCGCATTTCATTCCAGAGTTGTATTCTTTAATGTACATACAGAAGGAATTACGAAGATTACGGCAAGGGATATTGCATATGCAAAGGAATTTGACAGCGTCATCAAGCTTCTGGGTGTTGCACATAATACAGAAAATGGAATCGAGGTCGGAGTCTATCCGATGATGATCCGGAAAGAGCATCCACTTGCTTCTGTACGGGATTCTTTCAATGCAGTTTTTGTTCATGGAGATGCAGTGATGATGCCATGTTTTACGGAAGGGGTGCAGGTGAATTTCCGACAGCCAGTGCCGTAATGGGCGATGTGATTGATGTGGTAAGAAATATCGGATATGGCTGTACGGGAAGGATCAGTTGTACCTGCTATAAAGATCTGCCGATCAAGGAATTTGGTCAGGTGAAGAACAAGTTCTTTATCCGTATGCAGGTCGCAAATGAACCGGGAGTACTTGCCGCTATTGCAGAGGTATTTGGAGACCATAAAGTAAGTATTACGAGGGTAGTCCAGGAACATTCTGCACCGGAAGCAGCAGAGCTGGTTATCGTGACGGAGCGTGTGAAGGAATGCAATATGCAGGAGGCACTGAAAGCACTGATGGAGATTCCGAGTATCCAGGAGATCAGCAGTATTATCCGAGAGTATTAAAGGAATCAGAGTGTATTAGAAAGAACCGGATGACCGGTACAGAAAAGGACTGTGCGGGGAGCGTTGCAGGAAAAGAGTGGAAGAGAACGGAAGAGAACGGAGGTGTACGGATGGAACGGAGAAGTCAGCCGATCGGTTTTATGATCAAGCAGATCAATAATGTATTTGAAAAAGAGTTGAATGAAAAGGTGAAAAAGCTGGGGCTTACTTCTTCCCAGTGTGCAGTACTCGATTACTTATTTCATACCAGTAAAGATGAGATAAGCCAGCGGGATGTAGAACGTCACCTCAGTCTGAAAAATCCAACGGTGACCGGGCTTTTGAAGCGGTTGGATGAAAAGGGATACATTCTCTGTGTTCCAAATGCAAAAGATAAAAGAAAGAAAAATATTTACCTTACGGAGAAAGCCTATGATATACAAAGGCGGATGGAGGCAGAGCGGAGAAAGCTGGATCGGGAACTGACCCGCGGGATGAGCAAAAGAGAAGTAGATGCACTGATGAGAAATCTGGAAAAGCTTCTATATAATGTCGCTGATCCGTGAAAGAAGTATTGAGCTTATGGCAGAAAAGAGAGACTGAAAGACAGGAGAACAGGATGAGTTACGCAGATAAAGTATTTATAAATATGTGCAGGGATATTATTGAAAATGGAACCAGCACAGAAGGCGAAAAAGTCCGTCCGAAATGGGAAGACGGCACAGCAGCTTATACAATAAAAAAATTCGGAGTAGTGAACCGGTATGACCTTTCAAAGGAGTTCCCGGCCACTGACATTACGCAGGACAGCAATCAAGAGTTGTGTAGATGAGCTTTTATGGATCTGGCAGAAAAAGTCAAATAATGTGCATGAACTGAAAAGTCATATCTGGGATAGCTGGGCAGATGAAAATGGTTCTATTGGAAAGGCCTATGGTTATCAGATGCAGGTGAAGCATCAGTATAAAGAGGGGATGATGGATCAGGTAGACAGAGTTTTATATGATCTGAAAGAAAATCCCTACAGCCGCAGGATCATGACGAATATTTACGTGCATGAAGATCTGCATGAGATGAATCTGTATCCGTGTGCATACAGTATGACGTTTAATGTAACGAAAGAGGAGGGCAGTGAACAACTGACTCTGAACGGAATTTTAAACCAGCGTTCGCAGGATGTGCTGACAGCAAATAACTGGAATGTATGCCAGTATGCAGTTCTGCTGCATATGTTTGCACAGGTATGTGGCATGAAAGCAGGGGAACTGGTTCATGTAATTGCAGACGCACATATTTATGACCGGCATATTCCTCTGATCGAGGAACTGATCTCAAGAGAGCCTCTTCCGGCACCGAAATTCTGGCTGAATCCGGAAGTGAAAGATTTTTATGATTTTACGCCGGATGATGTAAGGCTGGAAGATTATGAAACGCATCCGCAGATTAAAAATATTCCGGTTGCGATTTAGGGTTAAGGAGGAAGAGGACAGATGAAAGCAATCGTAGCAGCAGATAGAAATTGGGGAATCGGATATCAGAACAGATTACTGGTGAGCATTCCGTCTGATATGAAGTTTTTTCGACAGACTACCACAGGACACGTTGTAGTTATGGGTCGAAAGACACTGGAAAGTTTCCCAAATGGACTTCCACTTAAAAATCGTACGAATATTGTGCTTACTGCAAATAAGGATTATGCAGTGAAAGATGCGATTATCGTACATTCTGAAAAAGAATTATTGGAAGAGCTGAAGAAGTATGATACCGACGAGATTTATGTGATCGGAGGCGAAAGCGTATATCGTATGATGCTTCCATATTTGGATACAATTTATGTAACAAAGATCGACCATGCATTTCAGGCGGATACATTTTTCCCGAATCTGGATGAACTGGAAGATTGGGAAATGACAGAGGAAGGTGATGAGCAAACCTGCTTTGACCTGGAATTTGCATTTACCAGATATGAGCGTCGATAGGAAGAAAGGTGCAGGATTGAAGAAAAGAAAAATCTGTAGTGTACTCATCGCAGGGATTCTGTCGGTGGGAATGATTTTGACGGGATGCGGAGCAGGACAGCCAGGAGGACAGTCACAAAAAAAGGTAACAGAAGCTGAGAAAAAGCTTAAGGTTGTTACGACAATTTTTCCTCAATATGATTTTGTACGTCAGATCGCAGGAGATCAGGTGGAGCTTCAGATGTTATTGAAGCCGGGCGAGGAAACCCATTCTTATGAGCCGACACCCCAGGATATCATAGCGATCCAGAACTGTGACCTGTTCATTTATGTCGGAGGAGAAAATGATGCATGGGTGGAGGATATCCTGGAGTCCATGCCGGATAATGGCCGAAAGACATTGAAACTGACGGACTGTGTGGATACAGTGGAAGAAGAGCAGAAAGAAGGCATGAAGGAAGAACGCGATCATGACCATGAAGACGGACAGGATCAGGATCCCCATGAGGAGTCACATTCCGTCCATGAGATTGATGAGCATGTATGGACTTCACCTGTAAATGCGGAAAAGATCGTGGAAGTGCTGGCAGATCAACTGGAGGAACTGGATCAGAAAAATGCAGCAGTTTATAAAGAAAATGCCGCGGAGTATGAAGAAAAACTTCAGGAACTGGACGGGCAGTTCCGGGAAGTAGTTGAGAATGCAGATTCCAGACTGCTTATTTTTGGAGACCGGTTTCCGTTCCGGTATCTGGCAGAAGAATACGGACTGGATTATTATGCTGCGTTTTCGGGCTGTGCATCGGATACAGAGCCAAGTGCGGCAACAATGGCATTTCTGATCAATAAAGTAAAAGAAGAAAAAGTACCGATGGTTCTGAAAATGGAATTGAGCAACGATAATATTGCTAAAGCCATTGCAGAAGCAACCGGAACGGATGTAAAGGTATTTTACAGTTGTCATAATCTGACGGCACAGGAATTTAAAGATGGGGAAACTTATCTGAGTATGATGGAGAAAAATGTGGAGACACTGAAGGAGGTTTTGAACGGATGGCACTGATAAAATGTGAGAATGTATCGATCGGCTATGAGGGTCAGACCATCGTCCGGGATCTGAATTTTGAGATCGGCCAGGGAGACTATCTTTGTATTGTCGGTGAGAATGGTTCGGGTAAGAGTACGCTGGTAAAGAGTCTGCTTGGATTGAAAGCAGTGGACAGCGGTAAAATTGAATTTGGAGATGGTCTGAAGCAGAAAGAAATCGGTTATCTTCCACAGCAGAACGATTTCCAGAAAGATTTCCCGGCCAGTGTCTATGAGGTGGTACTTTCCGGGAGGCTGAACAGCCGCGGATTCAGACCTTTCTATACAGCGACGGACAAAGCAGAGGCGGCAGAAAAGATGGAGATGCTCGGGATCACAGATCTGAGAGGCCAGTGTTTCCGGGATCTGTCCGGTGGTCAGAAGCAGAGAGTCCTTCTTGCGAGAGCGTTATGTGCGACGAAAAAACTGCTGCTTTTGGATGAGCCGGTGACAGGACTGGATCCAATCGTTACAGCAGAATTTTACCAACTGATCCAAAAGATCAACCGGGAATCAGGAATCGCAGTGGTGATGGTTTCACATGATATTGAGAGTGCAGTGGAGTATGCAAGCCATATTCTGCATTTGCAGGAGACGGTACTTTATTTTGGAAAGGCTTCGCAGTATAAAAAGAGCCGGGCAGGAAAAGCATTTCTCGGAGGTGAGCAGCAATGATACAGGGAATTATAGAGATGATGTCGTATCCTTTTATGACCAGAGCGTTTCTTGTTGGTTCACTGGTGGCACTTTGTTCTGCTCTTCTTGGTGTGAGTCTGGTATTGAAGCGTTATTCTATGATCGGTGATGGACTTTCCCATGTGGGATTTGGTGCAATGGCGATTGCAGCAGCAATGAATGCAGCACCACTTGCAGTAGCGATCCCGATCGTAATCGTGGCGGCAGTCCTGCTTCTGCGGATCAACAGTAATGCGAAGATCAAAGGCGATGCAGCGATCGCACTGATCTCCACCAGTTCTCTGGCGATTGGTGTTATGGTGATCTCGTTGACAACGGGAATGAATACCGATGTATACAATTATATGTTTGGAAGTATTCTGGCGATGAGTTCGGATGATCTGAAGCTGAGTGTGATACTTTCGGTTATTGTATTGATTTTATTTATATTTTTCTATCATAAGATTTTTGCAATTACCTTTGATGAGACATTTGCAAGGGCAACGGGGGTAAAAGCAGGGATTTATAATACGCTGATCGCAGTGCTTACGGCGGTGACGATCGTGCTTGGAATGCGGATGATGGGAGCTTTATTGATTTCCAGTCTGATTATTTTCCCGGCACTGACATCCATGCGAGTATGCAGGAAGTTCAAGAGTGTTATCCTTAATTCGGCTGTATTGTCAGTGGTTTGCCTGATCGCGGGACTGACAATCTCCTATGTAGGTGCGACTCCTGCCGGAGCAAGTGTAGTTCTTGCCAATTTAGCAGCATTGATCGTGTATTCATGCATCGGGATGATCCGTAACCGGGCAAGATAAAAGGAAGCACGGGCAAATAAAAATACATCAAGAATTGAACGTTGACAAGCCTATTTATACAAATTATAATATATATAAATTTCGCGTTGACGTGTCAGCAGAGAGGAGAGAGATTCTCTGAGATCAGGTGGCAACAAGGATGAAATATTCGCCCTGAGCATGACGTTCATGCTTGGGGTTTTCTTTTGGAGATAGGGAGGTACAGAATTTGAGACAGATTACAGGAAATAAGTTACTTGTCAGAGCTTTGAAGGAGGAAGGTGTTGATACACTTTTCGGATATCCGGGAGCCTGTACGATCGATATCAGTGATGAGCTGTATAAGCAGGATGAGATCCGTGTGATCCTTCCAAGACATGAGCAGGCACTGGTTCATGAGGCAGATGCATATGCAAGGACAACGGGAAAAGTCGGAGTCTGTCTGGTAACGAGCGGACCGGGAGCAACCAATCTGGTGACCGGACTTGCCACGGCAAATTATGACAGTGTACCGCTTGTGTGTTTTACAGGACAGGTAGCGAGACCTCTGATCGGAAATGATGCCTTTCAGGAAGTAGATATTGTAGGAATTACCCGCAGCATTACGAAATATGGTGTCACGGTCCGCAAGAGGGAAGATCTGGGACGGATCATTAAAGAGGCATTTTATATTGCAAGAACAGGAAGACCGGGACCGGTTCTGGTTGATCTTCCAAAAGATGTGATGGCGGAACTTGGAAGTGCTGTATATCCTGATTCAGTGAATATCCGTGGTTATAAGCCGAATACGAGTGTGCATATGGGACAGCTCAAGCGTGCGTTGAAGATGCTGAAAAAGGCAAAGAAACCATTGTTCTTGCCGGCGGCGGTGTGAATATTGCACGTGCGAACAGCATATTTACAGAGGTAGTTGAAAAGACGCAGATTCCGGTAGTTACGACGATCATGGGAAGAGGGGCGATCCCGACGAACCATCCACTCTTTATAGGAAATCTTGGAATGCATGGTGCATATGGAGCCAATATGGCAGTCAGTGAGTGTGACCTGCTTTTTTCCATCGGAACAAGATTTAATGACCGTATTACTGGAAAGCTGCATGAGTTTGCTCCGAATGCACAGATCGTACATATTGATATTGATACAGCATCCATTTCCAGAAATATCCATGTAGATGTACCGATCGTTGCAGATGCAAAAGAAGCGATCACGAAAATGAATGAGTATGTAGAAAAATGTGAGACGAAGAAGTGGCTGAAAAAGATTGAAGAATGGAAGATGGAGCATCCGCTTACGATGAAGAACCGTCAGGAGATGGGACCACAGGACATCATTGAGGAAATCAACCGTCAGTTTGACAATGCGATCATTGCAACAGATGTCGGACAGCATCAGATGTTTACGACGCAGTATATTGAGATTACAAATGACAAGCAGCTTGTCACATCAGGCGGACTTGGAACAATGGGATACGGGTTTCCGGCGGCGATCGGTGCAGCACTGGGAAATCCGGATAAAAAAGTTATTGCTATTTCAGGAGACGGTGGTATGCAGATGAATATTCAGGAATTTGCGACTGCGGTGCTGGAGGAACTTCCGTTGATCCTGTGTGTATTTAATAATGAATATCTTGGAATGGTACGACAGTGGCAGAAGCTTTTCTACGGAAAGCGTTATGGTATGACGAATCTGAAAGCAGGTGCATTATACCGTCGTACTAATGGAAAGGAGATGCCGGAATATACGCCGGATTTTGTAAAACTGGCAGAAAGTTATGGAGCGAAAGGTATCCGGGTTATGAGAAAAGAGGATATTGCGGCAGCATTTGAACAGGCAAAAAAAGAGACGAAAATCCCGACACTGATCGAGTTTATCATCGATCCGGAGGAACTGGTTTATCCGATGGTAAAACCGAACGGTACGCTGGAAGATATGATCATGGACTGCTAGGATGCTAGGAAAGGAAGTGAAAAAGATGGAAAGTAGTATGAAGAAAAGATGGATTTCTCTGTATGTAGAAAACCAGGTTGGAGTTCTGTCAAAGATTTCCGGGTTATTTTCAGGCAAATCTTATAATCTGGACAGTCTGACTGTTGGAACGACAGAAGATCCAAGCGTATCCAGGATGACCATTGCTACAGTCAGTGATGATGAGACTTTTGAACAGATCAAAAAGCAGTTAAACCGTATGATCGAAGTAATAAAAGTCATTGATTTTACCGATGTTTTTGTAAGAATGAAAGAGATCCTCTATGTAAAAGTCTTCAAATGTACACCGGAAGATAAGGTAGAGATTTTTCAGATTGCGACAACTTTTAAGGCAAAAGTGATCGATTATGGAAAGGACAGTCTTTTGATCGAGTTTGTGCAGACTGCGACAAAGAATGATGCAGTAGTGAAGCTGATGAAAGAAGAGTTTAAGAGTATTGAAGTTGTGCGTGGCGGAAGTGTCGGAATTGAATCAATCAGTATGATGGAACGCTAGATCAGAGAACAGGGACAATAAAATTAATCAGTGGTTTAGGCAGAAGTGTTGAAAAATGTGTGATGGAAGAAAGGAAGAACTCATGAAAGTATTAAAAAATAAAATAATATATACAGGAAACGGAAAAATTGACAATGGATATGTCCGATTCAACCAGAGAATCTCAGAAGTAGACGAAATGAGAAATTTCGTACCGCAGGAAGACGATGAGATCATTGAGACAGATGCGACTTATGTGATCCCGGGATTTGTTGATGTGCATAGTCATGGAGGATACGGAAAAGACAGCATGGATGCTTCCGCAGATGAGATTGATGATGGTACGTCAGATGGCAGCCAAAGAGGGAATCACAACTTACTTCTGCACAACGATGACGCAGACTTATGATAATATTGAAAAAGCCATGGTGCAGATCAAAGAAGCAGCGGAAAAAAATCCGATCATCCAGGGAATCCACCTGGAAGGACCGTTTATTTCAGTCAACTATAAAGGGGCACAGGATGCTTCTTATATTAAGAAACCAGATGAGAAAGCACTTGCTCACTGGAATGAGTTAAGCGGAAACCGTATCCGTGTGGTTACTTATGCACCGGAGGAGGCAACGGAAGAATTTGAGAACTGGTGTCTTTCCAACCGGATCGTTCCAAGTGCTGGACATTCCGATGCAACTTATGACCAGCTTGTGGCATCCAGAGCCTGCCATGTGACTCATCTTTATAATGCACAGAGAGGTCTGAAGCACAGAGAGCCGGGAGTTACCGGATATGGTCTTCTGACCGATGGCGTTAATACAGAGCTGATCTGTGACGGTATCCATATCAGACCGCAGATGATCGCATTGGCACATAAAGTAAAGGGCAGTGACGGAATCGAACTTATCACAGACTCCATGCGTGCAAAAGGAATGCCGGAAGGTAAAAGTGAACTGGGTGGACAGGTTGTCTATGTAAAAGACGGTACTGCACGCCTGGAGGATGGAACAATCGCCGGAAGTGTACTGACTTATATTAAAGCGTTCCAGAATATTATCAAGTTTACCGGTGTATCGATTGAAGATGCTGTAAAGATGTCTTCAGGAAATCAGGCAAAAGAGTTCGGACTGACTCAGAAAGGTGCGATTAAGACTGGAAAAGATGCAGACTTTGTATTACTGGATGAGGAACTGGAGTTAAAAGGAACGATCAGTTTTGGGGAAATGATGTAAATTTGTATTTGTTGGGGTGATACGCTTGTAAAGAAAAAGACTTCTTTGTGACGAATCGGACGCGGAAATCAGAGATATTCCTTCGCAGTGCAGGCCCGCTTTACCTCAGCCCGTTGACCGTTTGTAACTCGAAAGTGGAAATCTTCGTGCAAAGGCACTCGATTTACTTTCTCTAACAAACGCTGCAAAGTGTCTTCGGA
>ENA-OQIO01000272-OQIO01000272.1-human-gut-metagenome-genome-assembly--contig:-NODE-272-length-27991-cov-4.882142_pt1 | contig 27991 bp, 42 predicted proteins | sample MGYA00242573_ERZ504737 | MGnify/ENA primary metagenome ERZ504737 (study PRJEB26092, sample SAMD00036203) | human gut metagenome | host: Homo sapiens | study: EMG produced TPA metagenomics assembly of...
GGACAGGGCCAGGATACGGTTCCAGCAAAGCCGGTATCACCGTCCATGGACAGCTTGACGAACAGGGACATGGGGTACTTTGCAGGGGTCTGCACGTAAAGCAGGGGGCCCATGAAGTCGTTGCAGCTCCACATGAACTGGAACAGTGCGCAGGACACCAGAGCGGGCATCAGCATGGGGACAATGACCTTGTACAGGGTCTGGAAGGAGTTGCAGCCATCAATGGCGGCAGCCTCGTCCAGATCGCGCGGGACATTGCGCATGAACTGCACCAGCTGGTAAACAAAGTAGGTCTCAGTTGCAAATGCAGTGTGGACCCAGATGGCCAGATAGAACGGGCTGTTGACCCAGCCGAACTTGGTGTACAGCAGGAACTGAGGAACGTTCAGAACGACCTGAGGCAGGAACAGGGTGGCCAGCATGATGCTGAACAGGATCTTCCGGCCCGGGAAGTCGAAACGGCCAAAGCCGTAGGCTGCAATGCAGGAGGAGACCACCGTGCAGATGACCTTGGGCAGAACATAAGAATAAGTGTTCAGCATGGCCTGCAGGATGTTGATGGAACCGCCGAAGTTGTTCAGCGCGTTCCTGTAGCCCTCCAGGGTGGGGTTCTTGATCCACAGGCCGATGCCTGCAAAGATCTCGCTGTTGTCCTTAAAGGTAGCGCTGACCATCCACAGCAGGGGATAGATCATGATCAGGCCAACCAGGATCAGGACAAAGTACTTAAAAAACGTCGCAATGGCGTTGGATGCTTTCATTCCCATACTGTCACACCTTACCTTTCATCCGAGTAGTAGACCCACTTCTTCTGGCTGGTGAAGGCGATGATCGTGAGGATGCAGACGATCACGAACATGATCCAGGCCAGAGCGGAAGCCATGCCCATCTGGTTGGACTTGAAGGCGTAGTTGTAAACCAGAATGGAGATCAGGGTGGTGGAGTTGCGCGGGCCGCCGTTGGTGATGATGAAGGGGCCGTTGAACTCCTGGAAAGCCTGGCAGATCTGAGTGACCAGGTTGTAGAAGATGATGGGGGTGATCATGGGAACAGTGATGGAGAAGAACTGCTTCCACTTACCGGCACCATCAATGGTGGCAGCCTCGTACAGGTCTGCAGGCACGCCCTTCAGGCGGCCAGGAACAGCACCATGCGGAGCCGAACTGCCAGATGCGCAGGAAGCAGATGATCCACAGCGCATAGTTGGGGTCGCTCAGCCAGGAGGGGCCCTGTGCGTGGCCGAAGGTGATGGCGCGGATGATGGTGTTGACCAGACCATCATCACGGAAAACGGCCTTCCACAGCACGGCGATGGCAACGGAGCCGCCCAGAATGGACGGGATGTAGTAAACGGTACGGAACAGGTTCACGCAGGCGATCTTGAAGTTCAGGATGTATGCGATGAACAGAGCAAAGATCAGTTTCAGGGGCACGGTGACGAACGCGTACTTGAAGGTGGTGACCAGAGCTTGGTGACCTTGGCATCAGAGAAGGCGGTGACGTAATTCATCACGCCGTACTGGTGGATGCCGTTGAAGAAGTTCATGTCGGTGAAGCTGTAATACAGCGACTGACCGAAGGGGATGGCCTTGAACACGATAAAGCCGATGATCCAGGGGATCAGGTAGATCAGACCCTGCCACTTATCCAGGAACTTCTGTGCGGGGGTACGCCCGAGAGAGGGCGCTTTGCTTTCTTTCATCCGGGGATCCTCCTTTGGTGAAAATCAGTGCAGCAAACCTTATGTCACACTTTGGCAACAGATTTGTCAGAGAATTGTAACCTGTACCTGAGAAAAAAGGGGCATCGGGCCTACGGGTGGACGATGCCCCTGATATGTAGCTTAACTCAGGTCAGCAAAGAAGATCAGACAGTGTAGCCAACAGCAGACATGCCGTCCAGCAGGGTGTCAACAACATCTGCGCCGCTCTTGTTGTCGTAGTCAACGGTATCGAACACTTCCTGATAGATGCCGGTGCCGGTAGCCTTCAGATCGGAAGACTCGAACAGGGGATCCAGCTGGCAGGAAACAAAGCTCATAACCTTGCCGTTTGCCTCGGCGACCAGCTCGTTGATCTTGCCGGCAGCCTGAGCGGTAGCCAGACCAGCCTTGGAAGCGGGGACACCGCACTCGGAGCCCATGATGGCAGCGCCGTCGCCGTTCCACAGGTACTCGATCAGGGTAGCAGCCTCAGCGGGGTTCTTGCAGGTCTTGGTGATGGCCATGCCCATGGAGACCTTGGAGAAGCCGCCGTTGTAATCGCCGAACTTGATCTCCTCACCAACGGTGAAGCCGGGCTTGTTCTCCTCGTCCAGAGCGTCCTGGTACTTGGAAGCAGCGGAATCCCACTCGAAGATGCCGGCGATCTTGCCGGTGATCCACTCGTTGGCTGGTGGGTAGCACCGTCGCCGTTTGCACCGTAGTAGGTGGGCAGCGGCATGATGACGTGGCCGTCGACCAGGCTCTTGATGAAGTCGATGCCTCGGCAATCTCGTCAGCGGTGTAGTTCAGGGTAGAGGTGGTGGGATCTGCCCAGTCCTTGCCGTACTTGGACTCGAGGTAGAACACCATCAGGATCATACGGTCGTATCGCCCAGGTGCAGGGATAGTAATCATCGCCCAGCTTCTCCTGGAAAGCCTTGCCGGCTGCAAACAGATCGTCCTCAGTGGAGGGGACTTCGGTGATGCCGGCCTTGTTAAAGGTGGTCATGTTCCAGTAGAAGATACGGCCGGTCATGGAGATGGGCACGCACTGCTGTGCATTTGCAACATTGCAGGCACCCAGCTTTGCGTCGTCCCACTGGGACATATCCAGGTAATCGGTGACGCTGTTCAGATCCAGGAAGGTCTGGCCGTTGCCGGAGTAGTTGTACAGCCAGTTCCAGTTGATCTGGCAGACATCCTCAGCCACGCCGCCTGCAAACTTGGTGGACATGGTGTCCTCCCAGCCGGACCATGCAGCGAAGGTGGGGTTGACGGTGATGGTGGAGTGCTCAGCAGAGAAAGCCTTCAGGGCCTCCTGGTAAGCGTTGTGGCGGGACTCGCCGCCCCACCAGCTCATGGTCAGGGTAACGGGATCGCTGCTCAGGCCAGCCACGGAAGCAGCCTCGGCTGCAGAAGAAGCGGTGCTGGAAGCAGCGCCGCCATTGCCGCCGCAGGCAGCCAGCAGACCGGCTGCACCGACTGCACCGGTGACCTTCAGGAAATCACGACGGGAAATTGCCTTGCTCATTGTTGTTCTCCTCCTAATAAATCAAAAAACATCGAGCGGGCCTTACTGCACAAGGCTCGTTGTATACAAATATGATAACAAAAGGAATGGGAAAAAGAAAGATGTAAATTGAAGTGATACGGACAAAAAACGAACAAATATTGCTCTTGTGATTTGCGACGATTTGACGGCATTGCCGAAATGAATAAACTTGGAGCGAAAAACTATGCAATCTGCATAGTTGGATAGATTGCATAGAAACGGGTCGAGAAAGTGTGGCGGAACCCCTAAAATTGCAATGATTTTGTAACTTATTGCGAAATTGACGGTATACTGTTGTATACAACATGTGAAAAAAGTGACGATATCGCTGTTTTGTGAACTGATATATCAATGCGCAAAAAACGTTCGCCGTGGGATACAACTGATATATCACTTTGGAAGGCGGCAGGCAAAAAAGAGCGCCGCCCGGCTGGGCAGCGCTCTGAAAATTGTAAAAAACTTTTGGGAGATCTGGGCTCTCATGCAGGAAGGTGGCTCCTGTGCCTGCCGGAGATCGACACTTACTGTGCGTTCCGTTTGGCGTAAAACGCCCGCCGTGCCTTGAAATAGCACTGGGGGCACATGCTGACGTACTGCACATCGTTTTCCAGATCGATGGCAACCTGCTCGCCCTCAAAGACGAACTCCCCATTGACCTTGCGGCAGTTGCAGGTGGCCTTGCGCCCGCAGGTGCAGATGGTCTTCATCTCCTCAATGGTGTGGGCCAGCTCCAGCAGACGGGTGGAGCCGGGGAAGCCTTGAGGGAGAAGTCTGACCGCAGGCCGTAGCAGATGACCGGGATGTTCAGATCCACCGTGACCATGAACAGCTGCTCGGCCTGTGCCGGGGTAAAGAACTGGCTCTCGTCGCAGAGAACACAGGCCAGCGGCTGCTCCCCGGCAGAAGCGGCGCGCACGGCCTCGAACACATCCACCTCGGGCGGGATGAGCAGGTCGGCCCTGCGGCGCACGCCCAGACGGCTGACCAGCTCGCCGCCGCCCTTGGTATCCACCTGGGGCTTCAGGATCAGCACCCGCATCCCCTGCTCTTCGTAGTTGTGGGCCACCTGCATCAGCGCGGTGCTTTTGCCGCTGTTCATGGCACCGTATCGGAAGTATAGCTTCGCCATAGTTGCTCTCCTCATAAAAAGGCAACCCTCTCTGCTCGTTCGGGGGGAGAGGGCTGCCTGTTTTCTGTGATATGCTATAAGAATAGATCAGTCCTGATTGCGCAGGCGGTAACCCAAGCTCATCAGGCTGTCGCCCAGGTGGACGTTCTCCACCACCACTTCGGGGTAGGGCACCGACAGGTCGTAGTGGGAGAAGTTCCAGAAGCCTTTGATGCCCAGTTCGACCAGTCGGCCGCTGAGCTCCTCCGCACCGCTGCGGGGCACACAGAACACAGCCACCTCAGGCTTATGCTCTGCGCAGAAGGCCTCCAGCTCGTCAACGTGTAAGATCTGGATGCCGTTGATCTCTTTGCCCACCTCGCTGGGGGAATTGTCAAAGGCGGCGATCAGCTTGTAGCCGTTGGTGTCGGTGGTGATGAAGCGGCTGACTGCCTTGCCCAACCGGCCGCAGCCGATGAGGATGGTGGGCAGCAGGTCACCGTTGCCGAACAGCAGATGCTCCAGGATGGAAAGCAGGTTCTCCACCGAGTAGCCGATGCCCTGGCGGCCGTTCACGTCGCCGATGCAGTTGAAATCCTGCCGCACCTGAGAGGCCGTGGTGCCCATCTGGGCGGCCAGCTCGCGGGAGGAGATGCTGGTGATGCCGTCGTTCTTCAGCGTCCGCAGGTAGCGGTAGTACTTGGGCAGGCGCTTGATCACCGGAAGGGAAGCTTTGCCGGGATTGTTCATGGAAATGGTTCTCCTTTCATCCAAAGGGAATGCCGGTCTCTTTGCGCCCTGCAAGGTGCACCGGCGATTAAGACAGTTTCTGAACAATAATGATATATACTTGTCAATCTTATTCTTACATAAAGTATACTGCAATGAGACAGAATGTCAAATCCTCTGGGCCAATTTTTTTCAAAGTAAAGAAATCTTAACCGCCGCATATTGCTTCGATCCCCGGGAACACTGAAAAAAACATCCTGAGGAGGAGCCAACATGCCGGAATATGAAAAGGAAACCACCGAACAGCAGCGGCTGGAGAAAGAGCAGCTGGAGATCTGGGCACGGTGTGGCGTACCCGCGGCCTCATGCCATCCACTGCCTGACCGTGATCGGCCAGATCGAGGGCCATGTGGAGGCCCCGCAGGCCAGAAGACCACCAAGTATGAGCATGTGATCCCGCAGCTGGTGGCAGTGCAGGAGGACCCCGCTGTGGAGGGCCTGCTGGTGCTCATCAATACCGTGGGCGGGGACGTGGAGGCCGGGCTGGCTCTGGCAGAACTCATTGCCAGCATCTCAAAGCCCAGTGCCACGGTCGTGCTGGGCGGGGGCCACTCCATCGGTATCCCGCTGGCAGTCAGCGCCCGGCGCAGCTTTATCGTGCCCACGGCGACCATGACGGTGCACCCGGTCCGCCACTCCGGCATGATTTTGGGCGTGCCCCAGACCATGCGGTGGTTCGAGCAGATGCAGGAGCGCATCACCGGCTTTGTGGCGGGCCACAGCGGCATTACGGCAGCGCGCTACTCGGAGCTGATGCTCCGTACCGGTGAGCTGGTGATGGACGTGGGTACATGCTGGACGCAAAAAGGCCGTGAAAGAGAAGCTCATCGACCAGCTGGGCGCATCTCTGATGCACTGGAATGGCTGTACCGGGAGATCGAGCGGGCAGAGTGAGAACACGGGTCTGCCCGGGGCGGTGTCAGGCTTACAGCTCGCCCTTCCGCAGATACTTCACCATCATGGGGGCTTCATAGACCAGCATGAGGATCCAACCTACAACATAGCTGTACGGCAGGGCCTCAATATCCATCTTCATCAGCAGCACAAAGACGGCAGCGGCCGCCACACGGCCTGCCATGTTGAGCGTGCTGCTGTTCAGGGTGATCTTGAGGTCGCCCAGGCCGCGGAAGCCGCCCTGGATGCCATTGGTCAGCGAGGGCATCAGATAGAACAGGGAGACCAGCTTCAAAAAGCGCACTCCCAGATGCACCACGGCGGCATCGGTGACGAAGAGCCGGATGATGGGCTCAGCGCAGAAGAAGCAGACAGCGGTGATAAAAATGGCGTAGAGGAACTCCAGCTTCAGGCCGCAGAAGAAGCTGGCGCGGACACGGTCTTTTTTGCCCGCGCCGCGGTTCTGGGCCATCAGGGTGGTGGTGGCATGGCCGATGTTCTGCTGGGGCACATAGGCAAAGTCATCGATGCGCCTGCGGCGGCAAAGGCTGCCATGGCGTTGACACCCATGGTGTTCACGATGGCTTGAATGGCGATCTTGCCCAGCTGAACGGTGGCCTGCTGCATGGCGCTGGTCCAGCCGTAGCTGATGGTCTTTTTCAGCAGCGAGGAGTCAAAAATGAACCAGCGCCTGCCCAGCTGCAACACAGGGACCTTCCAGCGGATATAGATCAGGCAGAACACGCAGCAGAGCGCTTCGCTCAGCACGGTGGAAAGGGCACAGCCTCGGAGCCCCAATCCAGCACCTCAACAAAGAACAGGTCGCCGCCAATGTTCAGTACCGAGCTGATCATCAGGAAGTACAGCGCGCTTTTGCTGTCGCCCAGCGCACGCATGGTGGCGGCGAGGAAATTATAGAAGAAGGTGAACAGCAGCCCGCCGAACACGATGCGCAGGTAGTTCACAGCGATGGGAAGGATCTCTTCCGGCACCTGCAGCAGACGGAGCAGCGGATTTGCCAGGATCACACAGGCCAGCGAGAACACCAGGGAAAAGACGGAGCCTGCAATGGCGGTGGTGGAGACCTGACGCTCCACCAGCCGGGTGTCGCCTGCCCCGAACGCCGTGCTGACAAGGATGCCTGCACCCAGGCAGACACCGTTGATGAACAGGATCGCCAGCGTCATCAGCGGGTTGGAGGTGCCCACGGCGGCAAGGGCATCCTCGCCCACGAATTTGCCGACAATGATGCTGTCCACGGCGTTATAGGTCAACTGGAACAGGTTGCCCAGCACGAGGGGGACCGTAAAATTGACCAGCAGCGGTGTGATCGGGCCGGTCGTCATATCCTTGGTCATTTGGAACTCTCTTTTCTTAAAAGTATAGTGGGCAGTCCAACGGTGAGCTTTCCCACGCAAGTGAATACGGGTTGCGGCTCCCAGCATCTGCTTCGTGCACTTGCACTCGCATCTTGCTGGCCGCGGCCCCAACAACAGCTTCCTGTTTCCGCCACTGGCGGCGGGCGCTGTTGTTGCAGGCCATTCCATTACCCCAGCGGACACTTGCTTTGGGAAACTCCCCGCCGTCCTGCGAAAAACAACATCAAAAACTTAAATTTTGCCGTCCGCTGAAGATAGCCAGTGCCGAGCGCTGGTGCCGGTGGCGATCAGCTGTGCGGCGGCGTGGAGGGCTGCACCGGCGGCAGGGGAGGCGGGAATGGCATCGGTGGCAAGGACCCGCTGTGCAGCGCGGTTGGCATCGGTGCTGGTAACGGCGGCTACATTATCCACAACATAGGCGTTGTAATTCCCCGGCACGATGCCGTAGCGATATCCGGGATGCCGTGCCCGCCGGTGAAACCGCCGCCCAGAGCCTGATTCTCAAAGGGCTCCACGGCCACGATGCGGACATCGTTGGTCCAGGCTTGATGGTCTCGCCTACGCCGGTGATGGTGCCCGCGCTGCCCACGCCGATGGTGATGGTGTCCACGAGACTGCGGCCCTCCCGGGAGATGGCCTGCACGATGGCGGGGCCGGTCACCCGGCGGTGGTATTCGGGGTTATCGTCGTTGGCAAGCCAGTTCATATAGTACCAGCCCTTTTCGGCGGCGGTGGTCTCTGCCAGCGCCCGGGCCCCCGCAAGGCCCCGCTGGGCAGGGGAATGCAGGATCTGCGCCCCCAGCCGGAGCAGGTATTCCTGCCGCAGGGCCGGGGCATCCTCCGGCATGGTCAGCACCACGGGGTGGCCCGCCGTCCGCCCGGCAAGGGCCAGCGCATGGCAAAGGAGCCGGAGGCCGCTTCAATGATGGGCTGGCCCGGGAGCAGCTTGTGCTTTTCCGCCGCAAGGGCCAGCATCCCCTCGGCCACCGAATCGCGGGACGTGCCGGTGGGCCCATTATAATCAAGGTAAGCGTACAGCCGCCCCTTGAGCCCGCAGGCGGCAAGATAGCCCCGCAGCTCCACGATCGGACAGGGGACCAGGGTCTGGTAGATGTTTGGATAGATTGCCACGAAATTCCTCCCTTACGCAAACCTGAGCAGTCAGCACAGAACTGTCTGCTATGCCAAGGGCTCCCCTGTTGGGGGAGCTGGCAAAGCATCGGGCTTTGACTGAGAGGTTTCATACCTATAAGGTAGCGCATCCTGTGCCCAGCGTCAAGCCGCAATTGGACAAAATGGAGAAAAACCTGCCGAAAAATCAGCAGAGTGATGGAAAAAAGCCTTGACAAGGAAAAGAATGTCTGCTATACTCCGTATGTAAAGCAAATGAACTTTACAACAAACGGAGGTCAGGGCAGAACGCATCATGGCAAAAGACTTTGAAATGGGCTATCTGCTCGATTTTTATGGCGAGGTGCTCACGCCCAAGCAGCGCGAGATGCTGAACCAGTATTACAACGATGACCTCTCCCTCAGTGAGATCGGGGAAAACTTCGGGATCACCCGTCAGGGCGCACGGGATGCCATCAAGCATGGTGAGACCACCCTGAAAGAGCTGGAAGCCAAGGTCGGCTTTGCAGGCCGCTACCGCAGGGTGCAGGAAAAGCTGGAGGAACTGGAACAGCTGGTCATTGACGCGCGGTTCGAGTGCACCGGCCCCTATGCCAGGCTCACCACCACTGAGTATGCAGCAACGCTGAACAAGATGCTGGGGCTGATCCGCTCCATCGACGAAGTCAACGAGAGCTGACACCATTACTATTTTGAGAGGAGCACCGAACATGGCATTTGAATCTTTGACCGACCGCCTTGCCGGTGTGTTCAAAAGCTGCGCGGCCACGGCAAGCTGACCGAGGCCGACATCAAAGCCGCCATGCGCGAGGTGCGGATGGCCCTGCTGGAAGCCGATGTCAACTACAAGGTTGCCAAGGATTTCTGTGCCAGGGTCTCCGAGCGTGCCATGGGTCAGGAGGTCATGGAGAGCCTGACCCCCGCCCAGCAGGTGGTCAAGATCGTCAACGAGGAGCTCGTTGCCCTGATGGGCGGCGAGGAAGCCCCCCGCCTGATCGTCAAGAACAAGGGTCAGACCATCATCATGCTCTGCGGCCTGCAGGGCAACGGCAAAACGACCCACGCAGCCAAGCTTGCCAAATACTTCATCAAGCAGGGCCGCCGCCCCATGCTGGTGGCCTGCGATATCTACCGCCCCGCCGCCATCGATCAGCTGCAGGTGGTGGGCGGGCAGGCAGGTGCGCCTGTGTTCACGCTGCCGGGTGCCAAGCCCCCGGAGATCGCCCGCAAGGCGCTGGCCCACGCCAGGGATTACGGCAACGACATCGTGATCCTGGATACCGCCGGCCGTCTGCAGATCGACGAGGTCCTGATGCAGGAGCTTGTGCAGATCAAGGATGCTGTCCCCGTGGACGAAACACTGCTGGTGGTGGATGCCATGGCAGGCCAGGATGCTGTGAATGTTGCCAAGACCTTCAATGAGACGGTGGGCATCGACGGCATCATCCTGACCAAGACCGATGGCGATACCCGCGGCGGTGCGGCACTTTCGGTGCTGAGCGTCACCGGCAAACCCATCAAGTTCCAGGGCACCGGCGAAAAGCTGGACGATCTGGAAGTGTTCCATCCCTCCCGCATGGCCAGCCGCATCCTGGGCATGGGCGATGTGCTGAGCCTCATTGAGAAGGCACAGGATGCCGCCGATGAAAAGGCCGCAGAAGAGACCGCCCGGCGGATGATGGAAAACAAGTTCGATATGAACGACATGCTGGCCCAGTTTGCGCAGATCCGCAAGATGGGCGGTGCAGGTGCCATGCTGAGCATGATGCCCGGTATGTCCGGCATTGATGCCAGCCAGGTCGACGAGAAAGCCTTTGACCGCATCGAGGCCATGATCTATTCCATGACCAAGGAAGAGCGTGAAAAGCCTCCATCATCAACCCCAAGCGCAAGCGCCGCATTGCAGCGGGCAGCGGCACCCGGGTGGAGGATGTCAACAAGCTGCTCAAGCAGTTTGAGATGATGCAGAAGATGATGAAGCAGTTCAAGAAGAGCCCCAAGGGCTTTGCCCGCCGCCTGGGTGGCATGATGGGCAACCCCAATGCATTCCGCGGCTTCAAATAACAATGGTATACACCCCGCAGGTTGTACAGATAGATTTAATCAAACCCCGAACGGGGCACAAACATTTTTGGAGGATATTTACCATGGCAGTTAAGATTCGTCTGCGCCGCGTTGGCGCTAAGAAGGCTCCCTTCTATCGTGTTGTTGTTGCTGACAGCCGCTTCCCCCGCGACGGCCGTTTCATCGAGGAGATCGGCACCTACGATCCCAACCAGGAGCCCTCTGAGGTGAAGATCGACGCTGAGAAGGCCAAGGCTGGATCGCCAACGGCGCACAGCCCACCGATACCGTCCGCGTTCTGCTGAAGAAGTCCAACATTCTGTAAGTAGGAGGGCTGACTCATGCAGGAGCTGTTGCTGGCAGTTGCCCGCGGTCTCGTGGAGGACAAGGAAGCCGTCAAGGTCACGGTGGACGAGCCCCGCGAGGACGGCACCATCGTCTACCACCTGAGCGTGGCAGAGGGAGATATGGGCCGTGTCATCGGCAAGCAGGGCCGGATCGCAAAAGCCATTCGTGTGGTGATGCGCGCGGCTGCTGTGCGGGTCGATGAAAAGGTCCTTGTTGAGATCGACTGAGCACCCTACGGGCTTTGCCGCAAGGCAAGGGGCCTTTTTGTATTATTAGGCAGCTCGCCCTCTCAGCCGCTTCGCGTCCAGCTCCCCCAAAGGGGGAGCCCTTGGCAAAACCAGAAACTTTGTGGTGACTGCCAAGGCCTCTCCCTCGGGAGAGGTGGCATTGCGTAGCAATGACGGAGAGGGTGAGGATGCTAAAGGAGTAAAAGCAATGCAGAAATACTTGGAAGCCGGCAAGGTGGTGACCACTCACGGTGTGCGCGGCGAGATGAAGCTGGAGCTGTGGTGTGACGGTGTGGCCTTTCTGAAAAAGGTGGGCCGCCTGTACACCACCCCCCAGGGCGGCAGGTGCTACAAGATCACCTCCATCCGCCCCCAGGGGCAGATGGCCCTGCTCCAGCTGGAAGGGGTCAACGATATGGATGCCGCCCGTGCCCTGCGGGGGCAGGTGTTCTACTTTGACCGTGACGATGCTACCCTGCCTGCGGGCAAGTGTATGTGGCCGACCTCATCGGGTGTGAAGTGCGGGATGCCGATACCGGCAAGGTGTACGGCGTGGTGACCAGCGTGGACCACCCCGGCGCACAGGATATCTACACCGTCAAGGCCCCCGGCGGCAAGGAATATATGTTCCCCGGGGTGGATGCCTTTTTGAAAGAGCGCAACCCACCGGAGGGCTATCTTCTTGTCACCCCCATTCCGGGCCTGCTGGACGATGATTTTGACAGTGAGCGGGAGGAGGAGTGAGTCATGGGGATGCGTGTGGACATCGTGACCCTTTTCCCGGAGATGTGCCAGCAGGTGCTGGATTCCAGCATCATCGGCCGCGCGGCCAAAAAGGGATATATTGAGACCCACTGCCACCAGATCCGGGACTACACCCTGAATAAACAGAAGCAGACCGACGACTATCCCTATGGCGGCGGCTGCGGCATGGTGCTCTATGCCCAGCCCATTGCCGACTGCCTGCGGGCAGTCCAGAAGGAAGTGCAGGAACAGGGACGGCCTGCGCCGCATATAGTATTCCTGACGGCAGGTGGGCAGCGCTATACCGAGGAGCACGCCCGGCGGCTGGCTCAGTATGACAACCTGACCTTGGTCTGCGGCCACTACGAGGGCATTGATGAGCGCGTGATCGATGCCTTTGCGGACGAGGAGATCTCCATCGGCGATTATATCCTCACCGGCGGCGAGCTGGCCAGCCTGGTGGTGGCAGACAGCGTCCTCCGCCTGAAGCCCGGCGTTCTGGCCGAGCAGAAGGGCTACGAGGAGGAGAGTTACTGGGACGGCCTGCTGGAGTACCCCCAGTACACCCGGCCCGAGGTCTGGGAGGGCCGTGCTGTACCGCCTGTCCTGCTGGAGGGCAACCACCAGAAGATCGATGCTTGGCGGGGACAGCAGAGCCGGGAGCGCACCCGTCTGCGCCGCCCGGAGCTCTACGAGCAGTGGTGTGAGACCCATCCTCTGACCGAGACCCCCAAGTGGAAGCGGGGCGAGAATGTCCGGCTGGTCAAGACCGCCGAGCAGATGGAGGCTGCCGCAAAGCTGTTTGCGGAGGGCCGCCGGAGCATTTGTGCCGGGGGCTGGGTGCAGGAAGCGCTGGATGCCCTGACCCCGGAGATGTTCCTGCCGCAGCTGCAGCAGGAAAAGCAGGAAGGCTGGGTCTGCTACCTCCACTATACCAAGGATGTGCCGGATGCCACGGTCAGCGTACACCACAAGACCGGGCAGGTGGAGCACCTTTTTGTGACGGAGAGCGCCCGGGGCAGGGGCATCGGCAGAAGATGCTGGACTTCGCCCGGAAGAAGCTGCCGGAGCATGAGCACCCGGTGCTTACGGTGCTGAACACCAACACCCGGGCACTGGCTCTTTACCGCCGCATGGCTGGCAGGTAGTGGGCGCAAAGGAGAAATTCGACCCGGCCAAAGACCCGCTGGTGGTGCGCCCCAGTCAGGTGCTGGAAATGCGCTATCAGGCTGAAAACAGGGTCGAACGGGCCGGGAAACTGTCGAAGGTCGAAAAAATGTTGAAAACTTTTGTATTACCCGGCCAACACTGGGGGAATAATTTTGTTATCTTTGTATAAAAGGCGAAAAAGACCCCCCTCATCATTGGGAAAACCGCCAAAAATGCGTTCTGGGGCTGTACATTGGTTTCGGCTTGCGCTAAAATAGGTACAACGCAACAGGCAAGAAACAAATCGAATTCCCGAGAACGATAATAGATAGGAGCGTTTTACTATGTACGTCAAAGAAGTTACCGTTGAAAATCAGGTTGGTCTGCACGCTCGTCCGGCTACCTTCTTTATCCAGAAGGCTAACGAGTTCAAGTCTTCCATCTGGGTCGAGAAGGAAGAGCGCCGCGTGAACGCTAAGAGCCTGCTGGGCGTTCTGTCTCTGGGCATCGTGGGCGGCACCACCATCCGCATCATCGCTGACGGCGCAGACGAGCAGGCTGCTGTTGATGGCTGATCAAGCTGGTCGAGTCTGGCTTTGCAGAGTAATTCGAGCCTTTGATTTTGAGGCGGCGGGATGTTTCCTGCCGCTTTTTGTTTTACCAAGGAGCTGCCATGACCAAAGCAGAACTGTATCAGAAAGCCTGTATGCTGCCGCTTTTGCCCGGTGTGTATATCATCCGGGACAAAAGCGATACCATCATTTATATCGGCAAGGCCAAGCGTTTGCGCATCCGGGTGAGCCAGTATTTCCGCGAGGGTGTGCCCCACGACAACAAGGTCAGCCAGATGATCGCCCACGCCTATGCGTTTGATGTCATCGTCTGCCAGAGCGAGTTCGAGGCACTGGTGCTGGAAGCCAGCCAGATCAAGGCGCACACCCCCAAATACAATATCCTGCTGAAGGATGACAAGGGTTACAGCTATATCAAGGTGACCCGGGAAGCCTGGCCCCGACTATCCTTTGTGCTGCAAAAGGAGGAGGACGATGCCGAATACATCGGCCCCTATACCTCCTCCTTTGCGGCCCGGCAGATGGCCGAGACCGCGCTGGATGCCTTTTTGCTGCCCCGGTGCAGCAAGCGGTTCCCCCAGGATATCGGCAAGGGGCGGCCCTGCCTGAATGCCCATATCGGCAAGTGCATGGCCGTGTGCAGCGGCAAGATCAGCTGCGAGGACTACAATCAGCCGTGAAAAACGCGGTGCATCTGATCCGGTACGGCAAAAAGGACATTCTCAAGACCCTGAACGAGCGGATGCTGGAAGCCTCTGATCGGCTGGAATTTGAGACAGCGGCCCTCCTCCGGGACCAGATCAACGCCATCACCAAGGTGACAGCGGGCCAGAAGGTCGTGGTGGACCCGGAGGTGGAGATGGATGTGGTGGCGCTGGCCGGTACCCCCAGCAGTGTCTGCGCGGCAGTCCTGCGCTTCCGGGAGGGGCGGCTGACCGATAAGCGGGAGTTCCTTTTCCACGATACGGCGGATATTGCCGCCGTGCGGGAGGAGTTTCTGCCCCGGTATTATCTGGACGATGAGCAGATCCCAAAGATCATTGCCGTGGACGAACTGCCGCCGGACAGCGAAGCGCTGCAACAGGCCCTGAACGAAAAGCGGGGCAGTGAGGTGCAGCTCTATGTGCCCCAGCGGGGCGATAAGGCCCATCTGGTGGAGATGGCCCACACCAATGCGGTGGAACGGCTGGCCCGGGAGAGCGGCCGCTACGCCCGTGAGGAAAAACTGCTGGATGAGATGGCACAGGTGCTGGGGCTTTCCAAGCCGCCGCGCACCATTGAGAGCTACGATATCTCCAACTGGGGCGATGGCACCAGCGTCTGCGGCATGGTCACCTTCCGGGATGGCAAGCCCTACAAAGCCGGATATCGAAAGTTCCGGATGAAGACCGTGCTGGGGACGGACGACTACGCTTCGCTGGCCGAGACGGTTTCCCGGCGGGCGGCGGAGTATGAGAAATACGCCGCGCTGGCCGCACAGGGGCAGGGCAGCGATAATTATTTCGGGCAGAAGCCGGACCTGCTGCTGATGGACGGCGGCCGGGGGCAGGTCAGCGCGGCCAAGGCGGCACTGGCAGGCACTTCGCTGGCCGATGTGCCCCTTTACGGCATGGTCAAGGATGACCATCACCGTACCCGCGCCATCGTGGACAGTGAGGGCCGGGAGATCGCCATCAATATGAACCGGGGGACATTCACCTTTATCACGGCCATCCAAGACGAGACCCACCGCTTTGCCAATGCCTACCGCAAGCAGCAGATGCGGAAGAAGAGCTATTCCTCCACCCTGACCGAGGTGCCCGGCGTGGGCCCCAAAACGGCCAAGGCCCTGATGACGCAGTTCAAGAGTGTGGGTGCTGTGCGGGAGGCCACCCCCGATCAGCTGGAAAATACCCCCGGCGTTGGCCCCCAGCTGGCACAGACCATCTATGATTATTTTCACGCATAACAAAAGGAGGGCGGCTGCATCGGCAGCCGCCCTCCTGGCGTATTCGGGGAAAGCTCAGTTCTCAGAGGAGATATCCTGACCGAAGTACTTCTCGCTCAGCTCCTTCAGGGTGCCGTCGGCGCGCAGCTCATCGATGGCGTTGTTGACGGCTTCCAGCAGGGTGGCGCTGTTGTCGCCCTTGCGCAGGGGGATGGCAACGTGAGAGGCATCCTCAGTCTGGGCCACGATCTTAAAGTCGGCATCCGGATGGACGTTCAGGTAATCGTAGAAGGAGACATCCGCATTCAGGGTCGCGTCAATGCGTCCGGCAGACAGCAGCTGGATGGTCTCCTCCAGGGTGTCGATGCCCTGCACGGTAGCACCGTAGCTCTCAGCCAGCTCCATGTAGGTGGAAGCCAGGCTGTTGGCAGTGGTCTTGCCCTTCAGGTCCTCGAAGGTCTTGATCTCGTCGTTGTCCTTGCGGACGGCCAGAGCGGTGTGGATGTAACCGTAGGGGGTGGTGAAATCATAAGTCAGGGCGCGCTCGTCGGTGACCTCCACGCCGTTGCAGACCATGTCAAAGCGTCCAGCGTCCAGACCGGCGAACAGGCTGTCCCAATCGCTCTCCACATACTCCGGCTCCACGCCCAGCTTTTCGGCAATGGCGCGGGAGACCTCCACATCATAGCCCACCAGAGTGTCGCTCTCGTCATGGTAGCTCCAGGGTTGCCATGCGCCCTCCAGTGCCACGATCAGCTTGCCACTGGCCTGAATGGCAGCCAGCTGGTCAGCAGCGGAACCGGCAGCAGAGGATGCACCGGAGCTTGCGGCGGTGGAGGTGCTGCTGTTGGAGCAGCCGGACAGGGTCAGAACGCCGGCGGCGGCCATGACACTCATCATCGAAATAAAAGTTCTGCGCTTCATAGTTAAGATCCTTTCATAGAAAAAGCTGTATTAAGAGGACGGCGGGGAGTTTCCTAAGCAAATGTTCCGCTGGGGTGGGACCTGTTGCCGCAGGCAATAGGGCGGGCGATGGAATGGCCCGAAGCATTTGCGTGGAAAGCTCCCCGTCGGCTATCCCTTATGCTGTGTGCTCGATCTTCCGCAGGACTCCCGGGTCCGCTCCTCGCGGGGGTGGGCAAAGAATTCGTGGGAAGGGGCCTGCTCCACCACCACGCCGTTCTCCATGAATACCGTCTTGGAGGAGACGTTGCGGGCAAAGCCCATCTCGTGGGTGACCACCAGCATGGTCATACCCTCTTCGGCCAGCTTCCGCATGACAGAGAGCACCTCACCGGTCAGCTCCGGGTCAAGGGCACTGGTGGGCTCGTCAAAGTAAATGATCTCCGGGTCGGTGGCAAGGGCGCGGGCAATGGCAACGCGCTGCTGCTGTCCGCCGGAAAGCTGGCGGGGATAGTAGTCGGCCCGGTCGGCCAGACCGACCTTTTCCAGCATCCGTCTGCCGATCTCGTCTGCCTGCTCCTTTGGCATCCTGCGGGCAACGATCAGGCCTTCGGTCACATTCTGCAGGGCGGTCTTGTTCCGGAACAGGTTGTAGTTCTGGAACACAAAGGCCGTTTTTTTGCGCAGGCGGGCAATGTCGGCCCGGGAGATCCTGCCAAGATCGAAGGATTCGCCGTCGAACACCAGAGTGCCGCTGTCAGCGGTCTCCAGAAAGTTCAGGCAGCGCAGCAGGGTGGTCTTGCCGGAGCCGGAAGGGCCCAGAATGGCAACAACGTCTCCCTTTTCCACACTCAGGTCCACGCCGTTCAGGACGTGCAGTGCGCTGCGCACCCGGCGGGCATTGCCGCGCGGGAAAGGCCCGATGTGGAAGCGGGGCTTGTCATCGTAGGTGTAAAATGTTTTGTGGATGTCTTTGATCTCTAACATGGCCATACCGTCACCCCTTTCTCACTGGAAGCCGTGCGCGTTCAGCTGCCGCTCCACCAGTGCCTGCAGCTTGGTGATGATGGTGCAGAACAGCAGGTAGACCACAGCCACCTCGCAGTAGATGGGCAGGAAAATGTAGGTGCGGGCTGCCACACGCTGGCCTGCCATGAACAACTCTGCCACCGTGATGTTGGAGGCCAGAGAGGTGTCCTTGATCATGCTGATGAGGGAGTTGGACAGGAGGGCACGGCAGTGCGCAGGGCCTGCGGCAGAACGATGCGGCGCATGATCTGCCACCAGGTCATGCCCACGCAGGAACCGGCCTCCAGCTGGCCCTGGGGCACGCTTTCCAGCGCGCCGCGCATGGTCTCGGCGCAGTAGGCACCCTCGTTGAAAGCAAAGGCGATGACGGCTGCCGGAAAAGCATCCAGCATGATGCCCAGGCTGGGCAGGCCGTAGAAGATGATGAACAGCTGCACCAGCAGCGGCGTGCCCCGGATGACCCAGATGTAGAACCGGGCGATCTGGCGCAGCACCGGAACATTAGCGTACTGCACCAGCGCAACAGCCACTGCAATGACCATGGCAAGGCTGAAGGAGATCAGGGTCAGGGGAATGGTCATGGTCAGGCCTGCCGTCAGGATACGGGGCAGGGCCTCCCACAGCACGCTGACCGTGCGGTTGGCAAGAAGTGCTTCAAACATATTTTTCTTCCTTATTGACAAAAAAACGGTGGAATATCTTTAGGATACACCTTAAACTATGGTTCAGGTCAAGAGCATATCCTACAATTCCTACCAAAATACTATAGCATGAAATGGAGACAAGTGCAATCCATTAGCGAAAATCCTTCACTCTGGCCAAAAACAAAAGAAAACACCGATTAACTTTGTGCAGACTGGCAAGGAGTTGACGCGGTACGATGTTTCGTGTAAAATGGAATCAGACAGGCCCCGTGCAGGAAGCGCGGGGAACAGGCCGGGCACACAAGCAGCCCGGCGCATACGGAGGACAAAACACAATGAAGCATAAAATTGGTATTCTGGGTGCAGGCACCTGGGGCATGGCTCTGGCGCGGATGCTGACGGTGAGCGGCAATGACGTGACCGTGTGGTCGGCGTTGGAACAGGAGATCGACAACCTTTCCACCACCCGGGTCCACCCCAATCTGCCCGGCATGACCATTCCGGCAGAGATGAAGTTCACCAAGAGCGTGGAAGAGGTGTGCACGGACAAGGAGATCCTGCTGTTCGCGGTGCCGTCGGTGTTCGTGCGCTCTACCGCAGCCAAGGCCCGGCCCTTTGTGCCGGACGGTCAGATCATTGTGGACGTTGCCAAGGGCATTGAAAAGGATACCCTGTTCACCATGACGGAGATCCTGGCCGATGAGCTGGGCAAAGAGGGCGGCCCCAAGGGGGTGCGTCTGGTGGCCCTGAGCGGCCCCACCCACGCTGAGGAGGTGGCGATCGACCTGCCCACCACCATCGTTTCGGCCAGCAAGGATATGGAAGCGGCAGATTCGTGCAGACGGTGTTCACCAACAACGTCATGCGTGTGTACACCAATGAGGACATCAAGGGCGTGGAGCTCAGCGGTGCCATGAAGAATGTCATTGCGTTGGGCGTGGGCATCTCCACCGGCCTGGGCTATGGCGACAACGCCCGTGCCGCCCTCATCACCCGCGGCATTGCCGAGCTTGCCCGGCTGGGCGTGGCCATGGGCTGCAATGTCCACACCTTTGCCGGTCTGGCCGGCATCGGTGACCTGATCGTGACCGCCACCAGTATGCACAGCCGCAACAACCGGGCCGGCATCCTCATCGGCAAGGGTGAGACCCCGGAGCAGGCCGTGAAGGAGGTCGGTATGGTGGTTGAGGGCATGAACGCCCTGCCTGCCGCGCTGGAACTTGCCGCCAAGTATCAGGTGGAAATGCCCATTGTCCAGACCGTGAACGCTGTTGTGAACAAGGGCATGAGCGCCGCCGAGGCGGTGCGCTCCCTGATGGACCGTGACCCCAAGAACGAACTGCCCCAGGACTACGAAAAGTAATATTTTTTTCATCGAGAGGGACGACCCTCTCCGTCATTGCTTCGCAATGCCACCTCTCCCGAGGGAGAGGTTTGGTGCTGTACTTTACGGCATCAAAAAAGCTCCCCCTTTCGGGGGAGCTGGCAAAGCCGCAGGCTTTGACTGAGAGGGTTGTCCCTCTTTCATTTTACTGCTGGGCCTCGATTGCCTTGACGATCTTGTCGGCGATGTACTTGTGGCCGGAGACGGTGGGGTGGCCATCCAGCTCAGTCTGAGCAAAGGGGATGGAAACGTAGGTGGCACCGTAAACATCGGCCAGCTGCTTTTCGTAGTTGTTCAGCTTGCTGAAGTAGTTGCTCCAGCTGGGCAGCAGGGGCACAGGGTTGGTGGCACCGATGATCAGGATCTGGGCATCAGGGTTCAGCTCCTTGACGGTCGCCACGATCTGGCGCAGGTTGCTGCTGCTTTCGGGATAAGCGTTCTCGCAGATCTTGTTCATGCCAGAGAAGAACAGGTTCCAGACGGCATCTTTCTCGCTGCGGGTCAGGCTGAGCTTTTTCAGGCTCTCGTTCAGTGCGTCCTCGGTTTCCTTGCTGCTGCCGCGCAGGTTGCCGCTGAGCACGATGGAAGCCAGGTCCTCACTTTTCCAGTTAGTGGCCTCACCAAAAGAGACCACGGTGGGCACAAAAGCATCGTTGGAGCCCAGCTGGATGGAGATAACATCGGCACTTTTGATGTAATCTACAAACTCGGGGTAATTGTACTGGCAGCCGGAGAGGGTGTTCATCTCGGCCATGGTGCCGGTCCTGACCAGCTCCACCATATCCTTGCTCATCACGCCGGGCAGGCCAAGGTTGATGGCATGATCCCGGTCGAGGTTCAGGCTTTTGCCCACCTGACCCACATAGCAGGTCTCGGGGTAACCCTTGAAGTTGGAGGAAACGTCCACGCCCATCAAGTTATGTGCATATTGAACGGTAGTCAGGCCGATGCCGGCGCAGATGCTGTCGCCCAGGGCAACATAGGTGATGGAGTTGGGCTCCTTCTCTTCTTCGGTGCTGCTGGAGGTGAAGAAACAGTTCTCCTCCTCTGTGGCGGTCTGTTCAGTGGTCAGAGCGGGGTCAGCGCTCTCTTCCGGGGCGGCTGCAAAGGCCGGAACGCTCAGGACAGAGAACAGCATGGCGGCCGAAAGGGCCAGGCCAATCAGTTTCTTTTTCATGGTGTCGTCACGAATCCTTTCCAATGTGTATTATTCTGCTTAATAATCGCGGGGAGTGATCTCTTCTTCCAGCTTGCGATAATCAAATTTAGCGGCCAGTGTCAGGGGCATTTCGGGGATGATCTTGTACCCCACAGGCTGGACATATTCGGGCAGCTCCTCGATGCAGAGCTGGCGCAGCTCCTTGATGATCTGCTTGCGCTTGGCGGCGGGAACCGCAGGGTCAAGCACCAGATAGACAAAAGGCAGGCGGCCCTGCACATGATCCTTGTCAACGCAGCCCACCACAGAGCACTGATGCACGGCGGGATGCTGGCTGACCACATTTTCGATCATGGAGGGGAACACCTTGAAGCCATCGTGGCGGATGATGAGCCGCTTGATCCGGCTGTCCAGATAGACAAAGCCGTCCTCGTCCAGATAGCCGATGTCACCGGTATGCACCCAGACCCGGCCATCTGCATGGGTGCGCAGGATGGCGGCGGTCTCGGCAGGCTTGTTGTAGTAGCCCTTCATAACGCCGGGGCCGGAGATGCACAGCTCGCCCCGCTGGCCGATGGGCAGCTCCGTGTCGGTGCCCGGCTCAAAGGCGGACACCAGCGTGTTGACCAGCGGCAGGCCCACGCTGCCGGGTTTGTTGTTCTGTCCGGCAGCAGCGGTGGCAGCAGAGGATGCCTCGGTCATGCCGTAGCCCTTGGCGATGGGGAATTCCACGTTGTGGGCGGCCAGGAAGTCGTTGACCGTCTGTTCGGCACCCCGGGCGATGGCATCGCCGCCCGCGGCATAGTTGCGGATGAAGGAGAGATCCTTGTTCTGCAGCTTGGGGTCAACAGCCAGCTGCTGGTAGTGGGAGGGCACGCCGAACATGTGTTCGGGCTTGTACTTCCAGATCAGGCTGCCCAGCTTATTGGGGTCGAGGTTGGGGACGATGACCACCTTGATGCCCAGCGTCAGCGGCAGATGTACGCCGCAGGCAAAGCCGTAGGCAATGAAGGGGGGCATGATGTTCAGCAGGGACTGGCCCTTGGAGAACAGCGTGTCGCAGGCAGAGACTGCATGGCGATGCCGTTGAAGTTATTATCGGTCAGCATCACGCCCTTGGGGGACGCCGGTGGTGCCGCCGGTGGTGCACCACCACGCAGGCGTGCTCCGGGTCATAGGCTCCGGCGGCAATGCTCTCGTCCTTCCCGGCAGCAAGGAACTGCTTCCAGTGGATGACATTGGAGTGATACTTGTTCTTGTCGAGATTCTGGACCTTGTAACCCAGCGCCAGAGGCAGCGGCAGGGAATCAGCCGGGGAGAGCACCACCACATGCTCACATGGGTGCGCTTGGCAGCCTGATGGCAGCGCTCATACACCACATTCAGGCAGATCAGCAGGTGGGAATCCACCTCTTCAATGTACTCACGGATGCCTCCACACTGTAACGGGGATCCACCAGGTTCAGAGTCGCGCCGATCATGTCGGCGGCATAGAACGCAAAGATGATCTCCGGGGTCATCACGCTGACCACCGTGGCAATATCGCCCTTTTTCAGGCCCGCGGCCCGCAGGGCGGCAGCTGTCTTTTTGACGTTGACGATAAAATCAGCGTAGGTGAACTTGCGGCCATAGTATTCCAGTGCGGTCTCGCCCAGCCGGTTCTTGTTCTGCCGGCAGACGAGCTCAAACGCCGTGCAGGCGGGCATGGTCTGGTCAATGTACTTCTGATCGTAGAATTTCAGCCAGGGACGTGCCTGGGAAGCGTAAATCGGGGTGTTGGATGTTGTCATAAATTGTCCTTTGTCCTTTGAGCAGTCACTGCACCCGCAGTTGGGGCAGCTGGATTCAATAGGGTCTTAAATTTCGTCCGTTTGTTAAAAACAACACAATACGTACAAGAGCTATTGTAGTAGAGCAGGGTGGAAATGTCAAGAAACAAAGGGCGAACTTTGCCAAAAAACGCAAGGGAAAGTTTACATTTCAGCCAGCCAGTCTTTGGCCTCCTGCTCGCTGCAGAGCACCCAGTGGCTGGGGCGCAGCTCCCGCCACTGGGGAGCCTCCTGCGTGTAATCGTGCATGGCGGGGTCGTAGACCAGCAGCTTTTTCTTCCGCTCCAGCCTGGGGTTGGGCATGGGGATGGCGGAGAGCAGGCTGCGGGTGTAGGGGTGGATGGCATGGGTCACCAGCTCCTCCGCATCGGCCAGCTCCACGATATCACCCTTGTGGATGACGGCGATGCGGTCCGAAATGTACCGCATGACCGAGAGGTCGTGGGCGATGAACAGGTAGGTGATGCCGCGCTCCTTCTGCAGATGGCGCAGCAGGTTGAGCACCTGGCGCGGATGGACATATCCAGAGCCGAGATGGGCTCGTCGGCAATGATGAACTCAGGCTCCACGATCAGGCGCGGGCAATGCCGATGCGCTGGCGCTGGCCGCCGGAGAACTCATGCGGGAAACGGGAAGCAAATTCAGGCAGCAGGCCCACATCCAGCAGTGCCTGCCGGACTTCTCCTCCCGCTGGGCGGCGGTCAGGTCGGGCCGGACATTCTGCAGGCCCTCGCCCACGATGTAGCTGACCTTGGCACGCTCGTTCAGGGAGGACTGCGGGTCCTGGAAGATCATCTGGATCTCCTTGATGACCTGCTGGTCCAGCTGGCGGGAGATCTTGCCGTTGATCTTCTGGCCCTTGTACAGGATCTCGCCGCCCGAGGTGGGCAGGATGCGCATGATGGCGCGGCCGATGGTGGTCTTGCCGGAGCCGGATTCGCCCACCAGACCAAAGGTCTCGCCCTTGTAAATTTCAAAGTTGGCACGGTTCACGGCTTGAAGGCCTTGCGGCCGGAGCCGTAGGTCACCTCGAGGTCCTTGACCTCAAGCAGGACCTGCCGGGGCGAAGCCCTTTATCTTGCTGGCGCAAGACCGTTTTTTCGCTCGAACACTCCACTGGGGTGTTCGCTGTCTCGCAAACGCGAATGTCACGATTTTCAGGCATCCTGCATCCCCTCCTCTTTCAACAGTTTGACGGCGGCAGGTGGTTCCACCTTGGGGGCCCGGGGGTCCAGCAGCCAGGTCTTGGCCTTGTGGGTGGGGCTGACCGTAAAGTAGGGCGGGCGCTTGACAAAGTCGATCTTCAGCGCCTGGGGGTTGCGGGGCGCAAAGGCATCGCCGTGGATCTCGGTGAACAGATTCGGGGGCGTACCCTGAATGTTGAACAGATCCTCGCCCTTGATGCCCATCTGGGGCATACTGGACAGCAGCGCCCAGGTGTAGGGGTGGCGGGGGTCGTAGTAGATCTCATCGGAGGTGCCGATCTCCACGATGTCACCTGCGTACATGACGGCCACCCGGTCGGCGATGTTGGCCACCACGCCAGATCGTGGGTGATGAGGACGATGGTCAGGCTGTACTTGACCTGCATCTCCTTGAGCAGCTGCAGGATCTGGGCTGAATGGTCACATCCAGTGCGGTGGTGGGCTCGTCGCAGATCAGGATCTGCGGGTTGCAGGCCACCGCAATGGCAATGACGACGCGCTGGCGCATACCGCCCGAAAACTCGTGGGGATACTGCGCAAAGCGCACCTCGGGTCGGCAATGCCCACGTCCCGCAGGTATTCAAGGGTCTTTTCCCGGGCGGCCTTGCCCTTGAGATGCTGGTGCAGCTCCACGGCTTCCATGATCTGGTCGCCGATGGTCTTCAGGGGGTTCAGGCTGGTCATGGGGTCCTGCATGATCATGGCGATCTCATGGCCCCGGACCTTCAGCCAGTCCTTCTCCTTTTTCAGGTCGGAAAGGCGGATGGGCTTGCCGTCATCGGCACCGTAATAATCAATGGTGCCCGAGGTGATGGAGCCGTTGGCATCCAGCAGGCCCATGAAGCTCTTGGTGAACACGCTCTTGCCGGAGCCGGATTCGCCCACGATGGCAAGGACTTCGCGTGGTAGATGTCCAGGTCGATGCCGCGGATGGCATGCAGCACCTTGCCGCGCAGGTTGAATTTGATATTGAGGTCCTTTACAGAAAGGATGAGCTGATTTTTTTCCATCTTCTGTCCCTCCTTACTGCAGGTGGTTCTTCGGGTCAGCAGCGTCCGAGAAGCGTTGCCGATGAGGTAGAACGCAATGGTGACAAAGCTCAGGATGATGGTGGGGTAGAGCAGCTGGTACCGCAGGCCCGCCTGCATCATCACCTTGCGGCCGTCGTTGATCAGGTTGCCCAGAGAGGGCGTTTCCACAGAAAGGCCCAGGCCGATATAGGTGATGAACACCTCGCTGCCGATGGCGGCGGGGATGGTCAGGGCCATGCGCAGCATGATGACCGATACCAGATAGGGCAGCAGGTTGCGCAGCACGATGCGGCGGATGGGGGTGCCGATGCAGCGGGAAGCCACGTTGTAATCACGGTCGCGGATGATCAGAATCTGGTTGCGGATAAAGCGTGCCATGGCGATCCAGCCCGTGATGGACATGCCCAGGATCAGGGTCTGGATGCTGGGAGACGCGACATAGGAGATCAGGATCAGGATGATGGTGGAGGGGATGTTATCGCAGATGTTGTACAGCTCGGTGAAGAAGAAATCGAGCTGGCGGACATAGCCCCAGAGCACACCTACTGTGATGCCCACCACGGCCTCGATGAGAGCCACGAAGAAGGCGATGGTCAGACTGGTGCGTGCACCGGCCCAGATGCGGGCCCACAGGTCCTGGCCGATGGCATTGGAGCCCCAGATAAAGCCCTCTTCCCCGGGGGCGATATTGCGGAACTGGATGCCGGTGGTAGAGTCTACCTGGCAGAGATTGGGATCTGCCTGACCGGGCAGATAGGGCTGCAAAAAGGCAAAGCCCACCACGAACACCAGTGCAATGAGCAGAGCCACGGCGATCTTATTCTTGAAGAAAGCACGGAAGGTGCTGCCCCAATAGCTGTAATTGGAGTAGGAGGTGGCCTCGGCACGCTCCTCGCTGAACCCGGCGGGGGTGAACAGCTCGTCCTCGGACAGGTCGGCCCAAGCGGCGGGGCCGTCCTTCTGCAGCTTGTTCAGGTCGTTTTCCAGAACAGCTGCCTTGTGATCTTTCATGTGGAACAGCATTATCGGCCACCTTCTTTCTTGCCAAAGCTGATGCGGGGATCGATGAGCACCATGAGCAGATCACCCAGGATCAGGCCGATGATGCCCACGCAGGCGTACAGCAGCACGATGCCCTGCACCATGGTGTTGTCGTGGCGCTGGACGCAGGTGACCAGCAGGCCGCCCATGCCGGGGATGGAATACAGGCTCTCGATGTAGATGGAGCCGACCACAGTGTTCAGGAAGGCAGAGGAATATACTGCACCAGCGGCACCATGGCATTGCGGAAGATGTGGCGCAGGGCGATGTTGCTCTCGCTCACGCCCTTGGCCAGCGCCAGCCGGACGTAATCCTTGTTGCTCTCGTCCACCATGTAGCGGCGCAGCACATGGCGTAGAATGCCACGTTGCCCAGGCTCATGGAGCAGACCGGCAGCACCCAGTACCGCCAGTCGGAGACATCAAACAGCAGACCCACGCCCAGGGCGGTGGTGCCGTACATCTGAATATAAAGGTAATACACGGCGGCAGGCACAGCCTGAATGAGCACGATGATGGCGGTGCCGATCTTATCCGGCCAGCGGTTCTTGAACCGGCCCATCAGCAGGCCCATGGGAATGCCGATGACCAGGCTCAGCAGCATGGCGAACACGCCCATCTGGATGGAGATGGGCAGCTTTTTGGCCAGGATGCCGGTGACCGAGGCGTTTACCTTATAAATATGGCTCACGCCCAGGTCGCCGTGGAGGGCATTCCACCAGAAGCGGCCGATCTGCACCGGCAGCGGGTCCAGCAGGCCCATGGACTGAAGGCCCGCCTGGATCTGGGCCTCGGTCATTTTTTCGTAGTTTGCAAAGTAGCCTTCCACCGGCATCAGCCGCAGCAGGCAGAACACGAGCGTTACAATGACGAACAGCGTCAGGATGGAACGCCCGATGCGTTTTGCCAGATATTTCAGCATATCTGTGCGCACCCCTCTTTCGTTTGTGGTTCCTCCGCGGACAGTGGACCTGAACAGCGGATAGGAATAGAATACATCAAAATTGCACTTTTGGAAAGTGATTTGCCCGGATTTTGAAAAATGTTTTTGTAAAAGCAGGGTAAAGTGAACGCTTTTCTTACAAAAACAACCCTCTCCGCCGGGTTGACGGAGAGGGATAAAAGTTTTTATAAACCTCTGCGCTTCAAAATCTCATCCAGAATGGCATCGGCCACATCGGCCTTGCTCATCAGGGGCAGCTCCCGGGTGCCGTCGGGGGTGATGAAGGTGACCACGTTGGTGTCCACCCCAAAACCGGCTCCGGCGACCTTCAGGTTGTTGGCCACCACCATGTCCAGATTCTTCCGGGTTAGCTTGGCCGTGGAGTTTTCCACCATATCCCGGGTCTCCATGGAAAAACCGCAGAGGAACTGGTGGGTCTTTTTCAGGCCGATGGTGCCCAGAATGTCGGCGGTGCGCTCCACAGGGATGGAGAGGTCGCCGTCCTTTTTCTTGATCTTGTCGCTTGCCACCGTCACGGGGCGGTAGTCTGCCACGGCGGCAGCCATCACCAGCACGTCCATTTCCTCAAAGCGGCTGGTCACGGCATCGTACATATCCTGCGCCGTGGTAATGGGAACATCGGTGGTGAAGCGGACCGGCGGCAGGTCGGTGTGGCCGTGGATGAGGGTGACCTCCGCTCCCCGCATGGCGGCGGCCCGGGCGATGGCATAGCCCATCTTGCCGGTAGAGTGGTTGGTCAGGTAGCGCACGGGGTCCAGCGGCTCCTGCGTGGGCCCGGCGGTCACAGCGATGCGGACACCGGCCAGATCTTTGGGCCGGGCGATGGTGTGCAGGATGTACTCGAGGAGCACATCCTCCTTGGGCAGGCGGCCGCTGCCCACATCCTTGCAGGCCAGCACCCCGCTCTCGGAGGGGATGACCGTGAAGCCGTAGTGCTCCAGCGTTCTGAGGTTGTCCTGCGTGATGGGGTTTTCCAGCATCCCGGTGTTCATGGCCGGGCTGACCAGCTTGGGGCACCTGGCCGCAAGCACCACGGTGGTGAGCATATCATCGGCAATGCCGTGGGCCATTTTGGCAATGACGTTGGCCGTGGCCGGTGCCACCAGAACGATATCTGCCTTTTGGCCAGCGAGATGTGGGTGACCTCGAACTTGAAATCGCGGTCGAAGGTGTCCACCATGCATTTGTGGCCGGTCAGCGTTTCAAAGACGAGAGGG
>ENA-OQIO01000273-OQIO01000273.1-human-gut-metagenome-genome-assembly--contig:-NODE-273-length-27991-cov-2.867607_pt1 | contig 27991 bp, 29 predicted proteins | sample MGYA00242573_ERZ504737 | MGnify/ENA primary metagenome ERZ504737 (study PRJEB26092, sample SAMD00036203) | human gut metagenome | host: Homo sapiens | study: EMG produced TPA metagenomics assembly of...
GCAGGCTGTTATTACTGTGCTGATTCTTCTGGGAGTCGTGATCCACGGAGTGAAGCAGTTTACAGCAGAAAATGCAGATACAAAAAAGGGAATTGAATATATTCAGTCAAAGGAAAATGAAGAGGTCAAGGTGATCGAGCAGAAGATTGCCAGCCTGGAGGCAAAAGACCCGGCATCAGGGGATACAGAGAGAAGTCTGAAAGATCGTTTTTCAGGTGCAGTGGTGATGGGAGATTCAATCAGCAGTGGATTCAGTGAATATGACGTACTGAATGCCTCAAGTGTTGTTGCAAAGAGGGGGATACAACTGGAGGGACTGGACGAGCAGATCAGTCAGGCAAAAAAGCTGAACCCACAGGTCGTGTTCCTGTCGTATGGGATGAATGATGTGATCGCAACAGACGGAGATACAGAAGCGTTTATTAAGAAATATGCAGCGGTGATCGAGTCGATCACGAAAGAGATGCCGTCCGTCCGTATTTATATCAATTCGATCTTTCCGGTCAGTGCATCTGCGGCTGAAAAAGAACCGGCACTGGCGAAAATTGCAGATTATAATACTGCATTGCAGGAAATGTGCGATGGAAAGCATTTGGGATTTATTGATAATACCGGACTTGTGCAGGAAAATTATTATGAAGAAGACGGGATTCATTTCAAGGCAGAATTTTATCCGGTCTGGGCAACGAATATGGCGGAGGTAGCAACATTATGATAAGACAGAGACAGGGAATATGGAAAGCTGCATCGTATGCGGTGTCCCTTCTGATTCTCGGTTATATTGCCCTGCTTATGATTTATGTAAGCGGAAGTAACCGCTCTTTTTCAGAGATGGAGAGTTCCATGGAGAAAGTCATTGATACGACCGGAATGAAGAAACTGGACGGTCAGATGCTCAAGCGGAACTTCGGGCTGAACAGTACAGATTATGAGGCGTGATGTATTATTCTTCTGAATCAAGTATCGATGCCGAGGAAGTCCTGATGATCTGTGTCAAAAAGAGCAGTCAGACGGAGCAGGTGACAGATGCGGTAGAACAGCGGGTGCAGGAGCGGAAAAAAGATTTTGAGGGATATCTGCCGGAGCAGGAGAAACTTTTGGAAGAGGCACAGACCAGTGTCCGTGGGAATTATATTTTTTATGTAGTATCTTCAAAGGCATCTGAGTACAGAGCTGCTTTTGACCAGAGCTTGTAGAAGGGAAAGAAGGATGTTATTTAGCAGTCTTACGTTTATATTTTTATTTTTGCCGGTCGTTCTGGCAGTATATTATCTCGCACCGCTTAAGATACGCAACTTACTGCTTCTGCTGGCAAGCCTGATCTTTTATGCATGGGGTGAACCGGTGTATGTGGTTCTGATGATCTTAAGTATTCTTCTGAATTATTGCTGTGGAAGAGAGATTGCGGCAAATGCAGAGGATGAGAGAAAGGCTCACCGGGGAATGATCTTTACGGTGGTTGTGAATCTGGCTCTTTTGTTTTTCTTTAAGTATTACGGATTTTTCCTGGAACTGGTCAATTCCGTGACTTCAGCGGAACTTACTTACCGCGAACTGGCTCTGCCGGTGGGGATTTCTTTCTATACTTTTCAGGGCATTTCCTATGTGGTGGATGTCTATCGGGGAAAAGCAAAGGCACAGAGGAGTTCTTTTGAATTTTGCACTTTATATCGCCCTGTTCCCGCAACTGATCGCGGGGCCGATTGTGCGGTATGAAGATATAGAACCACAGCTTGCACAGAGGAAAGTCTCCGCAAGAAAGCTGGGACAGGGGGCAATGTTGTTCCTGATCGGTCTTGCAAAAAAGGCAGTACTTGCGGATACATTTAAGACAGTATTTGAGGAGATTTCAGCCATTTCAGCAAGTAACCTTTCTGTTCCGATGGCATGGATCGGCTGTATCACATATGCGTTTGAGATCTATTATGATTTTAGCGGATATTCTGATATGGCGATCGGACTTTCGAGGATGTTCGGTTTTGAACTGAAGAAGAATTTTGATCATCCTTATGTGTCGAGAAGTGTGACGGAATTTTGGAGAAGATGGCATATTTCATTGAGTACCTGGTTTCGTGAATACGTCTATATCCCTTTGGGCGGAAACCATTGCAGTGGAGGAAGGCATATCCTGAATCTGCTGATCGTCTGGACGCTGACGGGAATGTGGCATGGAGCTGCCTGGAATTTTATTGTGTGGGGATTTTATTACGGAGTCCTGCTGGTGATGGAAAAATATGTATGGGGTTCAGAAGTGGACCGGTTGCCGTCACCGCTCAGAAGAATCTATACGGCAGTCTGCGTGCTGGTCGGCTGGGTCTTCTTCTTTAGTCCGAGCCTGGGAGCAGCCTTCCGTTATCTTGGAGCAATGGTCGGAACAGGGGCCGGGCTGCTGGATGCGGGGGCAGGGTATGTCTGCTTTTCCCACTGGCTGTATTATCTGCTGGCGGTGGTCGGAATGTCGGCATTTGGAGGCAGATTGCTGAGAAGGAGCATCAGTTTGCCGGAGAGTGAGACGGCACGAACAGTTGTAGCTGGGATTTTATTTTTTGGAATGATGGCAATTTCGGTGGCATTTCTGGTAACAGAGACATATCAGCCATTTTTATATTTCAGATTTTAAAAGAAGAAAGACCGGAGCCAGAAGGTGAATGAAAATGCGTAGACAAAGGGCTGATTCAGGTGAAAGAGTATGAAGAAAAAGAAGCAGAGAGGCTCATTAGAGCGGGTGACAGGGACAATTTTTATTTTGGTATTGTTTGTATTTCTTTTGATCAATATCATTGTACCGGATAAAGAAAAGTCAGTGCAGGAGAACAGAATGCTTGCATCTGCTCCGAAATGGAACTGGGGAAATGTGATTTCGGGCGATTATATGGAAAAGTTTGAGCGGTATATGTCAGATCAGTTTGTCGGCAGAGATTTCTGGAGAACGATCAAGGTCGGTGTGGACAGACTGGCAGGTGTCAGCAAGGAACATGGAGTATATATAGGAAAAGACGGACAACTGCTGGAGGAGATCGAGCTGCGAACCAGGAATATCTGGCAGACAATCTGAAATCCATTCAGAATTTTGCCGAGACGAATACGGATCTTCCGGTGAGGATGATGCTTGTACCGGATGCGGCAGGGATTCTTGGAGCAAAGCTTCCGGCTATGGCAGAAGTGGAGAATCAGACACAGCTCATAAGCATGGTAAAGAAGGAACTGGGAAGTTCCGTTGAATGGATCGATGCAGCCTCAGCTCTGAATAAGCACCGGAATGAAAAGATTTATTATAAGACGGATCATCACTGGACTTCCCTGGGGGCTTTTTATGCATTTCAGGAGGCAGCCCCTTCGCTGGGAATAGAGGGAGACATTTCAGGGAAATATGTATCTTATGCGGTTTCCAATGATTTTAACGGAATGCTGGCATCCAAAAGCGGTGTTTATCTGAGCGAGAAAGAGCAGGTTGATATTTATGTTCCGAGTGACAGTGATACAGATGTGATCGTAGATTATGTAGATGAAGGAAAAAGGACGACTTCTCTTTTTGATTCTTCAAAGCTGGATACAAAGGATCAGTATGATGTCTTTTTGGGAGGAGATTTTTCTGTTGTAGATATTAAGACGGTGTCGACAGAAAGCAAAAGACTGCTTCTGATCAAGGACTCTTTTGCAGACTGCTTTGTGCAGTTTTTAACACCGTATTACCGGGAGATCGTTGTGGTCGATCCGAGATATTATAGTGGCACGATCGAGGAACTGCTCAGTTCCTACAGGATCTCAGAGGTGCTGTTCCTTTACAGTGGAAATACATTTTTTACAGATAATAATATAAGTGGAGTGTTGACGGGTGAGTAATCGGATCAGAGAAGAATTTATACAGAAAAAAGAACCGGTAAGACTGAATAAGTATTTAAGTGAGGCGGGAGTGTGTTCCAGAAGGGAGGCAGACCGCCTCATTGAGACCGGAAAGGTGAGTGTGGACGGAAAGCGTGCCGGAATGGGAATGAAGATTTATCCGGGACAGACGGTCAAAGTGGGAAATAAGACCGTATCAAGGCAGGATGAGATGATTGTGCTTGCGGTAAATAAGCCAAAAGGTATCGTCTGCACAGAAGAAAGGCGGGAACGCGACAGCATTGTGCGTTTCCTGAATTATCCGGTGAGGGTGACTTATATCGGAAGGCTGGACAAGGATTCCAGAGGTCTGCTGTTGATGACGAATAATGGAGATATCATCAATAAGATCATGAGGGCGGCAAATTATCATGAGAAAGAATACAAAGTAACGGTGGATCATGAGATCACAGAGGATTTCCTTAAGAAAATGTCCCGGGGAGTGGCAATCCTGGATACGGTGACAAGACCGTGTAAAGTAGAGAAATTGGGGAAATATACATTTAAGATCATATTGACGCAGGGATTGAACCGTCAGATCCGCAGAATGTGTGAAGCACTGGGGTATGAGGTAAAAGATCTTTTGAGGGTCCGGGTGATGAATATTACGCTGGACGGACTGAAAGAGGGAAAATACCGCAAGCTGACAGACCGGGAATTAAATGAGCTGGATCAGTTACTGGAGCAGTCTTCCAGTCTTCCGGGCGGACGGGAAAGCAGGCAGGAGAGAAAAGATGGAGCAGGAAAAAAATAAAATGGAGCAGGGAAAAAGTAAGCAGCAACGGATGCGGGAACTGGTAGAACTTCTGAACCGGGCGAGAAAGGCATACGAGCAGGACAATACAGAGATCATGAGTAACTATGAATATGACAGGCTCTATGATGAACTGGAAGAACTGGAAAAAGAACTGGGAACAAAGATGGCGAACAGTCCGACGGTCAATGTCGGTTATGAGGTGGTCAGTGGACTGCCGAAAGAACGCCATGAGCGGCCGATGCTGTCACTGGATAAGACGAAGGAAGTAGAGCGGCTGAAAGAATTTCTTGGCACGAAGAAAGCGATGATTTCCTGGAAACTGGACGGACTGACCATTGTTCTCACGTATCAGGGCGGAGAACTGGTCAAAGCGGTCACAAGAGGAAATGGAATCGAGGGAGAGGTCATCACGAACAATGCAAAGGTTTTTCAGAATGTGCCGCTGCATATTCCGTACCAGGGTGAGCTGGTTCTGCGTGGAGAGGCAGTGATTTCCTATAAAGATTTTGAGGCGATCAATGAAAAGATCGAAGATGTCGATGCAAAATATAAAAATCCGCGAAATCTGTGCAGTGGCTCTGTGAGGCAGTTGAATAATGAGATCACCGCAAAAAGAAATGTGAAGTTTTTCGCATTTACGCTGGTGCGTGCGGAAGAGGTAGATTTTCATAATTCAAGAATGTATCAGATGCAGTGGCTGAAGGAGCAGGGATTTGATGTGGTGGAACATCATCCTGTGACGGCAGAAACAATCGAAGAGGAAGTAGCATGGTTTGCAAAGGCAATCGGGAAAAATGAAATCCCGTCTGACGGACTGGTACTGGTCTATGATGATATTGCCTATGGACAGTCACTGGGAACGACCGCAAAGTTTCCGAGAGATTCTTTTGCATTTAAATGGGCAGATGAGATTCGGGAGACAACGCTTCTTGAGATTGAGTGGAGTCCGTCAAGAACGGGACTGATCAATCCGGTTGCGGTTTTTGAACCAGTAGAACTGGAAGGAACGACGGTCAGCCGTGCCAGTGTGCATAATATCAGTATTATGGAAGAGCTGGAACTGGGAGTCGGTGATACGATCCAGGTGTATAAGGCCAACATGATCATTCCGCAGATCGCAGAGAATCTGACACGGAGCGGTGTAAAAGATATTCCGACAGTCTGTCCGGTCTGTGGTGGTACGACAAAGATTCCATGGAAAATGAGACAAAGACGTTATTCTGCACGAACCCGGAATGTCAGGCGAAGCACGTAAAAGCGTTCAGCCTGTTCGTAAGCAGGGATGCGATGAATATCGAAGGACTTTCAGAGGCGACACTGGAAAAATTCATTCTGCATGGGTATGTGAAAGATTTTACGGATCTGTTCCATCTGGACCGGTATGAGGAAGAAATTAAGAGCATGGATGGATTTGGAGAGAAATCTTATCAGAAGCTGCTCAGAAATATTGAAAACGCAAGGAAGACAACGCTGGCACGACTGATCTACAGTCTTGGAATCCCGAATATCGGAAGTGCCAATGCGAAGGTCATCTGTAAAGCATTCGGAGATGATCCAAAGCGTGCGGAAGAGGCAACCGAAGAAGACTGGTAGAGATTCAGGGCATTGGCGGATCATGGCAAAGACCTATGTAGAATATTTTGCTGATCCGAAGCATCGGGAGATCTACCGCAGACTGCTGGACGAGGTAGAGCTGCAGAAGGAGGTTGTGACAGAGGACAGTCAGAAATTCTCGGGGATCAATTTCGTGATCACAGGAAGTGTGGAACATTTTGCCAATCGGGCAGAGGTAAAAGCGGAAATAGAGAAGCGTGGAGGAAAGGTAACCGGCAGTGTGACATCAAAGACCGGTTATCTGATTAATAATGATGTAAATTCAACTTCTTCAAAGAACAAAAAGGCGAGAGAACTTGGAGTGCCGATCATTTCGGAAGAGACGTTGATCGGGATGCTGGAACAGTAGTGTGGTGTTAAAATTGTGTAAGAGTTCACAGTTTATTTATTTGAATATTTGAAGTGATTGTACTATAATGAACTGCGGATCGTCAGGATTCTGCAAAATGAAACGGAGGTTGGAGACCTCTGGCTGTGATATTTATGAATTTTTCAGGCAGGATACGACGGGACGCAGGAAGCAAATGAAACAGGAGAAGAAAGGGAAAGCGTATGTCAGATCAGGATTTCGTTATTGTGGACGAAGAAAAAGATTCTGAGATTCCACAGGAAAAAGAGAACCGGACAGAGGATTCCCGTAAGGAAGTGGTCAAAGACGCTGAAAAGGAGCGTGAGGATGATGACGGTTACGAGAAGATCTGCTTTATCTGTCACAGACCGGAGAGTGTGACCGGAAAGATGATCGATCTTCCGAATCATATTACGGTGTGTCCGGACTGTATGCAGAGAAGCTTTGATGCGATGAGCAGCAGTCCTCTGGATCTGGGAAAAATGATGAATATGCCGGGCGTGCAGTTTCTGAATCTTTCTGATTTGGAAGGAATGCAGCCAGAAGCAAAAAAGATCAAGAAGAAAAAAGAGAAACCAAAGGAATTTCCGGAGCTGGATATTAAAAATATTCCTGCACCGCATAAGATCAAGGCCAGACTGGATGAGTATGTGGTAGGTCAGGAACGTGCAAAGAAGACCATGGCAGTGGCGGTCTATAATCATTATAAGCGGGTGGCAACCAATACGATGGATGATATTGAGATTGAAAAATCTAATATGCTGATGATTGGACCGACCGGAAGTGGAAAGACATATCTGGTGAAGACACTGGCAAGATTGCTGGATGTGCCGCTGGCGATCACGGATGCGACTTCCCTGACAGAGGCCGGTTATATCGGAGATGATATCGAGAGCGTTGTATCAAAGCTGCTTGCGGCAGCAGATAATGATGTAGAACGTGCAGAGCAGGGAATTATTTTTATTGATGAGATTGACAAGATCGCCAAGAAAAAGACTTCCAGCCAGCGGGATGTGAGCGGAGAATCCGTACAGCAGGGAATGCTGAAGCTCTTAGAAGGCAGTGAGGTAGAAGTACCTGTGGGAGCGAACAGCAAGAATGCAATGGTTCCGCTGACCACAGTGAACACGAAGAATATTCTGTTCATCTGCGGAGGAGCGTTCCCGGATATTGAAGAGATCATCAAAGAACGTCTTCAGAAGAAGACGTCCATGGGATTTAATTCAGAGCTGAAGGATACATATGAACATGACGAGAATCTTCTGTCAAAGGTTACGGTAGAAGATCTGCGTAAGTTCGGCATGATCCCGGAGTTTCTCGGAAGGCTTCCGATCATCTTTACCCTGAAAGGACTGGATAAAGAGATGCTGGTGAAGATCTTAAGAGAGCCGAAGAATGCGATCCTGAAGCAGTACCAGAAGCTTCTGGCACTGGATGAAGTGAAACTGGATTTTGATGACAGTGCATTGGAGGCGATTGCGGAAAAAGCGATGGAGAAAGATACCGGAGCAAGAGCACTTCGTGCAATTATAGAGGAATTTATGCTGGATATCATGTATGAGATTCCGAAAGATGATAATATCGGAGAGGTGACGATCACCAGAGCTTATATTGAAGGAACAGGCGGACCGGTCATCCGTCTGCGGGGGCAGGAAGTACCGGCATTAAATGGTTGATAAAGACCGGTACACTGCAAGAAAAGAGGATTCCATGAGTATGGCAGAACCATGGGATCAGATGACAGCGAATAGAGAAAACGGAAGAGAGTGGAAAAAATGGATGCTTATAGATACTTACTGGATTTGGCAATAATTTTATTATCAACAAAGGTACTGGGCCTTCTGACAAAGAAAGTCCAGATGCCGCAGGTTGTAGGAGCATTGCTTGCAGGACTTATTTTAGGACCTGCAGGATTTGGATTATTAACAGAAACTTCATTTATTCATGAAGTAGCCGAGATTGGTGTAATCGTACTGATGTTCTCGGCAGGTATGGAGACAGATATCAAAGAACTTAAGGCAAGTGGAAAAGCTTCTTTTATCATTGCATTATTTGGAGTACTTGTACCGCTGGCAGGAGGTTATGCGGTTGCGTGGTTCTTCAATAAACCGGGTGCGATCGAGTCCGATGTGACTTCACCGGTCTTTTTACAGAATATCTTTATCGGAGTCATTCTGACGGCGACATCGGTAAGTATTACAGTAGAGACACTGAAAGAACTTGGAAAGCTGAAGACTCGTTCGGGAAATGCCATCCTCGGTGCAGCGATCATTGATGATGTCCTTGGAATCATTGCACTGACGATCGTTACGAGTATGGCAGATGATTCTGTAAGTCTTGGAATCGTTCTGCTGAAGATCGTTGGATTCTTCGCATTTTCAGGTATCATCGGTCTGATCTTCTACAAGATATATAAGAAATGGGTTGATGAAGCAGAAAAAGAACTTCACCGCCATACGATCATTGCATTTGTATTCTGTCTGATCATGGCGTTTGTGGCAGAGGAAGTATTCGGAGTTGCAGATATTACGGGAGCGTATATCGCAGGACTTATTATTTCCAATGTACAGCGTTCTACTTATCTGGAGTCTAAATTTGATACAATGTCTTACCTGCTTCTTTCACCGGTGTTCTTTGCAAGCATCGGATTGAAGGTAGAACTGCCGAAAATGTCTATGACGATCATTGCCTTTGCAGTAGTTCTGACAATCGTTGCAGTAATTACAAAGATCATTGGATGCGGACTTGGAGCAAAAGTGTGTGGTTATAAAAATTATCAGGTAAAGAGGATCGGAGTTGGTATGATCTCAAGAGGTGAGGTTGCACTGATCGTTGCCAGCAAGGGTGCGGCACTGGCTGATGAGTTCTGCCCTGCTTGGACCAATCATCGTTGTGGTTGTAATTACAACGATTATTACACCGGTTATGCTGAAAGTTGTATTTGCACCGGGAACAGCTCCGGCAGCAGAGCAGATCGTACCGGAATCAGAACGGGTTAAGAGTTATTATGAGAACCGTGAGGATAATCGGTAATCCGGGATATGAGATGAGTGATAGTCCATAAAAAGAGAAGCCATGGGACAGCGTCAGAGCTGTCTCATGGCTTCAAATGTATTATAGAGGTTTAACTGGCCATATCCCCATTCACGATTTGGGTATTCGAGAAAATCCGGGCGGATTGCTCCGAGGATCAGCAGACTTTTGATCTGAAAGACATCAATACCGGTAATATTTTTCTGTTCCAGTTCCCATTCCAGCATAAGTGCAACAGCTCCGGCAGTGATGGCTGTGGAAATGCAGGAACCGGAACGAACGGTAAAGCGTCCGCCCGGTAATGCCCCTTTTACATTGATACCGGGAGCTGTGATGGAAGGATTCTGAAACTGAGTGCGGGTGTATCCACGGCCGGATGCCTGGGCGAGTCCGCCATTTTTCCCGTCATAATAGGAAACGATGATGGGACTTGGTGCGTTAGCCGGATTGGTCAGGGTGTAATAGGGATCTGATTCGAGAAAATAGACTTCTCCATCAAGAAATTCTGTGACGGGGAGCCACATATGAAACTGTCCGTCAATGAGGCGGACCGGCTCGACGACGATCTTCCATATTCCGGCAGCAGGGGTGTTAAACCGGAAAAAGACAAGTTCAGAATTGGTCTTTTCCACCATCAGCCGGTAATTGACATAAACTTTTGTTTTTTCAAAAAGAAAGTCCAGTTCGACATTTGAGCCAACACGGAAGGAAATCCGGGAAGAATTTTCACCGGAAGGAGAAATGATGGAAATGGATAAAATGTTGGGAATCATGACCCAGAGTTCCAGCATAAAGCCGGAGACATTTTCCCCGACCCGGATCTCAACGGTCTTGGTGTCGCTGAGATTCTGGATGGTATTGTAATAATGATGGCGTTTGTCGGCTTCATTTCCTGTCCCGATGACGGCGATCCGGTTGGCTACAAGACTGTAAGCCCCGAGCTGGCTGGGAAGGGGGAGAGTCCCTACGTGTCCGCCCATATTTGTCCCGACGGTAATGCACATGACAAGCGGAAGATCAAGGCGGATGCAAGGTCATTCAGATATTTCACTCCCAGCAGAAGGTCCGTTTCCTGATAGCAGACAGCATCAGAGGCGATACAATAGTATTCCTTCAGATATTGCTTGGCAGTTTTTAATTTTACCATTGCAATGGTACATTCAGGGGCGGCTCCGAGAAACTGTTCGGAGATATCTGCACCGCCTGCGGCGAGGCTGGCAACAAAAGTCCCGTGTCCGGTGTCATCAACGGAAGGAACAAGAGATGCAGGATCTTCAGAAGAAAGGGCGGCATTGATAGTTTCCCGGTATATTCCGTTCCGTAAGCAAATCCCTGCGGGGGCGTTCCGCTCTGGATCGTCTGATCCCAGATGGCGGCAATTCTTGTCGAGCGTCAAGATTGCGGAAAAGGCGGCTTGTATAATCAATACCGCTGTCCAAAAATCCGATCAATACCCCCTGTCCTTTTAGCTGGAGCGTAGGATAATTCTGAACCGGAAGGATTCCTGCCTGGTTCAGAGTTTCCATACTCAGGGGCGAAAAGCACTGGGGGATAGAATTATAGGAAAAACGGGAAAGCGTGATTGGTTCTACGGATTCTTTTGGAAAATAATAGCAGGTGTATCCACTACCGGCATCCTGTTCACAGGGATTTTGAAGGAGAAGTTCATTAAAAAGAGGTGTGCGAGTCCGGTTCTCGATAAAATCACGGTAATCTTCGGAAAGGATGTTCCGGCGGCAGGTTTCTAAATCTGGCATGGCACATTTCCTGACTCTTTTTCTGTCAATATATGAACTTAAGAATTTCTTTATAACCCTAAAAGATCTATAAATTTTTGCCCGTCAGTCTTCACAAAGGAAAAGAATGAGGTATAATGAATTTAATTTATGACCGCAGGAAAGCAGGAGTCGGAGACAATGATCCATGGCTGTGATGAGAAAGATGGTCAGAGGAAATGCCCATGGGTGTGATGAGAATAGCAGTCAGAGGAGAAGATTGGCGGAATGGTTACGGAAAGGAGAAGAAAAAAGATGAAAGATTTTTTGAAGAATTAGGAAAATATATCGGGGAGACAGCGACGACAGTAGGAAATAAAGCCGGAGAGGTAATCGAGACGCAGAAGCTGAAATCGCAGGTGAGAAGCCTTACACATGAGAATACGGTCGATCTGCTGGAACTTGGACGGGGAGTCTATGAGCAGTATAAGAGTGGAGCAGTTCTGGATGAGAAGGCAGAAGGATTGTGCGAGGCGATCAGCTCAAGAGAAGAGAGCATTGCAGAATTTGAGGAGAAGATCGCAGCTATCAGAGGAGCAGGAAAATGCCCGAATTGTGGAAAGATGGTAGCAAAAGAGATGGTCTTCTGCCCGTATTGTGGAGAAAAGATGCCGGCGGTAACAGTGGATGAGGAAGAGACGCCTGGAGATGATACGGAGGATGTAACGCTCCGGGAAGAAGATGCATCTTTATTTGAAGAGGAGGCAGTGAAAGGAGATGCAGCCCGTTCACAGGAGGCAGCAGAAGAAGAGGCATGATCCAGGATATAGGAGAGCATACATTTGATAACCAGTATCATCCGTGTCCGCCTGACCGGGAGTCTTATGCACTGTATTATGAAGACCATGCGGCTCTTGTGAGAAAATACCCGGATCGGATCGAGTTCCCTAAGTTTCGGGACATCGAGCGACTGAATGAAGATATCTATGAAGATGCAGTGTATCTGTTCAGTATTGACGGAGAACGGTATTATCTTGTAGAGGAGATCAACCGGGAGCGGCAGTCGCATTTTACAATGGAAAATACGGGAGATTTCCGGTATGCAGAGCCACAGTACCTTGCATTTGCCGGGATTACGGGATATCAGCTTCATAACTGGTATCAGAGCCGGAGGTTCTGTGGAAAATGTGGCAGGAGAATGAAAAAAGACAGTAAGGAAAGAATGCTGTATTGTGAATTCTGCCATAATATGGAGTTCCCGAAGATCTGTCCGGCAGTGATCATCGGAGTGACGGATGGTGATAAGATCCTGATGTCAAAGTATGCCGGAAGAACGTATAAAAAGTATGCATTGCTGGCGGGATTTACGGAGATTGGTGAGACTCTGGAAGAGACGGTGCAGAGAGAAGTCATGGAAGAAGTAGGGCTTAAGGTAAAGAATATCCGTTATTATAAGAGTCAGCCCTGGTCTTTTACTGATACGCTTCTGATGGGATTTTACTGTGATTTAGATGGAGGAGCTGCCATTACGCTGGATCGGGAAGAGCTTGCCATGGCAGAATGGTTTCAAAGAGATGAGATCCCGGTTGAGCCAGAGCGGGACAGCATCACCAATGAGATGATCATCCGATTTAAAAATGGTGAAGTATAGCTGCTGAATTGCAGGAAAGAAAGAGCAGCTCAAAAAGAATAAGAAAAGAGTTATAAAAGATAAAAAGAGACATCCGGGACAGAGCCTTAAAAAGGTCCGACACCGGATGTCTTTTGCGACTGAGCGATAAGCCGATCACAGCATTTTCAGATACTGGACACTGTAAGCCGGCATGGAAAGCTGTCCGTTCAGGGTCTGTGGAGCGGTTTCTGATGAATCGCCGGTCTTCAGCAGGTCAATATAAGATCCCTGAAGTTCTCCATTTCCTGCGGTGAAGTCAGAATCAGAAGCGTTGATGGCAACAAGGATGCGTTCTGTTTCTGTGCGGCGTTCAAAGATAAGCTGATGATTCGTAATGACAACATTTCGGTAAGAACCGTTGCAGAGAGCATCACTGGTGCATCTTACTTCGATCAGCCGGGAGATAAAGTCGGTCAGTTCATTTGGCTTTGGCGCATCAAAGCACGGGCGGAGAGCATAGTCATTATCGGGAGCTTTCACTCCTTCTTCCCCCCATTCACTTCCATAATAAATACAGGGGATTCCCGGCATTCCAAAGAGGATTCCGTAACATAACGGTAAGTGGTTCTTGTTCGTCAGATGCTTGCGATTCTTGTGACATCATGATTATCCACAAATGTCATGAGATGCTTTCCGCGGTAAATACACCACTGTTCCGGTCCGAACTGACGGTTCAGGGAATGTGCGATCTCGAACAGATTCATGCTGTTGAAACTGGAATAAATTCCCTTATAGCATTCATAATTCGTGCAACTGTGAAGCATCTCATCATTGACGATCAGATTGTAGTCACCAAAGAGGACTTCTCCGATCAGTGCAAACCCTGGTTTGATCGATTCACAGAAGCTGCGGAGGCGTTTCATAAAATTATGATCCAGACAATAGGCAACATCCAGACGGAGTCCGTCGATGCCGAAGTCTTCGATCCAAAGCTTTACACAGTCCAGCAGATAATCTACAACAGCCGGATTCTGAAGATTCAGCTTGACCAGTTCAAAATGACCTTCCCAGCCTTCATACCAGAAACCATCATTATAACAACTGTTTCCGTCGAAACTGATATGAAACCAGTCTTTATAAGGAGAGTCCCATTTCTTTTCCTGGACATCCCGGAATGCCCAGAAGCCGCGTCCGACATGGTTGAAGACACCGTCAAGGATTACTTTGACATTCTGTGAATGAAGTTTCTTACATACTTCACTGAAATCTTCATTTGTGCCGAGACGGCAGTCAATTTTGCGGAAATCTCTTGTATCATATCCATGATTGTCGGATTCAAAGATCGGATTGAGAATGATCGATCCGATGCCGAGATTTCCGAGATATTCCGCCCAGTCCCCGATCTTTAAAATGCGGTGTGCGGGAACTCCGTCATTGTGAACGGGAGCCCCACAAAACCCGATCGGATAAATCTGATAAAAAGTTTCATTATAAGCCCACATAGATGTACCTTCTTTCTGCTTTAGTTCACTGCGTTGGAAATATGCAGTGAGGCTACTGTCTTTTATTATAGCATTTGGAGGAAATTTGAACAACGTAGAATAAAAATGAAAATAAAAAGAGAATAAAAATGAGATATGACGGAGAAAAAAATCAGCAGAAAAATGAGAAGAAGAACGAAGAAAAATGTTGACATTCAGAGAGGAAAGGTCTATAATGGTACAGCATGACATAAGGAGAAACGATATACACCAAAGCCCCGGAGTATATTGATTTCAAATAAATAAGCAAGAACATTGATGATTATTTACAGGAGGAACACCCATGAAAACTTATATGGCTAACCCGGATAAGATTGAAAGAAAATGGTATGTGGTTGACGCTGAAGGTGCTACATTAGGACGCCTTGCATCTGAGATCGCTAAAGTGCTTAGAGGAAAGAACAAACCGGAATATACACCGCACATCGATACAGGTGATTATGTAATCGTTGTGAACGCTGAGAAAGTAAAAGTAACAGGAAAGAAATTACAGCAGAAAGTTTATTATAATCACTCCGATTATGTTGGAGGAATGAGAGAGACTACACTTGCTGAGCTTCTTGCAAAGAAGCCGGAGAAGGTAATCGAGCTTGCTGTTAAGGGAATGCTTCCGAAAGGACCTATGGGAAGAGACATGATCAAGAAGCTTCATGTTTACGCTGGCCCAGAGCATGCAAATCAGGCTCAGAAGCCGGAAGTTCTTACATTTTAGGTAGAGGTTGAAAGGAGGAAATAACAGTGGCTAACGCAAAATATTACGGAACAGGAAGAAGAAAAAAATCAATCGCAAGAGTATATCTTGTACCGGGAACAGGTAAAATCACGATCAACAAAAGAGATATCGACGAGTATCTTGGTCTTGAAACATTGAAAGTTGTTGTTCGCCAGCCGCTCGTGGCAACAGGAACAGCAGATAAATTCGATGTGATTGTTAATGTATGCGGCGGTGGTTATACAGGACAGGCAGGAGCTATCCGTCATGGAATCGCCAGAGCACTCCTTGAGGCTGACGCTGATTACAGACCGGTTCTTAAATCTGCAGGTTACCTGACTCGTGACCCACGTATGAAAGAACGTAAGAAATACGGTCTCAAAGCAGCTCGTCGTGCTCCACAGTTCAGCAAACGTTAATCTGCTTTTACTATTCAGAACGAGATTTATTTACTCCTCAGAACGAGATTGTTCTGAGGAGTTTTTATATACACGGGCAACGGATCAGAGTCTGTGCTGGCACAAGCCGTTACAAGCCGTTGGAAAGCTGCTGGAAAGATTCTGGCAAGATTGTGGAAAGACCATGGCGGACTGTCAAGATAACCTGAGTGACTCAGAATAAAGAAGGAAAGTTAAGATGAAAGCAATATTAATGGCGATTGCCCTGCTGGTGATCGGTTTTGTACTTTTGATCAAAGGAGCAGATTATTTTGTAGATGGAAGTTCTGCAGTTGCAAGAAGCTGAAGTTCCGTCGCTGATTATTGGATTTACGATCGTGGCGATGGGGACGAGCTGCCGGAGTGTGCGGTAAGCGTTGCGGCATCTGTTACGAACAATAATGCACTGGCAGTCAGCAATGCAGTGGGATCTAATATATTTAATTTGATGGTGGTATGCGGAATCTGTGCGTTGATCGTACCACTGACAGTACAGATTGAGACTTTGAAAAAAGAGTTTCCGTTTTCTGTTTTCTGTGCATTGTTATTGCTTGTCCTTGGTTATTGGGGAATGAATCTTGGTCGTATGGAAGGAATTATCCTGATCGTGATTTTTGCATGTTATCTTTTGTGGATGATTTTTTCGGCATTAAAGGCGAGACGAGAAGCTGCGGAAGAGGAGATTGATACATTTCCGGCATGGAAAATGTATCGTGTATATCATTGGAGGAGCGGCAGCAATCAAGTTTGGCGGAGATTTTGTCGTGGATGGTGCAACAATGGTGGCAAGAAGTTTCGGGCTGACTCAGACTTTGATCGGTCTTACGGTCGTTGCACTGGGAACAAGCCTTCCTGAACTGGTCACATCCATCGTTGCGGCAAAAAAGAACGAGCCGGATATGGCGGTGGGAAATGTAGTAGGGTCTAATATTTTCAATATACTGCTGGTACTCGGGGTTGCGTCATCCATCAGTCCGATTGCATTTTTAATGGAAAATGTTGTTGATATTGTGATTCTTGTCGGCTTTAGTATCGTTGTATGGCTGATGGCGTGGACAAAGAAAAGGCTGAGCAGAAAAGAAGGCATTATCATGCTGTTGCTCTATTTAGGTTATATGGTGTATATCTGTATGAGATAGCTTGAGAGAAATGGGGAGGAAAGTCTGCTTTGATCTGTAGATTGTTACAGGATCAAAAGCAGATTTTTTAGTATAAAATCAGCCCGGGGCTTTTGCTCCGGGCTGTAATATATGTAAACTGTTCGTAATTTTTAGGCGAAGACCGGCAATCATAAAAAGCAATTAATACAATCGCCGTCTTCTTTATTTGATGATTTTATTATAGAGGGAAATTGTGTCCGGGGTGTGTCGGGAAAGAAAAAGAATTATAAAAATTATTAAGAGATTATGAGGAAATTACATTTGTTGGTATAAATATAATGATGTCGGGTAAGTATTCCCGGTCAAATTTCAAACAAAAAAAGAAATCCTCAAATCAAGGATTTCTTTTCTTATCAATGCGGAAGAGGAGACTTGAACTCCCACAGGATAAAACTCCCACTAGAACCTGAATCTAGCGCGTCTGCCATTCCGCCACTTCCGCTCGACAAATAAAATAATATCATAAGGTTACGAGTTTGTAAACCCTAAAATTAAAATTCTTTATATTTTATGTATTTTTTAAAAAATTCAGAAAATTCATCTTATAAAATATTGGGACCTGGAAGAAGGTATGTGATATAAAGCTGGTGTGAAGAATGGGGGGAATAAAAATTTGATTAAAAATGCAGAAAGCGATGACATAACAGATTTGAAGTGATAGAATAACGAATAGAAATCCGTAGATTGCAACAAAACGGAATACATAGGAGGAAACTTTAAGTAATCAAAATCATTGCCGATAGTGATTAAATGTGTTAAAATATACTCATGGAGGATATTGTTATGAACACATCTAATATCACTAATTACAAACCAAAAGATTTTGCTGAATTATTGGGCGTCTCAGTCAAAACGTTACAACGTTGGGATAGAGAGGGGATTCTGAAAGCAAATCGGACTCCGACTGATAGGCGTTATTATACTTATGACCAATATCTTCAGTTTAAGGGCATAAATACTGAAAACGATAATCGTCAGATTGTTATTTATGCCAGAGTATCTACAAGAAACCAAAAAGATGATTTGCAAAACCAAGTAACTTTTTTACGTCAGTTTTGCAATGCTAAAGGTATCATTGTAGATCAATGTATTGAAGATTATGGAAGTGGGCTTAACTACAATCGTAAAAAGTGGAATCAATTATTAGATGAAGTAATGGAACAAAAAATCAAAACTATCATAGTTACACATAAAGATAGATTTGTCAGATTTGGCTATGATTGGTTTGAAAAATTCTGTATGAAGTTTAATACAACCATAGTGGTAGTGAATAATGAAGAACTATCACCGCAAGAAGAACTTGTACAGGATATTGTATCTATACTTCACGTTTTCTCTTGTAGATTGTACGGTCTTCGTAAGTATAAAAAACAAATAGAAGGGGATGAGGAAATTGCTAAAGAGCTTCAAAACGGAAATAAATCCGACAGTCGAGCAAAAAATCAAGATTAACAAGACTATCGGCACTTGTAGATATGTTTACAACTTCTATCTTGATCACAACAAAGCTTTATACGATAAAGGTGAAAAGTTTATGACGGGCAAGAGTTTTAGCGTATGGCTCAATAATGAGTACATTCCTGATAATCCTGAAAAAGTATGGATTAAAGAAGCGTATTCAAAAGCTGTAAAAAAGTCTATTGAAGATGGATGTACTGCATTTACAAGATTTTTTAAACATCAAAGTGCTTTTCCTAATTTCAAAAAGAAAGGTAAATCTGATGTAAAAATGTATTTCGTAAAGAATAATCCTAAAGATTGCAGATGCGAGAGACATAGGTTGAACATACCCACTTTAGGCTGGGTACGCATTAAAGAAAAAGGCTATATACCAACAACTAAAGACGGATGGAATATCAAAAGCGGTACAGTATCCATCAAAGCAGGCAGATATTATGTGTCAGTTCTTGTGGAAATTCCCGACGCTAAGATTGCTAATAATAGCAATGACGGTATAGGAATTGATCTGGGGTTGAAAGACTTGGCGATTGTTTCTAATGGTAAAACTTATAAAAATATCAATAAGTCAGCAAGAGTTAAAAAATTGGAAAAGAAATTGCGCAGAGAACAAAGATGTCTCTCACGCAAGTATGAGAATTTAAAGAAAGGAGAGTCCACTCAAAAAAATATACAAAAGCAAAAGCTCAAAGTGCAAAGACTTCATCATAAAATAGATAATATCCGTACTGATTATATCAATAAATCAATAGCCGAGATAGTGAAAACCAAGCCATCTTATATAACGATTGAAGATTTGAATGTATCAGGAATGATGAAGAACAGACATCTATCAAAAGCCGTTGCATCACAAAAGTTCTATGAATTTAGAACTAAGCTTAAAGCTAAGTGTGATGAAAATGGTATTGAATTAAGAGTCGTAGACAGATGGTATCCATCATCCAAAATATGTCACTGTTGTGGTGCTATCAAGAAAGATTTGAAGCTTTCAGATAGAATATACTGTTGTGATTGTGGCTATGTTGAGGATAGGGATTTTAATGCTGCTCTTAATCTAAGAGATGCTTTAACTTACGAAGTTGCATAATGAAAGCAAACGTAAGTATGTACTGCGGGCTATCGCAGGAATTTACGACTGTGGAGTGTACAAGAACTTGTGAGTAGCGTATTGTTTATAATCGCCAAAGCATACACATTGAAGCAGTAAGAAGTATCCGCAAGGACTTCAATTTCTCGATGTGTTTGAGTATATTTCAACACATTTTGAGTGGCAGGTATAAGAGTATGTATCAGGCTGCAGAAGAAAGATATCAGAAAATGGATTATGTGTATTGTGGAAAAAGCGGATTAAAATTACCGGAAGTGTCACTGGGATTCTGGCATAATTTTGGAGATACCGGTGTCTATGAAAATATGAAGCAGATCTGCTTTACGGCATTTGACAATGGGATCACGCATTTTGATCTTGCGAATAACTACGGACCGGAACCGGGCAGTGCCGAGAAGAATTTTGGCAGAATCTTAAAAGAAGAGATGGGACAGCACAGAGATGAGATGGTGATCAGTACAAAAGCGGGATATCTGATGTGGGATGGCCTTACGGGGACTGGGGAAGCAGAAAGTATCTGCTGGCAAGCCTGGATCAGAGCCTGCAGAGAATGGGACTGGATTATGTAGACATCTTTTATCATCACAGGATGGATCCGAATACACCATTAGAGGAGACCATGGGTGCATTGGCTACAGCAGTACAGTCGGGAAAAGCACTTTATGTAGGACTGTCCAATTATGATGGACCGACCATGGAAAAAGCGGCTGCGATCCTGAAGGATCTTCATTGTCCGTTTATTATTAATCAGAATCGTTATTCTATTTTTGACCGGACGATTGAGAAGAATGGTCTGAAAGAAAAGGCAGCAGAACTGAAGAAAGGAATCATTGCATATAGTCCGCTGGCACAGGGACTTCTGACGAACCGTTATCTGAATGGAATCCCGGAGGACAGCCGGATCATGACGGATGGAAGATTTTTGAAAAAGGATGCACTTACAGAAGAAAAGCTCATGAAAATCCGTGCTTTGAACGAGGTCGCAGCCGGACGTGGACAGACTCTGGCAGAGATGGCTCTGAGCTGGATTTTACGAGATGGAATCGTAACCAGTGTACTGGTGGGAGCATCGAGACCGCAGCAGTTGCTTGACAATATCAAAGCGATTGAAAATACGGAGTTCTCTGAAGAAGAACTGAAGAAGATCGATGAACTTTCTCTCTGATTTTCGAAGTTTTACATAAAAGAAGGCAGAAAAGAAAAATAAAAGAAACTGAGGAATTAAAATGGAAAGAATTGCAAGTTTTACAATCAATCATCTGAATCTCATGCCGGGATTGTATGTATCAAGAAGAGATGCGAAAGGAGACTGTGTTACGACGACATTTGATCTGAGGATCACAGCACCGAACAGAGAGCCGGTCATAGATACACCGGCACTGCATACGATCGAGCATCTGGCGGCAACCTATCTCAGAAACAGTGAGAGTAAAGAAGATGTGATTTATTTTGGACCGATGGGCTGCAGGACAGGATGTTATCTTGTTATGTTCGGTAATTTAGATTCAGAAGATATTTACGACCTTGTTATGGATCTGTGTGATTTTATTATAGGATTTGAAGGCGAGATTCCGGGGGCAGCACCGGAACAGTGTGGAAATTATCAGGAACAGAATCTTGATATGGCGAAATATTATATCAGAAAATACCGGGACAGCCTGAAGAAGGACCGAAACCTGGTATATCCTGAATAGAATCTTACAGAAAAGAAAAATGGAAGAACCGGAACCGGAAAAGGATTTTTATCAAAGCCAAAAGCAGACAGAAATTCATTTCCGGTTCCGGTTTATTTTTTGAAATATCTCCAAAATACAATCAATCCTGAAAATAATAGAAAAAGCACTTGAAATATACCCTTATGGGTATATAATTCGGAATGTGAAGAATACCTATAGGGGGTATTAAAATCCACAAAGTGTGTCTCTCATAATTTCGATCAAAAAGGAGCATAATCATGGAAGAAGAAAAAGTCTGTCCGGGTTGCTGTCATAAGACAAAGGAGCGTTCGGAAAAAGAATATAAAGATTTACTGAACAGATTGAGCAGGATCGAAGGGCAGGTCAGGGGGATCAGGAGAATGGTAGAAAATGATGCCTATTGCCCGGACATTTTAGTACAGGTCTCAGCTGTGAATGCGGCATTGAACAGTTTTAATAAAGTACTTCTTGCAAACCATATTCGTACCTGCGTGGCGGATGATATAAGAGAGGGAAAAGATGCAACAGTGGATGAACTGGTTGCAACATTGCAGAAACTGATGAAATAATGATTGCCGTATAGCTTCTGGAAAGTAAAACAGAAACCGGAAGGAAGAACAGGAACCGGAAAATAGAACAGGAAGGTGAAAAGATGGAACAATATCGTGTGACAGGGATGAGCTGTGCAGCGTGCAGCAGCCGTGTAGAAAAAGCGGTATCCAATGTCCCAGGGGTAACCTCATGCTCGGTAAGTCTGCTGACTAACTCCATGGGAGTGGAGGGAACTGCGTCGGCATCCGAGATCATTGCCGCTGTGGAGGCAGCCGGATACGGAGCATCTCTGAAAAATGCAGAGACCGGAAACGGAGGAGCAGCATCTGCTGCGGCAGCGAATGAGATGCTGAAAGATACAGAAACTCCAAAGATGAAAAAAAGACTGATCGCTTCACTGATATTTCTGATCCCGTTGATGTATGTATCAATGGGACATATGATGTGGGGATGGCCGCTGCCTTCTTTTATGGCAGAAAATCATATTGCGATGGGTCTGACGCAGTTACTTCTGACAACGACAGTGATGGTGATCAATCAGAAATTCTTTGTCAATGGGTTTAAAGGCCTGATCCACCTCGCCCCCAATATGGATACACTGGTGGCACTGGGAGCAGGAGCATCTTATGGCTACAGTGTCTATGCATTGTATGCGATGACTGCGGCTCAGGTCAGTGGAGATATGGATGGCGTCATGTCATTCATGCATGAATTTTATTTTGAATCAGCGGCGATGATCCTTACGCTGATCACGGTAGGAAAGATGCTGGAAGCAAGATCGAAAGGAAAAACGACGGATGCACTGAAGAGCCTGATGAAGCTTGCTCCGAAGACAGCAACGGTAATAAGGAACGGAGAAGAGCTGGCTGTATCCATTGAGCAGGTAAAAAAAGGAGAGGTATTCGTGGTCAGACCGGGGGAAAATATTCCGGTAGATGGAATTGTGATCGAGGGGACAAGTGCAGTGAATGAAGCTGCACTGACCGGAGAAAGCATTCCGGTGGATAAAAAGAGAGGGGATGCGGTATCCGCAGCGACTCTGAACCAGTCAGGCTTTATCCGCTGTGAGGCAACAAGAGTCGGAGAAGATACCACTTTGTCACAGATCATTCAGATGGTCAGTGATGCAGCAGCCACGAAAGCACCAATCGCCAAAGTTGCAGACCGGGTATCAGGAGTATTTGTACCGACAGTCATTACGATTGCAGTGATCACGATGGTTGTGTGGCTGCTGGCAGGACAGAGTATCGGATTTGCACTTGCAAGAGGAATTTCAGTGCTTGTCATCAGTTGCCCGTGTGCGTTGGGACTTGCAACTCCGGTAGCGATTATGGTAGGAAATGGCATGGGTGCGAAAAATGGCATCATGTTTAAGACAGCAGTATCGCTGGAAGAGACAGGAAAGACGCAGATTGTGCACTGGATAAGACCGGAACGATCACAAGCGGAGAGCCGAGAGTGACGGATCTTTTCCCGGCAGAGAAAATTTCGGAGGAAGAACTGGTCAGAACAGCTTATGTACTGGAAAAGAAAAGCGAGCATCCACTGGCAAGGGCAGTACTGGAATATGCGAAAGAAAAGGGAGTGGAAAGTAAAGAAGAGGCAGAAGATTTTCAGGCGATTGCAGGAAACGGACTTTCGGGAAGGCTGGGAGAAGCCTGGCTTTATGGTGGAAACTTAAAATATATCCGATCAAAAAGTGAAATACCGGATGCGGCAGAGCAGCAGGCACAGAAGTTCGCACAGGAGGGAAAGACTCCGCTGTTCTTTGTAGAAAATGAGAAACTGATCGGAATCATTGCGGTTGCAGATGTCATTAAAGAAGACAGTCCACAGGCAGTAAAAGAACTGCAGAATATGGGAATCCGGGTGGTTATGCTGACCGGAGATAATGAGCGTACCGCAAAAGCAATCGGAGAGCAGGCAGGAGTGGATGAAGTCATTGCAGGTGTGCTGCCGGAAGGAAAAGAGGCAGTGATCCGTTCACTGAAGAAAAAAGGAAAGGTGGCAATGGTCGGAGATGGGATCAATGATGCTCCGGCTCTGACGAGAGCAGATATAGGAATCGCGATTGGAGCGGGAACAGATATTGCCATTGATGCGGCAGATGTTGTGCTGATGAAGAGCAGACTGAGCGATGTTCCGGCAGCAATCCGGATGAGCCGGGCGACACTCCGCAATATCCATGAAAATCTATTCTGGGCATTCTTTTATAATGTAATCGGAATCCCGCTGGCAGCAGGAGTATGGATTCCGTTATTCGAATGGCAGTTGAACCCAATGTTTGGGGCAGCGGCGATGAGCCTGTCCAGTTTCTGCGTGGTAACAAATGCATTGAGACTGAACTGGTTTAAAATGTATGATGGAAGTCATGACAAAAAAGTCAGGGCGAATAGAAGCAAGAAAAAGCAGGAGGAAGAAATGATGACAAAGACGATCAAAATTGAAGGTATGATGTGTGGACATTGTGAGGCAGCAGTGAAGAAAGCACTGGAAGCACTGGACCAGGTAGAGACAGCGGAAGTAAGCCATGAGGCCGGAACAGCCGTAGTGACACTGAACAGCAAAATCAGTGATGATGTGCTGAAAAAAGCTGTGGAAGAGAAAGATTACACAGTAACAGGAATTGAATAAAAGCTAAGAAACAGTTTGGAAGAATAAAAAAGACGACCGTGAAAGATGAGTATTCATGATTCACAGTCGTCTTCTTCAGTTCTCTGAAAATGCTAAACTATATAAGTTCAGCATTTTTATGGATCGTCTCATCAATGATATTTCTTACATATTCACTGATATGCTTTTTCGTATCCTTATCCAGCTCATCCGGGTAGATCGGCTTTCCATATTCAAGGACAACGTGGGTCTTTCTGATCTTTGGAAAATGAGCTTCAAAAATCTCACAGGTATTATTCATGGAGATGGGTACAATAGCACAACCGGTTTTGGTTGCGACTTTAAATGCTCCATCTTTAAAAGGAAGAAGAGAAAGTTCTTCTCCCTTATTTCTTGTACCCTCAGGGAAGATACAGATCGAAATCCCCTTTTTGATATATTCGATGGCTTTCAGGATCGTCTTAAGTCCCTCTTTTGGATTCTCCCGGTCAAGGAAAAGACAATAGACAAAACGCATCCAGATCGAAAGCAGGGGAACTTTTTCCATCTCTTTCTTGGCAATATATCCGGTCAGTCTTTTGCAGCGGCTGTAGGTAAGCAGGATATCAAAGAAGCTGCGATGGTTTCCCACGTAAAGAACCGGTTCATCAGGAATATTTTCTTCACCGATCACAGTGACCTTTACTCCGGTCATTTTCAGGATCACTTTAAATCCCCACTGGACGATCCTTAAGGAACTGATATCCCGTGCCTGTGGATTGAACTTACCGATCAGCCATTCCACGAGAAAAACCGGAATCGACAGGATCAGGTATAAAATCAGAAATACAACAATACATATTAATCGAATCATAGAAATTCCTCTCTTTTATTTTATGCTATCGGAGCGTGGTAAAAGCCTTTGAACTCACTCGTGAGCAGGCTCCTGCAGTGCGGAAACCAGACGCCCTGATATCTTTCCATTATACAGGAGCATCCCGTAAAATACAAGGCTGGGGAGGACAGGCCGGAAAGGAATATCTGTATGGGGAATGTCATAGGATAATAGGGAAAATATGCCGCAACAGGTGGAAAAGTGGAGAGAAAAAAGCAGAGTATGTGGAAAACTTTTGCACTGGCTTTCTGTCTTCTGCTGTCTTTGGAGGCCGGAGGCTGCGTGCGGCAGGAAAAAAAGAATTCTGAACAGCACGAACTGGAGATAAAAGTAGTTACGGAGGAGGCGATTCCGGAAGAATTAATGAGCCTGATCGAGAAAAATAAGAAAACCCCGTTCCGGCTGACTTTTGCGGATCAGGGGAAATTGTATCTTGCCGAGGGATATGGAGAGCAGAAGACAACAGGATACAGTGTGGAAGTGGACCGGCTCTGTGAAACACAGGAAACGGTCTATATCCATACCGGTCTTCTCGGACCGGAAAAAGGAGAAGAAAAAAAGGAGATTGCAACTTATCCTTATGTAGTAGTGGAACTAGAAGAGACAGAAAAAAATATCCGGTTTGAATAAGGAGGAGAAAAATGGAACTGATAAAAAAGAGGATTCATTACGTCAGAGAAGGAAAGAAGATCTTTGACCAGTTTTATGTGGATGAAGAGTATAATGTACCGGAGGCAAAAGAGGATGTCAGAAGAATTGTTGATACAGGAACAGAGCTGAAGATCGAAGAGATCCGTCCGGTAGAAAATTATGTCCGGATTACAGGAAAGCTGTATTTCAGGATTCTTTATCTGAATGTTTCTTCAGATCCGAAACCTGGGGTGCTGGAAGGAAAACTTCCGTTTGAGGAGATGGTTTATGCAGAAAATCAGGAGGGGGAAGAATTTTATGTTCAGAATGTGCGGATCGAGTTTACTCCGTCCCTGATCCATTCAAGAAAACTGAGTCTGCGTGCGATGGTGGAACTGGAAGTCGGCAGGGAAAAGCTGGTAGATGAAGAGACCGTGACGGATGCAGAAGGGGATGTTCCGCTGTATAAAAAAATGAAAAAAGTGCAGCTACTGCAACTGGAAGTGACCAAAAAAGATACATACAGAATCAAAGAAGAAATTACGATTCCGGGAACGAAAGAAGTATAGGGCAGATCTTATTTACCGATATCAGTGAGCGGAAACTGGAACTGCGTCCAGGACAGGATGAATTGATCGTGCGGGGAGAACTGTTCCTGTTCTGTATGTATCTGTCCGGGGATGAAAAGCCGGACTGGATCTCGCAGACGATCCCTTATGAGGGAAGGATTCCGTGTGAGGGAATCAGTGAAGAGATGTATTTTTCTATTCGCCATACGATGGAGGATACACTGACCGATCTCAGAATGGATGAAGACGGGGAAATGCGGATTCTTGGAATTGAAGGAACGCTGGCACTCCATATGAATTTTTACCGGGAGGAAAGCGTGGAACTGCTGGAAGATCTGTATTCACTTCAGAAACAGTGTCTTTTTGATACGACTGAGGTGGTATGTGAAGAATTATTAATGCAGAATCAGTCAAAATGTAAGGTGACGGAACGACTGTCACTGCCGGAGCTGAAGACAGATGTTCTGCAGATCCTGCATGCCAGAGGAGCAATCCAGGTGGAGCATGCAGATAGGACCGGAGAGGGAATCCGGGTGGAAGGAATTTTACACCTCTCGTTCCTTTATTTGCGTGGAGATGATGCAGAACCATATGGAAGCTGGCAGGGAATGATCCCATTTGAACATCAGATCGAGTGTAAAGAAATGCCGGAGGAAACAGTCTACAATATGGAACAGCATATCGAGCAGTTGCAGATTACACTGGTCGGAAGTGAATCAGTGGAGATCAAAGGAATCCTCACATTTGATACATTTTTAAGAAGACCGGTGAAAGTGTGGACGATGGAGAATGTCAGGGAAGAACCGCTGGACCTGGAACAGCTTGAAAAAAGACCGTCGATCGTGGGGCATATCGTGCAGAGAGGAGAAGATCTGTGGCAGCTTGCAAAGCAGTATATGACGACAAAAGAGGGCATTATGGAAGTAAACGGAATGCAGAATGAAAATGTGAAAGAGGGGGATAAATTATTGATTTTTAAAGAAAATATGAGTATACTGTAAGTACAATGTATACAAGATACAGCATGCGTTTTGCGATTGAGAGGATGGAAGATACGGATGAATCAGATTGAGCTGAAAGCACTTGCAAAAATAAACCTGGGACTGGATGTACTGGGAAGAAGAGAGAACGGATATCATGATGTGCGTATGGTCATGCAGACCATTTATCTGTATGATGAAGTAAAGCTGACAAAGAAGAAAGAACCTGGGATCGAACTTACGACCAACCTGGGATTTCTCCCGACAGGAGATACCAATATTGCTTATAAAGCAGCAAAGCTCCTGATCGAGGAATTTGGGATCAGCGAGGGTGTGAAGATCGTGTTGAATAAGCATATTCCGGTGGCAGCGGGACTGGCAGGCGGCAGTTCAGATGCAGCGGCTGTCTTATTCGGGATGAACCGCATGTTCGGACTCCACCTGCAGCAAAAAGATCTGATGGAACGTGGGGTAAAGCTGGGAGCAGATGTGCCTTACTGTATTATGAGAGGGACGGTGCTGGCAGAAGGGATCGGAGAGGAATTAAGTGTCCTCCCTGCCATGCCGAAATGTACGGTCCTGATCGCAAAGCCACCGGTCAGTGTATCAACCAAAGTAGTTTATGAGGCACTGGACTCAGAGAAGATCATAGAACATCCTGATATAGATGCTCTGATCGAGGGTCTGAGGCAGAAGGA
>ENA-OQIO01000275-OQIO01000275.1-human-gut-metagenome-genome-assembly--contig:-NODE-275-length-27939-cov-2.280562_pt1 | contig 27939 bp, 39 predicted proteins | sample MGYA00242573_ERZ504737 | MGnify/ENA primary metagenome ERZ504737 (study PRJEB26092, sample SAMD00036203) | human gut metagenome | host: Homo sapiens | study: EMG produced TPA metagenomics assembly of...
TCCGGGAAGAAAAAGCAGAAAACTGCAGATGTCAAAAAAGTACAGGAAGATACAGAAGAAACAACTTCCCCACAAACTGAGTCTTCTGCACAGAAAACAATAACCGCAGCAGAAGAAACCGCAGCAGCAAAAGCAGAAGATATTCAGCCTGAAAAAAATGCCGATACTTCAGCCACATCAGCAGAAAGCAGTTTTTCGGAAAATACGGAGGTCGTTGCTGAACCAGCAAAGACAGTGATTATAGACCTGAATAAATCCCCGGAAGACATGACTGTAGATGAATTACAGCAGGCAATCCTTGCCAAAATGGCAGGCAATGGTCCTGTCACAGACCAGATGAAGAAAACAGTATATGATAATATCTGGCATGATTCTCTGGTAAACTGGCTCAAGAGCTTCCACTGATCAGATTATCGTCAGTATTTTTCATCTTTTCTTTCAGTAATAAAAGAGGAAATCTCCATGTGACAATTTTTTTGCTGTTGACTAAATATTTTTTTGGTGGTAAGATATGAATACAGATACAGACAATCAATCACACTAAATCGTACGGGAGGAATTCACTCATGAAAACACTTGAAACAAAAAAAGCACCAGCAGCAATCGGACCATATTCTCAGGCAAAAATGACAGGAAACTTCTTATTTGCATCCGGTCAGATTCCGGTAGACCCGGCTACAGGTGAAGTTGCAGGCGATAAAATCGAAACACAGGCAGAGCAGTCCTGCAAGAACGTAGGAGCAATTCTTGAAGAAGCCGGACTTACATTTGACAATGTTATCAAGACTACATGCTTCCTTGCTGATATGGCAGATTTCGCCGCATTCAACGCTGTATACGAGAAATACTTCACAAGCAAACCAGCCCGCTCCTGTGTTGCTGTAAAACAGCTTCCGAAGAACGTACTCTGCGAAGTGGAAGCTATCGCTGTAGCTGAGTAATTCAGCAAAACCACAATATAATAGATAGTTCAAAATAATTTCTGAATCTGATTCAGATGGGGAAAACAGCCAGGGAAAAATCTACCTGGCTGTTTTTTGTTTTCAGGCTACCTGCAATTGCTGATATTTGCTATAATAGTATAAAAGAATTCCGGCAAAATGAAAGGTAAAAGTTATGAGATCAATATCCATATATGCACTTACGAGAAATCAGAATACAGATTCTCTGTCAAAACTGGAACGTCAGTTATCCGGCCGGGAATACTTCCTCAAAATACGGGAATGGGAACTTCAGAGTATGAAAGCACTGGTACGCCAGTTGGAATCGCATATGACTAAAGTCTGTTCCCTGCGCTTTTTCTATTCCTACCAGATTCCAAAACTCGGGAAAGAATTTGATCTTCTCCAGATCAAAGATGACCAGATTATAAATATTGAACTGAAAAGCGGGGCTGTATCTGAGGAGGCAATTCGTAAACAGCTTATGCAGAACCGTTATTACCTTTCCGTTCTCGGACGCTCCATACAGTCTTATACGTATATCAGCAGTCAGAATCGCCTTGTCAGGCTTACCAACCATGATCATATTGCAGAAGCCGACTGGACAGAGATGTGCAGATCACTGCAAAAGGAGAGCAGTGATTATCAGGGGAATATTGACGATTTGTTTCAGGCCGAATTATATCTGATTTCTCCAATCACAGAACCGGCTCGTTTCCTGAAAAAAGAATACTTTCTGACTTCCCAGCAGCGGGATATCCAGCGCCAGATTTTAAAGAAACTCCGTATCAGCCGGTTCGGATATTTCTGTTTTACCGGACTTCCAGGAACAGGAAAAACATTGCTTCTCTATGATATCGCCATGAAACTGTCCAGGCGTCAGCAGATATGCATGATTCACTGCGGTAATGCCGGAAAAGAATGGAAAATACTGCATAAACGTTTACAGCGTATTGCTTTTCTTTCGGACAATCAGCTGACCGAAAATACAGAGCTGAAACATTACAGTGCAGTTCTGGTAGACGAAGCACATTTGCTTTCTTCAGAAAAACTGCAGATTCTGTTAACGCAATCGGAGGGGGAGTTTCCCGTAATATTTTCCAGTGATTCCGAAGATGCCATATGTCCTGAAGAGTTAGGGGTAAATACATTAAAACTTATAGAAAACCTGCCGGAAATCCAGATGTTTCACTTAACCAACCGCATCCGTACCAATGCGGAACTTTCCTCATTCATCCAGAATATGATACACCTTACAGACAGAAAAACCTCAAAACCCTATCCGCATGTTTCTGTTGTATATGCAAATAATGAAGAGGAGACTGCTGCCTTACTGGAAGATTATATACATCAGGGTTATGAATATGAGATTACTGCCGTGAGAGACATAAAACGTCTTGTTATCATATTGGACGAACGATATTACTATGATCAGAACAGATATCTGCGTTCAAAACATTTCAAAGAAGGCAGATCTGATGTCCGTAATTTATTTCACCAGCTGAATCAGGCCAAAGAGGAACTTTCTATAATCGTCAGAGAAAATACATATGTATACGAAACATTACTCACGCTTTTACAGCCTGATACTGTCAGATAAAAACTGCAAACTATCCGACTCTCCCTTGAAATCCCCCACCATTCCGTATATAATAGGAATATTGTGGGGGATTTTCCCTGCTTAACACAATGTTGATACAATAACCTCTGAAAGGAATACTATGAGAACTCTAGCTTTAAGCGATGAAATTTTAATGAAAGTTGACAAGGCTGCCCGTTACATCGGTGGTGAAGTCAACTCTGTAATGAAAGATAAGAATGACGTAGATATCCGCTTTGCCATGTGCTTCCCGGATGTTTATGAAATCGGTATGTCCAATCTGGGCATGATGATCCTCTATAACATGTTCAATGAACGTGAGGATGTCTGGTGTGAGCGTGTCTTTTCTCCGTGGATGGATCTGGATAAAATTATGCGTGAGGAACATATTCCTCTCTTTGCCCTGGAATCCCAGGAGCCTGTAAAGGAGTTTGATTTCCTTGGTATTACCCTTGGATATGAGATGTGCTATACCAATGTGCTTCAGGTACTTGACCTGAGCCATGTTTCACTTCTGGCAAAGGATCGTAAGGAAGATGACCCTATCGTCATCGGCGGCGGTGCATGTGCATATAATCCGGAACCGATCGCAGAATTTTTTGATATGTTTTATATTGGCGAGGGTGAGACTGTCTATGATGCTCTGTTTGATGCATATAAGGCAAACAAGGCAGCAGGCGGTTCCAGAGCAGACTTCCTGTTTGCAGCTTCCCAGATTCCCGGAATTTATGTTCCCTCTTTATACAATGTAACCTACAAAGAAGACGGCACCATTGCTTCCTTTACACCTGCAAAAGAGGGCGTACCTGAGAAAGTCTGTAAACAGCTGATCACCGATGTCACTAAAGACTACCGCGCGATCAAAGCTCCTGTAGTTCCATTTATTAAAGCTACTCAGGATCGTGTTACCCTGGAGATCCAGCGTGGCTGTATCCGCGGATGCCGTTTCTGTCAGGCTGGTATGATCTACCGTCCTACCAGAGAGCGCAATGTGGAGGATTTAAAGGCAAGTGCCAGAGAAATGCTTCAGAATACAGGACATGAGGAGATTTCCTTAAGTTCTCTAAGCTCCAGTGATTATTCTGAGCTGAAGGAACTGGTAAACTTCCTGATCGAAGAATTTCATGGCAATGCTGTCAATATCTCTCTGCCATCCCTGCGTATCGATGCTTTTGCCCTGGATGTTATGAGCAAGGTACAGGATGTAAAGAAGAGTAGCCTTACTTTCGCACCGGAAGCAGGCTCCCAGCGTCTGCGTAATGTTATCAACAAAGGTCTGACTGAAGAGAATATTCTTCATGGTGCAGGTGAAGCATTCAAAGGTGGATGGAATCAGGTAAAGCTTTACTTCATGCTCGGACTTCCAACTGAAACAGAAGATGATATGAAAGGTATTGCTCATCTTGCTCAGAAAATTGCAGAAACTTATTATGAAGAAGTGCCGAAAGAAAAACGTAATGGCAAGGTTCAGGTCAATGTAAGTACCTCTTTCTTTGTACCGAAACCATTTACTCCATTCCAGTGGGCAGGTATGTACAGAGAGGAAGATTTCGTGGAGAAAGCAAAGGTCGTAAAAAGCGAGATCCGCGCACAGTTAAACCAGAGAAGTATCCGCTACAGCTGGCATGAGCCGGATGTAACGATTCTTGAAGGTTTCCTTGCAAGAGGTGACCGCCGTTGTTCAAAAGTTATCCTCAGAGCATATGAAAAAGGTGCGATCTACGATGCATGGTCAGAGAGTTTTGACTATAATATATGGAAAGAATCTTTTGCGGAAACCAACACAGATATTGATTTCTATACTCTCAGAGAACGTTCCACAGATGAGATCCTTCCATGGGATTTCATTGATGCAGGAGTGACCAAGAAGTTCCTGATCCACGAATGGGAACAGGCAAAGAAAGAAACCGTAACACCAAACTGCCGTCAGAAATGTTCCGGCTGTGGTGCTATGCGTTATGGCGGAGGTGTATGTTATGAAGGTAAGAATTAAATTCAGCAAAGAGGGTCCTGTGAAATTTGTGGGACATCTGGATACCATGCGTTATTTCCAGAAGGCTATCCGCAGAGCCAATCTTCCGGTTGCTTTTTCCGGTGGATACAGTCCGCATATGATCATGTCTTTTGCCGCACCATTAGGAGTTGGTACGGAAAGTCTGGGAGAGTACTTCGATCTGGAGCTGGCAGAGACAGTTCCTACTTCAGAGATCACAAGACGTCTGGATGCAGTGATGGTAGAAGGGGTACATGTACTCAGTACCCGTCAGGTTGAGGACGGAAAGGCGGGTAAGGCAATGTCACTGGTGGCAGCAGCGATTATTATGTAGAATTTCGTCCGGGAAAAGAGCCTGAAATTTCCTGGAAAGATAAAATCAGTGATTTCCTGGCGCAGCGGAGATCACAGTAATGAAAAAGACCAAACGAAGCGAAAAGGAAATTGATATTCGCCCGTTTATCTATAAGATGGAACTTCAGGGAGACAAGATCTTTATGATGCTTGCTTCCGCAAGTGCCAATTACACAAAACCGGAACTGGTAACAGATACATTCTTCTCATGGCTTGGCATAGAACTTCCGGAATTTGCTTATTCCATCAAACGTCTGGAAGTATACGCAGATAAAGGAACAGAGGAAGAACATAAATTTGTAACTCTGGAAGCACTGGGTGAAGAAGTTGAGTAAACTGATTATTACCCAAATGAATATCCGGCAGATTCCATGCTATGTATGTGCGTATGAAGAAGACGGTAAAGTAATGGAACTGCGCTTCGAACCTGTTGGGGAGAAATCTTCTCTTGGAAATATTTATGTTGGACAGATAGAGAATATAGCTGCCAATATCGGTGCTGCATTCGTACAGATTTCTGCCGGGGAAAAATGCTACCTGCAGCTTTCCGATGCTCCAAATGCGATTTATGCTTCTGTAAAAAAAGGTGACCGTCCATTAAAGGCAGGAGATGAAATCCTTGTGCAGATCAGCCGGGAAGCAATGAAGGGAAAACTACCGGCTGTAACCACGAATCTGAATTTTACAGGCAAATATCTGGTTCTTACAACCGGTGATAAGAAATTTGGTCTGTCTTCCAAACTTTCCAATGATGACAGAAGCCGTATCAGTAAGTGGATGGAAGCAGAAGTTAACCGTCCGGATAAAGAGTTTGGTATCATCGTTCGTACAAATGCAGCAGATGCATCAAAAGAAGAAATACTGAAAGAACTGGAATACCTGGAGGGCCTGTATCATAAGGCTGCTGTAGACGGAAGATCCCGTACCTGTTTCAGCTGCGTATATAGAACAGAGCCTTTTTATATCTCTGCAGTCCGCGACGCCAACAGCCGGAACCTGGAAGGGATCATAACAGATATCCCTGAGATATCCCGACAGATTTCTGACTATCTTAACAGTAACAGCCCGGAGGAAAAAGAGAAGCTGCGGTTTTATGATGATAAACTTCTCCCTCTTTACAAACTTTATCGCCTGGAAACTGTCTTAGAAGAAATCCAGCATGAGAAAGTCTGGCTGACAGTGTGGATTTCTGGTAATCCAGCAGACAGAAGCCTTCGTATCCATTGATGTAAACAGCGGAAAGTTTACAGGCAAAAAGAAAATGCAGGAAACTTACCGAAAAATCAATTTGGAGGCAGCAAAGGAAATTGCCAGACAGTTGCGTCTCAGAAACCTGTCCGGAATTATTCTGATTGATTTTATTAATATGGAAAATCAGGATCATCAGGATGAACTGTTCCATGTCCTGCAGAAATATCTGCGCAAAGATCCGGTAAAGGCAAAAGCAGTGGACATCACTCCACTGCACATCCTGGAACTTACCAGAAAGAAAGTGCGAAAACCTGTGATTGAGGAAATCAGAGAATTATAGTTTACCATAAAATAATTATGTAAACCAAGCGAGCATCTGCAATTCTCATCGATATTTTTCCGTAACTGAATAACTGCTCTGCAGTTTGTATTTTATCACAGATCCTGACGGATACCGGATTGAAATTGTACCTGTAAAATAAAAGAAAAAAAATTCAAAGAAATTGAAAAAAACTTATTGACAAATCGAATTTTGTCCGCTATTATAAATGAGATGCCGCACAGAGAGGTACAAGCACCGAAAGGTCACCATATCTGGCGAGTAAAGATTATAGGAGGTGCCACAGATGTACGCAATTATTGCAACAGGTGGTAAACAGTACAAAGTTGCTGAAGGCGACGTAATCAGAGTTGAGAAACTCGGTGTTGAAGCTGGTGAAACTGTTACTTTTGATAATGTTATTGCAGTAAGCAATGACGGATTAAAAGCTGGTGAAGATGTGAAAGATGCCAGTGTTACCGCTACTGTAGTTGAGAACGGTAAAGCAAAAAAAGTTATCGTTTACAAATACAAGAGAAAAACTGGATATCACAAGAAAAACGGTCACAGACAGCAGTACACTAAAGTAAAAATCGAAAAGATTAACGGTTAATCTGGTGTCATTATGATTACAATTACAGTTAAGAAGAGAAATGGAAATTATCTGGAATTTGTTTCGAAAGGTCACGCCGGATATGCAGAGGAAGGACAGGATATTGTCTGTGCTGCTGTTTCTGTACTGGTGATCAATACTGTAAATTCTCTTGAGACATTTACAGATGATCAGTTTGAAGTGCAGGAAGATGACGGCTATGTATCTTTTCATTTTACGGCTCCGGTTACTGAGAGGGGAACCCTTCTCATGGATTCGCTGATTCTCGGATTAACAGAAATTGAACATAGTTATAACAATCGATATTTGACAGTAAAAGTCAAGGAGGTGTAACAACATGATGAAAATGAACCTTCAGTTATTCGCACATAAAAAAGGAGTTGGTTCTACAAAGAACGGTCGTGATTCCGAATCCAAGAGATTAGGTGCGAAGAGAGCAGACGGACAGTTTGTTAAAGCTGGAAATATTCTTTACAGACAGCGCGGAACTAAGATCCATGCTGGTGAGAACGTAGGTTGCGGTAAAGATTATACTTTATTTGCACTTAAAGATGGTGTCGTAAGATTTACCAGAAAAGGACGCGATAAGAAACAGGTTTCTATCGTTCCAGTAGAAGCAGAATAATCTGGTTAAGCGAAGGCTTCAAATCTAATATGGGTTTGGAGCCTTTCTTTTATAGTAGAAATTGCTATAGATTAAAAGAGTTATATGATATAAAAGAAACCATAGCAATCCTTGTAAATAATGCATATTGATCCGACTCATCAGAGCGCGAAATCCTGCTGAACGGTCTCAAATGCATTAATTTAAGAAGATTACTATTACGAAATAATCATTAGTAAAGGACAGAGGTGTGTCATATGTTTGCAGACAGAGCGAAAATCTATATCCGCTCCGGTAAAGGCGGCGACGGCCATGTAAGTTTCCGCAGAGAATTATATGTTCCGAATGGCGGTCCTGACGGCGGCGACGGCGGTCGTGGAGGAGACGTGATATTTGAGGTAGATGAAGGCCAGAACACCCTTGGCGACTACCGACACAGAAGAAAATATAAAGCAGAAGACGGACAGGAAGGCGGCAAAAAACGCTGCCATGGTGCCGATGGAAAAGATGTTGTATTAAAAGTTCCGGAAGGAACGGTTATCATGGATGCAGAATCCGGTAAAGTAATTGCTGATATGTCCGGTGAAAATAAACGCCAGATCGTATTAAGAGGCGGAAGAGGTGGCAAAGGAAACCAGCATTATGCGACTGCAACCATGCAGGTTCCGAAATATGCACAGCCAGGACAGCCTGCGCAGGAACTGGAAGTTCTTCTGGAGCTGAAAGTAATCGCAGACGTAGGTCTGGTTGGATTCCCGAATGTCGGAAAGTCCACATTCCTTTCCCGTGTTACCAACGCACAGCCGAAAATCGCCAACTATCACTTTACAACCCTGAGCCCAAATCTTGGTGTTGTAGATACTGAAAACGGTGGTTTTGTGATCGCTGATATTCCCGGTCTGATCGAAGGTGCTTCCGAAGGTGTGGGACTTGGACATGAGTTCCTCCGACACATTGAACGTACCAGAGTCATTATCCACATTGTAGATGCAGCATCTACAGAGGGACGTGATCCAATCGATGATATTTACAAGATTAATAAAGAACTGGAAGCTTATAATCCGGAAATTGCTGCGAGACCACAGGTAATCGCAGCAAATAAAATCGACTGTATCTATACAGAAGACGGCGAAGAGAGCCCGATTGACAAACTTAAGGCAGAATTTGAGCCAAAAGGAATCCAGGTATATCCGATTTCCGCTGTCAGCGGTCAGGGTGTCAGAGAACTTTTATTCCATGTGAAAGAACTTCTTGACAGCTGCCCACAGGAACCTGTAGTATTTGAACAGGAATTCTTCCCTGAAGATATGTTGATCGGAGAAAACCTTCCATATACAGTAGAGCAGAGTCCTGAAGATCCGACAATTTTTGTTGTCGAGGGACCGAAGATTGAAAAGATGCTTGGCTACACAAATCTTGATTCCGAAAAAGGTTTCGCATTCTTCCAGAAATTCCTGAAAGAGGGAGGCATCCTGGAAGAACTTGAGAAGGCAGGCATTCAGGAAGGCGATACTGTGCGTATGTACGGATTTGATTTTGATTACTATAAATAGTATAAATAGATTCAATAATGAAACAGATGTGGTAAGACGGATGATTTTGTCCGTTTGCAGAGAATAACAGAGGAAAATAAAAATGACAAGTAAACAGAGAGCTTATTTAAAAGGTCTTGCAATGACCATGGATCCAATCCTTCAGCTTGGAAAGGGTGGTCTTACTCCTGAGAACACAGCCGCAGTAGATGAGGCGCTTGCAGCCAGAGAACTGATCAAGATCAGTGTTCTTCAGAACTGCCTGGAGGATCCGCGCCAGATGGCTGAGGTTCTGGCAGAACGTACACGTTCCCAGATCGTACAGGTTATCGGCAAGAAAATTGTTTTATACCGTGAAGGCAAAAACGAAAAGAAAAAAATTGAATTACCCAGAAAATAATACGGAGTTTTTTATGGCTGACATCAAACACAGAATTGGTATTATGGGCGGTACTTTTGATCCCATCCACATGGGGCATCTGATTCTGGGAGAGAAAGCATACGAACAGTTCCGACTGGAAAAGGTACTGTTCATGCCTTCCGGAAATCCGCCTCACAAGAGAAACCGTCAGGGACGTGCCACAGATGAAGAAAGAGTTGAAATGGTCCGCAGGGCGATTACCGGAAATCCTCACTTTGAACTGTCGCTGACTGAAATGCATGAAAATGGTTATACTTACACTTATCATACACTGGAAATGCTAAAAGAGAAGAATCCGGATACTGATTATTATTTTATAATCGGCGCAGACTCCCTGTATGACTTTGATACATGGCGTGAACCGGAAAGAATCTGCAGAAACTGCATTCTGGTAACTGCTGTAAGAAATCATTCCACAATCGCAGAGCTCGAAGCAGAAATGAACCGTCTTTCGCTTAAATATAATGGCACATTTCTGACACTGAATACCACAAACCTTGATGTATCCAGCGAAATGCTCAGAAACTGGATCAGCGAAGATAAAAGTGTGCGTTACTATATTCCTGATTCGGTGATTGAGTATATCAGAGAAAACCAGATTTACAGTCTGGCCGAAAAGAAAGGATGATCTTCCGATGGCAGAGTATGATTTTATAAAAATGCAGAAAAAATTAGCAAAATATCTGGATGAGGATCGTTATGAACATACGTTGGGAGTTATGTTTACATGTGCAGCACTTGCCATGGTTCATGACTGTGATCTGATCACAGCCCAGACTGCCGGACTGCTCCATGACTGTGCAAAATGTATTCCTAACAAAAAGAAGCTGAAAATGTGCAGCCAGCATCATATTTCGGTATCTGAATTCGAACAGGAGCATCCTTTTTTACTTCATGCCAAGCTTGGAGCTTACGTAGCTAAGGCTAAGTATGATGTTACAGATGAAAATATTCTTTCTGCCATCACCTGGCATACTACCGGAAAGCCGGAGATGACACTGTTGGAAAAAATCGTCTATATTGCCGATTATATTGAACCAAAACGTGATAAAGCTCCTAATCTTTCAATTGTACGTAAACTGGCTTTTCAGGATCTTGACGAATGTATGTATAAGATTTTGGGTGATACACTGGCTTATCTGGAGGAAAATCCGAAAGATATTGATAATGCTACGAAAGATGCTTTCTTGTATTACAGGGATTTACACATGAAAAGACAGTCCTGAGTATAAATTGTCTCGACTGGCAGAGTTTTACATATAGGGGACAGCACAACAGGGAGAACAGATTACGGATATAAATATTTATTTAGAGAAGATATATGTAGCTATTCAATAGTCTGTTGATCATGAAGATATTGAACAGTTACAAAAGCAGATAGAAAGAGAGGTTGTTTCCATGAACAGAGAACTTGAAATGGCAAAACTTGCCTGCCGCGCACTTGATGAGAAAAAAGGAAAAGATATTAAGGTGATAGATATCCATGAAGTATCTGTAATTGCCGATTATTTTGTAATTGCAAGTGCTTCCAACCAGAATCAGGTTCAGGCTATGGTTGACAATGTAGATGAAACACTTGGCAGAGCCGGATTTGAAGCAAAACAGATTGAGGGAACCAGAAACTCCAGCTGGGTTCTTATGGATTACGGCGATATGATCGTTCACGTATTTGACGAAGAGAATCGTCTTTTCTATGACCTCGAAAGAATCTGGAGAGATGGTAAGGTTCTTGACGTTAATGAATTTCTTGAGAAATAAGTAGAAAAAATTGTTACTGTTCACTCTGTTCACAGCAACACGCTTGCGATGCACAGACTTTATGCTAATCGCATAAAGTCGCGCGGTATGTCTCGGGTTTCTGTGACCTTCGTTCACAAAAAACACCTCGCGGGATATTACCAGTGAACAGTAACGAAAAATTTACAGTTATTCGGTGTAGAACTGCGTAGCGAGGCGGATGATTTTATCCGCCTGACTTTGTGAAATTTGCAAAATAAAATACAGAGGAAATCAGATATCATCATCAAGAGATACCTGATTTCCTCTGTTGTTTTTTTGAATTGATATAGTATAATTTGCAGTGTATGGGGACTTGCTTGATTCGGTTATGAGCAAGTAGCGAAGCGGATTGCGAATATCTGCCTGACTATTCACGTATCAGTTATATTACTCATACAAACGGAACACACCAAATACTTTGCCAAGAATCTGAAGACCTTCATGTACAAGGATTGGCTCCATTGTATCATTTTCCGGCTGGAGACGATAGTATCCTTTTTCTTTATGGAAAGTCTTAACTGTAGCACCGTCATCGATCAGCGCAACAACAATATCTCCATCCTCTGCTGTGGACTGCTGTTTTACCAGAACCTGATCTCCGTCAAAAATTCCGGCGTTTATCATACTTTCCCCTTTTACTTTCAACAGAAAGCTCTGTGAATTAGGCATAAACTCTGCAGGGATAGGGAAATAGCCTTCAATATTCTCAACTGCCAGAAGTGGCTGTCCGGCTGCCACAGTTCCTATGATGGGAACATTCACAACCTCTCTGCGGACCAGATTAAAATTGTCATCAATAATCTCGATCGCACGTGGTTTCGTTGCATCTCTGCGGATATATCCATTTTTCTCCAGTGCTTCCAGATGTGAATGAACGGAAGAAGTAGATTTCAGGTTGACTGCCTCGCAGATTTCACGAACTGCCGGTGGAAATCCCCGGTTCAAAATCTCATTCTTTATGTAATCAAGAATCTCCTGCTGCTTTGGCGTGATTCTTCCATATGGCATAATTATACCCTCCTTTTTAAGTTATTTTTTGTTCGTACACTCTTCATAACCATTCAGCAGTCTGCTATTCTATGAGATACTGAACAGTTTCTGATTTTTTTATCATATCATAATTCCTGACAAAAAGCAAACTTATATTCTGAAAATGTGTTCTTACTTATGTGCTCCCGTTACTGTTTACTCCATTCTCAGTAACGGATAGTGGTGTGTGAACAGTAACGATTATTGTGAATTCTTTATGAATAAACTTGTTTTTAAATGTGCAAAGTGTTACAATATTTTGGAAAATGGTGTAACTATTCAGCAGTCACTGTGAAATCGCTGAACAGTTATAGAATGATTATGAACTGCACAAAAAGGAGACATTCCATTGTCTGATAATAAATCAAAAAAAATGCCGGGAATCCTGGCAAGGCTTCGCATGGTCGTGGGGCTGAATATCGGAACGATCATGTTTGGCATCTTATTCATATATATGGCATTCAGTGCCATATTATATTTTACAACTACTCATATTGAGTCCTATCAGGTTACATCAGGACCTTTATCCCGCAACGAAACATATACCGGTCTTGCCATACGTGAAGAAAGTTTATGCAAGGCAGATTCATCAGGCTATATTACTTATTATGCAAGGGAGGGCAGTAAGATCAATGCTTCCGGAGCGGTGTACGGACTTAGTGATACAAAAACAGCTTCTGCTCCGGCATCTCTTGCCCCGGAAGAACTTTCAAAGGTACGGACTGATATGATGAGTTTTTCCAAAGGATTCAGTTCAAGTAAATTTAACAGCACCTACAGCTTTAAATATGAACTGAAGGGAAATATCCTTCAATATGCAGAGTCTGGCAATACCTCATCTGCTCCTCTTACTTCAGATGAGGACGGTGAAGGAAATGACAGTGGTGACAATGACAAAACAGCAGATATTTATCCCGGAAATCAAACTATCTGCCAGTCCCAATCTGATGGTATCGTTTTATATTCCATGGATAATTATGAAGGAAAAACAGTAGATGCTGTAAAGGCAGAAGATTTCGATCAGAATTCTTACCATGAAACAGATTTGAAAACTTCCGACAAGGTAAAAGCAGGAGATGATATTTATACCATTATCACAGATGAACGCTGGAGCCTTCTGATTCCTTTGAGCGACAGACAGGTTGAAAAACTGAAAGACCGTTCTACAATACGTGTCAAATTTTTAAAAGACGATATGACACAAAACGGAGATTTTTCCATTATTACCATAGATGGTGACAAATATGGACAGATTGATTTCAATAAAGGTCTGATTCGTTATGCATCTGACCGTTTTTTGGACATTGAACTTGTAACCAACACAGTTGTAGGTCTGAAAATCCCTCTTACCTCTATTGTAACCAAGGATTTTTATGTGATTCCATCCAGAATGGCCACTACACAGGATAATCAGACAGGTTTTACCCTTTATGAGGGGAAAAATAAAACAACATTTAAAGATGTGAGCATTTACGCAAGCATTGATGATTCATCTGTCTCCAAATTGGCAGTGGACGAAGCAGAACAACCTCAGATTTATTATGTTGACAAGAGTTCATTTAAGGAAGGGGATGCCCTGATCAATACGGATACCGGTGAAAAATATGTGATCGGAGAGACAGATACCCTGGAGGGAGTATACTGTATTAATAAAGGCTATGCGGTTTTTCGCCGTATTGAAATACTTGATGAGAACGAAGAATATGCTATTGTATCTAAAAACACCACCTACGGTCTTTCCAGATATGATCACATTGTTCGAAACGCTGATAAAGTAAAGGAAGAAGACATTTTATACTAATTAAGGAGGCTTAATATGTTAGCTGATAAACTAAACCTTGTGAAAAAGAATATTGAAGAGGCCTGCGATACTGCAGGGCGTTCTCCCCAAGAGGTAACTCTTATTGCGTCAGTAAGACCAAACCGGTGGAAATGCTGAAAGAAGCATATGATGCGGGTGCAAGAGTGTTTGGGGAGAATAAGGTTCAGGAGATCGTAGATAAATACGATCAGATGCCATCAGATGTACAGTGGCACATGATCGGACATTTACAGAGAAATAAAGTGAAATATATTATTGATAAAGTATCTATGGTACACTCTGTAGATTCTGTCCGCCTGGCAGAGGCCATCGAAAAAGAGGCAGCAAAAAAAGATATCTGCATGCCGGTTCTGATCGAAGTAAATGTAGCAGGAGAGGAAAGTAAGTTTGGCCTTTCAGTCGAAGAGGTATTACCATTCTGGAAGAAATTTCTTCTTATGAGCATCTTCAGGTAAAAGGACTTATGACAATTGCACCATTTGTAGCAAATCCTGAAGAAAACAGAGAAGTTTTTCAAAAATTAAAGAAATTAAGTGTTGACATTGCGGCCAAAAACATTAATAATGTTAATATGAGCGTCCTGAGTATGGGAATGACAAATGATTATCAGGTCGCAGTTGAGGAAGGGGCCACTATGGTGCGCGTGGGAACGGGTATCTTTGGCGAAAGAGATTACTCAATAAAAGAAGATTAAAATAAGATTGGAGATTAAAATGGGCGTTTTAGATAAATTTTTAGATGCCATCAAATTAAACGATGATTATGATGATGATGGATTCTTAGATGATGATCTGTTAGATGAGGAAGAAGATGATGACTTTCTCGATGACGATTTCGATGAGAAACCAAAGAAGAAATTTTTTTGATAAATTCTCTAAGAAAAAAGAATCCGACGATAATGATGACTTCGATGATGTAGAAGAGAAAGCAGTAAAGACAGCTCCTAAACAGGCATCTGCTCCAAAACAGACCGCTTCGGCTCCGTCTAAGGTTACGGTTAAACAGGAACGCGCCGAACGCCAGACACGTCCTGCAGCATCTTCCAAGATTACTCCAATGAGAAGCAGCCGCAAATCAAATCAGGGCCCAAATATGGAAGTCTGTGTGATCAAACCTTCTTCTATGGAAGATACTCGTGAGATTGCTGACACTTTAGTAGATAATTCTACTGTTATTTTGAATCTGGAGGGAATTGATGTGGAACTGGCACAGAGGATCATCGATTTCACGTCCGGTGCATGCTATTCTTTAGGCGGCAGCCTTCAGAAAGTATCCAGCTATATCTTTGTACTTGGACCGTACAATGTAGATATTACCGGTGACCTTCAGAATATTCTGGGAGGCTCTGCTCCGTCTGTAAGAGCAGGATATTGATCCAGGATGGAAAAAGACGAATTTTTTCTTAAGAGAATCCGGGAATTGGCAAATCTCTCCTGGCAGAGAGATATCGTTACATTTTCGGATTTTCTTAATTTAAATGAACAGAATATAGTCAGTAGCCTGAAACATCAGTTTCCCCAGATTGTTATGGAGACGTCCGGAGGCTATGAGAATGCGGAGCGTCAGATGGTTGCATTTCATCCTGATGCTCTTGCTTTTACATGGGAATATCCCATCGACTGTCTGAGGATTGAACCAAAGGCTCTTAAATTCTCTGAAGAGCTTTCTCATCGTGATTATCTCGGTGCACTTCTCAATCTTGGAGTAGACAGAAGTGTGATCGGTGATATTGTTGTTCAGAAAAAAGCTGCCTGGTTTTTCTGCCAGAACAAAATGACGGAATTCTTTCTTGAAAATCTGTGCCGGGTCCGTCATACCAATATTCTGATCACAAAAGTGGAGGATTCTGATGAATTTCCACGCCCTGTCCTTGAATCTGTCAGCGGTACCTGCGCTTCGGTACGTCTGGATTCATTGATCTCGCTTGCTTTTAAGACATCCAGAAGCAGTATGGTATCTTATATTGAAGGCGGGCAGGTTTTTGTCAACGGAAAACTGATCACCAGCAACGGATATGAGCCGAAAGATGGTGACATTATATCTGTACGTGGGAAAGGACGGTTCATTTTTGACGGTGTTTCTCACCAGACAAAAAAAGGACGCTGCAGTGTGCGTATTATGCGCTATGTATAAATTTTGTAATAAAAGGAGAACAGGAAAATGGCAGAACAGAAATTACTTGTAAAACGGGAAGGAGATTTCCATTATCCTATTTATTTTAAAAATGACTTTCAGGATCTTGCCGGTGCGATCAGAGAAGAAGGACTTGAAAACCGGAAAATCTGTATTGTGACAGACAGTCATGTTGCACCTCTTTATCATGAGGCAGTTAAATCAGCTCTTCAGGAAATTTCCTCTGAAATATTCTCTTTTTGTATTTGAAGCTGGTGAAAAGAACAAAAACCTGAATACAGTACAGGAATTATATAAAACTTTGATTGAGAATGAAATAGACAGAAAAGGTCTGCTGGTTGCGCTGGGCGGCGGTGTTGTAGGTGATCTGACAGGTTTCGGAGCTTCCACTTACCTGAGAGGGATTGATTTTATCCAGGTTCCTACTACGCTTCTGGCACAGGTTGACAGCAGCGTAGGAGGTAAAACAGGTGTTGACTTCCTTCAGTACAAAAACATGGTAGGAGCTTTCCATCAGCCGCCTTGTATATATGAATATGAGTACCCTGAAGTCTCTTCCGAATCGGGAATTCACCTGTGGAATGGGTGAAATTCTTAAGACAGGACTGATCTGCGATGAAGAGTTCTTCCGTTTTGTATGTAAGAATCAGCCTGAGATCAGTAAATTGGATCTGAGTATGCTTTCCAGAATGATCCGCAGATGCTGCGAGATCAAGGCAGGTGTGGTAGAGCGTGATCCGAAGGAGCAGGGAGAACGTGCACTTTTAAATCTTGGTCACACAGTCGGACATGCAGTCGAAAAAATGAAAAACTTTCAGCTGCTTCATGGACAGTGTGTTGGAGTCGGTCTGATCGCTGCCGCTTATCTTTCCATGCAGAGAGGATTATTAACAGAAGAAGAATACGAAGAGATCAGAAAAGGGTGCCATTCTTATAATCTTCCTCTTTCTGTTGATTCACTGAATGCCGGGGATGTCCTGGCAGCAACAAAAAAAGACAAAAAAATGGAAGCCGGTCATATTAAATTTATCCTTATGGACGGGATTGGTAAAAGTTTTATAGACAAAACTGTCACAGATGAGGAACTGCTCCAGGCAATCCGGGAGATTCTGATATGACAGCTGTTTCCTCCGTATCTTCATGTATGCACTGGATTAGAGGCTGTATTATTATCCTTTTGCTGACAATCCTGGATCAGGGAAGTAAATCTCTTGTTCTGGCACAACTGAAAGATCAGCCTGATATCTCTCTCATTCCAGGAGTCTTCAATTACGGTATCTCGAAAATCGTGGAATGGCCTTTGGATTGTTTGAAGGTAAAATTCCGGTGTTTGTGATTTTGTGCCTTTTGTTTTTTGGTGTATTTATCTATGTATATGCCAGAATCCCGAAAAACAGATATTATCTGCCGCTGTCAGTAACTGCACTGGTAATGGTTTCCGGTGCTCTTGGAAATTTTATTGACAGAGTATGCAGAGGCTATGTTGTGGATTTTATCTATTTTTCACTGATTGATTTTCCGGTATTTAATATAGCTGATATGTATGTGGTATGCAGTGGCATATTACTTGTTATGCTGGTGTGTTTCAGATACAAAAATGATGAAGATTATGACTTCTTAAGAATAAAAAAGGATTAGTATTATGGAAATTCTTAATTATCAGGTTTCTGACGGTCAGTCCGGTATCCGGATTGACCGCTATCTTTCTGAAATGAACGAAGAACTGTCACGTTCTTATATTCAAAAGCTGCTTAAAGAGCAGAAAATAACCGTCAATGGTTCTACTGTAAAAGCCAACTACAAAGTTCAGGAAGGAGATGAAATCTCCGTAGCAGTTCCTGACATAAAAGAGCCGGATATACTTCCGGAAGATATCCCTCTGGATATTCTTTATGAAGATGATGATGTACTTATTGTAAATAAACCAAAGGGGATGGTGGTTCATCCCAGTGCCGGACATACTTCCGGAACATTGGTAAATGCTATTATGTTTCACTGTAAGGACAATCTGTCGGGAATCAATGGTGTTCTGCGTCCTGGTATTGTCCACAGAATCGATAAGGATACCACAGGTGCACTTCTTGTATGCAAGAATGATAATGCACACCGCAACCTGGCAGAACAGTTAAAAGAGCATTCTATCAGGCGTAGATACCGGGCAATCGTAGCAGGAGTACTGAAAGAAGACGAAGGGACGATCGAAGGTCCCATCGGGCGCCATCCGATTGACCGCAAAAAGATGGCTGTCAACTATAAAAACGGCAAGGATGCTGTCACACATTATAAAGTTCTGGAACGTTTCAAAAATGCCACTTATGTGGAATGCCGTCTGGAAACAGGCAGAACGCATCAGATTCGTGTGCATATGACAAGTATCGGTCATCCACTTCTGGGTGATGAAGTGTACGGTTCCGGTAAGAATCCTTATCATCTGCAGGGACAGACGCTTCATGCAATGATTCTTGGCTTTGTTCATCCATCAACGGGCGAATATATGGAGTTTACAGCTCCTTTACCTGAATATTTCGTTAAATTATTAGAAAAATTACGAAAGTAGTTTGCATTTTTTTGGAAATATTGTATAATATGTCTATCGAATATGTAACAGAAGGGAGTGCAGACTATGAATAGTACGAGTTCAATTATTACAATTGGTCGTGAGTACGGCAGTGGAGGAAGACAGATAGGTCAGGAAGTTGCCAAATATTTTGGTATTAAATGTTATGATAAAGAACTTCTCGAACACGCAGCAAATGAAAGCGGTATCTGCAAAGAACTTTTTGAGAATCATGATGAAAGACCAACTAACAGCTTTTTATATTCTCTGGTTATGGATACCTACTCATTTGGTTATTCTTCTTCAGGATTTACAGATATGCCTATGAACCACAAAGTATTTCTTGCACAGTTTGACGCAATCAAGAAACTGGCCTCCGAAGGTCCATGCGTTATGGTCGGAAGATGTGCAGATTATGCGTTGTCAGAGTATAAAGACTGTTTCAGTGTATTTGTACATGCAGATACAGACTGGAGGATTAACCGTCTTTCACAGAAACATAATAAAACTGCAAAAGAAGCAAAAGACATGATCAATAAGACAGACAAGAGCCGTTCCAGTTACTATAATTACTACACCAATAAGAAATGGGGTGCTGCTTCAAGCTACAATCTCTGCGTAGACAGCAGCAAACTTGGAATTGATGGTGCAGCAAAAGCAATCATTCAGGCAATTGAGATTTTTGATTCAATAAAAAATAAATAGGATTATATTTTTACAGATACTTTACCACATCCTTGGTAAAGTATCTGTTTTTGGATGAATTTATAACAGTCTTTTCAATTCATTCCAGATTGCCTGCGGCAATGGAATTTTGGCTTGTATGCCTCGGGATAGTGGTGTATGAACAGTAACAAGACTGCTATAATTTTTTTAATATATATTAAATTTTCATGACATTTGTTGAAATATATGCTATAATCATACCATGTTAAAAAGGAGGACATTATGAAATTTCGTTGGGACAACCGATATTTACACTGGGGTGTAACCGCTTTTCTGGTAATTGCCGCCAGTATGCTGTTTTATTATGGCATATTTCACATGAAAACCCTGATTGTGGGAATCAAAACTTTTCTGGGAATTATGGCGCCTATTATCTATGGTGTAATCCTTGCTTATATTCTCAGTCCGCTGATCAATCTCTTTGAGCAGAAGCTGATCTATCCGCAGCTGGAAAAGCATAATATTAAGTTACAGAAAAAAGGAAAACGGGCTATTCGATGGGGATGTGTCCTTTTTTCCATGTTCCTGTTCTGGATTATCATTTACGCATTACTGATGATGGTGCTTCCTCAGTTGATCCGAAGTATCATGAGTATTATTTACAGTTTTCCGTACTATATAAAAGTTATTGAAAAGTGGCTCAATTCATTTGTTGAGCATGGATGGAAACTGAATCCTGAAATGCTCGATATGATCAACCAGTACTCTGCAAAAGCACAGGAATATCTTACTACCGATATTCTTCCGCAGATGCAGGATATGCTCAAAAATGTTTCAGCAGGTATTTTTGATATCCTGATCTTTATGAAGAATTTTCTAATCGGTGCCATTGTAGCTTTGTATGTACTTGCAGACAAAGAGAAATTTGTTGCCAAAAGCAAAATGATGGTATATGCTATATTGCCTCATAAATGGGCAAATATGCTTATACGCGTTATGCGTTTTACAGACAAGACTTTTGGTGGTTTCATATACGGAAAACTTCTGGATTCTGCTATTATTGGAATTTTGTGTTATTTTGGAATGTTGCTTTTGGATTTGCCGTATCCAATTCTTATCAGTGTAATTATCGGTGTGACAAATGTCATTCCGTTTTTTGGTCCTTACATCGGAGCCATTCCATGTATTTTGCTTATTTTAGTAGTAGATCCCATAAAAGGTCTGTATTTTGCAATTTTTATCCTGCTTCTTCAGCAGTTTGATGGAAATATCCTTGGTCCGAAAATTCTCGGAGACTCTACCGGACTTTCCAGTTTTATGGTTATTGTTGCCATCATGATCGGGGGCGGTCTCTTTGGGGTTCCGGGAATGATTGCAGGAGTTCCTGTATTTGCCGTACTTTATGCTCTGATCTGGAGATTGATCAATCATTCTCTTAATGACAAAAAAATGCCGGCAGAAGAGGAGACATATATAAATATTGACTGTCTGGATGAACAGACAGGTGAAGTACTTCCTCTTTGCAAGGAAGAAAAACACAAGGTTTCACCGGAAGAACTGGAAGCGAGAAAAAATAATTTCTTTATGAAAATATGGAATCCGCTTTCCGGACTGGTCATAACCATATGGAAATATCTCCTGCGGATTTTAAACATAATATGGGGATATATCAAAAAAGCAGGGATTTTCCTGAAGAACAGATATGTTGAATTAAAGAATAAACGAGAGAAAAATAAGTAAACCTTCACAGTTACAAAAAAACACACACAGGAGTTACTATGAAGAAAAAAAAGTTATATTTGACAGCTTTTCTTTTGGTTCTGGCACTGGCTCTGCAGGGTGGAATCTTTTCCGGTTTCTCTGTACCGGTTCAGGCTGCAGCAACTTCCAAAAAGCAGACAGGATTTGTGAAAAAAAACGGAAGCTGGTACTATTACGATAAGAACGGAAAAAAAGCTACCGGCTGGTACAAAAGTGCTGCAGGAAATCAGTACTATTTCGGAAAGACCGGTGCAGCCAAAGCCGGAATTCTGACCATCAGTGGAAAAAAGTACTGTTTTAATGAAAAAGGTAAAATGCTTACTACCTGGCAGACAGTAAATGGAAAAACGTATTTCTTTGATGAAAAAAAAAGGATATATGCATACCGGATGGGTAACTACAGCTGCAGGGAATAAATACTATTTCTGGAATGACGGGGTGATACGATCCGGTTTCCATAAAGTAAATAATGTATATTACTGCTTTAATGAAAAAGGAAAAATGTATAAAAACTGTTTTCGCAAAAGCGGGAATTCCACCTATTATCTTCAGCCAATGGTACTATGGCAAAAGGTCGTCTGAAAGTAAAGGGAAGCTGGTATTCCTTTAACAGAAATACCGGTCAGCTGGTCAGAAGCGGATGGTATAAAGAAACAGACGGTTCTTATTATTATGCAGCTTCAAATGGTAAACTTGTCAAAGGCTTCTATAAACCGGATTCCTATTATCGGTATTTCAGGAAATCAGATTGTAAACTGGTTACGGGATGGCAGACGATCAACGGACACAAGTATTATTTTAAGAAAACTAATGGAATCCGTTACGATGATATTATCCTGAAATCGTCATCTGGGAAAAGATATTATTTTGAGTCTGACGGAAAACTTGCCAGCAGTAAGTGGATCACGAAAAAAAGTGCTCATTATTATGCGAAATCAGATGGGGTGCTGGCCTCTGGATGGCTGACAGTAGACGGAAAGAAATATTATATGAATCCTTCTACATGTGAACGTGAAAGTGGGTGGGTTACTGTAGATGGAGAGAAGTATTACCTGAGTTCCTCTACAGGTGCTCTGGTTACAAATCAGTGGATTGATGATAATCATTATGTTGGAGAAGATGGTTCTCTTATTCCTGACTATCAGAACGGAGTTTCTTTCCGGTGCCTTTAAGCTCCGGTTATTCCTATATCAGCAGTTATTTTGGAAACAGGGAATCTCCGGGAGGAGTCGGTTCTACCAATCATAAAGGAATTGACATTCCTGCTCCTACAGGAACACCGATTTATGCGGCAGCATCAGGAACCATTGTTGCCATGCTTTCACCGGCAGCGTCAGGCGGTGCCGGATATTATACCAAGATCAATCATGATGGAAAGGGACTTATCACAGAATATATGCACCAGTCTAAATTTAACCCAAATCTGAGTGTAGGAGATAAGGTCAAAAAAGGTGATATTATCGGATATGTAGGAAGCACCGGGAACAGCACCGGGCCTCATCTTCATTTTGGGGTTATGGTTAATGGGGTAAATCAGAATCCTCTGAATTATGTGAAGAGACCGTCATAATTAACCGGTTTCAGCTAGAGCGTGTCTGAAAAATCATTCCCGCAATCTGCACGCTCTACTACATCGTTTCGCAGACAAGCGAGTGGTATAGTTATTTTCATTTTATAAATATATAAAAAGGATATATGGTATATGAAGGAAGAATCAGAAAAAACATACACTTATTACAGAAAAGCGCAATATCATGAAACAGACCAGATGGCATTATCCATCACTCTAATTATGTAAAATGGATGGAAGAGGCCAGGATTGGATATATGAGCCGGATGGGTTTCAGCTATAAGAAAGTAGAAGAGTTGGGAGTGATCTCCCTGTTGTGGAAATTTCAGTTGCATATAGAAAGCAAGTTTTCTTCGATGATGAAATCCGGATCCGCGTTGGCATTAAGCAGTATAATGGAATTTCTCTGGAATTTAATTATGAATTTTTTAATGCGAGCAGAAATGAAATCTGCACAACCGCTTATTCCAGACATTGTTTTCTAAAAGATGGGAAACTGATCGCTCTCAAAAAAGAGCTTCCGGAATTGAATCGCATTATTACAGATTGTCTGTAAAACTATAGTTTTCCGGGAAAACGAAAAGTGGAGGTATTATGTTACAAAAGAGAAAAAAAACGTTCCGGAAGACCTTCCAAAAATGACGAAACTTATGGTTGACGAAAAAGCCTTGTATATACATCGGGCAAACTACCAGATTATTGACAAAAAATTGCTGTAGAAAGAATTTAAATTGAACGCTAAGTAATTCAATCAATGTTTTTGATATGAAGGCAGAAAAAAGTTATTATTTGATAAATACAAACAATTAGCACGCAAAAATAAATCCGGAAACAATAAATGGATGTACTGGTTGGCAACAATAAGATAACATAAAAACATACGAAAGTAGTATGTTTTTATGTTATCTACATCTATACGACAAACGCGAGTTTTTCATATAGATGTAGACTGCAGCTGTCTTTGCGCTGTAATCGTTTATTGACAAAGGCATTTTCTCTGCAATTATTAATCATTATCAATTTTGATGATTTATATGTCTTAAATATTCTCAACAATATTCTTAACATTAAGAAGTTATAAAATAATTTTTTTTAAGGAGATTTTTTATGGATAAATATATTGATTATTATAATGATAGCAAGAAAGTCACTTACCATGAACAGACCGATATTTCAAATATTTTGAAGCTTCGAGCTGTTTTGAAAACACTGCCTGATTTCTGCAAGGATTATTTTCGTGCTATGGATCCGCTTACTACTACCAAAACACGAATTTCCTATGCGTATGATATCCGAATCTTTTTTCAGTTTCTCCTGGATGAAAATCCTGCCTTTAAGGACTATTCCATGAAAGATTTTACCGTTGATGTTCTGGATCAGCTTAAAGCTATAGATATCGAGGAATATCAGGAATATCTTAAAGTATATAAAATGGTGATAAAACAGAAACCAATGGTGAACGTGCCTGAAAGAAAAATTTCTGCATTGAGAAGTTTTTATGCATATTATTATAAACATGAATTTATCCAGACGAACCCAACTGTTCTTGTAGATGTTCCGAAAACTCATGAAAAAATATTATACGTCTTGATGCTGATGAAGTTGCCATGTTATTGGATCATATAGAGCACTGCGGTGATGAGCTTACCGGACAGAAACGTGTTTATTATGAAAAAACCAAGGAGCGTGATCTTGCCATCGTTACTCTCCTGCTTGGTACCGGGATTCGTGTATCTGAATGTGTAGGACTTGATGTTGAAGATGTTGATTTTAAAAATAATGGGATTAAAGTCACCCGAAAAGGTGGAAATGAAATGGTTGTATATTTTGGACATGAGGTAGAAAAAGCTTTGAAAAAGTACTTGGAAGTTCGTAAGAATATCGTTCCTGTAGCAGGGCATGAACACGCTCTCTTCTACTCTACCCAGCGAAAAAGGATTGGCATCCAGGCTGTTGAAAATCTGGTAAAAAAATACGCAGGTGCCATTACGACCACAAAAAAAAATCACACCACACAAGCTTCGCAGTACTTACGGTACTACTTTGTATCAGGAAACAGGCGATATTTACCTTGTAGCCGATGTATTAGGTCACAGAGATGTAAACACCACAAAGAAACATTATGCAGCTATGGATGATGCAAGACGTCGTAAGGCGGCCACAGCGGTGCATTTACGCGAAGATTAAAAACATAAAAAGATAAGTATGAAAAATGACAGATATGTCTCTGGAGTTTTGTATAAACTTTAAATAACAGACATAAGACATATCTGTCACATACTTGATTCTGTTTGGATTATGATATGTTTTTCAGAATTCTATTTACTAACTGTTAAAGCTATTTTTATTTATCAAAATCAGTTTCAAATACGCCTTCCGGAGTACGTATTGTCAGTAACCCAAGATTGAATTCATCATCCATTACAGTAATATGATATTCAAAAATAACATCATCTTCAACCTTGGAAAGTAAAACGTAAGAGCCATTTTCTTTTCCTTCAATTTGGTCGCAGATATCTCCGTAAACCATTTCACCGGAAATTGCTCTTGGATATCCTGCATCTTTAATTTTTTGCTCAATTATTCTGTATAATTCTTCCATATATCTCTCATCTCCTAATATTTATTGTTTTTCCATGATAACAGGTATGCTTATAAAATGCAATAAAAAGGATATCTGCTGAAAATATCTTAACAGGTATCCTTTTATTTATGTTATGTAGTTTTTAGTATTAATAATAAAAGATGGTTATAAAGCTACACTGATCTTACCATGGAGCGCTTCAGGAATCTCTTCTTTGTCTAAAGATACGCTAATTACAAAAGTAACATTAAATTGTTTACCAATCTCATCTAACTGTCCCAGAGTACCTGTAATGTCTTTATCTTCCAATTTTGCTACCTTAAGGAAACTGTCAAGATAAATCTGCTCAAGATCATGATCCTGAGAAAGGATACCACAGATAAATCCTACAAATTCATCTGCATTCTTAATAGGGAATCCGGATACATCAATAAGACGTACTTTATTGTTGAGTTCATACATATGTTTTGTGCTCTTGTCTAAGTAGACAATACTTCCATTTGCCTCTTTTACCGCACCATTTACCTTATCTAACAGTACTTTTGTTTTGCCCTTGCCTTTCTTTCCTACAATCAGTTCAACCATGCTGTTTTCCTCCTTAGACACATATAATATTAATTTAGACTAAAAACTTTAATTAATATGTTTTATATTATAGTGCATATTATTCAAAAACACAAGTGGTATTTATATTTTTTTGTGAAATTTTGTTGAAAATATAAAAATTATATGTTTTTACTGGATTTTTGGAGATATTTATCACTATGAGATATTTCTATCATATTTCATAACTCTTTGTATTTTCTTATATCTTCTTACATCTTGGTATGTGTTTGGTGTAAAATTGGTGTAAACAAAATGTACCTGCAACCCGCTTAAACAGCGGTTATTTGTGCCATTTCATCTGCAACTTTAGTGTAAGATGCGTGGGTGTACACATTTAAAGTCACCGTGATGTCGGCATGTCCCATGAGATATTGCAGCGTTTTAGGATTCATTCCACGCTCTGACATCCGGGTACAAAAGGTATGCCGAAGCACATGGGGCGTAATTCTCGGTAGCTGTTCTTCATGAGTGGCGTTGTATTTGTCAAGCAACCGCTTCATGACATGCTCCAAATGCATTGCTACCTTCGGCTTTCCATCCTTGTCCAACAGTAGAAATCCTTTATAACCATCCACCACCATTTCCTTGCGTGGCTTCTGCTACTTGCATAATATTCAGCAATGCCTCCTTTACCTCATCCGTCATGTAAATAAAGCGAACACCATTCTCCGTCTTAGTTTTCTCCACATAGTATTTACCATTCCGAGTTCTGGTTAGCTGATGATCTACCTTAATTTTTCGCTCCTCAAAATCCAAATCCGATAAGGTAAGCCCCATGAATTCACTGATTCGCATCCCGGTTCCAAGCAACACTATTATCTCATCATAATACCGACTGAAATGCTCGTCGTTTCGAACATATTCCAGATATCGTTCCTGCTCTTCCTCTGTCATTGCCACTCTCTTCTGACTGTTATTCGGTATCAAGTCCATCTTGAAATCAAATGGATTTTTCCTCAGATAATCATCATTAACAGCCATCTGAAAAGCAGGTTTTTAATACCCCTTTGATACTATTGATGCTACTGTAACCTCGACCTTTATCATACAGATTTAGTAAAAATCTCTTGGCATCTACACTCTGACCTTGTTTACCCTTGTTTGGTATCCGAACTCCTCTTTGCGTAAAATATTCAGTACAAAATTATACCCTACCGTGGTGTTGTAACGCACATTTCTTCTGAGTCCAACGTATCGCTCTACCAATCAAGCACCGTAATGCCGCCACCGGATATATCCAATCCCTGCAAGGTGTCTAACTGTATTTTCTTTTCCTTTTCACGCAGCTTGTTCAAATCATCTGCGTAGACACACTGTCGTTTACCTCTCATATCGGTGTAACGATACATGTATGTCAAATCTTTTCTTTGGCTCTCTCCCGTTCTTAATAGTCTGCCTTTGTTGTCCTTTCGCTTGTTAGGCATCCATGGCCTCCTTTCCTTCAAAAGTCTGTAACAGACCTTTTCTCCTACGGAACGAGCCCCAAATGCAGTATCTATATCATACCATATGAGCTCGTTTTATCTAGACATACAACTGCCAATATGCCCTATATCACACTAACCTGCTCTAGATATTTTTCAAATTCCTTTCGCTTTATCAACCGCTTCGTTCCAATGAACAGGACGAAATTGCACTTGTGATTGTTAGTAATCTCCCGCAGCTTGTGTTTTCCGATGTTGAAATACTCTGCCGCCTCCGTTAAAGTTAGGTTTGATTTTTCCCAAATAGGAACGCTTTTGTTCTTGTGTTTCTCCACTAATACCTCCTTTTCTTTCTCTGATTTTGTGTCAAAACCAAATTGTACTTGGTACAATCTGAACTGTCTTTGGCATAGACATCACAGGAATTTCACCTCCGCCAC
>ENA-OQIO01000276-OQIO01000276.1-human-gut-metagenome-genome-assembly--contig:-NODE-276-length-27926-cov-7.939602_pt1 | contig 27926 bp, 31 predicted proteins | sample MGYA00242573_ERZ504737 | MGnify/ENA primary metagenome ERZ504737 (study PRJEB26092, sample SAMD00036203) | human gut metagenome | host: Homo sapiens | study: EMG produced TPA metagenomics assembly of...
ATGTCGGCTCTCTCGAGTTAAACGTAGTAAATAGGCCCTTTTCTTGGCGCGTGGTCAGCTCAATGCTAATCTCCGTGCCGGAACTGGCCAGTTGTTTGTAAGTTGCGGTGATATAGGGACTGTTTGACGCTTTGGAGCCTCAAAACAGTCCCTATATCACCGCAACTTGGAAGGGGCGGGCGGTGTCGGATGAGTGGCGCTGGCTGGTTGGGGCGGTTTAGGCCTGTTTGCGGCACTTCCATTGTTTGCGACACCAGCGCATGAGCGCCTTTACGATGGGAATCGTGATGAGGATGATCCATGCAGGATGGGGCTGTCCCAAACAGAGCCACATGTAGAGGAACCAAGCGATGGCGGCTGCTGGATAGACGCATTCAGTGAGCTTTGACAAATGGCGTCGATCGATAAAGTCACCAATCGCGTAGTAGACGGGAACCAAAAAGACGAGGAAAAGCCCCATGCCCCATGTGCCGTAGACAATGCCGAGCACCAGATAGGCGAGAGTGACAAGTGCGGGGAAGGGGAATTTGTTCCATGCACGTCCGACCTTGGTGTGGAAATGCTTGCCATGATGGTCGAGCTTGTCGTGTGCTTCCTTCCAGCTGGAAAACGTCTCGCCGTCGATGGTGACGGTGCCGTCGTCATTGGTACGCACGCTATGTCCATCGTCCTCAAGCGTATCGATATGCACGCCGCCCGGCCCCACATGCACCTCTTCGCCCTTGCGCTCGTTGGTCACATGGATGCCGCTCCAACCAACATGGACTTCCTCGCCTTTATTGGGATCAATGACGTGGATACCGCGCGCGAGGGAAATATCGACAAGTGGTTTGTCACCGCAATCGGCGTGCTCGGCAGAATCCTCAGCCTCGTCAGCCACATCCGCCGTCTCGGTGTCGGCACTACCGTCCTCCGGGCCGTCGGCATCGTTGGCCGCCTCCCCATATAGCAGCTTGTCCAACGACACGCCATACAGCGCGGCGAGCGCAATGAGGTTATCGGTATCGGGTGAGGACTCGCTGCGCTCCCATTTACTAACAGCCTGGCGGCTTACGCCCAGCTGGGCAGCAAGCGCCTCCTGAGAAAGCCCGGCAGCTTTACGGCGATCGACGAGGCGCTGTGCCATCGCAAGATCCATGGTGGTTCCTTTCGTTTGATGGTCGAATCGAATGAGCCGAGTATGCCGAGAACAACCGGTAGCGACCACCATTTCTAGTTAGAATCTGCTCAAACCCTACCGCAACTACCGGTAGCAACCCCTAACGACCAGCCATTTTAGGACAAATGTCAATGCAAGTAGCAGCCAAGAGCTCCCACTCAGTAAATTGCGGTGGAGTAGTTCCTAAATTCAGCCATTTGCGGACTAAGCAGGAACTATTTCACCGCAACTGAATTTCAGGTCAGGCATCCGCAGCAAGAAGACGAATAGCCTCGGCCTCCCTAGTTACCGCAGGAGGCCCCAGGCTACCTCCAAATCTTTCCGCAGGACGGAAGGACCCCGCCGCGCGAAGCGCACGGCGGGGTCCTGACATGTCCGAGGACGATTTGGGAGGTAAGCCCTGGGGGCTCCGATGGGGGCGGTTCCAGCCGAGGCTATTCGTCGCCGAAGCTGATGCCCAGCGCTTGGCCTCGCGCACCAGATCACTCTGGGGGTCGACAAACTTGAGCTTGCCGGCGACATCCTCGAGCGGCATGTGGCACATTTTGCCGTCGCGCAGGGCAATCATGTAGCCAAACTCGCCACGCAGGCAGCCAAGCGCGGCCTCGACGCCGCACTGGGTCGCAAAGATGCGGTCCTGAGCGTCGGGCTGGCCACCGCGCTGCGTGTGACCGGGGATGGCGACGCGGGTCTCGCGACCGGTCTTGGCTTCGATCTCCTTGGCGATGTCGTACACGATTGACGGGCTCGTGCGCTCGGCGAGCTTCTTCTTGTACTCCTTCTTGGACAGTGCCGCGTCCTCTTTGGAGATGGCGCCCTCGGCGACGGCCACGATGGTAAAGCGGCTGCCGGTCTCCATGCGATGCTCAATGGTCTTGATGACGTTATCCATGTCGTAGGGAATCTCGGGAATCAAGATGACATCTGCGCCGCCCGCGACGCCGGCATACAGCGGGATCCAGCCAACCTTGTGGCCCATGATCTCGATAACGAACACGCGCCCGTGACTCGACGCGGTGGTGTGGATGTCGTCGATGCACTTGGTAGCGACGTCGATGGCGCTCGTAAAGCCAAACGTCAACTCGGTGCCCCAGGTGTCGTTATCGATGGTTTTGGGTAGGGCGATAACGTTGAGGCCCTCTTCGCGCAGGCGGTTGGCGGTCTTGGTGGATCCGTTGCCGCCCAGCATAAACAGGCAGTCGAGCTGCAGCTTGTGATAGGTGTGGACCATCGCGGGCACCTTCTCGACGCCATCGGCTTCGGGAATGTCCAAGCGCTTGAACGGCGTGCGGCTCGTGCCCAGGATGGTGCCGCCGCGGGTGAGGATGCCGCTAAAATCGGCGGGCGTCATGACGCGGAATCTGCTGTAGATAAGGCCCTGGTAGCCGTCCTCAAAACCATAGATCTCGATAGGTTCTTCGCTATTTGTCATAAGCGTTTTGACGATGCCGCGCATAGTGGCGTTGAGCGCCTGGCAGTCGCCGCCACTGGTAAGAAGACCGATCCTAAGCATGATGAATCCTTCCGGGCAAGTTATAACATGCGCATAAGTTTACCCCCGCACACTGTTGACGCGGGGGTAAAACGTGTTAGCTCAAGCGTATGGAAATGTAAACAACGTCAGGCGGGCGTAAGGTTGACGGGCCTGGCTCCTTACAGTGCGAAGGCGTCGACGTCGCCCCAGTGGCGGCGCAGCGTAATAGCGGCGGCGGGTTCGGTATTGTCAAAGACGACCGACCATTGCGTATTGCTGGTGATGTCTTCCGGATTGGGTTCTTGCGCTGCGGCACGCAGGGCTTCCCAGACAATCGTTTCGTCCTGGGCACCGACATGGGCGTCAAGAACATCGGCGATTGCGACGGCGCGCTCTTTACCATGGCCCAGCTCGCCATTCTTTTGGTTGGGCAGCACTTCGTCGTCATAGCAGGCGTAGAAGTTCGTAACCTGGCGTACAGGAGTCGCTTTGAAAGCGCGGTCCGGATCGCGCGGGTCCCATTCTACTACGCGCGCGTCACCGGCGGCGTCGTTGATAAAGAAGTGGTAATCGCGTCCTGCCATGGCGTGCATGTCGTAGGCGAAAAGCAGGTCGACAGCTTCTTGCGTGGTGGCGGCACGGTCGAGCACCAGACGGATGACGAGCGAGGTGTTGATGACGGGCCGTTGCGTGTCCTGGTCACAGGGCTTGGAATCCAGGGTGAGTACGGCAATGGACACGCCGCATTCGTTAACACCGTCGAGCTGGGCAAACGGGCCCATGAGTGCCGCGGCGCGTCCGGCGACGGAGTCAAGCGGAGTGTTATCGCCCAGGTTGTTAAGGGCGGCAAGCCCGATGGAAGCATAGCCGCCGCGTGGGTGATTGCGCACCAGCAGCGCCGAGGTGTCGTCCTTAAAGTCGTAATTGCGACCGGTGCGCACGCGGCCTTCGGCATCTACGGCGACAAAAGCACTGCAGGCAAACTGGGGCGCCTGGACATGTGCCGGCACACCGGGCAGCACCTGCGCCACCACGGCATCGATGTAGGCCTGGTCGTCGCGCACGCCAGCGGCGATGATGCGATCGAGATCGTAGTCGTAGGTGATGTCGATTGCGTACAGGTCATAGCCATCCGCGTAGCCGGTCAAGCGTTTGAGCGACGCGGCGGATTTGATTTGCTTGTGATAAACGATACCGGTGGCAGCGGCAAGGCCGACGGCGACTCTCGCGACACCGCAGGTGATGGCAATGTTACGTGGCTTCATGACGACTCCTCTCGTCCTGTTAGCGCAATTGTCGCAAAAGGAGCGCGGGCATGATGGCTCAACTTGGTGAGTGGCGCGGAATTAAGCACGGAATGAAGAGTGCGGCGCTGGCGTGGCGGGGTATGCTGGAGGGGATCATCAACCCAGCGAAAGGGGAGAGCATGACGGATCAGGAAACGCCCGAGCGCGCGCATGTGACGGCCGATGATATCGAGGCCGCCAACGACCTTATCGACTTTATCGAGGCATGCCCCAGCATGTTCCATACGGCGGCGACCATTATGGCCGAGCTCGACGAGGCGGGCTTTACCTACCTGCCCGAGAATGCGGCGTGGGACATCGAACCGGGCGGGCGTTATTACACGCAGCGCAACACCTCGAGCGTTGTTGCCTTTAAGGTGGGCGAGGACCTGGCCGCGACGTGGGGCGAGGACGGTGTTGCCGGTGACTATCATTTTCAGCTCACGGCGTCGCACAGCGATTCGCCGACGTTTAAGGTCAAGGCCGTGCCCGAACTCGACGGCGCGGGCGAGACGCTGCGCCTGAACACCGAGGCCTACGGCGGCATGATCGACTATACCTGGTTCGACCGCCCGCTGGCGCTCGCGGGCCGCGTGCTGGTACGCGAGGGCGACCGTATCGAGAGCCGCCTGCTTGCTACCGAGCGCGAGGTCGCTATCATTCCGAGCCTTGCCATCCACATGAACCGCGGCGTTAACGAGGGCTTTGCTCCCAACCGAGCCGTCGACCTGTGCCCGCTCATCAGCGCCGGCGAGCTTAAACAGGGAGATTTTGACGCACTGATCGCTGACGAACTGGACGTTGAACCCGAGCAGATCCTAGGTCGCGATCTGTTCCTGGTCAATCGTCAGGATGCGCGCATTTGGGGCTGGGCCGACGAGTTTATCTCGACGCCCAAGCTTGACGACCTGGCCTGCGCCTATACCTCGCTGCAGGCATTTTTGGGTGCCGAGAATGCGCATGACATCTCGGTCTTCTGCTGCTTTGATAACGAGGAGGTTGGCTCCGAGACCAAGCAGGGCGCCATGTCGACGTTCTTGGCCGACGCGCTGCGCCGCATCAACGGATCGCTGGGCTTTGACGACGAGTCGTACCATCGCGCACTTGCCGCCTCGATGCTTGTGAGCTGCGACAACGCGCATGCCGTGCATCCCAACCACGCCGAGAAGTGCGATGCCCGCAACCAGGTTGTGCTCAACGGCGGCATCGTCATCAAGGAAGCCGCCAACCAGCACTACTGCACCGATGCCTTTAGCCGCGCGGTGTTCCAGGCCATCTGTGATGACGCCGACGTACCCACACAGGCCTTCGCCAACAAGAGCGATATGGCCGGAGGCTCCACACTCGGCAACCTGTCCAATATGCAGGCGAGCATGCATGCCGTGGACGTGGGCCTGCCGCAGCTGGCCATGCACTCAAGCTACGAGACCGGCGGCGTACGCGACGTGATGTACGCCATCCGCGCCCTCACCGCCTTCTACGAGCGCGACCTCCATATCAACGGAGCCGAAAGCGCGGAGCTCTAAAACCTGCCAAAGAGGGATGTTGATTTCGGCAGGTTTTATCTGGGCGAATGCAAAGGGTGAAACCGAGCTAGATCTGTGATATGTGGCCGCCGAGGTGCAGTGTGCCTCGGCGGCTTTTTGTGTACAGAGTACGGCTAATGCTTATAAATGCTATACATGCTTTACGTATCTACCATAGAGTTTTATGATAGTTTTGAAGTATTAAGGAGGGGTCATGACCACAACAGCCGCTCAGATCAACGTGCGTCTCGATGCCGATCTTAAAAGGAGTGGGGACGCCGCTCTCTCCAGGGCCGGTATGACGCCGAGCCAAGCGGTGCGTGCGCTCTGGCAACTTGCGGCATCTCTGGCTGATCGGCCCGGCGCGCTCGAGGATATCCTGCTGCCCAGTCGTGCCCGGGCGGAACAGCGCGAGCGCGAAAAGGCCGCCAAACGTAAGCTCGAGCTCATGGATCAGGGGTCGAAGCTGTTCGCTGCCGCTTGCCGTGAGTCGGGAATCGATATGGTCAGGGCTCAGCCATCGGACGACGAAGAGCTCAAACGGAATGCCTATGCGGATCGCTATGGTGAGGAGATGAGCTGGCTCTATGAGTGAGGCTCCAAGGCGTATCTTGGTTGACACCAACGTGTGGCTCGATTACTTCATTCCCTCACGACGTGGTCGTTCGGTGGCGATTGAGTTTTTACGCGATGCATGCACGGCGCAGGTGGATTTGCTGTATGCGGCGACATCGTCCAAAGATCTGTTCTATTTGATTTCAAGCGAACATAAGGCATGGTATCGGCGCGAGCATGGCTCACTATCCCAAGATGCCGCCGTGGCGGCGACATCACTTGCATGGGATTGCCTCGACGTGTTGTCGCAACTTGCCACGCCGGTACCCTGCGACCTGAGTGACATATGGATGGCGAGCAAGCAGCGTAATCTCCATAGCGATTACGAAGACGATTTAATCATTGCGGCAGCGATGCGCGCAAAGGCAGACCTTCTGGTCACCAACGATGTCAAGCTCTGCTCACACGCGCCCGTCGCAGTAATGAACGTCGAAAACGCAAGAAACTACTTGGCAACGCTCAAATAGCTCTAGACCCCGCAGGTAGAACGCCGGAACCCTAGTGTTCGATCCAGCAGCGGAGCGTCTCGCCGGCTTGCAGATGACGCAGGTTCTCCGCGGCGATGTCGACGACGTTGTTGAGCGTGGCGGCTAGGTGGAACCAGCCGGACACGTGCGGCGTGATGAGCATGTTGGGCGCGTCCCACAGCGGGTTTGTCGCGGGCAGGGGCTCGGGATCGGTGACGTCGACCGCGGCGCCGGCGAGATGTCCCGACTCCAGAGCGGCAACCAAGTCGTCGGCAACCACAAGATCGCCACGGCCGCCGTTGGCAAAGAAGGTGCCCGGTTTCATCGCGGCGAAGAACTCGGCGTTCGCCAGGCCGCGGGTCTCGGGTGTGCTGGGCATAAAGGATGCGACGATGTCGGACTCGGCCAGGCGCTCAGGCAGGGCATCCATGCCGTCCATGTCCTCAAACACAATGGGGTAGACGAGCGGATGGCGCTTGATGCCGCGGACGTGTGCGCCCATGCTGCGGCAGAGCGTGGCAAAGTGGCCGCCGATATCGCCCGCGCCCAGCACCAGCACGTTGGCATTTTTGAGCGAGGTGACCGGGCCCAAGTCCTCCCAGCGATGCTCGCTCTGCAGGTCCTGGTAGCCGGGCAGGCGCTTCATCATTGACAGCACCATGGCAAACATGTGCTCGCTTACGGCCTGACCGTAGGCGCCGATCGAGCAAGACAGCTTGGCGTCAGCCGGCACGGTGCCAGCAGCAAGGTAGTCGTCATAGCCGGCGGTCTGCAATTGCAACAGCTGAAGATGCTCGCATGCCGTGAGCATGTCAGGGTCGATGTTGCCCAGGATCACGTCGCATCGGCGACCTGCTCGTGCGTGGCGGCGTCGGCGCTCGTGTAGATAAAGTCCTCGCCCGGAGCGCTCGACTCGAGGATCGCGCGGTGACGATCGTTGACGGGCAACAAAACCAGGATGTTCACAAGCAGTCCTCTCCGCTCGACCTACCAAAAAGGGACAGGTTTATTTTGGCAGGTTTTATCAGGCAAAACGCTATAAAAACGCCGGGCTTCGCGATGGTTAACATATCCATCGTGAAGCCCGGCGCATCCACGGCTACCAGCTCAGCAACTCGTAGCCGTCCTCGGTCACCACGAGCTGTACCTCGCACTGGGCCGAATCGCTGCCGTCCTTGGTGCGCACGCACCAGCCGTCACCCTTGCTGATCTTGATGTCGGGCGCTCCGGCGTTGACCATGGGCTCGATGGTAAAGACCATGCCCGGCACCATGATGGTGTCTACGTCGGGCGCCTCGGTGGTAAAGCCCACAAACGGGTCCTCGTGGAACTCCTTACCGATGCCGTGTCCGCCGTACTCACGCACCACGCTAAAGCCGGCGTCCTCGACGGTCTTTTGCACGGCCTCGGCCATAACGGAGAGCGGTAGCCATGGCTTGACGGCTGCCAGACCCGCCTCCACGCTGGCACGGGTGACGTCGACCAGGCGCTGGCGCTCGGCCGAGACTCGCCGATGCAGAACATGCGGCTCGAATCACTAAAGTAACCGTCCAAGATCGTGGAGCAGTCCACGTTGATGATGTCGCCCTCGTGCAGCACATCCGCATCGCAAGGGATACCGTGGCAGACGACGTCGTTGATCGAGGTGCATACGCTCTTGGGGTAGCCCTCGTAGTTGAGGTCGGCCGGCGTGCCGCCGTGCTCGACGGTGTAGTCGTAGATCATCTGGTCGATCTGGTTGGTGGTCATGCCTGCGGCGATATGCTCGCCCACATAATCGAGCACGCCCACGTTGATGGCGGCCGAGCGCTTGATGCCCTCGATATCGGCGGGCGTCTTGTAGAGCGTGCGGGGCAGAACCTCCCAGCCTCTTCCCACAAGCGCTCGAGGCGCTCATCGAAGGTGCTATGGCATTTCTTATATTTTTTGCCGCTGCCGCACCAGCAAGCGTCGTTGCGGCCGGGCACGGGTCCTTTGTCAAACATGGCTAACTTCCTTTCATCCGCAGCTAGTATAGCCCACCCACGCGTCTATAAAAGTTGCGGTGATATAGTTCCGATTTAAGCGGTTTAACAGCACAAATAGGAACTATATCACCGCAACTGATGGGGCGGGATGGCGGGCACTGGCTGCTGCGTGGTTTTGCTAGTAGCTCACCTGGCAGGGGATGCCGAGGGCGCGCACGCGTGCGGCGATCGTGTCGAGTGCCTCGGGCGCTGCTTTGGCAAGGCCGGCGACCGGTGTCTCGCGCGCCACCGTGTAGATGGTCGTCTCCTGCGGGCGAATGCGCTCGAGCGCCGCGAGCAAGGGCCGACGTACTCCTCGCCGGTGTTATCGAGAGACTTGCCCCGGTACTCGCCGCTCAAAAACATCGTTTGGATAATAACGTGACCGTCAAAGCTCGCGAACGTTTCGATCTGGTGCTCTACATCGTAGGGGCCAACGGGCTGGTCGAGCAGCTGGATAAATGCCGGGTCGACGGTATCGAGCTTAAGAATGTTGTCGTCGACCATCATGAGCGCGTCGTGCACCTCGGGGCGGTCGGCGCGCGTACCGTTGGAGAGCACGGCGATCTTGGAGTTTGGGGCAAGCTCGTCGCGCAGCGCGACGGCGCCGGCAATGGCCTGCGGAAACTCCGGTGCGGCGGTGGGCTCGCCGTTGCCTGCGAAGGTGATCACATCGGGGAGTTCGCCCTCGGCTGCCATCTCGCGCAGCTTTGCCTCGAGCGTGTCGAGTACCATGGCAGCTGTGTTGTACGGCTCATGGCAGGGGCGCTCGGCGTTGAGGCCGTTTTCGCAGTAAATGCAGTCGAACGTGCAGATCTTACCGCTGGCCGGCATCATGTTGACGCCGAGCGAGAGGCCAAGGCGACGGCTGCGAACAGGCCCAAAGATGGGGCTGGCATTCAAAAACGTAGACATAGGCATATGCTCCTCAAGACAATTGTGCCTAAGCATAGCATCGGCTCCAAAGCAAGGTGCGGGCTCTTGCTTTACAAGTTTCGTTTTTTCACGTCGCCCATGATGCCGTCCCATGAAAAGCCTCGGGTCGGGTACAGTTAATCTGTTAACAAGGCGTAAGGCAATGCGGGTCCATCCAACCGCACTGACGTGCAACTGGATGAGCATTGATGACGGGGGCACAACATGGATTTTACGGTCGAGAATGCGGGCACCACGATTGCCTGTCGCGAATATGCCGGCCCGGATGTGTCGCCTGATACTCCTGCCTTGGTGTGCGTGCACGGCGCTTGTGTCGACGGCACATTTTTCGACGGAATCGCTTGTGAGCTCAGCCGCAACTACCGCGTCATTGCCTACGACCGTCGCGGCTGTGGTGACAGCGGCGAAGCGGCAGACGGCAGCTATGATCTTGCCGCTCAGGCCGCCGACCTGCAGGCCGTGATCGAACACGTTGGCGCTCCGACAAATGTGCTTGCGCACAGCGCCGGTACGTTGGTGGCGCTGGAGCTTCTTCGCGCCGAACCCCATCTCGTCGCCCGCGCGATTCTGCATGAGCCGGCTGTGTCGGCCGAAGGCGTCGGCATGGGCGCGGCTCCGGTTTTGCTCGATATGATTGCAGCTGGAAAGGTTTCAAGGGCGCTCCGTCTTTTCTTGGGAGCCCTCGGCGACTTGGACCCCGAGGCTCCTGGGACGACCGAGGCGGAAGCCAAACATGCTCTGCGCAATGGTCGTTGCTTTATGGCGAACGAATATGGAACAAATATGACATATGCTCCCGACTGGGATCGCGCCCGCGCGTCAAAGGCGGTGTCGGCCGTGTTTTTGGGTGAGCTTTCGGTCGGTACGCCCCGCGAGCTGGTACGCGAGCGACTGCCGAATATCTCGATTGTCCTCTCGTGACGATCCCGGGCGCGCATAACGGTCTGCGCGATCGCCCCGTTACGGCGGCAAACGCCGTTCGCGATGTCTTGGAGCGTTAGCACGCTCGATGACCTGCGGGGAGGAGGACTGCTAGCGTTTCGTCATTGTTAACGAATGCGCCCATAACCGTGCGCTCGCGGCTCCATTACCGCTATTTGCCAGGTCATAAAAATGTAACGATAATCGCGCGTTTGCCTGTAGTTGTCAGATGTTACCCTTGTACCATTTGATATGCGCCGTTGCCGTGCGTAACGATAGAAAGGGCCCCATATGCTCAATAATCACGAGGTCAATCTAACCGACGAGGAGCTGCCGCCGAGGTCGCCCGCGTCGCGAAGACTACCCCGTGGTGCGTTTGCTGTCGGCCGATCAGATTAAGAGCGAGCCTAACTGCTTGCTCGCTGGCGATCGCTGCCCTTGTCTGCGTCAGTCGAGTCTTGAGCTTGGCAGACTCCGATGAGGTGTCGGAGCAGCTGCTCAATGATGGTATTGAGTACCGCGCCCGTCTGCGCCCTCTAAAGGTCGAGGGCGAGCCTCACGTCCTGCTGATGGTGCGTCCGATTGATGGGCAAGAGGCCGCAGAAGAGGACCTTGTCTACACCGACGTGCTGACGAGTGCGTGCAATCGCCGATATTACGAGGAAAAGCTCCGTAGCGCGCGCATGAAGGCCGGCGTTGCGGTAATCGACCTTGATGATTTTAGGGTCTTCAACGATACGTGTGGCCATCATGCTGGCGACCTTGCACTCGGTGCTGTGGCGACAGCCATACGCAGCGGAATTCGTTCGACTGACGAGCTTGTGCGCTATGGCTGCGACAAGTTTGTGACCGTCATGCCCAATATTCCCTCCGATGACTTCGCCCGCCGCCTGCATCAGGTATCCGATGCCGTTCATGCCACGGTTATTCCGGGGCATGAGTACGTGAGCTTGACGGCATGTGTCGGTGGCGTTCGCATTCATGGCGAGACGGTCGACGAGGGCGTTGGCCGCGCTGTCCAGTTACTGAGCCGCGCTAAGGCAAAGCCCGGTACGGTCGTGACCGATTCCGATTCCATCGAGGCCTTCCAAAGCGAAAAGCCATTGGTGCTTATCGTCGATGACTCCGAGATGAACCGAGCCATTCTCAACGAGATGCTCAAGGACGAGTATTGCATCCTCGAGGCCGATAACGGTCGTACGGCGCTCAATATGGTCGACCGCTATGGCGATAAGTTGTTGCTCGTGCTGCTGGATATTGTGATGCCGGGCATAAGCGGCGTTGAGGTGCTGGCCGACCTGTCGCGCCGATCGGGTGTCGACAATCTGCCTGTCATCATGATTTCGAGCGAAGATTCCGATGATATGGTTCTGCGCGCGTACGAGCTGGGCGCCTCGGACTATATCAGCCGTCCGTTTGACTCCCGTGTCGTGCGCCGCCGTGTAAGCAATACCATCCGCCTATACGCCAAGCAGCGCCGCCTGACGAACCTGCTGTCCCAGCAGTACAACGAGCGCGTCAAGAACAGTCGCATGCTCATCGACATCATGGCCGGCGTCATGGAGCTCCGCAATGGCGAGAGCGGCAGGCACGTTACGAACATCGAGAAGCTGACCGAGCTGCTGCTTGGCTGCCTGGTCCACCGTAGCGACAGCATCTCCCTCGGCAACGAGGAGCGCTCCACGATCGCCCTGGCTTCGGCACTGCACGATATCGGCAAGATGTCGATTGACGATGCGATTCTCAACAAGCCCGGGCGCCTCACGCCCGAGGAGTTCGAGATTATGAAGACGCATACCACGATCGGCGCCGACATGCTGCATGAGCTGGGCCGCCATCACGCCGGCAATGCGCTTATAGAATATGCGTACCAGATTGCGCGCTGGCATCACGAGCGCTGGGACGGCAAAGGTTATCCCGACGGCCTTAAGGGCAGCGATATTCCCATCGCCGCACAGGTGGTGTCGGTGGCTGACGTGTACGATGCGCTGACGAGCGTGCGCGTGTACAAGGACGCTATCCCGCACAAGGAGGCGATCCAGATGATTCTGGACGGTAAGTGCGGTACCTTTAACCCGCTGCTGCTCGATTGCTTGCTCGAGGTGCAAGACCAAATTGCCGAGACGTTGGCACGCCCCGCTGACGTCGTTGCGTTTCCCACGATTTAGTTTGACCAAAGGAGTTTTTAACCCATGATTTCCATGCGTGAGGCGTATGAGAAGATCGGCGCCAATTATGATGACGCTTGCACTCGGCTGATGGGCGAGGAGATGCTTGCCCGTTTTGCCCTCAAGTTTTTGGATGACGAGAGTATGGACAAGCTGGAGGCTGCCATGGCGGCAGGAGACGCCAAGGCAGCGTTTATGGCGGCGCACACGCTCAAGGGCGTGAGCCAGAACTTGGGATTCGATAATCTGTACGAGCCGGCGGTCGTGGTGACCGAAGCGCTGCGCGGTGCCGATACTGTTGACGGCGCTCGCGAAGGAATGCATGCGCTGCAGCAGCAATATGCGGCCACGATGTCGGCCCTGCGCGAGGCGGCTACATAAGAGCTTGCAAGCTTTGATGACTATGAGAGTGGATAATCCCCCGTTTTAGGCCCGGTGGCGGCCTCAAAGTGGGAGATTATCCACTCTCGTTCGGTAAGTGTCCAAAAATTCACTCTCGCGCACTGGCGGGGCTTTCCGCATGCAATCCATATCGTTGTTCGATAAACTATTCCGATAACGATAGATTCGATGAGGGTGAGTGTATGTCCAACAGCGTTCAGCGTATGGCCAAGGCGGGCGAGACTGTAAGGAAGCTTGGCTTTTGCATGGCGGTCGTTTTTGCGGGAATGCTCATCGCTTTTGCCGCGTTGGTTGTTTACGTGATCTGGTATACGGTTGCAAACGTTGTTTCTGTCGATTCTTTCGGTGTCGTGACGCTTCTCGATGGCGGGAGCATCGTTATCCCAAGCGGGCTGTGCCTGGCACTCGTCGTGGGTGTTTCGCTTATCGTTTTGTGCGGAATCAGCCATAACATCTCTCGGGGCGTCTCGCCCTTTACCAAGCGCATGTGCGGCTTATCCGTGTTCTTGCACTTGCCTTTGCTGTTAACGCCGTGGTTTCGTTTGTTGGTGCCTATGAATCGGTCAATCTCACCATTGGCGGACTGGAGCTTTACATCGTGCCTCATTCCTTCGTTATTGAGATTTGCCAAGCGCTACCTTTGATGCGGGGTCGTTTATCGGCGCAGTTGTCTGTCTGTTTATCTCGGCGATCTGGAGTTATGCCTCGCTGCTCCAAGAGCAGTCTGACGAGCTTGTGTAGGAGGAAACATGAGCTATCTCATCATCGAGCTTGAGACGCAGCTGCTTAAGACCGGAAAGACCAGCTCTGATCTGATTCGTGCCACGGGGCATACTCCGGCTAATATTTCTAAGCTAAGAAACGGAAAAATTAAAGCTATTCGTCTTAAGACGCTTCTTGAAATCTGTGATGAGCTTGATTGTCAACCGGGAGATATTATTCAGCGCGTGAGCGAGAAAGAGCTCGAGGAACTTATTGTCGAGCGCGCGAAGAATGCCGTGAGGCAGATGCGGGATGGCAGAGGCAATGAGGCGTCGCTTCCGACATCGGTCTTCGCTGTCGATTTGAGCGACGAGTAGCTTAAGGCGAACAACTAAAACGAAATATCAGCGTGAAGGAACCCGTGTCTAACACGGATTCCGTCTTTTAGATTATCTTGACAAATATGAGTTATCGAAAAACAATAATAAGAATGGAAAACGATAAAAGAAAGGAGGAACGATATGAGCTGGATTGTCAAACCAAGTTATGTGGACCCCGGTGGTGGGTGCAACGGTTACTGCAAGAAATTCTGTGGAGCACGCGTCTGCACTAAGAACTGCAGTAAAAACAACTGCGTTGTTTATTTCTAGCAGTTGTGGCTGTTGCCAGGCGAGAGTCTGGCAACAGCGGTTTTGCTACCAAGCAGAACGGGAGGCCAATGAACGCATCAGCGATAAAACTATCAAAGGTGTCAAAGCGCTATGGAAAACGGCGTGTGTTGCATGACGTTTCCTTCGAGGTGAATCAATCTGAGCTTTGCGCCCTTGTTGGTGCAAACGGGGCGGGCAAAAGCACGCTTATCAAAATAGTGCTGGGCCTCTGTGAGCCATCGTCGGGGAGCGTGGAGCTCTTTGGAGGCAAGTCGAAAAAAGAGCTTGGTCTGATGCGGACGCGTGTCGGCTATGTGCCAGATTCCAGCGGAGCATACCAATCTCTCAGCGCGATTGAGAATCTTCAAATTCGATGTGCGGAATGGGGGCTTGATGGGAATCGTGAGATTCCTCGCGTTTTGAGCTTAGTCGGGCTGGACGTCGATGAAAAAAAGAGCGTAAGCAGTTTTTCTTTGGGAATGAAACGGCGGCTGGATATAGCTACGGCTTTGTTGGGTGACACTGACGTACTAATTTTCGATGAGCCGGCAAATGGATTGGACCCGCTGGGCATCGAGAGTATATGGGCCCTTATCGGCCGATTGAATCGAGAACAGGGTAAGACCATGCTCATCTCTAGCCATGATTTGGATGAGTTGGCATCGGTTGCAACAAGTTGCGTGTTTATTCATGACGGTGAACTGCTGAAAAAGGAATCGATGGATGTCATAAGGATGAGGCGTCGTCCCTAAAAGAGTATTACAGGCGCTTGATGAAGGCGGTCTCGCTATGAAGCGGGCGATTCATCCCATAAAGGCAGATATGATGCGTCTGCACAGGATGTTTCCGGCGAAGTTTGGTCTTGCGCTTATGCTGGCGTTCGGCCTTCTCTTCGGTGTCTTTCTAAAAAACGGAACAACGTTGCTCGCCTTTGGCAATAGCGTTTTTGGGGAGGATATTGGCTTCTGCTGGAATGTAATCGATCCTTCTGCACCCGATGAATCCCTTGTGCGCAGCGCTTTTGCCGGCACATCCCTGTTCGTTCCACTCATCGTTTGTCTGGTGATTTTGCAGGAGCGCGGCTATGAAGAGGGATACCGAATTTCTATGGCAAGAGGTCTCGCCCGCTTTAATGGCGCTCTAGCACATGCATTTTCGTCTGCTTTCATAATTGGCGCAGCATATAGTGCGCTTTGCCTTCTTCTTTTTGCCATAGCCGTAACACGTGGAGGGCAAAACTACGTGCATGGCATGCTGGCTGCATTTTTGCCTGCAATGATAGTCAACGCCGTATTGGTGATATCGGTTGCGCTGGAGACGGTGACCATCTATCGGATTACGGGCAGCGCTGTATTGAGCGGGGCCGTGGTGATAGTTGGATTTGTCATGAGCTTGACGCTCTACGGAACTTACCTTCAGACGCCCATACCGTCCTTGCGATGGATCTTCTTTCTTCCGGGGCCGTACCTTGGAGTCGGATGTGCCCTTGGGTATAGCGATATGGGGCAGCTGACGCTTCTGGGATATGGCGCGGCAGCCAGCTGTCTATCGGTATTGATTTACGCTCTCGTGAACTTTCGTGCTGGGGGTGTGCTCAATGGCTCGTCAGACTAGAAGATTCCTTCATTCAGAATTGAAGCATGCGAGCAAATGGACGTACGCCTTAATCCTGGTAATTTATGCGTGCATGGTGGTATTGCAGATTAATTCTTTCCCGATGTGGTTCTGTAGCCTCCGTGAGAACAGTTTCTTGGGCTTTTTCCCAGACCCGACGCTTCGGCTATCGGCAGAGGATGTCCTTCTATTTGGTAATGCAGAGGTTTTTCGCGGCCTGCTGTTCAACGTAGCCCCGTTGGCTCATGCATTGTTCTTTCCGTTCATCGCGGCTTGCATTGTGCCGCGCTTTGTCAGCTCGGGCTTTGTCGAGGAACCATGGGGCTGTCGGAGGCACGAGGAGGGAAGCGGGCGTGCGCTATCGTTGCGCGAGTGGTGCTGTCTTCTTTTGCCCTTTTGGGCGCGTTTATCCTGTCGAGTGTCGTTTTGTACTGTCTTAACTGCGCGATCGTTTTGGATGCTCAGCAGTATTTCAACCTGTATGTATTTTGCTATCGACTTGTTCTTGCTGCCGCTGCCTGCCTTGCATGCGTGGTTTCTTGTGTAATCGTTGTTTCCTATTTTGGGTCCGGCTTCGGTCCGATTGGCATGCTGTTACTTGTCAACGTCGTAGCGATCTACATACAGCTCGGGGCCAATTCCATGCTTCCGCTTCCAGCCTCGATGCTCATGTGGATTTGCGGCGTGACCCCGTTGGGGAATGGTCAATGCATCTCGATTTTAATTGACTGCCTAATAAACGTAGCAAGCGTTTTTGCCATTTGCTTTACCGTCGACCGATTACGGTCGAAATTTCTTTGATTGTTTGTGAGGGATAATCATATGAAGCCGTCTCAATACAACTTGATTGAAAACCACAGCGAAAGAACGCTGGTGATGAATTCAAAGACTGGCGCAATCCTTTCGTTGGATAAACAACATGCAGAAAGTATGTGCCGCATGGTATCGGGAACCGAATGTGAGCCAGATGAATTGCGCGAAGCGTTGCTTCAAGGAGGAATGCTGTTAGAAGATGATCGTGACGAAAAAGAGTAAATGAAGGCGATGGGCATCTTGCTCGATTTTCCAATCGCTCTCTAGGCTTGACGATAGCCCCGACATTGGAGTGCAACTTCTGTTGCCCATACTGTTATGAAAAAGGACAACGCAAAACGACAATGACTCCGGAGGTTGAAGACCGGCTTGTCTCATTCGTAAAGGAGCGTTCACGGGGGCTGAGCGAGCTTGAGATCGGTTGGTATGGTGGAGAGCCGTTGTTGCAAGTCGATAGAATTCAGCGGCTTACAGAGCGTATAAAGGCGATCCTTAATCCAGAGTGCTCCTATTCGGCATCCATCGTTACAAATGGATATCTTCTGACGCCAGAAGTGGCCGAGACTCTCGCGGCTTGTGACGTCAAGATGGCTCAAATAACCTTGGACGGGTCTCGAAAGGACCACGATTCTCGGCGGTTCTTGCGGAACGGACAGCCGACGTACGATGCGATTCTAGACAACGTTTCTAAAGTCACGCATCTGTTGGATATTTCCATCAGGTGCAATGTCGATGCCCATAACATTGTCGGTGCTGGCGATTTGCTGGATGCACTCGAGGAAAAGGGCCTTAAAAACAAGGTTGGATTCTATCTGGCGCCTGTCGACAATATTAACGATACGTGCCCAAGTGACAGTAGTTGTTTTTCGATGGAGGCGTTTTCTCAGGAAGAGCTGGACTTTTATAGTCATGCAGTTGATAGGGGGTTCTATGTTGACCTGACGGTGCGCTTTAATCCGGCTATATGTGGCGCCGTTTGTGCAGGGTCGTTTGTAGTGGATCCGGAGGGCTATCTTTATAAATGTTGGGACGAAATCGGGATGCGTGAACGCTGCGTCGGCACGCTTGCCGAAGGGCCGAGGATGAATGCTCAGCTGGTCCAATGGCTAAACTATGAGCCGAGCGATCATGAGTGTGAAGAGTGTTTTGCCTATCCCTCATGCATGGGAGGTTGCCCTAATCACGCTCTTCATGGAGGGTCAAAACAGTGCGTATCTCAAAGGTATCAGGTGCGCCAACGAATGATTTTGACCGAGAAGGCTCAGCGATTGCTTTCGGAACTGGATTCAGCTCATGTTTAATCTCTGCGCAAGAACAATAATTAAGAATCCAAAGTATATAACCTATCTTCTAATGTGCCTGCTCTCGCTTGTGGTTGGTCTCGCAATTCCTTTTCTGACGGGACAACTGGTCAACAACTTTGTCGGTGTCGCGCGAGATGGGGAAAGCGCAATCGCCATCGGCGCTGAGATAGCAGCGCTGGGTATCGTACGAGCCGGTTTGAATTGCGCCAGCGAACTGGTCTATGTCGACTTACAGACACATGTGGGATTTGCATTGAATGAAGAGGTGATAAGTCACGTTCAAAGGCTACCTCGGTCCTTCTTTATTAATTTCGATGCCTCATATTACAATCAGCAGATTAATCATGACGCTAACGATTTGGTGATATTTGTTATAAACGCAAGTGTCCAAAGTGTGAGCAATATAGTGACGTTGCTTGTGGTGTTTGTTGTCCTGGCGACCATAAACGGTCACCTGGCAATGCTGTGCATGGCTCTTGGCATAATAAGTGGCGCGGTCTATTCGCTTTTCAAAAAGTGTTTGTTCGCAAGAAGTTTTGAGGCTCAAGAGCAGGAGGCTCGATTCTTTTCCGATCTGGAGAAGCAGCTTAGCAGCGCACAATTTATCCGCAGGCATGTTCTATTCGAATTTTTTAAGCAAAGGCTCGAGCACTCTTTTGCAGAGCTATATCGTTGCGTTTATCAGAACCAGCAAATTAATGCGACCTTTACGTTTGCCAATGCTGTCGTCACGTCTTTGGCGCAGGGTGGAATCTTGATTCTGGGTGCAAAGGAAGTTCTCGACGGCAATTTGCTGCCCGGCTATCTTATGACGGCGCTAAGCTATTACTCCTATTATTCTTCGGCTATTGAATTCTTCCTTGCGTTGGGCAAGGACTATCAAACGTCAAGGGTATCCTACGAGCGTTTGCGTCGGTTGCTGGACATGCCCGAGGACTCAAACGGGACCATTATCCTCTCTGATGTTTACGAGGTGAACTGTTCCGAGCTGTCATATAGCTATCCGGGGTCTGTAAAGACCGCGTTCAGGGACATTCGGGCTTCTTTAGAAAAAGGAAAGGTATACGGAATCGTTGGGCCGAACGGTTCCGGTAAGAGCACGCTGCTGGATGTGATAAGCGGTTGCGATCCAGAAAACTGCAAGGGGGATATTTGGATTAACAACAAGCCCTTGGGCTCTCTGGACCGCTATGCGCTGCGGAAGCGCAATATCGGGATTACGGAGCAGGAGCCGCCCCTGACCGAGGGTCGATACGGGACAATTTAATTCTTTGCTGCAGAAGCACTGAAGAGCGTGACCTTGAGAGCCTCATTGAGAGAATGGGGCTTAAAAAGATGGTCGATTCAAGTGGTGGACTTGATGTCGAGCTGGACGATAAGCAGAACAACATTTCAGGAGGAGAGAAGCAAAAAATAGCGATTATTCGCCAATTGCTGAAAAACCCGGACGTGATGATGTTTGATGAGCCGACATCTGCACTCGACAGCCAAAGCAAGCAGGCGTTTATCGAAATCCTTAAGGAAAGAAAGGGGCGACATATCACAGTCATCGCTACGCACGACCCTGTGCTCATTTCGGCATGCGATGAAGTGATTGAAATTGCCTGACGGGTTAGTGGACCGAGCATATCAAATTCAGGGGCGGGCACCGTAGCTGGTGTCCGCCCCCTGACATGGAATGATTTAGCCTCTGTGCTTTGCGAGCTAGCGAGCCTGCTTTACCTTAGCTGCTGCCTCGACAAACGACTTCCACAGGTTAAAGTCGGTCTCGAGCGTCTGCCAGGTGTACTCGGGATGCCATTGCACGCCCAGACAGAACGGCTGGCCTTCGACTTCGATGCACTCGGGAACGCCGTCGGTTGCTTGGCGACCAAGCGCGTGCTCTTACCCAGACGATCGACGCAGCAGTGGTGTGCGGAGTTGGTCTGGATCAGCCTGTGCCCGCCAACCGCGCGCTCCAGCAGCGAGCCCGGCACGACCTCGACAGGATGCACAGGGTCGTTGAGCACGTGGGTATGGCGCCACTGCGTGCGGCCCTCGCGCGCGCCCAGGCTCGGCACGTCCATGCACAGGGTGCCGCCGGTGGCGACGTTGAGCAGTTGCGTGCCGCGGCAGGTGGTAAAGAGCGGCTTTTTGGCACGGAGCACCTCGCTGACCAGCTTAAACTCAAAACTATCGCGGATCTCGCAGCAGAGGGTGGGGTCGTAGGGTCGATCATCGCCCAACGTTTGGGATTGACATCGGGGCCGCCGGGAATGGCGATGCCGTCGGCGATATCGACGTAATGACGGATGACCTCAATGTCCTCGGTGATGGACATCTGCAGCGGCAGACCGCCGGCGGCAAGAATGGCGTCGACAAATACGCTCGCAATCTCCTCGTTGGGGGAGAGCGTCTCGCTCAAATAGGGCTTCGCTTCTTCCCAGCGTGGTGCTACCAGGATAAGCGGGCGGTCAGCGGGATCGACGTCGACGTGCGGAGTGTAGGACGATGAGGTGCGGGTTCCGATCATGGGTGCGGCTTTCGAATCCGGGTGGACATGGCACAGGGGTGGCGCGGGACAAACGTTACTGATGAATTTGCCCGCGTGGCAATTGGGCTAGTGGCCCTTAATGGAGTTGAGGAAGTCCTGGGCGCGCTTGGTCTGGGGGTGGTCGAAGAACTCGTCGGGTGTGCCGGTTTCCACGATCTGGCCGTCGGCCATAAACACGACGCGGTCGGCCACGCGGCGGGCGAAGTTCATCTCGTGCGTGATGACGATCATCGTCATGCCCTGCTGGGCCAGACGGACCATGACCTCGAGCACCTCGTTGATCATTTCGGGGTCAAGGGCGCTCGTGGGCTCGTCAAAAAGCATGGCCTTGGGTTGCATGGCAAGCGAACGTGCGATGGCTACACGCTGTTGCTGGCCGCCCGAGAGCTGTGCGGGCACCTTATCGGCCTGCTCGGCAACGCCACGCGGCCCAGCAGGTCCATGGCGCGCTCACGAGCTTCCTCCTTGGAGACGCCCAGCACATCGACCGGTCCCAGCATGACGTTCTGCAGTACGGTCATATGTGCAAACAGGTTGAACTGCTGAAATACCATGCCCAGCTCGGCACGCATGCGGGCAAGATCCTTGCCTTCCTGCGGCAGGGGCTCGCCCTCGATGAGGATTTCGCCCGAGTCGATGGTTTCCAGGCGGTTGATGGTTCGGCACATGGTCGACTTGCCCGAGCCCGAGGGTCCGATCACAACGACGACCTCGCCGCGGTCGACCGAGAGATTGATGTCGTTGAGAACGTGCAGATCGCCGTAGTGCTTATCGACGTGCCTGAGCTCGATCAGCGGCTGATTGCCGGTGGAAGAGGTGCTCTGTGCATGGTGCTCGGCTCCTTATGACTCGAAATGGTAAAGTGTTAGCGGATGATGGTCGCGCCGGTCTTGTGCGAAACGTAGACAGCGGCCTTGTTGATCGCGACGTTGATGAGGATGTAGATGACCGCGATAACCAGGTAGACCGACACGAGGGCGTCGTAGTTGGTAATGAGCACGCGGGCGTTTTGCATGAGGTCGGGGTAGCTCACCACGTAGGCCACGGTGGTGTCTTTGACTACGACCACGAGCTGCGAAATCAACGACGGAATGATAAACCGGATAGCCTGCGGCAACACGATTTTAAAGGTGATTTTAGCTTTGGAGAGACCGAGTGCCTGGGCGGCCTCGACCTGGCGCGCGGCACGGCGTTGACGCCGGCACGGAAGATCTCGGCAAGTACGCCAGCTGCAGCGAGCGCGACGGGAAGCGTGAGCATCCAAAACGACGGCAGCGCGATCTTGTACTGGGGCAGCACCAAAAAGAAGAAGTAGATGAACAACAGGCTCGGTACGCCGCGGAAGAAATCGGTGAGCACGCGGCAGACCAGCTGCAGCGGCTTAATGTCGCTGGTACGGCCGAGCATAAGGGCTAAGCCCAGCACCAGCGCGATGGCGCCAGCGGTGAGTGCGACTTTAACGGTGCCCTCAAAGCCGGCAAGCAGGAACTTCCAGGTGGTGAGGTGCGTAAAGAAAAACCAATAGTGAACCGAAAGCTGGCCGGTCACATAAAAGCGCTGCAACACGAGGGCGACGAGCACGGCGACGGCAACAAGCGAGATGGCGGTGCCGATGCGAATCTTGGCGCGCATCTTGGGGCCGGGAGCCTCGTAGAGCGCATCGCGCATGGTGAGCGCGGAGGTGGAGTGCTTGCTCATCGGAGGATCCTCACCTTCTTATCGATGTAGTTGCCAATGTGGCTCACCACAAAGGCCGTGCCAGGTAGCCGAGCGCGAGATAAAGAACGCGGCGACGCCGCCGAGCGAGCGCGTGTTGATGTAGCTCACCACGCCGGTGACTCCTGCGGTTGCAACGGCACCTGACTGCCGAGCGCGGTGGTGAGCATGACGGCGATAAAGAGGTTGGTCATGGGCAACACGCTCGAGCGCAGCGCCTGCGGAATCACGATCTTGGCGAGGATACGGCTGAAGCTCATGCCGAGCGAACGTGCGGCTTCGACCTGACCGACGCCGACGGTGTTGATGCCGCTCATAAAGTTCTCGGAGCCAAAGGCCGAGCCCAAAAGAACCGTGGCGACGATAACGCAGGTGCGGTAGGGTAGGACGACCTTGAGCGGCGGCAGCGCATAGACGACGATGATGAGCAGTGCGATGCCGGGGATGTTACGGAAGACCTGGACATACAGGTCGCCAAAGACGCGCAGCGGCTTGAGCGGCGACACGCGCATCACGGTGACGGCGACGGCCAGCACCATGGCGATGGCAAACGACTCAAGCGTCATGCCCCAGGTTGCTAGCAGCGCGTCGATATAGTTCTGGCCATAGAGCGACCAGAGCTCGGAGAGACTCATGCGGACCTCCCGCCGATAAGGAAAGGGGCTCCCGTGTGTACGGAAGCCCCGACAACTCAGTGAGGAAACAGTTTACCGCAATAAAGCGCATCATGCGTTTCCGTATGGTTTCGCAGCGGCCGTTACCAGGCTCGCTGCCTAGGCGCCGATCTCGGGCAGCTCGGGAACATTGGTGTCGCCCGTACGGTCGCCGATGCAGATCTGCCACAGCTCGGTCCAGGTGCCGTCGTCCTCGATCTTCTTAAGGAAGTCGTTAACGAAGGCGACGCCGTCGGAATCGAGCGGCAGACCGATGCCATAGGGCTCCTTGCTGCCGAAGGGCTTGCCGGCAATCTTGTACTTGCCGGGCTCGCGGACCAGGGCGCTCTGCTGCATGTTGTTGTCGATGACGTAGGCGTCAACACGACCCTGCTGGAGTGCCTGGCGGGCCTCCTCGTCGGTCTTGAACTCCTGCTGGCTGGCCTTGGGGGCGAACTCCTCCAGGATGGCAGGGCCGTTGGAGCCGGACTGGACGGCGACGTTCTTGTCGGCCAGGTCGTCGACGCTCTTGATGTCGTCGTTATCGGCGAGCACCAGGATGGCCTGCTGGGTGTAGTAGTAGGGGCCGGCGAAGGAGACGAGCTTCTTGCGCTCGTCGGTAATGGTGTAGGTGGCAAAGACAGCGTCGACCTGGCCGTTCTGCAGGACAGACTCGCGCGTGTCCGAGGTCACCTGGGTGATCTCGACCTTGTTCTCGCCCAGAATGTAGTTGGACAGGAGCTGTGCGATACCGGCGTCGAAGCCGCGGGTCTGACCGTCTTTCTCGTTGAGGAGGGAGAAGAGCGTGGAGGTCTGAACGCCACCGATCTTAAAGACGCCGGCGTCCTTAACGGCCGTGGCCCAGGTGCTGGCGGCGATGGCGTCGTCATCGGCCTTGGGGCCGTTGTCGACGAGCTTGTCGAATGCCTTGGCGTCGAGCGTGGCGGAAACTTCGGTATCCTTGGAGCTCTTGGAGGAGCCGGCGGCGGAACCCTTGTCGGCCTCGGCGCTGGTGTCGGAGCAGCCGGCAAGACCAAGGCCGGCGACGGTTGCGAAGGTGGCGGCAACGAAGCCGCGGCGGTCGAGAACGACCTGCTGGGAGAGGTTCTTGCTCATGGTAGAACACCTTTCTCAATAAAATCCCTAGCGGTTGAGTAGAGTTATACCCTATCCGGCTCAAATGGGTCAACACGAAATAACTCAGAAACATACTTGTCTTATGGGTAATTCTACCTACCAAAAAGGGACAGGTTTATTTTGGTAGGCTTTATCTGGGCAAACGTTGATTATTACAGCTAAGAAAGCGTTTTGCGGGCGGCCGGTCTCGTTGTTTTGTCTCAATCTGTAACAGGTAGACGAGGAAATGGGTTCTAGCTGTTACAGATCGAGATTATCTCTTCAGGGGGATTCGAATGTCTCGATCTGTAACATCTGGACGGACAAAAGGTCTCTAGCTGTTACAGATTGAGACAAAGGTCTGGGACTAAGATGTCTTATCTAGATCTGTAACATCTGGACGAGGATTTATCCTCTAGATGTTACAGATTGAGATAATCGCGCCGCGAAAATAAAAACCTTCGCAGGGGTGCTTCCCTTGCGGAGGTTTTTTACTCGTTGAGAAGCCTTGCGGCTTCGGCGGCCATGTTCTCGACCGTCATGCCGTTCTGCGCGAGCAGTTCGTTGGGGTCGTAGCGGTCGGGGAAGCCCTTGGCGATGCCGAAGGTGCGCGTGCGCAACGGCGTGCATGCTAGATAACATGCCACGCGCTCACCCCAGCCGCCGTCCAAGATGCCGTCCTCGAGGGTGATGACAACGCGATGCTCGGCGGCAAGGCTGTCGAGGAACTCGCGGTCGAGCTCGGTTGCAAAGCGCGGGTTGACGAGTGTGGCCTCGATACCGTACTCGGCAGTCAGACGGTTTGCCACGCGCTCGCCCAGCTCAAAGAAATCGCCGAGCGCGAGTACGGCAACGTCGCGACCCTGGCGCATCACGTTGTAGCGAACGACGCTGTAGCCGGTGCCCTCGGCGGGCGCCAGATCGGGGCGGCTTACCAAGCCGATGCCCGGTACGCGGATTGCCACGGGATGCTCGCGGTGGTTGAGCGACCAGCTCAGCATGGACAGGTATTCCTCCATGCAGGCCGGCGCTAGGTAGCGCATGTTGGGAAGTCCGCCCAGCATGGAAATATCAAAGAACGAAAGGTGCGTCTCGGACGTGGTGCCAAAGATCGACGCGCCAAACACCAGGATGGTTGCAGAGGCGTCGTTGAGGCACAGGTCGTGCCACAGCTCGTCGTAGGCGCGCTGCAAAAACGTGCCGTACACACCAAAGACTGGCTTGGCGCCCGAGCGTGCAAGCGCGGTGGCAAAGGTCACGGCGTGCTCCTCGGCAATGCCCACGTCGACAAACTGCTTGCCTGCCGCGGCGCGAAGCTCGGGTGTAAAGCCCATGATGTAGGGCGTGGCGGCCGTGATGCCCACGACCTGCGGATCGCGCTCGATGGCGGCGCTGAGCGCCTCGCCCGTAATATCGGCATAGGTGCGCGGTGCGGGCTCGCTCGGGTGGCCCGGGCAAAGTTTGCGGCCGGTTGCCATATCGAAGGGCCCCACATGATGCCAGTGCTCGGGGTCGCTCTGGGCTGGCTCAAAGCCCTTGCCCTTGGCGGTGGAGACATGCAGCACGATGGGATGATCGATATCGCGCAGCTCCTGCAGCGTATCGACCAGCGCTTGGACATCGTTACCGGCGTCCAGGTAGCGATAGTCGAGCCCCAGCGCGCGGAAAACGTTGCGCTCACAGGTGCCGTTGCTGGCGCGCAGCTCGGCCAGATTGCGATAGAGGCCACCGTGGTTTTCGGCGATGGACTGGTCGTTATCGTTGACGATGATGATCAGGTTGCTGTCGAGCTCGGCGGCATTGTTAAAGCCCTCAAACGCCAGGCCGCCCGAAAGCGAACCGTCGCCAATAACGGTAATGACGTTATACGTGTCACCCGCCAGGTCGCGCGCGTGGGCAAGGCCGCAGCCAAGCTCACCGAGGTCGAGGTATGCCCTATGGCAAACAGGTCGTGCTCGGACTCGTCGGGATTGGCAAAGCCAGAAGCCTCACCATAACGCTCCGGATCGATATAAGTGTACGCGCGCCCGGTCAGCGCCTTGTGGGCGTAGGTCTGGTGCGAAACGTCAAAGACAATCTTGTCGATAGGGGAGTTAAACACGCGATGAAGCGCAACCGTAAGCTCAACGACGCCCAGGTTGGGGGCAACGTGTCCGCCGACAGCGGCGGAGCTTTCGAGGATGGCGTGGCGAATCTCGCCGCAGAGCAGCGGAAGCTCGGCGCGGTCGAGAGCCTTGACGTCCTCGGGCGTGTCGTTTGCGTAAGCAGCATCGTTGTGGGTTACTCCATGCGAATCGAGCGCCGGCGCTCCCTCGGCCGACACAATTGCACAAGACAGTCTCGCACATTTTGGCGTTTGATATGTGACGGCGGCGCGGTAATTCGCCAACTGGTGGGGCAAAACGTTTTGTCCGATGCCATACTGATGTGTTCCATGATGTTTTTATCGATTGTGCACAGGCCGTGGCTTGCCGCCGTGAGCCGCTGGAAGGAGGCAGCATGTCCGATGCCGTTCGTGCCGAGAAAATCGCGTGCGAAGTAGACCATGCTGCCCGTCAACTGGCGCAGGCGGGCCGTCTGGACCTGACGCGCGAGTTTATCCAGCATGGCGACGTGACGGTCTATGCACATGTGACCTCGGTGGCACGGGCAAGTCTGTCCTTTGCCGAGCACTTGGGCCGTGCTGGCATTTCGATCGACCGTGCCTCGCTGCTGCGCGGAGCCTTGTTACACGATTACTTTCTCTATGACTGGCACGATCCCGATCCGAGCCATCGCCTGCACGGATTTCGGCATCCGTTTTTTGCCCTGGCGCGTGCCGAGGAAGATTTTGAGCTGACGTCTCGTGAGCGGAATATTATCGTACGCCATATGTTTCCGCTGGTGCCGGTGCCGCCGACGTGTCGTGAGGCATGGATTGTGTGCCTGGCGGATAAATGGTGTGCTCTGCGTGAGACGGTCGCCGGTCGTCTGCGGCGCAAGGACGAGACAGACGATAGCGTGAGTAAAGCATCGAGCGAAAAGAGGAGAGGGTAGACGGTGGGGACCGCGATTGATATGGCGTTTGGCGGTGCGACGCTTGCCGCCTGCCCACTCTCGGCACTGGTGCTCTCGTTTGCCTTTTACGGGTTTTGCGGTTGGGCATGGGAGTCGACAGTATGCGCCATGCTCAATCACGGACGATTTGCCAACAGTGGCTTTTTGCTGGGGCCGTGTTGTCCTATCTATGGTGTGGGCGGCATTGCCTGCTGGCTGCTGTTGCGCGGGATTCCGGATGCCTCGAGCCAGTTTGTCGCTGCAGCGCTCGTATGCAGCGTGATCGAGTACAGCGTAGGCGTGCTGTTGGAAAAAACAACGGGCGCTCGCTTTTGGGATTACTCGCACCTGCCGTTTAACCTGCACGGACGCATCTGTCTGTACTGGGCCTGCGCGTTTGGCTTGGGTGCGTTGTGTATTTGCCGTTTAGTGGAGCCGGCATTGCTGGGGCTGCTTGGCCATCTGCCGGTGCTGATTGTGCGGCTGTCCGCCTTTATCGTCGCGGTCGCGATGATGGTCGACGCGGTGTGCTCGTTGGCGAGTTGGCGGCGTCTGTCTGATCAGCTGGAGCGCGTCCGGGCCGACCTTGCCGACCGCATTAACGAGTCGCTTGCCGATGCGTCCGACTCTATGCTCGAACGTATTCCCGATTCGGCGATCGGCTCGGTGGCACAGACGCATATCCGCAGCCGTGCCGTTAACGCGTGGCTGGCCGAGCTGGGCGACGCCGCGCTCGATGCCCTGCGCGAGAAGGCTTCGATGCCGACGTTTATCGCGGATGGTGCTCGCGGCCTGGCGCTTGCCGCCCGCCGCGTGGCCGATGCCGCGC
>ENA-OQIO01000277-OQIO01000277.1-human-gut-metagenome-genome-assembly--contig:-NODE-277-length-27831-cov-7.585295_pt1 | contig 27831 bp, 24 predicted proteins | sample MGYA00242573_ERZ504737 | MGnify/ENA primary metagenome ERZ504737 (study PRJEB26092, sample SAMD00036203) | human gut metagenome | host: Homo sapiens | study: EMG produced TPA metagenomics assembly of...
CGGCCTTCTCGGCCGCAGCCTTGCGCGCCTTGGCCTCTGCGGCGGCACGGACCTTCATGGCTTTCTCGCGCGCGGCCTTCACCTCGGGTGTGATAACGCTCATGGGCTCGGCAGTCGAGACCTGGTAGAAAAAGCCCTTAAAGTCGATCTGCATATCGGCAATGGCAAGCCCAAACAGATCGTGTGCCTCGTTCTCAAACGGGAACACCGCCGGATAGTACGAGCTGATGGACGGAATCTCCTGATTCTGGTCGATGCCCTCAACCACAAGGTTCTCGATCGCATAGCTGCCGTCCTGAGCGCTCTGCTCCTGAGCAGCACGAACGTTAATAAACGTATAGACCAGGCGATACGTGCCGTCGTCGACTTTGCGCTCGGCGTGCATCTGCACAAAGCGCGCGCCGACGCCCTTGAGCGCCTGGACATGCGACAGGAGCTCGTCGATCCCGACGGTGGTATAGATAGCCTTTTGCATTACTCGGCCTCCTTTGCAGCGGCGGCGTCTCAGCAGATGCGTCGCCAGCGACGGGCGCGGCGGGCTTCCCGGCAGGCGCGTCACCGGCACCGTCAGCCCCGGCCCCCGCAGCCACAAACCCGTCCTCGCCCAGCTCAACGCCACCGTCCCAGGTAGCGGCACCGCCCACGGTGAGCGGGTCGCCGCCAGCACGCATCACGGCCTCCTTCTGGTCCAGGATGCCGCACGCCTCCACGATGGCATCAATCACCGTCTCGGGACGAATGGCGCACCCGGCGCGTATACGTCCACGGGAATCGCGCGGTCCACGCCTCCGATCACGTTGTAGGCATCGCGGAATACGCCGCCCGAGCACGCGCAGATGCCGCACGCCACCACGCACTTGGCTCGAGCATCTGGTTGTAGATCTGGCGCACGACGGCAGGTTCTGGGCATTGACCGACCCCGTCACCAAAAAGATGTCCGCATGCTTGGGGTTGCCGGTGTTGACCACGCCAAAGCGCTCCGCATCGAACAGCGGCGTGAGCGAGGCCAGCACCTCGATATCGCATCCGTTGCAGCTCGAGCCGTCGTAATGAATAACCCACGGCGAGCGCGACATTTTATGATCCATGGATGCCGCCTCCTAAATAAACACGTCGACGAGGATGGGCATAAGGTTGAGCAGGCCAAACACTAGCGCCACGCCCCAGCCGAGCTTAAAGCAGCTGCGCCAGGTGCTGCGTGCGAAGGTGTTGTCGATCAGCACCTCGACAAAATATGTCGCAGCCATCACGACCAGGGCCACGACCCAGCTCACCGGGTTGTCCCAGACAAAGAACATGCCCACCCACATCAAAAACAGCACGGTCTCGCACCAGTGCATAAGGGTCATCTTGGCCAGCGTGCCGCCGCTCATCTCGGTGGCGACGCCCTGGACGATCTCCTGGTGCGCGTGATGCGAGTACGAAAGGTCAAACGGCGACTTGCGCAGCTTGATGGTAAGCACCGCGAGCAGTGCGAGGAAAATGGGCGCGCTGTACACGATGATGGGGGCCGACTGCCCCGTCACGGCAATGGAATCGAAGCTATCGGTGGCAAGGTACAGGCCCACGCTCATCAGCAGAACGGCGGGCTCGTAACTCATGACCTGCAGCAGCTCGCGGTCGGCGCCAACCTGGGCAAACGGACTTTGCGTCGAGGCGGACGCCAGCACCACAAAGATCGCGGCGAGCGTAACCATAAAGGCGCACAGCAACGTGTTGGAGCCCGACACAAAGATGCCGCCGCCCACCACGGTAAAGATGAGCGCGCACGCCATGTAGGTATCGTCCATGGTGTTTACGCTGGCAGGGGCTTTACACAGCAGCTTGGCCACATCGTAGAACGGTTGCAGCAGACGCGGTCCCACGCGGCCCTGCATGCGGGCGGACAGCTTGCGGTCAACGCCGTCGATCAGGCCGCCCACAAGCGGCGCAATCAAGGCAAACGCCACGGTACCAATAAAGATGCCCACGACACCCGAACCTTCAAAATACTTACCGCGCAGCACCGAGGGCGCACTCATGGCAAGCCGCTCGGGCCCAATCCACGCGCAGCACAGCAGCGCAAACAAGATAATGCTGCAGCACACGACGCTACCCGCGGGGCCAATACGCTTCTCGCCAAGGGCGTCCTCCGAGTACCAATTGCGCTTTTCGGCCTTTACCTCGTGGCCCATCGAGCCGCGGAAATGGCGGTAATTTTCGGTTCCCACACCCGAAAGATATACGTTTACGTGCGGTTTGTTGCTCACGCGGAATGAAGTCAGCAGCACCACGCGATAAACGCCACGATAACCACCATCAGATACATGGCGTCCTTGCCGATAACGTACGGCACGCGGCCAAACACCATGGCCAAGTAAGGCGACACCAGACCGCTCGAGATAACCGGGAACGCCACGCAGCACAGAATCAGAAGCGCGGCGATGGTGTTGAGCGCCATCCATTCTGTCTTATGGACATTGACCTCAACGTTTTGAGCCGTGGGGTCGACGCCCGAAAGCTTGGCAAGCCACTTGCCCCAGAAGTAAAACGTCGCAGCCGAGCCAAAGGCCAACACCATGATCATGAGCACGTTGCCGGTCTGGGCAAACGCCACCAGGCGCCCCACTTGGACACGAGCATGCCAAACGGCGCCACAAACATGCCCATGATGCCCAGCATCATCAGACGCGTCAGGTGCGGCATGCGGCTGAACATACCGTCCATGTCCTCGATATTGCGGCTGCCGATATGATGCTCGGCCGTGCCCACGCACAGGAACAGCAGCGACTTGGCCACCGTGTGGAACAGGATCAGGAAGATGGCCGCCCACACGGCCTCGGGCGCGCCGACACCCAAGCAGGCACTGATGAGTCCCAAGTTGGAAATGGTGGAGTACGCGAGCACGCGTTTGGCGTTGCTCTGCGAGATGGCCATGAGGGCAGCGAGCAAAAACGTGATGGCACCCACACTCGTGACCATAAAGCCGGTCACAGGATAGATGGCATAGAGCGGGCTCAGCTTGACCATCAGGAACACGCCAGCTTTGACCATGGTGGACGAGTGCAGCAGGGCGCTCGTGGGGGTGGGGGCAACCATGGCACCGAGCAGCCAAGTGTGGAACGGCATCTGTGCGGCCTTGGTGAGTGCGGCGAGCGACAACAGGATGACCGGCATCACCAGCAGCGCGGATTGCGCGGTTCCGGCGCCGGAAAGCTCGATCATGCCCGAGATGGTCAGCGGCATGCCGTTAACGTGCAGGTACATGAGGCCGGCCAAAAACGCGATGCCGCCCAGCATGTTGAGGATGATCTGGGTGAAGGCGTTCTTGATGGCCTCGGGCGTGCGCGTATAGCCAATCATAAGGAACGAGCACACGGTGGTGATTTCCCAGCCGCAGAACAGCCACTCAAGGTTGTCGCTCGTCACGATGACGAACATAGCCGAGAGGAACAGGAACATAAGCGCCAGGAACTGAGGGCGTCGGTCGGGCGCGGTCTGCCCGCGCAGCGCGGCTCGTGCTCGTCGTGGGCCTGGAAGTCCTTCATGTAGCCCAGGGCATACACGCAGATTAGGCTGCCGACAATGCCGACGGCGAGGACCATGATCACGCTCATGTAGTCCAGGTAGAGCGGCGTCGCCGTGACGGCTTCGGCCGCGGGCAGCGTCATGGCTGCAAAGGCGAGCGAGCCCACCAGCTGGACTATGCCGAGCACCGTGGTGAGCACGTTCCTATATTTGTACGCGTTGTACAGGATGACGGCGCACAGAATGACATCGATGGCGGAGCTGATGATCGAGAGCACATGCGAGGTGTCGGAGGCAACCTCAAAGCTCTGCGGGCCCGCGCCAAAAAACATGACGGCGACTACAACTGTCACCGCCATAATGATGCCGGAACCTATGAGCCCCACCGCATCGCGGGCGCGGTCACCGTGCGCGAGCAGCATGCCCAGCGCCGGTACCAGCGGAAACAGGGTAAGGAAATACAGTAGCGTCATACCATCACTCCCCCATGCAAAAACGCTGCAATTGTTTAACGTTATAGCTCAATTGAGGAGTAGCGGCGGCGGGTTTTCGGTCAACTGGGGAGTTTTAGGCGTACGGGGCAAGGAGTCTGTCCGCATTGGAGCAGAGGGGCGGCAAGAAAAATGCGCCCCTGTGGGCGCACCATCGTTCGCTATTCCGCCTTTTTAACGCGCGGCTTGCGACCGCGCGGCTTATCGACCAGCGCGGACTCACGCTCTCGCGATACTGGCGGCACCAAGCCTTGACTGAAGACTCGCTGGGAATCTTGTGCTTGATCATAGCCTCGCGAACCGTCAGGCCGTTTTCCAAACGGTCCTTAACCACGGCGAGCTTTACGTCGTACGAATAGGTGTGATGACGAGCGCCCGCGTTGAGCACGGCGTCGGCACCGCCCACGGCATATGCGCGGGCCCACTGACGAGCCGTGGCCTGGGGAATGCCAAGCTTTGCGGCGAGGGCGCGGTGACCGACCCCCTCTTGGAGGATCTCGACGGCGCGCTGCCTAACCTCGGGCGCATGCGTGCGAGTCCTAGTTGCTTCCGACATACCTGCCACTTCTTAGCCTTAACCGTTAATTTGCTTTCTTACGTGCTTGTTAGATAGTAGCATTTTGCTGTTCCCGCGTAACAGTTAATTGAAAATCGCAACGGCGGCATCTGGGTATTTGCCATTCATTTGCAACAGTTCTTTAGGTTTTATTTACGCAGCTAGTTGGCTCGCGGCTCATTGACGGTGTTTTACCAACCAGATTGGTATCTTTTTGTTTAGCTGGTATGGTTTGTGCAATTATTAACCCCTCGTCAGTCCGCACCTAACATGTCAGCTTTCCACTTGCTTCCCAACTTTCCACTTAACTTTCCAGCTTTCCACCTTAAGTGGTAAGTTAAGTGGAAAGCTGGAAAGAAGTTGGGAGACCGAAGCATGGGCGACGGACAGCCCTACTTCGCGAGTCGATACCGTTGTCGCGGGCTGCGCGGAGGCTCCATCGCCTCAATCTTGCCCGCACCAATCAAGCCTTTTATGTGGTTGGAAACGGCGCTCCTGCTCAAACCCGAAGCGTCGGTGAGCTCCTTGGTCGAGGCCGAAGAATGTGTTGCCAGGTAATCCAAGATTGCCTCGTCCACATGCCCCACAGACGTCACCTGTTCCGCCCGCATTATCTTTCGCTTATCGAACGTCAACGAAAAAGAAACTGTCGAGTTCTTTGGTTCGGGCGGCAACATGTTTGCCCGCTCGAGCTGCTCACCTATCTCCTGATAACCAGTGCCGCGATTTTCGACCACGTAGCCACCGTCTGGGTACGGCGTGGTCTCGAGGATATTTGAAAGGAACTGGTTTCTGGATGACGAAACCCCAGAAACTCCCAGCGAATCGATCGTTACGTCGCCGTACAGCCCGCCGGGATTGAGAATCTCGACGCGGTCGATATACAAGTTGACCTGCACTTGTGAGCCGCGCGCGGCGGAAGAGTAGTCGCGGTGCATGAGCGCGTTCGCCACCGCCTCGCGCAGCGCCACGGGCGGATAATCGGGCACATCTTTCCGGAACGCGCCCTCGATAACCGCTGCGTTTCGGGTGTTTCTCGCAACGGCGGCAAGCACGTCCTCAATCATGAAAGGGATCGGACCCAAAATGGTCTGAGAATCCACAAAACGCTTGTTATCACTTACTCGCTGCGTTTTTGTGGTCCCGGGGTACGCCGTAAAGGTCACATTGAGACGTGGGAAGAACTTTTGCGGAAACCGTCCCATCGCGACAATTGCAGCAAGCGTCGGCACGATTGCGTCGTCCACCCTTTTGGTCACATGCAGGTCAAGGAGAATCTCATCGTCGCTTCTGGTGCCCAAAAGCCTAGGGTGTAGCTCGCGCTGGCGTTTTATAAACCCTTGCAAAAGATCGGCGTCAAGGTCATCGAGCGTGGCACCTTCGACCGGCTCGTCGTCGTATGTAGGCTGAACATGCTCCTCCATAAAGCGATCGATTTCGTAGGGAGTCATGCGCCGGTCGCCGTCGCCCGTACGGATAAAGGACGAATCGTACATTCCGCGTGCCGCAATATAGCAGGGTTTATCGCGTGGATGCATTTCTTTGATGCGCGCGCAAAGCACCAGCTTACCCTCGAAGGGGAGCACTTGGATATCCGGCCTCACAACGGGCGTCAGCTTTTCACATGCAGAAGAGAGGGCGTCTTGCATCTTGCGGGCATCAAAACCCTCGACGGGCATAAACCCGTTCTTTTCGGAAATGCCGAGGATGATAAAGCCGCCCTGCGCGTTGGAAAATGCCGAAAGCGTCTCGACGATGCTTTTGGGGAGCGCGCCCTTGGCTTCTTTTACTTCGTACTGCTGGGTGTCGTTTCCTATTGCCCGCAGATGATGGATAACCTGCGCCAACCACTCCTCATTCATGCCGAACCTCCCAACTTTCCAACTTTCCACCTAACTTACCAGCTTTCCACTTAACTTTCCAGCTTTCCACCTTGAGTGGTAAGTTAAGTGGACAGCTGGAAAGTTGGTGGAGAGCTGGGGCAGCAGTAGGCCAAGCGAACAAGAAAAAGGGCGGCAACCGGGTGGTTGCGCCCCTCGCGTAGCTAGTTGGTTTTCGTCTCGTGCCGAATGCCCTCGGTGTTGATGCGCGCTAGCGTGTACGTCACGTAGTCGGAGTGCGAATAGCCATCAAGGTTGCTAACGTTGACCGGTGTGTCGTCGACAACGTTGCCGGTCATAATATTGGCCGTAAGCACCAAGCGGTAGTTTGCGTAAGTTTGGTTCTCACCCTCAACATTCGTATTCACTTTAACGCGGAAGGCATGCTTAAAGGCAAGGCTGTTGCCGTCGCGCGTGAGGAACGCGCCGTTGGTCTTGGTGTCGGTGAACACATAGCTGTTGCCGTCGGCGGATGCCGCACCCGTGCCTAGGTAATCGCTGCCGAGCACCGTAATGTAGTTCGAGATATCGCCGACCGGAGCATAGCCGCCATTATCTTGCCGCTGCTCCAGGCTCAGCGTGTAGGTCACCGTGTTTGCGGCGTCGATCTTAGCTCGGCGCCCGTGAGCTTGCTCAGGTCGTAGGTACCCACCAGAGCGATCTCGCCGTCAGCGGACTTGAGGTCATCGATGTTGATGCCCAACTGGGATTTCTTAGACGCCTCGAGCGCGATGGTCGATGAGCCCACATCCATACGGTAGTAGCCGGCGCCGCCATCGTTGTATGCCGAGTTGCTACTGGTGCTGAGCGTGTCGGCATGCGTGGAAAGGTACGCGCGGTAGTTGGGTTTGGTGTAGCGGTCGGTGCCGCTGTTCTGCGAGGCCACGATACCCGCCTGGCAGGCAGGCTCCGTCATGGTGAGCGCGGCCCTCATGGTAACGGTGAAGGCGTTGACATGGTTCTTGGCGATCTCGCGCAGGCCCGACATATCGATGGGATTACCCTCAGCATCGGTAAGCACCAGTGACATGTCGCCACCGTTCGCAGTCCAACTAAGGCCCGACACCACTGGGGTCTCCTTCGTGCCGGCCAGATTCCAACCCGACCCGCCCCAGGTGTAGTAGTTATCACCCACCTTAACGTAGACTCATACGTGCCCTGCGTGCCCGTGGGGTATCCTACCGAGTCCGCGATGACGCCATCGTGATAGGTGACAAGCACGAATCGAGCTGATAATACAGCGCGTCAGAGCTCGTGTATTGCTGGCTCGAGTCAAACGTCACGGTGTCGCTCACGTTCATGGAAAGCGAATAGGTGGCTTCCTTGAGCTCCATCCGGTTGATGCTGTCCCTGTTGTCGACGAGGTTACGCTTGTTGTCAACGAGGCTGTGCGTGTAGTTTGATGCCACGCTGTAGGTCGAGGGCGTATTCTGGTGCCCATCCTCGGCAGCCTTGCCGTCGGCTGCTTTCTTGCCTCGCAGCAGGTAGTTGATGTGCTCGTTGAGGCTCGTGTCCACCGTGGTGGCGGTGTAGCCGTTGACGCCCGCGGACCCCGCCGGCGTGCGCACCACCAAGTAGAAGTTTTCGCTCTTGGGCTCTTCCTTATCAACGGAGAGGGTATAGAACGTGCCCGTCGCGTCGGAAGAAGTGCGCGCGCGGTAGTACGCGCCATCGACCTTGGCGCCAGCCATCTTCGCGAGTTCGGCCTGGCTCTTGTCCTTGACCTCGTCATCGGCGAGCTTGACCCAAGCGCCGTCCTTGTCCTCCTTGGCCTCATCGGCCTTCACGCCCACGATTTCGCTCAGCCACGGTTCGGTGTAGTAAGCCTTGTTGCCAGCGTCCACAAACTCGGTGAGCTTGACTGACGTCGCGCCACCCGTGCCCACCGTGTAGTGATATTCGCGGCTGTTGTTGGCCGTGTCCACGAGTGTGAGCTGTGTACCCTCGGGCAGCGTGGCACCGAAGGTAATGCTCTTGTTGAGCGGACCCATAGAGCCGCCGGCTTCGAGCAGCGTGTTCCAGCCGTAATCGACCGGCTTGCCCCGAGCGCTGCCATAGGTCCAGGTAAGGTAGCCGGTCATGGTGTCGCCGCTGCTCACAAGTACGTGCTTGTCGTATTTTGTCGCATAGTCGGCAGCCTTGAAGTTCGCACCTTCGGAGTAGGTGGCGGTAAAGTCGATCTCGAGCATGCGCTTGACGATGATGGGTACCTGTACACGGTAGCTCTGGCCGGCCTCGCTAAAGGTGACCGTAAGCAGCGTGAAGCGCCCCTGCTCATTGTCCCAGTCGGTGCTCGCGCGGAATGCCATAGAGCTCGTGCCATTGTTGAGCACCTTGAGCGTGGGCGCTTGCGAGGCGGCTACGTCCTTGACGAAGGTGCCGTTATCGGCGAGCGAGAAGACCTCGGCGGTGGCGGTCACATGCGCGGTGCTGCCGTTGAGGCGGCGGGCATCGGAGAAGCCGCCATTGGTCACGATGTTCAGGTAGCTCTCCACCGTCGTGGTATCGTTGCCCGGAATCACGAGCACGGGGAAGTCAGTTTTGGCCTTCTTGCCCGAAGTAATGTTGTTAGCGTTATAGGTGCTACGCGAGCTGTCCGCGCTATAGGTGCTCGTGTTTTGGTATGCGCCGCATCATTGATGCCGGCGATGTTGGTGTAGGTGTAGCGGCCGGGAACGCGGGCACCCGCTTGGCTTTGGATGGTCGTCGCGGTGTCAATGGCGGCGCCGTCGCCAAACAGGTAGCGGTCGGTGGTGTCGCCGTCGGAGGCACGCACCGCCAGCGTGCTCACGGGCCTCGTGGTCACGTACGGACTCGTTGCCGTGGTAGCAGTATCGCCTGCGCCGTAAAGCGTTTTGTTCTCGTTGGGCGCGGCAGCCGTGCCGTTGTAGTCGCCGAAGGCAATATAAGTTTTCTCGTTAACAGCAGCCGTATTCGTATTGGTCGTGTAAACCATCGGCGGCAGGTCGCTCGTGGTCTTGCCACTACCGGGCTTTACTTCCACGCCCGCTGCGGAAAGGCTGTACTTACCATCCCCCGTGTCAACCTCGCCCAAGAGTACGCCCTGGGTTTTGCCCGCATTGTAGCTATTGCTATCCATGAGCACGTTTAACAGATGGAACTGGCCGCGCCCGTCGCCCATAATGCCGCCGTTGGACCTTTCGCTAAACGTGGTGTTGGATACCTTTGTGTTGGTAACGTCAATGACGACGGATCCGCTGTTACTCGCGTTATTCGCGCCCAGCAGACCGCCGCTCCAGTTACCCTTAATCGTAGCGTTCTCGATCGCGATGTTGTTGCAGGCTATATTCACATTGCTGAAGAAGTAGCCGATAAGCCCGCCCGAGCATTTGCCGGTGCCGGCGATGCTGACATTCTTGACACTGCAGTCGTCGAACCAGTACTTGTTGGGGCTACCGCTACTCGTAACCTCACCAATCAGGCCGCCCGCATTGTAGATGCTATTGTTCGTTCCGGCCTTATCGCCGATGACGGCGTTCTCGGTGCCGTTTCCGCCATCAATGCGCACGTTGCTCATAGAAATAACGCCGCCACGGGCGCGTCCGACCACGCCGCCGGCGCCCATATGGTCATCGGAGTTCGACCCGGTGGCTAGCACGTTTACCCCAGAGATGACTGCCGTGCACGACGACTGGGCCGCTGTGGTGGTGCCGATGTTGGTGTTGACCGAGATATCGCTTCTTTCGACATAGCCGAGCACGCCGCCCACGTAGGGCACTGTCCCTGTGGCAGTTATGGTCGAGTTTTTGCCAACGGTCCTTTCGCTCACCCCTGTGCCTGCGGTTGTCCACACACCGCACGCCGAGGCGACCGTACCCACATAGCCACCGACATTCTTCTCGCCCGTGACGTTAAGGCCAGTGTATGAGCAGTCATAGAGATACGCGGGCCCCACCCGTCCCCGAACTCGACCATATAGGTTCTGTCTTCGCTCGTAGTTCGTCTGGCGCGGCCCGAGCTGCCAAGAAGCCCTCCTACGCTCTTTGCGCCCGACACGGTGCAGTTCTTCATCTGCACGTTGCGGTAGATGCCGCACGTGCCGTCGTCGTAGTTGGCCGTTGCACCCGCCAAAAGGCCGGCACCGGTAAGGTCGTTCGGCGCCTCTCCTGGTTTGGCTTCGCCGTTGGTGTCGATATAGGTGAGCGCTACGTTGCAGTTGCTAAAGGTGAGGTCTTTGACCTGCGCGCCGTCGTTCGCGGTGACGCTCTGCCCCACATTGGTGGAGGTGAACATCACGGTGCTGAATAGACCACCCACGCCCGAGACCTTATAGTCGTCGTCGGCGTATTCGACGACGCCGTAGGCGGTGCCTTCGGTACCCACCGTGATGGTGGCGCCGTTACCGTCGATCGTGGCTACGTGCGGCGTAATACGGTCGCGGTCGGTGCCCGGCTGGTTCGAATTGCAGGCATTGGAATAGTAGCGGCCGTTTAGGCCCACGTACCCGTGCCGTAGTCGGTCATATCGTAGGTGTCGCCCTGCTTGAACTCCAAGCTCATGCCGATCGATTTCGACGCGCACACATAGCCCGTTTGGTAGTCGGCAGCGTAGGACGCCACCAGGTAGGGCGAATTTACATCGTCATCATGGTCGAGCGGGCCGTGCCACCCCTGCTTGCCGGGGGCCTTCTGGTCGTCGTTTTTGGCGATTTCGAAATCGCCGGCAGCACTCTCAGGCTTGCCCACATTTGCGTAGTTAGCATTCCGTACCTTGCCATATTCCTTGTTGCCAAACAGGTAGCCGCATATCGCCGGGTCTTGCGAATCGCTGCCCCAGTAAGCCTTGGAACCGCGGAACACGCCATTATTGGAGTAGTTGGTATGTGCCGCGCCAGCACCCGCACCCGAGCTGATGATGGCCGAGAGCACCAAAAGGCCCTGGGCGTTTTTCACCATGGTCACAGGAGCCTCGGCGTTAGTGCCGAGGTACTTGTTGTCGGTGCCCGTGGTGGTGACACAGGGGGTTCCTTTTTTTGTGAGCTCGTTAATCTGGTAGTTAGCGTTACCGTTTTCAACCTTACAGCCCTCGCTAAAGGCATAGCCATCAATCACGCGACCGACGTAGGGATTGTTGTAGAGATCAAAGTTGCCCTTTCCCAGACCACGAGATTTGTCACCAGTTCCAGCACGCCAGGAAGATTTTCCGCTTTTGTCCATATTGCGGAAAATCACGCCGCCACCCGCAATGGCACCGACGTAGCCACCAATGGGAACAAGATGCGGCTTGTCGCCACCGCCCGTGACGGTAAATCCCGTTGTAGGGTTTTCGGCCGTCGTCCCATTAACGACCACGCCATCGATAATGTTATCGCCACCAAGGATGCAGCCGACAACGCCACCGAAAAACGCCGTCGGAACGCCGTCGGCATCCTTGGCAGAATAAGTAATAGTCGCCGACGCGTTCACATAGCGAATATTCAGATCGCGCACCACGCTGCCGTAACTATAGGGAATAAGGCCGCGAAGCGAACCCTCGTTATTCTCTATCTTGATGGTTGCGTTTTTATTATCACTGCCAAAGTTGCCAACGATGACGCCCCTAAACGGGTTGGCCCTATTTCCAAAACCGCCAAACGATGCGCCGTCGAGAGTAATCGTATTGCCCTCAGTAGGCTCGATGCTGTAATACGCGCTCTGCATATAGCGGTGCATGGTTTCGTCGCTCAGCGTCTGCGGGGAATTGGTCGACGCGTCTCCGGTCTTCTTCTCCCATTTATTATCGGTACCGTTCGCCTGCTTGTAGACGTACGTAACCTCATTGTCGGTCGAGTGATCGCTGCTGCGGCGAGTGCAGAGCCTACCCTGGTCGGCGACAATGGTGACCTCCCAGCCGTCAAGCGCCGTCATGTTATTAATGTAGTTGGCAATGGCATTCATCTCCGCCGCGTTTGTGACGGAATAAGGATCGCCGTAGGTACCACATCCCATTACCAGCTTTGGAATGCGCTGGTTGACTTTAATTTCGTGATACTGGACGCCATCCTCGGCGGCTTTTCCCTTGTAAACATAAGGAAGGTAGTCACCGAACCAAGGCCTGACGTCACCGTCCTTCTTACCATCAACCGTCACATAGCCGCTCACGGCACCATACGTCGCTTCGTCGTAATACCAAAGCTGCTTGCCCGGGTACTCCGTACTCCCATCAATCTCGGATCCGTAGGTCACCTTGCCCGCATCGGCATCAGCCTAGTAAAGGTGTAGTCCGCAGAGCCCGTGCTCGTGCTTCCGTAGCCAAAACTCTCCAGCAGGCTCGCATGGGTGAAGATCGTATTGTTCTCTTGGCTGGGCAAGCTGATTTGCTCAAACTTCGCCGTCACCTGATCGGCCTCACTGCCTACACCAAGCTTTCCGAACAGCGACGTAGCCGCCTTGGTGCCACTCGTGTACCCAGTAGTCTTGATATTCTTCGCGTTCAGGCTCACGTACTTCTGCATCTCGTTGATGAGCAGAGGCATATAGGCGTAAGCGTCCGTGGCGCTGTTGGCGCCGTCGACAATCAGATTGTTGAGTGTAAGATCATCAATTGAGATCTTTCTAATCTTGGTGCCATTGCCGTCGCTGGACCCATACACGTAGCGGCACACGAGCGCGCCCGATGAGCTTCCGCCCGCGCCAATAGCGTCAGTAGAGCTCTTTCCGTCATTGATAACGGGCCCAACGGTACCACCCAAAGTGACGTTGCTTACTGTGAGATCGCCGTCTGCCACCGTTTGAAAAAGACCGCAGTGCATGTTCTCGTGCTGGGTGGCATCGGAGTTTAGCTTGTTGCCATTCTGCTCGGCCTTGATCTTGGAGTAGTAGAAGGTGATGGCCGCATTATTAACCGTCACCTCTCCGATCGGTTGAGTGGGATAGTAGCTGTAGCCGGCCAAATCGATTGTGCCCGTTATGGTTATGGAATCATCGAGCCCTGTCGTACCATCGGGAACGATTGTCGAACGAATACCGGCGGGAGCATAGCAGAAAGCAGACCATAAGAGCAGCTTGTCCGCTGTATCGATTTGACTGCCACTAAAGCCGCCTTCACAATTCTTAGAGGCTATGTCGAGGTTGTAGAAGTAGCGGGTATTGCCGTTCGTATTCTGGCTTCGACCGAAAGACGAGCGATTATGGTAGCTGTTGTCTTTTGTGGAATCGCCGTCCATGTCCAGCTTGTTTTTCTGTGTGTGTAGCGAAACGACCGTGTTCCAGTCGGCGTCCATGAGCTTGCTGCCGTTGTTTGGTTTTACACCGCTGCCAACCCATTCATCGAAGGACGTTACGCCCGACGCAACGATGGCCCCCTCGCCGGTGGGCACCCTATAGGCGGTATCCCAATAAGCCCTGTCCTCCAAGTACAGGCCTAGGTAGCTCTCGACGCCATATGTCGTCTTATCATCCACCTTGCAGCCGCGGCAAACTAGAACGCCGAGCGTCTGAGCGGCGCCTGCATTAATCTTTGTGCCCGAGAGATCGATGGCGTAGTTGTTGATAATCCAGTGACCGCTGGCTGCGTATACAAGGCCGCCAAGCTCCTTGGAATCATCCACAGTCGCGATTATAGAAGCGTTGGTCGTTTTCAAAGCATAGGAGTTTTCACTCTTGTTAATGTTGTCATCTCCGATAGTTACGACCGCGTTGCCCCAGCTATAACCCAAGAGACCGCCCACGCCATTGAGCTTATCGCCGTTCTTTCCGACTCCCATCTTGAACGAGTTGAACGAAAGGCCCGTAATGTTAACGTCCTTTTTGGCCGAGTTGGCTATTGCCCCATCAGCCCCATAGGTGCTCTGTGCGATGCAGCCGATAAGACCGCCGACCTGGGCAATCTTGCCGCTGGTGCAATTGCCGGTTTCGATTGATCCGGCGACTTCGAGGCCCGCAACATTGAATGACGAGCCATAATCGCCCACATAACCAATGGCGCCGCCAATGCGACTATTGCCGTTAAGCGTTTTAGTTGCAGCGATGGTCGCTTGAGCCCTGCTGTTATCCTTAAACGCAACCGTAGAAGCCGCCGACACGCTGCCCGCAATACCACCAATGTTCACTTCGTTGCCGAACGTATCATCACACGCGATATTCGTTTTGCACGTTACGCCAGACAATGGCAGGTTGCCGACGATGGTACCTGCAAGCGACCCGGCATCGATAGCCGAACCGTTATCAAACTTCATGGAACCAGCGATTGTGACGTTGGAGATGGTTGCGCCGTTGACGGCCGCGAACAAGCCCAAGCGGCCGTGGCGGTAGATTTTGCCGTTGCCGTTGCTCGTGTCATTGCCGTCGAGCACAGCTTCACCACGCTTGCCGTACGGCTCGCCGACGGCAAGGTTGATTGTGCCGTTGCCATTTGTGCCGCCGCCGTTCAACGTTCCCGAGAAAACTTGCGAGCCGTCTGCACGATCCTGCGTGAAACCCGTCAGGCCCGTGCCCTTGAGATCAATAGTGCCGTTCACCGTAATGGTCGAGGACTGCAAGATGTTCGGGTTGTTTTCGGAAACGCCCTCGACCATGGAGTAGTAGCCGTTGGTTTGCCAGGTGATTGCAAGTTTGGCGAAATCCTCAACAGAGGTTAGGGTGTAGGCACCGTTAGCTGCCGTCAACGAATCCGGCAAGGTCAACTTATGAGTGTCCACATCAAGCTTAATGAAGTCGCCGCCCAGACGAATAACTTCGCCGTAGGTCGCGATGTCGTCCGTCTTCGAGGCAGTATTGCTACGTTTGAAGGTCCAGCCCGCTGCACCCTTGTCAGCGTCAGAGCCATCGCCGACAGCAAAAATCAGCGCGTTGTGATTCTCGTATACGAGCTGGCCCGTCGTGCTGTTTTCGGCAAAACTTGCGCCCGACAGATCCGTGATGCCGCTGAATTTGATTACAGCATTCCACGCGGAGCCTGCAATTCCCGCGGCACGGTTGCTTTGCGCCTTACCGATAGGATTGTCGCTTGTAAGTTTGAAATCTCGCACGTCAAGGACATTGCGCGCGTCGACAACGCCCACGGCACCACCGAACTTCCGGCGTCCGTTCGCGTCGGGGCATCTCCCTTGCACGCAACCGTCACGCCGTCGAGCACAACGGCGACAGGCTGCGAATTGGAGTCCGCGCTATCGCCAACATAGCCAACAACACCGCCCGTATCGGACAGCTTGCCCGCAAGTTCAAACTCAATTGAGCACGTTTTCTTATCCGCATCCTTTTGGACCACAAAGGCGCGCAGCGACTCATCGACGCCTTTTGCCGTCGCAAACACCTTGCCGACAAGGCCGCCGTAGCTGCCGTTGAAGCTAACTTCTTCCGGTAAGGTGAACTTGCTCTTATACGTTCCGCCTTGCACCACGATGTCGCCATTAGAAATATCGGCCACACCAAAAAGGGCGCCGGCGCGTTGCGATGCACCAAGCGTCACAAGCTTGCCCAGGTCGAACATATTGGCTTAACGATAAATCCTTGCGCAAAGCTCACGTCGCCGATGACGCCACCGGAGCAAGCGCTGTCTTTATCGCCGACGTTGCACGCCGGCTTAACCGTTACGCCATCAGCGATGTTGAGCGTGAGGTTGGTGGCCTTACCGATAAGACCGCCCGCCGCGTTTTTACCTGCGACGCTCAGCGCCGAGACATCGATGCCAGTTGGTAGGGCGACGGTGGCACCCTCCCGCGCCTCGCCGATAAGACCCCCCGCGTTGGCATCAGCGGCTGTCGCGTTGATAGTGGGGGTACCGTCGAGTTTGTCCGGCAGGGCGAGGCCCGCAAGCGTAAGCGATGCTCCTTCGGCAAGGGTGTTCACAAGCAAGCCCATGTTGCCTGTGCTCGATTGCATATCGATCGCCAGGGGGCTGTTCGCGCTTGTCACGTAGGTTGCGTTAAGCGTGAGCGCGCCCGTGACCTCGCCCACAAGTGGCGAGGCGAGCTTGCAGATGTCCTTTTCGGTATCGCTCTTGGGCGTGCCCACGGTTACGGTGGCAGCAAGCGTCTTGTCCGCGCCCGTGACCTTTGCGGCCACGATGGCTGGGCATCGGTACCCTTCCAGGTGAGCTTTACGGTGCTGTTGGCGTCGCTGAGCTCGATGTTGTTGAAGAGCGTCTTGTTGACGGTCAGGGTCCTGTCGCCGAGGTTGAGCGCGCCTTTGAAAGGGTAGGCATCGCTGCCGAAGCCCTGGAACGTGAGGCTACCCAGGCCGTCCACGATCTCCGCGCCGCACACGTCGAAGTCGATACCGGTCGAGTCACCTTTGGAGATGTTCGCGTTCTGGTAGATGGCGGGATCGGTGTTGGAGATGGCGATAAGGTCGGCGTTGGACTCAAAGGTAATGGCCGTGACGGCGCCCAAGTCGTCAGTGATGACATTGCCGTCACCCAACGCGTGCCTGAGATCCTCGACAGTAGCGATGGTGGGGGCGGTGTTTGCCTGATCAGCAGCATCCGCGTCCGCGTCATCCGCTTGTTCTCCGTCAGCAGCACCCTCATCGGCAGCCGCATCGTCTTGGGACGCGTCGCCCTCCGTTGGGGTATCGCCGTTAGTGGTTCCATCGGTCGTGGAGTCCTGTGATTCGCCAGCGTTGGTAGAACCGTCGCCGCCCTCGGTAGCGCCAGCGTCGGCGCCCGGAGTCGTTGCGACATCATCAGATGTAGTCTGGTCAGCATCTTGCAGCGCGGTGGCCACAGCATCCTGTACGGAGCGCGCCGTGTTGCCCGCGGCGCGCGCGGCGGAGACGGATGCCTCCATGACGGCGTCGAGCTCTTGCGCGAACACCTCCGTGGAGGGCGCAAGCGCCTGGAAATCATGATCGCGGTCAGGCATGCGGTTGTTATGCGCTTTGCCGTTCTCATCTGGTCCTACCTCGTTCTATCTCATGCCCCGTGCGGGGTCTCAAAATCACAGATTGCGGTTGGCCTACGCAGCCCTGCACGTAACACCGATGTCATCCAAGCTGCCGGGCGCGGCATCCGTCGAACGGTAAAAGGTAATAATCTCCGACCCGGGATCCATGGTGAACGTAACCGACCTTCCATCAAAGGTCGCGTCGGAATGATTCGTCGCCAAAAATGGGTCAAGCTCAACCTTGTCGCCCCATGTAAGCTTGATTTTTGTTGGCGCGCCCGTAACGGTCGCGCGATAGTTGTAAGCGTCGAAAGCGTTGATATCCGAGTTCTTGTCGACCCACTCGCCCGAAACGCCCGAAGCCGTTACCTCTGCACGCTCGGAAGGCGCAATCTTGGCGGCGAGCCATTTAAGATTGGTGCCGGGGCTATTGGAGCCGACCTGGGCCTTAACGGTGAAGGATGCTTTGTTGAGGTCCGCCTTGGAAAATGTAACCTTATAGGTATACATGGTTGCCCTGTTGGCAGGGAAGGAAAGGTCGACCGTGCCGCCCGCCGTCAGCGTGGGCGAACCGCTTATGCTCCAAGCTTTCGTCGTTCCCGTCGCCTTCACGCTCAGCGTCGCGTTAACGTCCTTGTCGTTGACCTTGTTCTTGTCGCCCAGCAGATGGTTGTAAATGCGAAAGGTAAAAGAGCAGTTTTCCCCACTCGTGTCGGCGATGACGCTTCGGACGGCAATACCCTCATCATTCAGCGTCTCATTCGTGTAGCCCGTAAGCATGTCCGAGGCAAACAGCGCCTGTGACGTGCCCGAGACAGCGACCGACTTAAGGAAGTCGCCCGCCAAAAAGGCCGTGTAAGTAAGGTGGGTACCCGCCGCAATCGCGACGGCGCATAGCAGCACCGCAACCGCCCACAGGCGCTTGCGCATTTTGGAAGCAGGGGCCGCCGACTCTACGCAGCAAGGCTCTGCCTTAGAATCATCCACCTGCGCAAAGTGCTTGCCAACAGGCCTCGCGATTTCATTTTGCTCTTTCTTGTCTTTTCGCATCTGGCGCCCCTCCCTTCTTGTTATTAGTTGCCACTCGTGCCGCGAGCAATTAGATAAACCATGTCGGTCTCTTTGACGTTGGAGACCGTCTTTCCGTTTACGGTCACAACGCCCGGATTCCATGTGCACTCGATGATGAAGTTCGTGGCGACGTTGGCTGTTTTGCCATTCCAGCCATCGAGCCCACTCCCTGCGAACTTGTGGTACCGATACAGCGGACGGGCGTTTTTCTGGACATTCACGTACGAGCCGTACGTCGGGTCGTTTGCCTCAAGCTCTTTAGCCAACGCACTTGTCCCGTCCGCGGAGTTGATAAAAGCAAACTCAATCGGGGTGCTGCTCTTCTTGCTCCATGAGTAGGTGCGGTTGAGCCCGTCGAGGCCGACCACAGTGCCGTTTTTATCGTTCGGATTATTGACCGTCACGTGATACACGTTGATTGTCAGCCCCGTGATATTCGTTGTGTTGGCAATCTGCAGCTCAAACGCTTGACCGCCGGCAGCGGGATCGCCATTGTCGCTCTGCACACAAAACTCGCGACGAACGGTCACGGTGCCGTCTATGTTTTTAACATCGCCCCGTGACTCGTCATACGAAATCTCGATGGGCTCGATGCTCGTCTGGTTGGGACCCATGATCTTAAGCTGCGCGGGCGTTTGGATCTTGCCCACCGTAGACAGACTTTTGCTGCCCACAAACCACGAGAGCGACAAGCCGATGATAAGAGCGATTGCCGCCAGCAATATCAGGACCGCAAGGGCCTGTGCGCGGTGGTTTTCTATCCAATTGCGGGCATCGCCGAGGCGCGTTTGCATGGTGCTCATGAGCTCACGCCCTCCTGAGCGCTAATTCTAAGTTGGATGTATTTGACCTTATTGCCGATCTGCTCGTCGGCATTGTTGTACAGCGCCGAGCAGATGGCGGTGTCGCCGAAGGATATGTCAGCCGAAACCGCAGGAGCGTTGGCGGCACTCGTGCCGTTTGCCGCGCCATAGAAGTAGTTCGCTTTATGCGCGTTCATATCTGCCTGCAGAGCGCCGTAGTCAGACTTTGCGTCGCCCGCCGCCGCAAACAGGTTCTTGTAGTAATTCGTGTTGCCGGTAAGGACGAAGTTTTGGAAGTACTCCGGCCACACCCAGTACAGGCTGATGGTGACGGGTTTGTTCGTTGGCTTGTTCACATCGCCGTTTTCGCAAAATTCGCACTTGCGAATCTCGATCTTGCTATCAACCACGCGGCCCGAGTAATACCCGTTCTGGTCGCAGCTCGTAAAGAACAGCAAGTGGCCTTTGATCAAGCCAAGGAGCGCCTCCGCCTCGGGCGCCAGCGTTCCCCCGTCCCCAACAACGCCAACAGTGTTCGTGACCTTAAGCAAGCGCGACAGACTGATCGTGACCCCGTCCAGGTCACTCACCAGCGGCTTCACCGTAAATGTAATCTTGCCGCGAGCACCTGGTACAGAGAGCCCGCGGTCTCGTTGTTGAGGTTGGAGCCGAGCGTTACCGTCATGGCGTCGGTCGTATCCAGGCCATCGATGGCATACTTTTCCTCGGGCGTGCGCTCGGAGCGCTCGTAATAGCCACGTGCGCGCCGGACTCACCCTCGCCCGCGGCGGTCAGCGTGTACCGATCCGCCTTCGCCCCGATCGTACCCCCCGTGGCGCTCACTCGGTTATTCGCGGCAAACCAGGCCAGACACGCAAAGATGGCAACGATGGCGGCCAACACAAACAGACCGCTCACCAGGAAATCCTTCCAGAAATCCTTGAGGGTCCGCACGTGCTCGTCGGCAGCTTGGCGGTACTCGGCCGCCGTCTTGTGCTGCTGGAGCTCGCTATGTCGGTCCATGCCACTCATCGCTTACATTTGCCCTGCTTGCGGGCGTGCCATCCTTTCCGCTCGGTCGCGTTTATCCGTTGTTCGCAGGTAGAGAATTCAGGCAGAATACAACACCGTACGATAAGGTAAAAGAATAGCATTGACCTGCGGTTCGCTCCACAACGCAAGCCTTAATGATGTCTTAAAAGTCAAACCCTTGGTGCAAGTGGTCAGGTTACTTCGCGCCAACATGGTGCAAACAAACCTGACCCCCTTGCACCAATCCGTAGCGCCGGGCAGCGGACACACGGCGTGCCGCCCCTTAACACCCCAACGCGCGAACGGGTATCACGTAGATACCGTCCTCGACCTCGCGGGCGTACTCACCCACCCCCACAATCACGGCCATAAACTCCGGTTCGCGTGTGCGTGAACGAGGATTTCCACAGACCTTCTTGCGAACGCGCTTGAGGCTCTCGACGCCGGCGTTCGCTTTATCTTCACTCACCTTAATCTCAAAGGCGGCCCACCGTCCGTCGGCTAGCTGCACGATAGCATCGCACTCAAGACCCGAATCGTCGCGATAATAGCGCACGGGCGTGCTATCCAGCAGGTCGAGCGAACGTGCGTAGACCGAAAGGTCGCGTATGACCAAATTCTCAAACACCAGACCAAATGTCTGCCAGTCGGCAAGCAGCGCCTGCGAGGACATACCTAGCAAGGCGCAAGCAAGGCTCGGATCTGCCAGATAGCGCTTGGGCTTGACGGTAAAGCGCCGTTTGTCGCGCGCGGCGGGAACCCAACCGGGAACCTCCTCGAGAATGAACATGCCTTTGAGGGCATCCAAGTACCTGCGCACCTTGGTCTCATCGGCAAACGCTGTGGGTTCCTCCTCGGCACCGAACATATCCATAAGAATCGTTTTATACGTGGTTGCCTGTCCCAGATTGCGCGCGATCGATGCGGAGACTCGACGAGCAATATCGGGGTCGAGACCGACCGCCGGGAAGCTGCTCGAAAACGTGGTGTTGAGATATTCGCGGGCGATGAGCTGGGCGTCAGCCGAAACCATATCGATCGCCTCGGGCCAGCCGCCGCGGCAAGCGCTTCGACAAGCCCCGGCGTATCGCCATTGCACCGGCAGGGCTCAAAACGATGCTCAAACAAGCCCGCCAGGCTCACCTTGCCGTTGGACTCACCTGTCTCGGCAAGCGTCATGGGGTGCATGCGGACGCGGCCGATGCGGCCGGCTCCACTATGCGCGGGCGCCTCCGCCTTTGAGCCAAACGCAGGCGTGGCGGAACCCGTGAGGATATAGGCGCCGCGCGTACCCCGGGTGCGGTCGACCTCGTGTCTAACGTAGTCCCAAATCTGGGGAACGCGCTGCCACTCATCGATAATATGCGGACGGTCCCCCAGCAACATCATCGCCGGGTCGGCACGCGCGAGGTCGAGATTCTCGTCGACATACGAGGCGGACGCCCCGTGCTCGAGCGCGGCCCACGTCTTGCCGCACCACTTGGTGCCCGCAATCTCGACCGCGCCAAAGACACGAAGGTAGCGCGCGATTTGCGCATCCACGATACGTGGGATGTATCCGTCCCGATGTAGCCTCTCGCCTGCCATGAGCCACCCCCGCAGATTTCCAGTTCCTGCTTTCTAATTCTTCTATTCCACTGTAGCAAATTCGGATTTTCGGGTGGTTGCGATTCGGATTTTCGTGTTCATATAATTCGGATTTTCCTGTTCTAAGGATTCGGATTTTCGGATGCATAAGATTCGGATTTTCTGAATCCGCTGGTCAGGGGCACCTCTTATCGACAAAAAGGCGGGGAGCACCGATACGGCACTCCCCGCCCACTCAATACGCGATAGCTTTCTCGACTACAGCTCGTTGGCCGCGTGATATGCCGTGCGGATGGCGCTGGCAATGTCGGCGGTGCGCTCGCCCGAGCAGTCGCCCACGCAGGTCACGGGCACCGTCACGCCGTCCAGGTCAAACGCGTTGGCCTTGGAGCCCACGGCCATCACCACGTAATCGCAGGCGATCTTCACCGGCTCCTCGGCGCCGTCCTCGGTGGCGCGAATGGCCTCCACGCCTCGTCGGTAATGGCGGTCAGGCGGGTCTTCACGTGCTGCTCCACGTTATGCTCGGCAAAGTCGCTCATGATCAGCGGCAGAATGGTCTCGGACTCGCCCGCGGCAATCTTATCGAGCATCTCCACGATCGCCACCTCGCAGCCGTGCTGCAGCAGGTACTCGGCAGTCTCGGTGCCCACCAGGCCACCGCCAATGACGGTGATGCGGCCCGTAAGCTCCACCTTGCCGGCCAGCACGTCCCAGCTCGAGACGACCTTCTCCGAGTCGCACCCGGAACGGGGATGACCACGTCGTGCGCGCCCACGGCCACAATCGCGGCGTCGGCGGCGTTGAGGTCCTCAGCGGTAGCGGCATGGTTGAGCTCAACCTTCACGCCCAGGCCAGGCAGAATCTTCTCGTAGTACTCGACCGAGCGCATGATCTCGTCCTTGCGCGGAGGCGCGGCCGCCAGCACAATCTGGCCGCCCAGATGATCGCTCGCCTCGTAGACGGTCACGTCGTAACCGCGCTTGGCCGCCACGCGCGCGGCCTCCAGGCCGGCAATACCGCCGCCCACCACGGCGATCTTCTTGTCGCCCTCGCCCGGCTTAATGGCGATGGTCGCCTCGTCGCCGTTCTCGGCATTAAGCACGCACGAGATGTACTTGCGGTTTTGAATCGCGTCGACACAGCCTTATTGCAGTTGAGGCACTCGCGAATGGGCTCGCCCGTGGCGGCCTTCAGCGCAATGTCGGGGTCGCACATGAGCGAGCGGCCATAGGCGACGATGTCGCAGAGCCATCCTCCAGGATCTTCTCGCCGGCCTCGACCGAGACCACGCGGCCGACGGTTGCCACCGGCACGGAGACCAGGGCCTTGACGCGCTCGGCCACGGGCAGCGTCCAGTTGTAGGGCATGGCGCCCATGGGCGGAATGGTGTCGCCCATGTTGCCGGTGTGATTTGCCTGTGCAACCTGGATCATGTCGATGCCCGCGCTCTCGAGCAGCTTGGCAAACTCGCAGGCCTCGTCGGGCTGCAGGCCGCCCTTACCGCGCGGCGTGCCGTCGGGGTTCTCCATGATCACGGGGAGCTTGTACTCCACCATCAGCTGCGGCGCGGCTTCCTTAATGGCAGCGACGACCTCGAGCGCATAGCGAACGCGGTTCTCGAACGAGCCACCGTACTCGTCGGTGCGCTTGTTGAGGATGGCCGAGCACAGCGAACCCACCAGGCGGTCGCCGTGGACCTCGATGGCGTCGATTCCGGCCTGCTGCGCGCGAGCGGCCGAGGCAGCGATAGCCTCCTTGATCTGGGTGAGCTGCTCTACGCTCGCCTCGTTCACGAAGTGCTGCATGTCGTGGTGCAGCTTGGCATAGGCCTGTTTGCGGATCTCGTTGGACTCGGCCATCTTGGCGGCAAAGGTCTCCTCGTCGCCGGCAGCCTTGGCCTCCTGCGCGGCCTTGGCGGCAGCCATGGAACCCATGACCATGCGGCCGACACCGGGCACGTCGTACTCGGGGTGGAACAGCTGCAGCGCAATCTTGGCGCCGTGCTTGTGGACGGCGTCGGCCAGTGCCTTAAACGTGGGGATCTGGCGTCGGTCGCAGCTTGGGCGTGGGGCTCGCGGTCATGACGGGAGCGACGTCGCCGATGACGATGTAGCTCACGCCGCCACGGGCCAGGCGCTCGTAAAAAGCCAGGCTGCGCTCGCCAATGGAGCCGTCACGCTCCTCGTAGCCGGTGGTCAGCGGCGGAAACATAATGCGGTTCTTGAGCTCAAGGGGGCCAACCGTAATGGGCTGGAGCAGCTTGGATGCAGGTGCGGTCATGGACATTCCTCTCTTGTAGACGCGGCGGCGATGGTGCCGCGTAGTTGTCTAGAGGATATGGCATGAGAGCACGGCGGCACAACGAAAATCGGCGAATATCAGGTGACGGCAGGTGGATGGGGCGGGACGGCCCGTCGGTTCGTCTCAATCTGTAACAGTTACTCGGCAAAAACCGGGTCTTACTGTTACAGATCAAGACAAACGGGAGCGGTCCGTCGGAAAATCTCGATCTGTAACACTTACAGACCAAAAACGACCCTAGATGTTACAAATCGAGACGAACAAATTCGGTCCGACCAAACATCTCAATCTGTAACATCTAGGCCCACTTTTGGCCCCTACCTGTTACAGATCGGGACAACGGGAACCGTCCCAACAAAATGTCTCGATCTGTAACATCCATCGGCCAAAAACGACCCCAGGTGTTACAGATCAAGACAAACCAAACCCGCCTGCTAGAAAATCTCAATCTGTAACAGCTGCCCGGCAAAATCCGTCCCTCGTGTTACAGATTTAGACAAACGCGGCCCAAACCGCCGGTATATCTCGATCTGTAACACCTAGCCGCCCAAATCGGGTCTTGGTGTTACAGATCGAGATCTTTGATTGAGAGGCTGAGAATTGAACCGAAGAAACGATCCCGGGATAACAAAAAAGCTCGCCGGCTTGACCGACGAGCTGCAAGTTCTTGGTCGCGGGGGCAGGATTTGAACCTACGACCTCCGGGTTATGAGCCCGGCGAGCTACCAGACTGCTCCACCCCGCAATGTCTGGGCGCCTCATGTGCGCAAGAAAGAATATTACGTGGGAGTTCGGTAAACGGCAAGGAAAATCTCGTAGAGCATAATTCCTTCATATTTAAACCCCTCAGCCATATCACCGTGAACAAATCGCAGCCTAGCGCCGTCGGCGGCGCGTATACAATGGTGCGCGTCCTTTTACGCCGACACCTGGAGTAGACATGCTGCTCGCTATCGATATGGGAAACACGCAGACGGCCATGGGTCTGTTTGACGGAAACGAGCTGGTGCAGTCGTGGCGCATGCCCACCGACCGCTCCTATACCGCCGACGAGATCCATGTGCGCCTGATGGGTTTCTTTAAGATGTACGGCCTTTCGCTCGACGCGGTCGACGCAATCGCCTTTGCGGGCGTGGTGCCGCAGCTCTCGCGCGAGTGGCACGCCGTGGCCGACCGCATTGCCGCGGACGCCATCGTCATCGGGCCGCAGACGGCCGCCGTAACCAAGCTGCGCGCGGCGCGCCCCCAGGCCGTAGGTGCCGATCGCGTCGCCAACGCCGTTGCGGCCGAGACTTTCTACGGCGCGCCGGCGATCGTGGTGGACTTTGGCACCGCGACCAATATCGACGTCATCGATAAGGACGGTTATTACATTGGCGGAGCGATCGCGCCGGGCATCCGCATCTCCATGGACGCGCTTGCCGCCCGTGCCGCCAAGCTCGCCAGCGTTCCGCTCGAGGCGCCGGAGCACGCCATCGGCCGCGATACCGAGGAGTGCATCAAGGTCGGCGCCGTAACGGGCGCCGCCGCCATGGCCGAGGGCTTGGTCGCGCGCATGAAGCGCGAGCTGGGCCGCGAGGACGCCACCGTTATCGCCACGGGCGGTCTCGCCGGCATCGTCGCCGATTCGACCGATGCCTTCGACGTGGTCGACGGACAGCTCACCATCAAGGGCATCTGCGAAATCTACCGCCGCATGCAGGAGCTGGGGTAAGACGGGGCTTAAGTCGAGCACGCCCGATGTCACAGCCCCGCAAACGTTCGCCAAGCCTATTCCTCAAAATCGAAATTTTTTCGATTTTGAGGAATAGGACCGAGATGCCGCTCCACAGTCACGCAAAAGCCCTCCCCGGTGCAGGCCGAGGAGGGCTTCGTTGTCATTGTTATCTATGGACGCGGACGCCTCGCGCTACAGCCCGCGAATGCGTACGGCCTCGGGCGGAAACTCCTGCTCGCCGGCATCGGTCTTGATGGTCGCACGACCCCAGATGTCCAGGCCCGCAAATACACCAACAGCAAGCGGCAAGCCGCTGGGCGACACCGCCGCAACTTGGCGACCCAGCAGCGGCACCATGTCGAAGTACTCGCCCAACACGGGGGCCAGCGGACCTGCGGCGCCTGCGGCGTATTGGCAACAGCCGCCCAGGCGTCCACACGGGTCAGCACGGCGGCAGACAACTCCTCGACCAGCGCTTCGTCGGCCGCATCCACACCGAGCTCGCTCAATGCCGAACGCTCAATATCCACCGTCACGGCACCGAACATGCCCGCAGCACCGGCGCCGCCGTTGACGGTGACGCGCGCGAACGACGTCTCAAACACAGGCGCACCGCACACGATGTCACTCGGCCACTGGATGCCCACCTTGCCGGCAAGGCCCAGGCCCGGCGTCGACGCCGTGCCCGCGAGCGCGTCCATCATGCCCATCGCCGCCACAAACGGCAGGCCGTGGAAGGCATGCATATTCACGTCCGGGCGCACGACCAGCGAAAACGTCAACGACGCCTCGCCCGCGCTCCAAGCGCACCAGCCCGCGGACACACCCTCGCGACCCGCGTCGCGCGCGGCGTCAAGCTCGGTGCCGGCGGCTACAACATTCATCTCAATCATCTACATACGCCCCAATTCGCCCACGATATGGCCCACGCGGTCCTCGGGCTCCTTGACCTCGACACCGTTGTAGCGGAAGAACCGCGCCGGGTCGTGCATCAGATCCTCGAGCGGCACCAGTACAAAGTCGCGCTCGCCAATGAGTGGATGCGGCAGGCGCAGCTTTTTGCCGCCATGGATCTCGCCGTCCATCCACAGCAGGTCCAGGTCGATGGTGCGCGGACCGTTGACCTTGGCCTTCTTGGAGCGGTCGCGCCCCAGCTCAGCCTCGATCTTCATAAGCTCGTCGAGCAGCACCAGCGGCGCCAGCTCGGTCTTGATCTCGATGACGGCGTTGGCAAACGCATCTTGGCGCGTCTCGTAGGCCGGCTCGCTCTCGTAGATGCGCGAGCAGTTGGACACGCAGGTGAGCGGAATCTCGGCGATCATGTCGCGTGCGGCGCGGATGTTGTCGCAACGATGCCCCAGGTTGGAGCCCACGGCCACAAACGCACGGCGCGGCTGCGGCTTGGCGACAGCCCAGTAGCCGTTCAGGAAGTGCGCAAAGCCAGTGACGTCGTGCACGCGCACGATGTTGCACCGGCCTGGATAGCGCCCAGCATACGCCAAACGTGGCGGCATCGCGCGCGGCGGCCTCGGTCACGCCCGAGACGGCGCCCACAAAACGCTTGCGCGACACGGCGCACATGAGCGGATAGCCCAGCGACGCCATCTTGGCGGTCTCACGCTGGATGACGATATCCTCGTTGGCCGTCTTGCCAAAGCCCGGGCCGGGATCGATGCAGATGCGGTCGCGCGACACGCCGGCATGGATGAGCGTGCGGGCCTGGTCGGACAGAAAGCCCATGACACGGCGCATGATGGGCGCCGAATCAGGCAGGGTAAAGCGGCGGAGCTGCGAGGTGGGCACGTAGGCTTCCTCGCGGCGGGCACTGCGGCGCATCATGCTGCCAGGTGGTCATTGGGCTCCGGCGCGGGCTCAGGGGTCGCGACGGCCTCGGCGACAGGGATACCTGCTCGGCGGCCGGTGCCTCCTGCTTCTGCTCGTCCGTAGCTCGGGTGCAGGCTCCGGGATCGCCGAACGGCCAGCGAGGGCTGCACCACGCCCACCCGGGGAGCTTTGCCCTCCGTCTTGGGCTCGCCCAGCAACTTGCCACGCGACGGCGGG
>ENA-OQIO01000278-OQIO01000278.1-human-gut-metagenome-genome-assembly--contig:-NODE-278-length-27790-cov-4.539565_pt1 | contig 27790 bp, 44 predicted proteins | sample MGYA00242573_ERZ504737 | MGnify/ENA primary metagenome ERZ504737 (study PRJEB26092, sample SAMD00036203) | human gut metagenome | host: Homo sapiens | study: EMG produced TPA metagenomics assembly of...
CACCCGCAGCCCGGCCCCCTGTGCCGTACCCCACACGCCAGCGCAAACAGCCAGAAGCAGAGCACCCCCGCGCAGAGCAGGCCAAATTTCTCCGTTCCATTCCTCGTACCTCCCCGCGTAAAGTCTCTGGTTGCATTCTATGCAAAAAAAGAGGGGTCAATGCCCTTTTCTACGGGAGGAAAATCTGCTATAATAGGAGAGTTTATAAACACTTTAGCTGGCTCACCCTCTCAGGCCGCTTCGCGTCCAGCTCTCCCAAAGGGAGAGCTTTTGACAAAACCAGTAACTTTGCATGGATTGCCAAAGCCTCGCCCTTCGGGAGAGGTGGCAGCGCGTCAGCGCTGACGGAGAGGGCGAGACCGTTTATCTGAGAGGATCTTTATGCGAGTTTGTTTTTATACCCTTGGCTGCAAGGTCAACCTGAACGAGACCGGCGCGCTGGAGCAGATGTTCCGGGGCGCTGGCTTCACCATCGTGCCGGAGGGCGAAGAAGCGGATGTTTTTGTGGTGAACAGCTGCACCGTGACCAACTTCGGTGACCAGAAGAGCCGCAAGTGGCTGCGCCGCGCCAAGCGCGAAAATCCCGGTGCCGTGACCGTGCTCACCGGCTGCTATCCTCAGGCTTTCCCCGAGGAGGCTGCCCAGTTCATGGAGGCCGACCTCGTCTGCGGCAACGGAGACCGCAAGGCCATCCTGGACAATGTGCTCAAGCTGCTGGACGGCCACGAGCGCATCGTTGCCGTTACGCCCCACCAGCGGGGCGAGCTGTTTGAGGAGCTGCCCGTGGAGCGGTTCGAGACCCACACCCGTGCTTTTATCAAGGTGGAGGACGGCTGCAACCGCCAGTGTGCCTACTGCGTCATCCCCCGCGCCCGCGGCCCGGTGCGCAGCCGCGCCGAGGACAGCATCCTGAAGGAGCTGCGCCAGCTGGCCGCCTCCGGCTACCGCGAGGTCGTGCTCAGCGCCATTTCCCTGCCCAGCTACGGTCTGGACACCGGGACCAATCTGGTGGAGCTGGTGGAAAAATGCGCTCAGGTGGAGGGCATCGAACGGATCCGTCTGGGCAGCCTGGACCCCGACATGCTGACCCCGGAGTTCATCACCCGGCTGGCAGCGGTGGAAAAGCTCTGCCCTCAGTTCCACCTCAGCCTGCAGAGCGGCTGTACCTCCACCCTGCGCCGGATGCGCCGGGTCTACACCGCGGAGCAGTACGCCCAGGTGGTGGACCAGATCCGCGCCGCCTATGGGGAGCGCCCTGTCAGCTTTACCACCGACTGCATCTGCGGCTTCCCCGGTGAGACCCAGGCTGACTTTGAGGAAAGCTGTGCCTTTCTCCGGAAGATCGGCTTCCTGAAAGTCCATGTGTTCCCCTACTCCCGCCGCAGCGGCACCCCGGCTTATGATTTTCCGGCGCAGGTGCACGAGCGGGAGAAGCAGGCCCGCAGCCGCGAGATGAACGCACTGGCCGAGGAGATCCGCCGGGAGGTACTGGCCGCTCATGTCGGCACCGAGGACGAGGTCCTGCTGGAAACGCCCCTCTCCGAGACACTGTTCACAGGCTACACCCGGCTGTACATCCGGTGGTGGTCTCTGCCCCCGGCCACAAGAGCGGCGAGATCGTTCACGTCAGGCTGGGCGAGTACGATGGCGAGCGCGTCCGTGCAGCACTCTGCTAAAAAAGTTCGTTAAATCTTGTACATCCTGTACCATTTGCTAATTCTTTAACATATTTGAAATTTTCTCTTTTCACGCAGGCCCGTTTATGTTAAAATGAAACTGGATATCTGGGTCGGAGCGCCGGTTGCAGCGGTGCGGTACCAGCGGCCCGGAGCAAAGCAAATTCCGCCTGCTGCAGTCCAGTGTAGGACGGGATGTTTTCTGTTTCTGAACAAGGAGAGATTGGAATGAGTTTTAGAGGAATCAATACCACGGTCATCCAGATCCGCCGTCAGGTGTTTACCGAGGTTGCCCGCATGGCTTACGCCAACGTCAAGGGCGAGCAGGCCAACCACCTGATGCGCAAGATCCCTTACACCATCATCCCCGGTGAGGAAGGCAAGCTGCGCAAGGACATCTTCCTGGAGCGCGCCATCGTTGAGGAGCGTGTCCGTCTGGCCATGGGCCTGCCCACCCGCCGCATGGACGAGCACAACAGCGTTGTCTCCGGCCTGGAGGATGCTTCCATTGCCGATAAGTATTATGATCCCCCGCTGGTGAACGTGATCAAGTTTGCCTGCAACCGCTGCCCCGAGAAGCTGGTCAAGGTCTCTGACCTGTGCCAGGCTGTCTGGCCCACCCCTGTATGGAAGTCTGCCCCAAGAAGGCCATCACCTGGGAGAGCGGCCGTTCCACCATCGATCAGGAAAAGTGCATCAAGTGCGGCCGCTGCGTCACTGTCTGCCCCTACAATGCCATCGTCAAGACCGAGCGTCCCTGCGCCGCTGCCTGCGGTATGGGTGCGATCCACTCTGACGAGCTGGGACGTGCCGAGATTGATTACAGCAAGTGCGTGTCCTGCGGTCAGTGTCTGGTGAACTGCCCCTTCGGTGCCATTGCCGACAAGGGCCAGATCTATCAGCTGATCCAGGGCTTCAACCGCGGCGACCGCATCTATGCACTGGTCGCTCCCGCCTTTATCAACCAGTTCCCCTCTCTGGCTTCCACCGGCAAGCTGAAGGCTGCCCTGAAGGCCATCGGCTTCTGTGATGTGGTGGAGGTTGCCATTGGTGCCGACCTGTGCACCGTGGACGAGGCACACGACTTCCTTGAGGAAGTGCCCGAGAAGCTGGACTTCATGGCTACCTCCTGCTGTCCGGCATGGAGCATGATGGCAAAGACCGCCTTCCCCGGCCTTGCAAGAACATCTCCATGACCATGACCCCCATGGTGTTCACCGCCCGCATGATGAAGCAGGCCGACCCCGAGGCCCGTATGTGCTTCATCGGACCCTGCGCCGCCAAGAAGCTGGAGGCCTCCCGCCGCACCGTCCGCTCTGATGTGGACTTTGTGCTGACCTTTGAGGAGCTGGCCGGCATCATCGAGGCCAAGGATCTGGATCTGGATAGTCTGGAGGTGGATCCCGCCGAGATGGATCTGTGCTACGCTTCTGCTGCAGGCCGCGGCTTTGCACAGTCCGGCGGCGTGGCCAAGGCCGTTGCCGACAAGATCAAGGAATGGCGTCCCGACATGGAGGTGAAGATCGCCTCTGCACAGGGTCTGGCCGAGTGCAAGAAGCTGCTGATGCTGGCCAAGGCCGGCAAGTACAACGGCTACCTGCTGGAGGCATGGGCTGCCCCGGCGGCTGCATTGGCGGTGCCGGCACCATTGCCGACCCCGTGCGCACCGCAGCTGTGCTGAACAAGTATGTGAAGGAGGCCGAGTTCGCCGACCCCGAGCAGAGCGCCTTCATGTCCAACATCCACATGCTGAAGGACGACCCCAATTTTGAGCTGTAATCTCTCCGTCACCTGCGGCTTGCCTCCTATTACGGGATCTGGCGCAAAGAGCCTGAGAGGTTTTACAATATCCGCTTCCCGCACAGGGGAGCGGATATTTTTTCTACTTTTGATTTCATAAGTGAAACTTTTTTGTGAAAAACTCACAAGACAGATTGACATATTATCGCTGGCGTGATATTTTAGCGTTGACAAACCCTGTGTCCTGCCCCAACAGGACACCAGAGCAGGCCGCACACGCGCGGCCAGGAAAGGTTGATCTTTATGAAAAATACATTCAAACGCTCCGGCGCAGCGCTGATCTCGCTGGTGCTGCTGTTGGTGCTGGCTGTCAGTGCCGGTGCCGCCAGCAGCCAGAATGTCGGTGTGAAATTCTGGAAGGAACGCTCCGATAAGGAATCCATGGCCAACAGCGGCATCGATTCCAACCGCACCGCCACCCTCACCCGGCAGCCAACGGCACTTACACCCTGACCCTGCCGGTCATGCAGGTATCCAAGCTGGGTGTCACCGGCTATCTGTCCGGCCTGACCATCGGTGATGTGACCTACGACGGCACCCTGACCGGTGATTTCAACAAGGCCACGGCGGTGCTCACCATCAAGAACCTGCCCGCCTCGGTACTCACCGGCAGCGACGTGAACAAATCCGTCCTTGTGACCTGCAACATCCAGATGGACCTGCAGGTTCTGGGTGAGATCAACACCAGCGCCCGGATGTGTATCTGGAACCAGAAGTAAATGGCAAGCAAAAAGGCAGAGCCGCGGGCCCTGCCTTTTTGTTTTTCCTCACAGGTCCATCCTGCGCTCCACGAGATCCGTGACCATGGTGTCCAGCTGGCTCATGGCGCGTTCCGCGCCCTTGGCCAGCTTGCGTGCGGTGCGCTTGACCTGCCGCTGGTTCTGTGCCATTGCCATGGTGCCCACGGCCCCCAGGGCCGCGCCTGCCGCCATGCCCAGCAGAACACTGCCGGAGGAAGGCTGACGATTTGTGTTTTTCATGTGGCTCTCTCCTTTCCACTGTGTGATTTTTTGCCGCTGTGGCTAGTATTTCCTGTAAAGAATCCGGTATGCGCTTTTTTTGTCCCGCAAAATGTGGTATACTGTATCATACGCTGAGAAACTGGGCCCTGTGCGGCCCGTGGATGGCGCAAAGGAGGATCCTTTTTATTGAAACCGACTGAACCGAAAAAAATTCTCTGCATTCACGACCTCTCCGGCATGGGCCGGTGCAGCCTGGCAGTCATCCTGCCGGTGCTGTCCGTTATGGGCTGCCAGCCTGTGGCCCTGCCCACCGTGGTGCTCTCCACCCACACGGGCGGTCTGGGCACACCGGCACGGCTGGACGGTGCTGCCTACGGGCTGGCCGCTCTGGAGCACTACCGGGAGCTGGGTGTGGAGTTTGACTGTATCTACACCGGCTACTTAGGCGGCGAGGAGCAGGTGGCGCTGGCCGAAAAGGCATTCGATCTCTGGCCCGCTGCCCGCAAGGTGGTGGACCCTGTGATGGGAGACAACGGCAAGGCCTACTCCACAGTGACCCCGGCTCTCATCGACCGGATGCGCGGGCTCTGCCGCCGGGCAGACCTGATCCTGCCCAACGCCACCGAGGCCGCCCTGCTGCTGGAGCGGGAGCCCCAGACCGACACATTCGATGACGCTTCCGCTCAGGCGCTGGCCGACGAGCTGCTGACGCTGGCCCCCAGCGCGGTGGTCACCGGCCTCGCACTGGCAAGTACATCGGCTGCGCAGGCTCCGGCCGCGAGCGCTTCGTCATCAAAAAACTGCACATCAGCCGCAGCTTCCCGGGCACGGGTGACCTGTACGGTGCCGTGCTCATTGGCTCGCTGATCCAGGGCAACGCCTGAGCGCCGCTGCGACAACGCCGCCGAGTTCGTCTCGCTGGCCATTCAGCAGACCCCCGCCGATCAGGACACCCGGTACGGTGTCTGGTTCGAGCCCCTGCTGCCCCGGCTCTGCCCGGTGAGCTGGAATGACTGAGGAGGCTCCATGAGCGAAAAACCGACCCTGAACATCGTCTGGTAGAGCCGCGTATCCCCCAGAACACCGGCAACGTGGCCCGCACCTGTGCCTGCACGGCCTGCCGCCTGCATCTGGTGGGGCCCATGGGCTTTGCCATCGATGACAAAAAGCTCAAGCATGCCGGGCTGGACTACTGGCACTACCTCGACATCAATTACTATGATGGGCTGGAGGATTTCTTTGCCCGGAACAAAGGCCCGTTCTACTACTTTACCACCAAAGCGCCCCAGCGCTACACCGACATCCAGTACCCGGACGGGGCCTACCTCGTGTTCGGGCGGGAGGATGCCGGCCTGCCTGAGGCACTGCTGGCGGCCAACCAGGAGCATTGCATCCGGATGCCCATGCGGGATACCTGCCGCAGCCTGAACCTTTCCAACAGCGTGGCTGTGGGCGTGTATGAGGTCCTGCGCCAGTGGGATTTCCCGGAGCTGCTGGATCATGGCCGCCTGCGAGAATACGAATGGAAATGAGGGACATTATGAGCAAGATCGCGATCCTGACCGATTCCTCCTGCGATATCCCGCAGGAGCTGGCCGAGAAGTACGGCATTGATATTATGGGTTTTCACATCCTGCTGGATGATGTAGACTATATCGAGCGTGAGAGCTGCACCAACGAGGAGTTCTACGAAAAGATGCGCGCCGCCAAGGGCATTCCCTCCACGGCTGCCATCACCCCCATCCAGTTCTGCGAAAAGTACTGCCAGTATGTGGACGAGGGCTACACCGATGTGATCCATGTACCCATCAACCGCAGCGGCTCCTCCACCTACAACAACGCCGTGATGGCCCAGGGGATGCTGCGGGAGGAGCGCCCGGAACACCACCTGCGGATCCATCTGCTGGACCCGCACACCTACTCCATGCCCTTTGGCTGGTATGTCTGCGAGATGGCGCGCAAGCTGCAGAATGGTGCGGAGATCAGCCACGTCATTCAGGAGTCGAGACCCAGATGGACAAGATGGAGATCGTTCTCGGACCTTACAGCCTGAAGCAGATGAAGAAAAGCGGCCGCATCTCTGCCGCCGCCGCTGTCATGGGCGAGCTGATGGGCATCCGCCCCATCATCACCCTGATCGACGGAAAGACCAAAGTGGAGGCCAAGGTGCGCGGCGATGACAAGGTCGTGCCCGCCATGGTGGAGCTGGCCAAAAAGCGCAGCGAGGGTGTGGAGGACTTTGATTATATGATCGGCCACACCAACATTCCCCAGAAGGATGATCTGATCAAGGCCTGCCGCAAGGCGTTCGGCAAAGACCCGCTCATCACCTTCCCGCTGGGCGGCGTTGTTTCCGCCAACACCGGCCCCGATACCATTGCTCTGGTCTACGTTGGCCACGCACGCTGAGTTTTTTCTGAGAACTGCCCGCCGCGGCAGTTCTTTTTGTTTGCAGGCCGTTGCATTTTGCGGCAATTTGTGCTATACTCCTTTTGCTGTGCTTTTGCGCGGCAACCTGAAAGAGCAACTTAGGATTTTAGGCTCCCCGGCGTGTCTCGAACCATGCCGGGCCAAACCCATAGGCTGGCGGTCCCTGTGCGGTCAAAATTCATCCGCCGGAGTATTGTTATGAATCAGAATTTCACTGTCCGCAAACTGGCCCGCTGCGCTGTGGTCGCAGCTCTCTATGTGGTGCTCTGCATGGCGCTGCAGCCGTTCTCCTACGGTGCGGTGCAGGTGCGTGTTGCCGAGGCCCTCTGCCTGCTGCCCGTGTTCGGTGCCGAGTACATCGTGGGCGTGGTGCTGGGCTGCTTCCTGGCAAACCTGCTGGGCTCCACCATCGTGGATGTTATCTTTGGCACCCTGGCCACCCTGCTGGCCTGTGTTGTGACTTACAAACTGCGGAACGTCCGCTTCAAGGGTCTGGCCATCGTGCCTTCCCTGCCGCCCGTGCTCTTCAATGCGGTCATCATCGGCATTGAGATCGCCGTCATGTTCCCCGATCCTTCTTCCTCCGCTCCGCTGTGGCTGGCCTGCATCACCAACGGCATCTCCGTCGGCATCGGTGAGCTCATCAGCTGCACCGTGCTGGGCGTGCTGCTGGTGAAGATCGTGGAGACCAACACCTCCCTGCGCAAAGTGTTCCTGGAAGCCTGATCGAGCAGGCAGACAAGACAGATTCATAAGGCAAAGGCTTTTCCGTTGCTCGGCCTTTTTGCCATAATATAGAAAGACCTCCTCTGGCTGTTTCCAGAGGAGGTCTTCGTTTTTATCCGATCACTTGTGCTCCTGCAGCCAGCGCAGGGCCATATAGGCGTAGGCCGCGCTGCCCTCAAAGAGGACGCTGTCATCAAACTTCACCTTGGGTGATGCTGGCCGTAGGTGTAGCCCTCGTTGGCGTTGCCCGCCGTCAGGAACATGCTCACGGTGGGCACCTCATGGCTGACGAACGCGAAATCCTCGCTGCCGCCGCCGGGCTTGCCGCCGGTCATCGGGGTCATATCCATTGCACCCTTGCCCAGCAGCTCACCCATATAGGTCAGGGCGTTGCCGGCAAGCTCCTTGTCCACCACCATGCAGGGGCAGTAATCACTGAAGGTGATCTCAGCGGTGCAGCGGTAGGCCGTGGCCACCCCCTGTACGATCTCGGTCATCCGCTTGTGCAGCAGCTCCGTCACTGCGCCCTCGGGGTCGGTGGTGCGGATGGTGCCCCACATCTCCGCGCTGTCCGGGATGACATTGGAGGCCGCGCCTGCCTGGAAGCAGCCGGTGGTGAACACGCCAAAGCTGTGGGCATCCAGCTCCCGGCTGTTGATCTCCTGCAGGGCAATGTGGATGTGCGCCGCCGCCGTGATGGGGTCGATGCACTTTTCCGGCATGGAGCCGTGGCCGCCCTTGCCGTGGACGATGATGTGATACTGCTCACAGCTTGCCATGGTGATGCCGCCGCAGGCAGGCACCAGCACCACACCGGCGGGGATGGGCATTCCGCCCAGCACATGGAACATGACTGCCGCATCCACGCTGGGGTTTTCCAGCAGGCCGTTGGCGATCATATCGGGCGAGCCCTGGAAAATCTCCTCGGCGGGCTGGAACTCCAGCTTGACGGTACCCTCGATCTCGTCCTCGTGCTCCTTGAGCAGCTGGGCAGCCCCCAGCATCATTGCCGTGTGCATATCGTGGCCGCAGCCGTGCATCTTGCCCGGCACCTCGGAAGCGTAATCCACGCCGGATTCCTCCTGAATGGGCAGGGCATCCATATCGCCCCGCAGCAGGATGGTCTTGCCGGGCTTTTTGCCGCCTGCCAGCGCAATGACACCGGCCTTGCCGCAGTCCTTGGGCTCGTAGCCCATCTCGGTCAGGGCCTTTTTCACCAGTGCCTTGGTCTGGGTCAGATCAAAGCCCACCTCCGGGTGACGGTGCAGGGTGCGCCGCCACTCCACCAGCTGGGGTTCCAGCGCCTGGGCACGGCCCAGCAGTTCTTTTGCAGTCAACATATCAGTCAGCTCCCGTTCTATTTGATTTTAAGGTCGCTCAGTTTTCCCCGCCGTTGCTTCCTTCGGGGTGATACTGGGCGCAGGTGCACTTTTTCCACTTGAGACCGCTGCCGCAGGGGCAGGGGTCATTGCGGCCGATCTTGATGACCCGGACAGGCTGGCCCTTGGGGGCACCCTTGGCACCGGGCGCGCCGTTGCCGGGCACAAAGCCCTCACCGGTGGGCTTGGCCACCTGCTCCCGTTTGGGGGCTGCACCGGCCTGCCGCACCTCGATGGTCAGCAGCATCTTGATGCTGGACTCCCGGATGGAATCCACCATCTGGTCGAACATATCAAAGCCCTCGATGCGGTACTCCACCACGGGGTCCTTCTGGCCGTAGCCGCGGAGGGCGATGCCCTGCCGCAGCTGATCCATGTTGTCGATGTGATCCATCCACATCCGGTCCACGCACTTGAGCAGGCAGATGCGCTCCAGCTCACGCATGACCGGTGCGCCGTACCGCACTTCCTTGGCCTGCAGGATCTGCATTCCGCGGTCGTAGAGCAGATCGGCGATGCCTTCTGGGAGAGGCTGTCGTAATCGGCCACAGTGTAGTGGAAATCGGCATCGGTGGTCAGCCAGCCCTGATAGTGGCGGCGCAGGGCACCAAAGTCCCACTCGTCCTTCACATCTCCGGCCAGGAACTGCTTGCAGCTGGAATCAATGTTCTCCCGCAGCATGTTGTGCATCTCATTGCTGATATCCTCACCGTCCAGCACCTTGCGGCGCTGGCCATAGATGATCTCGCGCTGCTGGTTCATGACATCATCGTATTTCAGCACGTTCTTACGGATCTCAAAGTTCCGGCCTTCCAGCTTTTTCTGGGCGCTCTCCAGCGTGCTGGTGATCATCCGGTTCTCAATGGGGGTATCCTCGTCCAGCTTGAGGGTATCCATCAGGCTGGAAACGCGGTCACCGCCGAACAGGCGCATCAGGTCATCTTCCAGGCTCAGGTAGAAGCGGGACGCGCCGGGGTCGCCCTGACGGCCTGCACGGCCGCGCAGCTGGTTATCGATGCGGCGGCTCTCGTGCCGCTCCGTACCGATGATGAACAGACCACCGGCCTTGCGCACTTCCTCTGCCTCGGCGCTGATGGCCGGCTTATACTGGGCATACAGCTCCTCAAACCGTTTCCGCACCGCCAGGATCTTTTCATCGTTGGTGTCGCCGTGGCCGTCGGCCTCAGTCAGCAGGAGCTCCACAGCATTCGGGTCGGCATCCTGCGGCTTTTCGGGGTCGAGCAGGTTCTCACAGAAGTGTTCCCTGCGCATCTGGGCCTTGGCCATGAACTCGGCGTTGCCGCCCAGCATGATATCAGTACCACGGCCTGCCATGTTGGTGGCAATGGTGATGGCACCCTTTTTGCCGGCCTGCGCCACGATCTCAGCCTCGCGCTCGTGGTTCTTGGCGTTCAGGACATTGAAATCGCGGGTGTACTTCTGCAGCATTTTGGCCAGCGTCTCGCTCTTTTCCACGCTGACAGTACCCACCAGAACCGGCTGGCCGTTCTTGTGGCATTCCAGCACCTGCTCGATAACAGCCTTGTACTTGCCGTTGACGGTCTTGTAGACCGCGTCCGGGTAATCCTTGCGGATGTTGGGGCGGTTGGTAGGCACGGTGACGATGTTCAGGCCGTAGATCTCGGTGAACTCGGTGGCCTCCGTCTTGGCGGTACCGGTCATGCCGGACAGCTTCTTGTACATACGGAAGTAGTTCTGGAAGGTAATGGTCGCCAGCGTCTTGCTCTCGGCGGCGATCTTCACGCCCTCCTTGGCCTCAATGGCCTGATGCAGGCCCTCGTTGTAGCGGCGGCCGATCATCAGGCGGCCGGTGAACTCGTCCACAATGATGACCTCGCCGTTCTTCACGACATAGTCGATATCCTTCTGCATCACGCCGTAAGCTTGATGGCTGATCGATGTGGTGGGCCAGGGTCATATTCTCAGCAGCGGCCAGGTTCTCGACCTTGAAGTATTCCTCGGCCTTCTGGATGCCCTTGGCGGTCAGGGTGCAGGTCTTGTGCTTTTCGTCCACGACATAATCGCCGTCGGTCTGCTCATCGGCCTCCACCTTATCTTCCAGCTCGACCACCACGCTCTTGTGCAGGGTGCGGACGAAGCGGTCCACCTGGGTGTACAGGCTGGAGGAATCCTCGCCCTTGCCGGAGATGATCAGAGGGGTGCGGGCCTCATCGATCAGGATGGAGTCCACCTCATCGACGATGGCAAAGGCGTGGCCGCGCTGCACCATGTTGTCCTTATAGGTCACCATGTTGTCGCGCAGATAGTCGAAGCCGTACTCATTGTTGGTTCCGTAGGTGATATCGGCGTTGTAGGCACGGCGGCGGGCATCGCCATCGATGCCCTGCACGATCAGGCCGACATTCAGGCCCAGCCAGCGGTAGAGCTTGCCCATCCACTCGCTGTCGCGCTTGGCAGGTAATCGTTGACGGTGACGATGTGCACGCCCTCGCCGGTCAGGGCGTTCAGGTAGGCGGGCAGGGTGGCCACCAGGGTCTTGCCTTCACCGGTCTGCATCTCGGCAATGGAGCCGCGGTGCAGGGCAATGCCGCCCATGATCTGCACAGGGAAGTGCTTCATGCCCAGCACACGCCAGGCGGCTTCGCGGCAGACAGCAAAGGCATCGGGCAGGATATCATCCAGCGTCTCGCCGTTTGCCAGCCGCTCTTTCAGGGCCGGGGTCTGCGCCTGCAGCTCAGCATCGGACATCGGCTGATACTTTGTTTCCAGTGCCAGCACCTTTTTGGTAATGGGATTGATCTTTTTCAGCTCCCGGTCAGAGAAGCTGCCAAAGAGTTTTTCAGCAAGGGACATTGTTACACCTCATCTATCAAAAATCGGGGCGGCAGGCCGCCCAACAGCGGAAAAACCACATACTGTTTATATGATACACCAAAGCTGAAAACCCGTCAAACCCGATGGGTGGATTTTATCCGTTTTTTGGGTGAACTTTCTGTTAATTTAGAAAAAACGACCCTCTCCGTCATTGCTGTGCCATGCCGCTTGCCGTGTTGCGGCGCGCGGCGGCGTGACAGAGAGGGTCATTCTTATACCAATGTCGCCCCCGGGCGGGGAACGTGCTCCGTCAGCAGGGTGTGCAGCTGTTCCGGCAGGGCGTAGAAATTGCCGTTGGTATATTCCCACGCCCCCACCGCAGCGAGAGCCGCCAGCAGAGCCAGCACCAACAGCGTCATGCACACCCGGCGCAGGGGATGCCGCTTGGGCTGAGGGCCGGGCGAAACGTCCTTCTTTGCAGCCCTGCGGGCAGGCAGGAAGCCTGTCCCCTCAGCCTGAGGCTTGTTTGCCGCCGTGCGCCGGATAATATCCAGCAGCCAGAGGGCAGGGTTCTCCCCCGCCGGGACGGTGCGCAGAAAGCAGCCCTTCCTGCAGCTGAGCACCAGCACACAATCATTTTCCCGCTCGGCACAGGCGGCAGAGAGATCTGCCCCCACCACACGGCGGGCAGCCTGAGCCCGGGCCAGCGCCTGCCGGAGCGGTCGGTGCAGTCTTTGGGCAGACGGGCACGCTTTTCGATCAGCGGGCCGGTCTTGGGGTTGGCATAGCTCACCGCACCAAAATCAAAGACCTTCTCGGCCCCGGGCAGGTTCTCGAGCCGGGCTTCCAGCAGGGCACCGGCGGCAGCATCCGCGCAGATAAGCAGCTTATCGTGCCGTTCCAGCGCCTCCACCACGGCGGCAGGCAGAGTGGTCTCCCCTGCCCCGTACAGGTCCGCCGAAAACGCCTGCCGCAGGGCCTGCGCGGCCTTTTTCAGCCCGGAAGGGCTCTGCGCCTGCAGGGCCACCAGCGTTTCCGCGCCCCGGCTCTTCCACTGGGCCGCGGCCCGCCACTGGGGCGGAAAGTTTTCCACCGTTTTGCCAACCGCTGTGGACTGCGCACCAAACAGCCGCAGCACACACCCGGTCTCCTGTTGCTGTGTCAACCTGCATTCCCCCTGCCTTTTAGTGGCCCAGGAACACCTCGTTCAGCTTGTCCAGCGCTTCGGCGCTGTGCTGTGCGTTCCGGGCAAGGGGCTCTGTGCCTGCGGGAACTTTTCCCTGTGCCAGCCGCAGGGCCAGCTCCAGGGCGGCCTGCGCGGCGCGGGCACGCACCAATGCACGGTCGGGCCGGGAGACGGACAGCTTTTTCAGATACACCGTCTCCCCTCGGGCCGCGCCCAGATACACCGTGCCCACCGGGCGGAGGGCATCTCCACCGGTCGGCCCGGCCACGCCGGTCACGCTGATGCCGATCTCAGCACCGGCAGCCTGCGCGGCCCCAAGAGCCATCTGGCGGCCACGGGGGCCGACACCACATTGTACTTTGCAATGACATCCGGTTCCACGCCCACCAGCCTGGCCTTGGCGGCTCCCAATAGGTCACAAAGCCGTAGCCGAACACTTCACTGGAGCCCGGCACCGAGGTGATGCGCTGTGCGATCAGCCCGCCGGTGCAGCTCTCGGCGGTGGAGAGGGTGAGCCCCTTTTCCTTTAAGGTGCGCACCAGTGTCTCCTCCAGCCCGGCCACATCCTCATCATACACCACATCGCCCAGCAGATCATAGAACTTTTTGGCATATTCCCGGCACATTTTTTCGCTTCCGCATCGGAAGCAGCCCGGGCCGTGATGCGGATCTCGCACTCGCCGGTCTTGCAGTAGATGGCGGCAGTCGGGTTGGCGTTTTCCAGCAGATCACGCACCTGATATTCCAGGTTGCTCTCGCCGCCCAGCACCCGCAGGGTGACAGAGTGCAGGGTGCAGTTCTGGCGCTTCATCAGCAGGGGGCGGACGCTCTCGTTCCACATGGCCTTCATCTCACTGGGCACGCCCGGCATCAGGACAGCACAGCGGCCCTCCTGCTCAAACCATGCACCGGGGGCAGTGCGTGGTGGTTGATGATCTTATGCCCCTTTACGGGCACCATGGCCTGCTTGCGGTTGTTGGGGGTGGTCACCCGGCCGGAGCGGGCAAAATAACCGGTGATCTTCTCCCACTCGCTCTCATCAAAGACCAGCGTATCGCCATAGCAGGCGGCAACGGTCTCCTTGGTCAGGTCGTCTGCCGTGGGGCCCAGACCGCCGGTGAACACCAGCAGGTCACAGCGGTTCTTTGCCTCGTTGACGAAATCCGCCAGCCGCCCCTGATTGTCGCCGATGGTGCTCTCCCGCTGGACCGTAATGCCCAGCTCAGCAAGCTCCCGGCTCAGGTACTGGGCGTTGGTGTTGAGGATGTTGCCGAGCAGCAGCTCGGTGCCCACACTGATGATCTCCGCTGTCATGCCGCTCACCCCTCAAACTCGATCTCATCCGTAATGCGGATGCGGATCCGCTCGGTGTTCTCAGCAGCTTCGGCCTCCAGCTCTGCCAGACCGGGCATGGCGGCTTCTGCTCCAGGATCTCTGCCAGCTCGGGGCGGATCTTCGGGTGCGGCGGGGTGAAGATGGTGCAGCAGTCCTCATAGGGCAGGATGCTGGTCTCATAGGTGCCAATGTGGCGGGAGGTCTCGATGATCTCGGTCTTGTCCATGCCGATCAGCGGGCGCAGGATGGGCAGATCCTGGGCGGCATCGGTGCACTGCAGGGCCTTGACAGTCTGGCTTGCCACCTGAGCCAGACTCTCGCCGGTGATGAGGGCCTCGCAGCCCTGTCTGGTGGCAATACGATTGGCAATGCGCATCATGCTGCGGCGCATCAGCACCGTGAACAGCACATCGGGGGCATTGTCCCGGATATACTCCTGCGGCTTGGTGTAGGGCACCACAAACAGGTTGGAGCTGCCGGTATAGGGGGTGATCTTCTGGGCCAGAGCTTTAACTTTCAGTTTTGCGCGCTCAGAAGTATACGGAGGGGACGCAAAATGGATGTGATCCAGGGCCAGACCGCGCTTTGCCATCCGGTAAGCGGCCACCGGGCTGTCGATGCCGCCGGAGAGCATATTCAGGCACGGCCGGAGGTACCCACGGGCAGGCCACCCTCTCCGGGTATTTTCGGGCCATGAATATACGCACCGTAATCGCGAATCTCTACAATGACCTTAAACTGGGGGTTCTTCACATCCACCCGCAGGTAGTTGTGCAGCCCCAGCAGGTAAGCGCCCAGCTCCCGCATCAACTCAGGCTGGTCATGGGGTAGGTCTTATCGGAACGGCGGGCCTCCACCTTGAAGGTCTTGATGCCGTGCAGGCTGTCGCCCAGATACTCCTCCGCAGTCCGGCAGATGGTGTCAAAGTCCTTTTCGCAGACCACGGCACGGCTCAGCGCCGCCAGACCGAACACGGTGCGCACCCGGTCAAAGGCCAGATCCATGTCCACGTCCTCTTCCTCGGGCTCCATATAAAAGGTAGACTGGGTGCAGTACACCTTGAACTTGCCCACGGTCTTGAGCCGGTAGCGCAGGATCTTCATCATGGCCGACTCAAACTGGTTGCGGTTCAGGCCCTTCAGGGACATCTCGCCCTGATAGCCCATAATAATTTCACGCATAGAGTTCTCCTTAATTATAGCTGGCTCACCCTCTCCGTCAGCGCTGACGCGCTGCCACCTCCCCCAAAGTGGGAGGCCTTGGCATTCCACGCAAAGTTTCCGGTTTTGTCAAGAGCTCCCCCTTTGGGGGAGCTGGACGCGGAGCGGCCTGAGAGGGTGAGGATGCTTTCCTTTTTTACTTTTTAATTCTCTGTAAGTGCTTCATTCCGTCTTCGAAGGCGTTGAGGAACGCGTCCACATCCTCGGGGGTGTTGTCCGCACAGAAGGATACACGGATGGCCGTATCAATGGCCAGCGGGTCCCTGCCCATAGCGGCAAGGGTATGGCTGGGCTGGCCCCGGCCGCAGGCACTGGCCGAGGAGACATAGACCTGCTGCTGTGCCAGATGGGCCAGCATGGTCTCGCTCTTGATGCAGTTCTCGCTGAAGTTCAGCACCTCGGGCACAGCATTGTCCGGGCTGTTGATGACCACCTCCGGAAAGGCTTTCAGCCCCTCCCGCAGGCGCAGGTTCAGGGCGCGCACAGCAGCATCCCGGCTCTTCATGGTCTTGTTCAGGCGGGTGCCGCGGCAGCAAGGCCCAGCGCATAGGGCAGGTTCTCGGTGCCGGGGCGCTTCTCCCGCTCCTGCTCACCGCCCAGATAGGGAGCCTGGAACGCCTGATACAGGCTGTCGCTCAGGTAGAGCGCACCAATGCCCTTGGTGCGTGGATCTTGTGTCCGCTGACAGCCAGTGTGTCGATGTTCGCCAGTTTGATGGGCACCCGCATCCAGGCCTGCACGGCATCCACATGAACGATGGTGCGGCTGTTGCGGCGCTTGACCTCAGCGGCCAGGCGTTCCACATCGTTCCGGGTGCCGACCTCATTGTTGACCATCATGCAGGCCACAAGGATGGTGTTTTTGTCCACATGGTCCAGCATCCGGTCGATGTCCAGCGTGCCGTCCGGGCCGGGGTCCACCACAGTCACATCATAGCCCATGGCGGCCAGACGCTCCAGCGGCTTCTGCACGCTGGGGTGCTCAAAACCGGACACCACGATGCCCTTGCCGAACCTGCGGGTCAGGGCCGCGCCCAGCAGGGCCATGTTGTTGCTCTCGCTGCCGCAGGAGGTAAAATAGAGCTCCCGGCTCTTGCAGCCCAGGGTGCGGGCCACGGCGGCGCGGGCGGCATTCAGGGCTTCCTCGCTCCGGGCACCGGGGGCATACAGACTGGACGGGTTGGCCCAGTGCTCCCGCATGGCCTCGTTGATGACATCCGCCACTTCCGGGGCCACGATGGTGGTGGCGGCGTTGTCCAGATAATGCAATTCAGGGTTTTGCAGCATAAATTTTGATTCCTGCTTTCTCAGTTACGCCAGCGGCACCCGCCGCCGACAGGATTTCATACTAAACCATGATGATTATACCACAAAGCATCTGCCGCCGTAAAGTAGCACGGCCCACTTGCACGGCCCCGCCGGGTGCTGTATAATGAAGGTAACGAACACAAAGAAAGCCGGGTGTTTTTATGGCCGATTATCAGGAATACCGCCGCCGCATCCTGCGCAAGCGCTGGCGCAGGACTTTTGCCGTTGCCGGGCTGCTGGTGCTGCTCATCCTGCTCAGCGCCGTAGGCTGCTGTGGAAACACCTCCACCGGGAGCAGAGCCCTGCCGCCGTGCAGGGCCCGACCATCTTCCAGCAGGAGCTGCAGAGCAGCGAGTGGAACACCATCAGCTACACGCCCGCGCGGCGGCTGAACGTGCAGACCACCTCTGCCGGGTCCACCGCCATGGATTTCCGGCTGGCCGCGCTGGACCGCACCACCGCCGTGGACCGCAGTTATTTTGCCAACGTCTGTTTTCTGGGCGACAGCCTGACGCAGGGGATGCAGATCTATTCCAGCGGCCTGCCAGAGGCCTCTTTCTGCGCCTACCGGGGCGCAGGCCCCAGCGTCGTGGTCAACGGCACCACCTGCAAGCGCTCCGATGGCGGCACAGAGGTCCCCATGGAGGTGCTGACAGCCCGGCAGCCCCCGGTGCTGTATATCCTGCTGGGCACCAACGTACTCAACCGGGACGGGGATTATTCCAGCTTTCTCACCTACTACCGGCTCATGCTGGATATGATCTCCCAGGCCCTGCCCAACACGCAGATCTACGTGCAGTCCATCACGCCTGTCCGGCCCGAGGTGCGCAGCAGCCATCCCGGCCTGTACAAAGAGCGGCTGTGCGAGATCAACAATGAGCTGGCTGCCATTGCGCTGGAAAAGAACTGCGCTTTCCTCAACCTGTGGGAAGCCCTTGCCGACGACAACGGCGACCTGAAAGCCGAGTACGCGCAGCCTGACGGCATCCACATCAAGCCGGAAGGTTACCCCGCCTGGGTGGAATATCTCGCCACCCACACCGTGGGCCAACAGACGGCTTAAGCTGAATACTCACATAGAAAAACCGCCCTTCCGGCATCAAACCGGAAGGGCGGTTTTGTCATACAAACAGGAACGGGGAACGCGGCATCAGAACAGCCCCGTGATCTTACCCTCGGCATCCACGTCGATATTGACGGCGGCGGGCTTCTTGGGCAGGCCGGGCATGGTCATAATGTTGCCGCAGATGACCACCACGAAACCGGCACCGGCGGCAAGGCGGACTTCCCGCACCTCCATGGTAAAGCCGGTGGGTGCACCGGTCAGCTTGGCGTTGTCGCTGAAGCTGTACTGGGTCTTGGCGATGCAGACCGGCAGGTCGCCGTAGCCAGTTCTGTCAGTTCGGCCAGTGTCTTGGAAGCGGCGGCGCTGAAATTCACACCGTCGGCCCGGTAGATCTTTTTGGCGATGGCTTCCACCTTCTGCTTCAGGGGCATCTCCAGCGGGTAGACGTACTGGATGGGACGATCCTCCATGACCTCCAGCACCTTCTCGGCCAGAGCCTTGCCGCCCTCGCCGCCCTTGGCAAACACCTCGCTCAGGACGCAGGGCACGCCCTGCTCGGCACAGACCTGCTCAACGTATGCCTGCTCCTCCGGGGTGTCGGCGGGGAAGGCATTGATGGCCACCACCACAGGCAGGCCAAAGCCGTTCTTCAGGTTGTCGATGTGGCGCACAAGGTTGGAGGCACCGGCTTGACAGCCTCGAGATTCGGCTGGTTCAGGTCAGCCTTGGCAACGCCGCCGTGGCTCTTGAGGCACGGACGGTGGCCACCAGCACGCAGCGCTGGGGGCGATGCCGGCATAGCGGCACTTGATATCCAGGAACTTCTCGGCACCCAGATCTGCACCGAAGCCCGCCTCCGTGATGACGTAATCGGCCAGCGAGAGGCTGAGCTTGGTGGCCATGACGCTGTTGCAGCCGTGGGCAATGTTGGCAAAGGGGCCGCCGTGGATGATGGCGGGGTTATTTTCCAGCGTCTGAACGAGGTTCGGGTCAAGGGCATCCTTGAGCAGTGCAGTCATGGCACCGGCGGCACCGATATCGCCTGCCGTGACGGGCTTGCCCTCGTAGGTGTAGGCGCAGACGATCTTCGACAGCCGCTCCTTCAGGTCGGAGATGCTGGTGGCCAGGCAGAAGATCGCCATGACCTCGCTGGCAACGGTGATATCAAAGCCGTCCTCACGGGGGGTACCGTTCACCTTGCCGCCCAGACCATCCACAATGAAGCGGAGCTGGCGGTCGTTCATATCCATGCAGCGCTTCCAGGTGATGCGGCGGGGATCGATGTTCAGGGGGTTGCCCTGCTGGATGCTGTTGTCGATCATGGCAGCCAGCAGGTTGTTTGCGGTGCCGATGGCATGCAGGTCACCGGTAAAGTGGAGGTTGATATCCTCCATGGGCACCACCTGGCATAACCGCCGCCGGCCGCGCCGCCCTTGACACCGAACACGGGGCCAAGGCTGGGCTCACGCAGGCAGAGCATGGTCTTTTTGCCCAGAGCGTTCATGGCATCGGCCAGGCCCACGCTGGTGGTGGTTTTGCCCTCGCCTGCCGGGGTGGGGCTGATGGCCGTGACCAGGACCATCTTGCCCTGCTTGGATGCCTTGTGGATGAGGCGGTGGTTGATCTTGGCCTTGTAGCGGCCATAGGGGATCACGTCCTCATCGGCAAGGCCCAGCGAGGCAGCGATCTCGGTGATGGGCTTCATTTTGGCTTCCTGTGCGATCTCGATATCAGACTTCATGCTCAAATCCTCCCTGAAATGCAAAAAAGGACAGCTTTGCGCACCAATAGCGCAAGGCTGCCCAGACGGTCGGCGTAACAAAACCCGGTTTTGTCTGCACTGTGGTGCTCCACAACGTTCCGTCAGCAGGCAAACCCGTTCTTCTTGGTCAAAGATATCACATCTGCCCGTGGTTTGTCAAGCAGAAACTGTCCGCAAAGAAAAATCTGCCTGTACGGCCCCTGTGGCTTGCATCCATCCTGCCAGATGTGTTATACTAAAGTGTATCAAACGATAGGGAGGCTTTCACGATGCCATTTACACCGAAACTGACTTATAAAGGCAAGCCCCTCTCCGTAAGGACAACGAGCTGTATTACGGCCGTATGACCGACCCCTATGTGCTGCGGATGCAGATCCTGAGCACCAAATCCGTGGGCGGCATGGATGTGGCCGATAAGGTACACATTCAGGTCTTTTCCACCAACGACAGCCTGGCCCCTGAGGCCCGCGTGTTCCGCCAGACCACCAAGAATGGCCTGTACAACGCATTGGACATTGGCAGCATCTGGCTGCAGAAGGCAAACGAGACCCGCTGAACGGCATAAAAAAGGACCGTCTCCCGCTGAGGAGACGGTCCTTTTTGTTGTGCTTTACTCTTCGGTCACTTCAAAGTCCAGGGGCTTGCCGCAGCCGGGGCACTTGGGTGCGCCATCCAGCAGGTCGTCCTCCTCAAACACAGTGGTCTGACCACAGGCGGGGCAGGTCACCTCGTACTGCACGGGGCCTTCCTCCTGCTCCTCGTCGTCATCCTCCAGCGCGACCTCAAAGGTCACGCCGCAGTGGGCGCAGTTTGCTTCGCCCGCGTCCAGGTCGTCCTCGCTGACGTAAACGGTCTCGCCGCAGTTGGGGCAGGCCACCTCATAGAACGGCTCGCTGGCGATATCATCGTCATTGTCGTCCTCTTCGGTGTCCTCTTCCTCTTCTTCGGGCTCCTCGTCATCCTCATCGTCCTCATAGAGGTCGGCTTCCAGATCCTCCAGCTCCTCGCTCAGGTCGTTGATCTGGTCGTAGGCACGGGTCACATCTTCATCGATGCCGTCCACAGCCTCTGCCAGTTCGTCCAGCAGCTCGCTCATGGCCTTGATGACCTTGCCCTCTTTGGTGGTCTCGTCGATGCCCAGGCCCTCGATCAGGCCCCGCAGGTATGCAGCCTTTTCCTTCATAAGAATGACCTCCTATTTAAAATAACCTCTCAGGCCGCTCCGCGGCCAGCTCCCCTAATAGGGGAGCCCTTGGCATAGCGGAAAACTTTCCGCCGCACGGTTCAGCCTGTGAAGCAAAAACCGGGCACACGGTTGCCCGCTGCCCGGTCTGTCGGTAAATTAGACGCGCTCCATATACTCGCCGGTGCGGGTATCGATGCGGATGTGGTCGCCCTCGTTGATGAACAGAGGAACGCGGATCTCAGCACCGGTCTCGACAGTAGCGGGCTTCAGGGTGTTGGTGGCGGTGTTGCCCTTGACACCCGGCTCGGTCTGGGTAACTTCCAGCTCGATGAAGTTGGGGATCTCGACGCTGAAGACCTTGCCCTTATAGCTCAGCAGCTTGCACGGCTCATTCTCCTTGCAGAACTTGAAGTTATCGGGCACATCGGAAGCGTTGACGGGGATATCGTCGTAGGTCTCGTTGTCCATGAAGTGGTACAGATCGCCATCCTCATAGCTGTAAGTCACGTCCTTGCGCTCGATGAAAGCCTGAGGGAACTTTGCGGTCGGGTTGTAGCTGGTCTCAACCACAGAGCCGGTGATCACGTTCTTGGTCTTGGTGCGGACAAAGGCAGCGCCCTTGCCGGGCTTCACGTGCTGGAACTCAACGACCTGAAGAACCTGGCCGTCCTGCTCAAAGGTCACGCCGTTGCGAAACTCGCCTGCAGAAATCATAGGAATTCCTCCATTAGTAAAATCTCATTGATGCTTAACGCATATCTCTATTTATTTTACTCAATCCCGCATGGTTTGGCAAGGGGTTTGAGCAAAAAAGACGATAAAATCAGAAAAAAGTTCATCCACAATACATTCTCTGCATCGTCTGTGCATCCTCTGCCTGCGTACCGGCGCTCTCACAGATGATGACTGGTGCAAGCCCACGCTCAGCCAGCAGCTCCATCAGGGGCTGGGGTTCGGGGCCAAACTGGGTCTCGGCAAAGGTCCAGTGCCGCTTTTCACCGCCCTTGGAATACTCGATGCGGGAAAAATGGACATGGAACTGCCGGGCCCGCGCATCCCCCAGCGCCTCCCCGATGCGGTCAAGGATAGCGGCATAATCCGCCTTGGACCGGATGCCGCCCAGCGTCCGGGCGTTGAGGTGGCCGAAGTCGATGCAGGGGGTGATGCGGCTGTCCACCCCGCAGAGGGCCAGCACCTCCTCCAGCGTGCCCAGCTGGCCGATCTTTCCCATCGTCTCAGGGCAGAGGATGATCTCGGCAAAGCCCGCTTCATCCAGCGCGTCCTGCGCCCGTTTCAGGGTGTCCAGCGCTTTTTCCAGAGCAGCTTCCCGGCTCTGCCTGCCGCAGCTGCCGGAGTGGAAGATGACCCGTCTGCCGCCCAGCGCCCTGCAGAGCGCCGCGCTATGGAGCAGATAGTTCACGCTATTCAGCCGCTTTTCCTCGTCCAGGCTGGAGGCGCTGATATAGTAAGGCGCGTGGACGCTGAACAAAATCCCCCGGGCGGCGGCATCGTCAGCCATCTGCCGGGCCTTGTCCAGCCCCAGCCGGACTCCATGGCCGCACTGGTATTCAAAGGCATCCAGCCCCATTTTTTCGGTATAGGCCGGAATGTCCAGACTGTTCTTATACCCCATGGCCGTGAAGCTGTCGCTGGTGCCTGCGGTGCCGAACCGGATCTTCCACTCACTCACAGGGTCTTACCTCCCCGGTCGTAGTATTCCTGCCAGTGTTTTTTCTCCCACTTGCGCTTGAGCACCACCTGTGCCCCAAGATCCGGCCCGCGGGGGATGACCATCAGGCCCGGAATACCATAGAGCGCCGCCGCCATCCGGTCGGCATAGAGCTGGTCACCCACCATAGCCATTTCCCTGCGCTTCACCTGCATCCGGCGGCGGGCCACCCCCAGCGCAAAGGCAGGGGCTTGGCGCTGCGTAGAGGTAGGCAAGGCCCAGCTTTTCCGCAAAGGGGCGCACCCGCTTTTCGGCACCGTTGGAAACGATGGTCAGCTTTACGCCCGCCCTGCGCATGGCTTCCAGCCACCCGGCCACTTCTTCCGGCAGCACCTGACTGCGGTCGGCGGTCAGGGTGTTGTCGATGTCCAGTACCAGCGCCCGGATGCCCTTTTGGGCCAGCCACTCCGGCGTGATGTGGGTCACATCCTTGAATACATATTCGGGGGTAACTAACATACAGAACCCTCTCTTTGCCTTTCACAGGCTCACCCTCTCAGTCCGCTTCGCGTCCAGCTCTCCCAAAGGGAGAGCCTCTGGCGAAACCAATAACTTTGCACGGATTGCCAAAGCCTCTCCTCTTGGGAGAGGTGGCATTGCGCAGCAATGACGGAGAGGGCGAGGATGTTTATCTTTTTCATAAATGAAATAGGAGAGCCTAAGTTTCAGGCTCTCCTACATCGGCGTTAGCAACGCGTTTGAAATCTAAAGCAACATGCGATTTCAAGCAGTTAATTACTTGAACTTGCGCTTGCGGGCTGCTTCGGACTTCTTCTTGCGCTTGACAGACGGCTTCTCGTAAGCCTCGCGCTTACGGACCTCTGCGAGCACACCGCTGCGAGCGGTGCTGCGCTTGAAGCGACGCAGTGCGCTTTCCAGCGACTCGCCCTCTTTAACACGAATTTCCGACATCTTATTCCCTCCCTTGGACCGTGAGGCAGGAATTTCGTTGTTACATGGTAACTAACAGTAGACAGTATAGCGCATTTTCATGCGTTCGTCAACCTTTTTTGAAAGATTTTTTGAAAAAACTCTCCGGCAAAGCGCTTGAACGATCAGCCCTTCACGGCCAGGTTGACCAGACGGCCCTTGACGTAGATCTCCTTGACGACCTGCTTGCCCTCCAGAGCGGCGGCAACAGCGGGGTCAGCCTTGGCGGCGGCAATGGCGGCGGCAGCATCGATGTCGGCAGCCACCTTCAGGCGGGCCTTCACCTTGCCGTTCACCTGCACGGCGATCTCCACGGTGCTCTCCACGCACTTGGCCTCTTCGTACTGGGGCCAGGGGTAGTAGGCCAGCTGCTCATTGTGGCTGTGGCCCAGCTTCTCCCACAGCTCCTCGGTCATGTGGGGAGCAAACGGGTTCAGCAGCTGAACAACGGTCTCCAGCTCGGCCTTGGTCGCACCGCCGTTGTCGTACAGGGCATTGACCAGCGTCATCAGCTGGGCAATGGCAGTGTTCATCTTCAGGCTCTCAATGTCAGCGCCCACCTTCTTGATGGTCTGGTGCATCAGGGTCTCGATGGCGGGGCGGTAGCCCTCGCCCTCCACCAGCTTGTCGGACAGCGCCCACACGCGGTCGAGGAAGCGGTTGCAGCCGGCAATGGCAGAGGTCTGCCAGGGTGCGGCCTGCTCAAAGTCGCCCATGAACATCTCATACAGACGCATGGTGTCGGCACCGTACTGATCCACCACCTCGTCGGGGTTGATGACGTTGCCCAGCTCTTGGACATCTTGACGATGGGATGGCGTGCCATCTCGCCGTACTTCTCTTCCAGTGCCTTTTCGGCGGCCTTCTGGCTGCCATACTCCTTCAGCAGCTTCTCCTGCTCGTCAGCGGGCAGGTTGACAAAGCTGTGGGGGTTCAGGCCCAGGATCATGCCGTGGGCGGTGCGCTTCTGGTAAGGCTCGGCAGTGGGCACCACGCGATATCGTACAGGAACTTGTGCCAGAAACGGCTGTACAGCAGGTGCAGGGTGGTGTGCTCCATGCCGCCGTTGTACCAGTCCACGGGAGACCAGTATTCCAGCGCCTCCTTGGAGGCCAGAGCGTCCTTGCAGTGGGGATCCATGTAGCGCAGGAAATACCAGGAGGAACCGGCCCACTGAGGCATGGTGTCGGTCTCGCGGGTGGCGGGGCCGCCGCAGCAGGGGCAGGTGGTCTTGACCCAGTCGGTGTGGCGGGCCAGCGGGGACTCACCATCGGGGCCCGGCTCAAAGTCGGTGATATCGGGCAGGGTCAGGGGCAGGCTGCTCTCAGGCAGGGGCTGCCAGCCGCACTTTTCACACTTGACCATGGGGATCGGCTCGCCCCAGTAGCGCTGACGGCTGAACACCCAGTCGCGCAGCTTGTAGTTCACCTTATCGCAGCCCTTGCCGTTGGCTTCCAGCCACTCGATCATCTTTTTCTGGGCATCTGCCACAGACAGGCCGTCCAGGAAGCCGGAGTTGACCAGCGTACCGGTGGCAACATCGGTAAAGGCAGCCTCGTCCAGATTGGACTCGGTATTGCCCTTGACCACCTCGATGATGGGCAGGCCGAACTTCTTGGCGAACTCCCAGTCGCGGGTATCGTGGGCGGCACAGCCATGATGCACCGGTGCCGTAGGTAGACAGGACATAATCGGAGATGAAGATGGGGATCTGCTTGTCGTTGACGGGGTTGATGCCCATCACGCCCTCCAGCTTCACGCCGGTCTTTTCCTTGTTCAGCTCACTGCGCTCGAAATCGCTCTTGCGGGCAGCCTCTGCCTGATAGGCCGTAACGGCATCCGCATTCTTGAGCAGGCCCTTTTCCAGCCACTCCTTGACCATGGCGTGCTCCGGGGAGACGACCATGTAGGTAGCGCCGAACAGGGTATCACAGCGGGTGGTGTAAACCGTCAGGGTATCGCCTGCGGTGGTACCAAAGTTCACCTCTGCACCATGCTGCGGCCGATCCAGTTCTTCTGCTGGGTGGCAACGCGCTCGATGTAGTCCAGACCGTCCAGGCCGTCGATCAGCTTGTCGGCGTAGGCAGTGATCCTGAGCATCCACTGGCTCTTGACCTTGTGCACCACCTCGCTGCCGCAGCGCTCGCACACGCCGTTGACAACTTCCTCGTTGGCCAGCACGCACTTGCAGCCGGTGCACCAGTTGACGTTCATTTCCTTCTTATAGGCCAGGCCATGCTTGTACAGCTGCAGGAAGATCCACTGGGTCCACTTGTAGTACTCGGGGTCGGTGGTGTTGATCTCGCGATCCCAGTCAAAGGAGAAGCCCAGCGCCTTGAGCTGCTCACGGAAGTGATCCACATTCTTTTTGGTGACGATGGCCGGGTGGATGTGGTTCTTCATGGCAAAGTTCTCGGTGGGCAGACCGAAGGCATCCCAGCCCATGGGGTACAGCACGTTGTAGCCGTTCTGGCGGCGCTTGCGGCTGACCACATCCAGGGCAGTATAGCTGCGGGGGTGGCCCACATGCAGGCCCGCACCCGAGGGATACGGGAACTCCACCAGCGCATAGAACTTGGGCTTTTTGTGGTCGATCTCGACATGGAAGGTCTTTTCGTCCTCCCACACCTTCTGCCACTTGGCCTCAACGGCCTTGTAATCATACTTCATAGCTTTCAATCACTCCTCATATTCGGCAGCCGCCCTTGCAGGCAGGGAAGCTTACAGACTGTTTTCCGGGGTCAGATACTCCGAGATATCCATGGGCTCACCATCGGCCCACAGATGTTCCAGATCATAGTAGGTGCGGGTGTTGGGCACAAAGACGTGCACGATGACGCTGGAATAATCCAGCAGCACCCAGTTCTTGGAGTCGAAGCCCTCGGTGGTGTAGGGCTCGATGCCCTTCTGAGAAAGCTCGTACTCCACCTCGTCGGCCAGAGCACCCACCTGGGTGGTGGAGGTGCCGGAAGCAATGACGAAGTAATCGGTCAGAACGGTCAGGCTCTCCACCTTGAGCACGCGGACATCCTGGGCCTTTTTCTTGTCCAGAACCTTTGCGATTTCAATGGCAAGGGTCTTGCTGTCGATCTTGTTTTCCATAAAAGTCTCCTCTCTGGTTTGTTACTGTCCCGCGGCCTGGCCGTCGGTGGTGGTCGCACCCGCCACGTCGGTATCGCCGCTCAGGATGGCATCATCGGACTCCTTGTCCAGCTGTCCCACGAACTGGACGTTTGCGCTGGTGGAAGCGGTGCCGTGGGGCCAGTTGTTGGTCACAAGGTTCATTTCCTCGGCGCTCACGGGGCCGGTGTAATTGCGGAAATAGGTGTTCAGCAGCTCTGCAATGGAACCGGCATCCGGCACCACGCAGGAATAGCCGTCAAAGCTGCTGGTCTTGCCCACATTGGGCACGCCCATGAACACAGGGGTCTGGGCCAGCATGATGTTCGCACTGTCGATGCGGGTAAAGGACACCAGCATCTTGGCAATGGTGGTCAGATCCATATCCGTGTGGATATAGTTGTTGAAGATCAGGGGCAGCTGGGCAATGACATCGGTCACGCCCATGCTGCGCACCCGCTTGAACAGGCCGGCATAGAAGTAGCGCTGCATGTTCAGGCGGTCGATATCCGAGTTTGCGTAGCCCTCGCCGTGGCGGCAGCGGACAAAAAACTCTGCCGATGCGCCGTCCAGGTTGCGGTAGCCCTGCTTCAGGACACTGCCCGCAAAGGACATATCGTGGGGGATATACACCTCGATGCCGCCGAAGTTGTCCACCATTTCCACCAGTGCCTGCATATCAATGGTCACATAGTAGTCGATGGGCAGCTTGTACTGATCATAGATGACCTCCGCCAGCGCGGCAATGTCGCCGCCGTTGGAGAGGGCCACCGAGTTGATCTGGTAGTTGGTGGCCGCGTAGGTCTTGCCGTTGGAAAGGGTGATCTTGCGGTTCTGGGTCGCAACAAGGCTGTTGCGGGGGATCTGCAGCATCCGCAGGGCACCGCCCTTGATATCGAACTGGCAGTACAGGATCATATCCGTCATGCCGTCGTTGCTGCCATCCGAGGAGTAGGCGCGGCCCTCCTCATAGTCGATGCCGCAGACAAGGATGTTCACCACATCGCCCTTGTACTCCTCCAGCGTCTGGATCTCCTCCACCAGCGAGTCGCATTCTCCTCGGGCTTCAGGTTCTCCTCCACCTTGTTCATCATGTTCACGGCGTAGACCACCACGCCCGAGATCACGGCCAGCACCGCCAGCGTCACGGCCATCGGCAGCCACACGGGGGGTCTTTTTC
>ENA-OQIO01000282-OQIO01000282.1-human-gut-metagenome-genome-assembly--contig:-NODE-282-length-27607-cov-5.652656_pt1 | contig 27607 bp, 35 predicted proteins | sample MGYA00242573_ERZ504737 | MGnify/ENA primary metagenome ERZ504737 (study PRJEB26092, sample SAMD00036203) | human gut metagenome | host: Homo sapiens | study: EMG produced TPA metagenomics assembly of...
TTTGATTTTGTCATGGACTGAGAAAGGATCTCTTGTGACAATCTCCATATGCTCTGAAGCGATATCGTTTACTGCATCAATTGCCTCATCATATCCTCTGCAACAAGTATATATCCGTAGTTTTCAAGAGATTTCTCAATGATTTCTTTTCTTGAGAGGACCTCAACAAACTTATCAACTTCCTCTGATACTTTCTTTGCAAGCTCCTCACTTGTTGTGATCAAGATAGCTGATGCCATCTCATCATGCTCAGCCTGTGAAAGTAAATCTGCTGCCACATAGCGTGGATTTGCAGTCTCATCTGCAAGCACCAGAATCTCGCTAGGTCCTGCGATTGAATCAATGCTGACATATCCAAACACAGCCTTTTTGGCAAGGGCAACAAAGATATTTCCCGGTCCAACAATCTTGTCTACCTTTGGCACACTCTCTGTACCAAATGCCATTGCAGCGATAGCCTGTGCACCGCCTACCTTGTAGATTTCATCTACTCCGGCTTCGTTTGCAGCTACAAGTGTGGAAAGATATACCTTGCCGTCAGCTCCACATGGTGTACACATAACAATCTTTTCAACGCCTGCTACCTTTGCAGGAAGCACGTTCATCAGTACGGATGAAGGATAGACAGCCTTGCCGCCCGGCACATATACTCCTGCCTTTGCTATAGGTGTGACCTTCTGTCCTAAAATGATGCCGTCCTCTGTTGTAAACCATGAGTTCTGCAGCTGCTTCTCGTGATATTTTCTGATATTTATAAGAGCCTTTTTTATAACGGCAAGAAGCTTCTCATCAACCAGCTCATATGCTTCCTTTATTTCTTCCTCTGTGACACGGATATTTGATGCATCCACATCCGCTTTATCAAATTTCTTTGTGTATTCAAAAACAGCCTTGTCACGGTTTTCCTTTACATTGTTTATAATCTCATTTACCGTGCTCTCATACTCTGTATAGTTGTTAGGGCTTCTCTTAAGCAGGCTCTCCAATATGTTCTTCTGTGAATCCTTTGTAAGTTTTAAAGTTCTCATTACAGCCTCCGTCTAAAATCATGTATTGATATAAATTATACGCTATTTGATAACAGTCTTCAAATCACTTATGAGCTTTGTGATACGCTCATTGTCCATCTTCATGCTGACCTGGTTTACCACAACCCTCGCAGACAGCGGACAGACCTCCTCAAGCACGGTAAGTCCGTTCTCCTTAAGTGTAGTTCCGGTCTCTACTATATCACAAATCACCTCTGAAAGTCCAACAATCGGAGCAAGCTCTATTGAGCCGTTTAGCTTTATAATCTCTACCGTCTGATGCTTTTTATTGTAGAAATAATCCTTTGCGATATGAGGATACTTGGTGGCAACTCTTATCTGCTCATGATGCTGCAAAAGCTCCCTTGCGCTCTCCGGTCCGCATATGCACATGCGGCATTTTCCAAAGCCTAAATCAAGCACCTCGTATATATTTCTGCCCTCCTCGAGGATGGTATCCTTTCCTACCACACCGATATCGGCAGCGCCATACTCCACGTATGTAGCACATCAGGTCCCTTTGCCAGGAAAAATCTAAGCTTAAGCTCCTCATTTACGAAAATCAGCTTTCTGGTATCCGGATCCTTCATCTCCTCACAGGTGATGCCTATCTGCTCAAAAAGCTGCAGGGTCTTCTTTGCAAGTCTGCCCTTTCCCAGGGCAAAGGTTAAATATCTGTCATCACTCATCTTTTATTCCTCTATAAACTCTACTCTGTTTATACGGTTGTCTACCGCATATGAAGCATAGTCCTCTTTCGTTTTATTTTTGTCCTTAAGCACCATCTGTGTATTTACCCCATCTCTTCGAAGCTCCATAGAGCGCTTGATTGCCGCATGGTATGCAGCCTCCTCAAATACTATAAGTGATGAATTCTCAATGACAGGCACATCAATATCCTGACGGCTTAATGCTGCCATGAGCTGATCCACAACAATTGCAAAGCCGATTGCCGCAGCGTCCTTTCCAAAGTGTGAAAGCAGCTTGTCATAACGGCCTCCCTTTACAATAGGCTCTCCTGTACCATATGTGTAGCCCTGGAAAATGATACCAGTATAATATGTGTAGTCACTGATAAGTCCAAGCTCATACGAAATATATTTCTCGATGCCGTATGCCTTTAAATATTCTCTAAGCTTAAGCAGAGTATCAATAGATGATAATATCTCATCATATCCCTTCGCAAGCTTTAAAGCCTCCATAAGCTGCTCATCCTGTAAATCGAAATTGTCTAATAGTCCAAACAGCTTCCTTAGCTTGTCGTTCATTGAAAGACTGTCAACAAACTCCTCCACACCGAAGAAATTCTTATTTGCTATGAGCTCTCTTAGTTCTTCCTCCTGCTCCCCTGACAGCCCTGCTGCCTTTGTGAGACCGTAAAAGAACTGCGAATGTCCGACTGAAATCTGGAAATTCTTAAGTCCGCTCTCAAGCATCGACTCAACTGTCATCGAAAGTATCTCGGCATCTGCAGAGATAGAGCCGTCACCTATCAGCTCTGCACGCACTGTGTGCTTTCCTTGAGCCTGCCCTGATAATCCGATGAATTGATAAAAGTATTGCCAAGATAACACAGCTTGACAGGCATATCGTCCTCTATATAGTACTTAGCCGCACTTCTTGCAATAGAAGGTGTGAAATCAGGACGAAGGACAAGCGTATTGCCCTCCTTGTCAAAAAACTTGTATAAATCCTTTGAAGGGGTTGTTCCGACGTCGCTTCCAAAAATATTAAAAAACTCAAACGTAGGTGTCATGATATCATGATATCCGTATTTTAAAAGTGTACGATGCAGCTTATCCTGCAAATACAGCTTTTTTTGCATTCTCCGTTATATATGTCTCTTACTCCGTCCGGAGTGTGTAATAATTGATTTTCCATAATCTGTAAAATCTCGCTTTCATGTAGTAAAGTGTTATCGTGGTAATATGCTACCATACGATAGTAATACTGTCAAGCCCTGCAATTTAAGTCAAGCTGAAGTGCGTTCAGATACGGCACAAGTATTCCGGGCACCTCCGGGAGGAAAAATGCCGGCTCAAGCTCCTCATAGCGGAAGCTCTTTCTGCCGCCTTCTGCAGCTCTATCCCAGAATTCCGTCAGCTTTTTAAACGTGAGATAATAGTATTCGTTCCTGTGTGTGTACGATATAAGGATAAATGCAACACCATCCTGTTTTTCAAAGCATCTCATAAACTCTACCTGATGCTCATGTATATTGGCAAGGGGAAACGTGTCGGTATTACATTCTTTTGCATCAAAGCATACCGGGATTCCCTGTACAGCGCCAATATAGTCAACCGTACTCTTCTGCTCGAAATAAGCCAGTGTAATGTGTCTGGTTTCCGGCTCCATCTTTATAGGTGTAATCGGAGTGGGAATCTTTTGTATGAGAGCCAGGCCGTTCTCCCTGTATTTTTCATTTGTCTTGTTTATCATGTCCTCTAAGGTCGAGCCTCTTAAGCCTCTTGAATTCCAGGTTGCCATATCGTTTCTATCTTCCTTAATACTGTAAGCTATGCGATGTAAAGTAAATAATGACGGGATTAAAGCCCCACCCTGCTCCATATGTCAGGCAAAGCTGCCTCTATATATCTTCCATCAGGCAAAATCACATGGTGCGCATGCAAAAGCTGGCTGGTCACATGATAATTTTCTTTGTAAAAAGCATTAATCCTTTTATCACCATACTTCATATCACCTATGATCGGATGACCAATTGATGACAGATGTGCCCTGATCTGATGGCTTCTTCCTGTAATGAGATGCACCTCAAGAAGCGTTGCTTTATGGCACGAAGCACTCATCTCAATTGTCTTAAGAGCCTGTAGGCAGTCTTTATTGGCAGTGATTCATCACTTATGGGTTCCTTGGTTATCTGCACCTTATTTACAGCCTCATCCTTTGTCAGAAAGCCCTCTATGGTCATAGGCTCATCAACCTCTCCTGCAACAAGCGCCATATAATACTTTTCTGCGGTTCTGTCCTTAAGCACCTGTGACAGGTACTGCAGTCCATGAAGCGATTTACCCATCAGAATCAGCCCCGATGTATTTCTGTCCAGGCGGTTGCACACCGATGGCTTAAAGCTCTTATATGTGTCAAAATCAAGCTTTCCCTCTTTTATCAGGTATCCGATAAGCCTTTCGTTCGCAGAAATATCAGTCTCCTTTGATTTCTGCGACAACATATTAACTGGCTTGTTTGCAGCCAGTATATCATCATCCTCGTATACCACACCTAGTCCATCAGGCTTTAGTGCACCAAGTGCCTTGAAATTCTTCATCAGACTGTCCTCATTGACGGAAAACTTAGCAAATGTATCATCTGACAGAAAAATCTTGATTTTGTCGTCAACTGACACAATTTCTGTGCCTGACGCTTTCTTATCATTCAGTTTTATGTTCTTCTTCCTGAGCATCTTGTAAATAAAGCCCATGGATGCGTTTGGAAGTATCTTTTTAAGGTATTTGTCAAGCCTCTGGCCTGCCTCGTTTTTACCAGCTTTAAATTCTTTCATTGTCTTATCTTGTATATTATCAAATATCTGCTATTAACTATCTATCTTTTCTTCTTGTGGACGTTTCTGATTGTTTTCTTTTTGTGCGCTGTGCCTGCGGTGTTACTTCCGCTTCCGTTTTTCCCTCGTTCCGTTACATTTTTCGTGGTTTTCTTTACACCTGCATTCTTGCCGCTGCCATAGCTGCTGTTTGAATTTTTATCAGACTTAGAAGTTTTTTTTGTCCCAGCCGCCATCAGCATGCATTTTCCTAGGCTTTATCAGGCACTTTTTGTCAAATCCGATTAAGTCCTCCCTGCCGGCCTTCACAAGTGCCTCGTGCACGAGATCGTAATTCTTTGGATTGCGGTACTGGATGAGCGCCCTCTGCATAGCCTTCTCATGCGGGTTAGTTGTGACATACACCGGCTTAAGTGTTGCCGGGTCAAGCCCTGTATAGTACATGCATGTAGAGATGGTAGACGGTGTCGGATAGAAATCCTGCACCTGCTCAGGCATATATCCCAGATCGCGCAGATACTCCGCAAGCTCTATCGCTTCCTTAAGCGTTGAGCCCGGGTGTGAAGACATGAGATAAGGCACAAGATACTGCTCCTTGCCTATCTTTTTATTCATATCCTTGTATGCCTTCACAAAGCTGTTGTATACCTCTACACTCGGCTTTCCAAGCCTGCTCAAAACAGCATTGGAGATATGCTCCGGAGCCACCTTGAGCTGTCCGCTGACATGATACTCACACAGCTCACGAAGAAACGTCTTGTCTTTGTCATACATCAGATAATCAAACCGGATGCCTGAGCGGATAAACACTTTTTTCACCTTTGGCAGTGCACGAAGCTCTCTAAGCAACTGTATATAGTCGCTGTGGTCAACTATCAGGTTATTGCACGGCTTAGGAAACAGACACTGCTTTGTAGGGCACGCTCCCCTTGTGAGCTGCTTTTTACATGCCGGCTGCCTGAAATTGGCTGTAGGGCTCCAACATCATGGATATAGCCCTTAAAGTCCTTATCCTGCGTGATAAGCTTTGCCTCTTCTATTATTGACTCATGACTTCTTGTCTGGATTATCCTGCCCTGATGGAAGGTCAATGCACAGAAATTACAGCCTCCAAAGCAGCCTCTGTTGCTGATAAGAGAAAACTTCACCTCGCTTATAGCAGGCACTCCGCCTGCCTCCTCGTAGCTCGGATGATAAGTCCTCATATAAGGAAGCGCATATACCTCATCCATCTCCTCCTGCGACAACGGCTTCTGCGGTGGATTCTGCACCACAAGCGTAGAGTTGTCATATGGCTCTACGAGCCTCTTTGCACAGAAAGGATCAGTATTGCAGTACTGTATGTAAAAGCTTCTTGCAAACTCCCTCTTGTCCTCTTTTATAACGTCATAATCCGGAAGCTCAATCGCATCATATATGATATCCCTGTCCTTTGTCTTGAACACGGTACCATCTATAAACGTAATATCCTTTACATCCATACCACTGGCAAGCGCATCCGCTATCTCGATGATGCTTCTTTCTCCCATGCCATATGAAATGAGATCCGCACCGGAATCTAAAAGAATTGAACGCTTGACTTTATTTGACCAGTAATCATAATGTGCCATGCGCCTAAGGCTCGCCTCGATGCCGCCTATTATGATAGGGATTTTTTTATAAGTATGGCGTATCAGGTTACAGTACACAACGGTCGCATAATCAGGTCTCTTTCCCATCACGCCACCCGGTGTAAAGGAATCCTTTGCTCTTCTTTTCTTTGAAACCGAATAATGGTTTACCATGGAGTCCATATTACCTGCCGAAACCAAAAAGCCAAGGGCGGCACCCCCGAGTATGGATATAGACTCATCATCCTTCCAGTCTGGCTGTGAAATGATGCCGACCGTATAGCCATGTGCCTGCAGCAGCCTTGCAATTATTGCATGTCCAAAGGACGGATGATCCACATATGCATCACCGCAGACATACACAAAATCAAGCTGCTCAATGCCCTCATCTATCATATCCTGTTTTGAAATTGGTAAAAAACCATTACTCATATCATACCTCATAATTAAAAATTATTTTATTTGCCGGATTTTATCTGCATAAGCATATCCGTTTCAGCCTGTGTCAAAGCTCTGTAAGTCCCTGTTTTAAGGTCATCTGGCAGCTTAAGCGGTCCCATGGATATTCTCTTTAAATAGATTACCCTCTTTCCAAGCGCCTCAAACATCCGCTTGACCTGATGGAACTTTCCTTCTGTTATCGTAAGCTCAATCTCAGATACGCTGCCACTTTTTTTAATAACAAGCTCCGCAGGCTTTGTAGGTCTTTCCTCGCCTATATCAATGCCCTCTTTAAACCTGATGATATCATCCCAAGTCACCTCACCATCAATACGTGCGTAGTAAGTCTTTGCCACGTGCTTTGAAGGGCTTAAGAGCTCGTGCGAAAGCGCTCCATCATTTGTGATAAGTAAAAGCCCCTCCGTGTCTATATCAAGCCTTCCGACAGGAAACAGATCATCATGCACAGCATCCGTGATATAGTCCATGACTGTATCATGCACATTATCACAGGTCGCAGAAACACAGCCTGAGGGCTTATTAAACAGGTAATATTCATACCTTTGATACTTAACTATTCTGCCGTTAACTGATACCTCGTCGGCATCAGTATCTACCTTTGTCTCAGGCTTTGCGGCCACCGTGCCATTTATGGCTATCTGTCCGGTCTTTATAAGCTTTTTTACCTCAGAGCGTGTGCCAAGCCCCATCTCTGATAAAAATTTATCTAATCGAATCATATTGATATTTCTCTCCACATATACTGTCACATGAGTAAAAACAAACTTAAAAAATTACTGTTTATCGCTTTTATACTGCTATTTTGTATTTATTACATATTGTTTCCGGCACAGGTAAGTACGTGCGCTAAAGCAGGCATAATGCTATGGTTCAACCAGATATTTCCGCTTCTGTTTATATTTACGATTTTATCTAACCTGATTATCTCAACAAATGTACTGCAAAACATTCCCCAAAAGCATATCATGCTTTTTACATACATAATAGGCATAATATTTGGATTTCCGATAGGAGCAAAGCTCACAGCAGATTTTTGTTCGAAAGGATACATAGATAAAAATCACAGGGAAATACTGAGTGCACTGGCAAACCATTTCAGCCTTCCCTTTATCATTACCTATGCACTGTCCGAGCAACTTAACATATGCAGCCACTACAGCATTTATCTTGTGTCACTTTATCTGCCATCTGCTATAGGAATGATAGCTATGCTTTCGATTAACAAAAACAGAAGCTTAAAACAAAAAATCCCGGCTCAAGGATTTAAGCTTAACATGCAAATCGTTGATGCCGGAATAATGAAAGGGTTTGAAACCCTTATAAAACTCTGTGGATATATTGTATTGTTCTCTATAGTCTCACGTATCCCACAGACCATAGCCCAAAAGGCTGACTGCAGCATGCCACTGTCGGCAGACATAATAGGTGCCTTTTTTGAAACCACAAACGGTATCGGCATAGTCTGCGGTCTATGCATTCCACGCACCCTGTCAATAGTGCTGTGCATTGCACTTCTGTCATTTGGCGGTGTATCATGCATGGTCCAGACCAAATCAATATTCCGGGATACAGGCTTTAGGCTTTACAGATACATACTGCTTAAGGCAGCCATGAGCATACTCTCATGCCTGTTATGTATTATCCTATTTCGCATCCTCATCTGAATCGGAAATATTGGTGATTTCTATGTCATCATCAGATGTATCTGAAGCTGCCTCATTGTCAGACGACTCTGCTCCTGCAGCTTCATCGCCATTCTCTTCCGGTGGGAAAAGCTCTGCTCTGTTTGCTGCAACAACATCCTCAAACTGCTGCAGTGAACTTATAAGGCTGTCATATCTGGCCTTTGAAGTCTCAATAGAGCCTGTTAAGATGTCCTCAATGCTCTTGAGCTGGCTGTCCGTATATGCCATGGCACTCATTCTGAGATTATTTGCTTCGTTTGTGGCACTGTCAAGTATCTCCTGTGCCTGCTTTGTTGCAATCTGCACTACCTCATTCGCCTGAGCATATGCCTGCTGCATAATCTGATGCTCGCTGACAAGCTCATTTGTCTGAATCTGAGCCTGCGCGATTATCTGATCAGCCTTCGCCTGTGCATCAGCAAGGATAGCCTCCTTATTGCTGATGATCTTCTGATATCTCTTGACCTCCTCAGGGGTCTTTGTACGAAGCTCTGAAAGAAGCTCCTCTAACTGTTCACGATTGACAAGAATCTTGTTTCTTGAAATAGGTGACGGCTTGCAGCCATCAATATAGTCTTCGATTTCTTCAATAATCTGTTCCATTTTACTGCTCATAAATACTGTCTCCTTACCTGGTAATATTGTATTTGGCATAAATTCTATCAATGAACTGTTCAGGTACGAACTTTGATATATCTCCTCCGTATGATGCAAATTCCTTGACAATTGTAGAGCTTAAATATGAATAATTGAGGCTCGAGGTGAGAAAAACCGTCTCTATTTCCGGATTCTGCACTCCGTTAGCCTGTGCAATCTGCAGCTCATACTCAAAATCTGTCACTGCACGCAATCCTCTTATTATGATTGTTGCATTGATTTTCTTCATGTAGTCAACTAAAAGTCCTTCAAAGCACCCTACCCTGACGTTTGGTATGTGTGCTGTCATTTCCTTTATCATACTAACACGTTCTTCCAAAGAAAACAACGAGTTTTTTGCACTATTATTGAGTACTCCGACAACCAGCTCGTCAACTATTTTGGCTGAACGCTCTATTATATCCAGGTGTCCAAATGTCACCGGATCAAAGCTTCCCGGATAAATTCCTACCTTCATATTGTATCTCCTATGCACGCTTTATGAAAACATGCTTGTTTGTCTTATAAATTTTTTCTTTGACTATCTCATAGCCAAGCTCTGTGAGATAATCAAAATCAGTATCGTTTGAAGCCTCAACCACGATAAGTGTATCATCCTTTAATATATCGCTGTCCGAAAGTGTAATAAGCACTTCCTTTTCAAGCTCCTTATTGTATGGCGGGTCCATAAACACGATATCAAATTTGTATTTGCCCTCAAGAGTACGTACTGCCGTGACAGCATCCGTCATCATAAGCCTTGAGACTTTATCAAACTTTGTAAAATGGATATTGTCCTCGATGCATGAAGCGGCTTTTCTTGAATTCTCCACAAATACAGCATAGGCTGCACCACGGCTTAGTGCTTCAAGCCCTATCTGTCCGCTTCCCGCAAACAGATCTAAAAAATATGCTCCCGGAACATCAAACTGCATGACATTAAAAAGAGTCTCCTTCGTCTTGTCAGTAGTCGGTCTTGTATCTTTTCCCTCAATAGTCTTTAGAGGGAGGCTTCTCGCCGTTCCTGCTATTATTCTCATACTTTTCTCCCTGTTATAGTCTATTTCTGGTCCTTTAAGACTTCCTTATTCTTTGCAATATAGTCAATAAGCGAAACAACTGTGAGCACAAGTGCCACATATATGAGGATTGTTCCAAGGATATTTAACCAGCCAAGCTGCAGATTGATATTAAAAATAATAACAATAACCATAAGCATCTGGAAGGTTGTCTTAAACTTTCCCCAGTAGCTTGCTGCAATGACGATTCCATTGTCTGATGCAACAAGTCTGAAACCGCTTATGATAAACTCTCTTGCAATGATAATAAGCACAACCCATACAGGGATAAGCTTTAAATCAACAAGGCATATCATTGCAGAGCATACAAGCAGCTTGTCTGCAAGCGGATCCATAAATTTGCCGAAATTGGTAACAAGATTGTATTTTCTTGCAATTTTTCCGTCAGCCATATCGGTCAGACTTGCAATGATAAATATCGCAAGTGCTATATAATTTCCGTATCCGTCAAAAAACGGTGAAATAAGGAAAAATACAAAGAACGGAATAAGTATCACTCTTAAGATTGTAAGTTTGTTTGGTAAATTCATTTTACAAGTTCTCCTATCAAATCATATTCATACGCACCGGTCACCATAACCTTGCATATATCGCCGGTCATAAGTGTCTCATCAGTGTTGATGAATATATATCCGTCAACATTCGGTGCATCTCTGTATGTACGGCCGATATAAGCATTTTCATCAGCCACCTTGCCCTCTATGAAAACATATAATTCTTTACCCTTTAGTGTCTCATTTTTATCAAAAATGACCTCTTCCTCAAGCTCCATGACATCAGCCTGCCAGTCAGCCTTTATATCCTCATCTATCTGGTCAGGCATTGCAGCTGCCTTTGTGCCCTCCTCCGGAGAATACGTAAAGGCTCCCAGACGGTCAAACTCCATATCATTTACAAACTGCATAAGCTCCTCGTGATTATCCTGTGTCTCACCCGGGAAGCCACATATGAGTGTGGTCCTTAGTGTGATATCAGGTATTCTCTCACGCAGCATTCTGATACGCTCCATGAGCTCAGCCTTTGTTGTTTTTCTGCCCATGCGCCTTAAAATATCGTCATTGCAGTGCTGGATTGGCATATCCAGATAATGGCATACCTTCTCATCCTTTATCATGGACTCTATAAGCTCATCGTATATCTCCTCGGGATAGCAGTACATAATCCTTATCCAGAACAGCCCGCTTATCTTATTGAGCTCATCTAAAAGCTTATGAAGTGACTTCTCACCATACAAATCCACTCCGTAAAGTGTGGTCTCCTGGGCAACAAGTATAAGCTCTTTTGCTCCCTGCTCCACAAGGCTCTTCGCCTGCTCAATCAAATCCTCCATCGGCACACTTCTGTAACGGCCTCTGACGGAAGGAATGACACAGTAGGTACAGTTTTTATTGCACCCCTCTGCTATCTTAAGGTAAGCGAAATGCCCTCCTGTGGTGACAATACGCTTTGTCTTTATGCTGGGAAGGCCCTCTAAGGTGTGCAGATTGCTGTATCTGTGTTTTTCAAGTGTCTCATGGACAGCTTCAACTATAGTATCATATGAATTGGTGCCAAGTATGGCATCAACCTCTGGGATTTCCTTAAAAATCTCATCCTTGTATCTTTGTGCCAGACAGCCTGTCACAATAAGTGATTTGCATTTGCCTGTCTCCTTATACTGAGCCATCTCGAGAATTGTATTGATACTCTCCTCCTTTGCATCACCTATGAAGCAGCAGCTGTTTACGATAATGATATCAGCCTGCGTCTCATCATCGGTCATCTCAATGCCGTCATTTGCAAGCATGCCTATCATATACTCTGAATCCACAAGGTTTTTATCGCATCCAAGCGAAATAAATAATAATTTCATAGTACCTCTCAAATGTAAGTATTTACAATTAAAGGGAAAGACAAAACAGCCTTTCCCCTCCTAGATTAAGCCTCTTCGCCTTCGTTTAAATCCTCATCATCTGAGACGATTCTGACAGCTCCCGTGTACAGCTCCTCTACAGCAATAGATAATGGCTTATTGCACTTAGGGCGTGCGATAAGTGGTTCTGCACCATCAATAATCTGACGTGCACGCTTTGCTGCAGCAATAACGATAGAATAACGGCTGTTTACTACCGGCTCTTCACCTATCTCTACATTGTTGTTTACTACCTTCATTAACTCTACATACGATGGATGTATCATATTATTTATCTCCTTTCGAAAAGCTTAAAAGCTCTTTTCTCATTTTATTTATAAAATCTATATTTGATGATACCAGATAATCCTGATTCTTTTTTGTGTCGTCAGAACTGTGGATGATGTCATTCACAAGCTCTACACAATCGTCAAGCTTATCATTTACCACTAAATAATCATATTTCTCTATGCCTAAAGACTCCTCATATGCTCTTGAAAGTCTCTGTTCACAGACCTCTTTGGTCTCTGTGCCTCTTCCTACAAGCCGATCCTTAAGCTCATCTGCACTCGGCGCTGACACAAACATAAGCACCGTATCAGGAAACTGCTTCTTTATCTTTAAAGCTCCCTGGATTTCTATCTCAAGAATCACATTCTTTCCGGCGCTAAGCTGCTCATTGACATATGACTTTGGTGTGCCGTAGTAATGATCTACATACTTGGCATACTCAAGCAGTCCATCTGCCTTTATCATCTGTTCAAATTCTTCCTCTGAGATAAAAAAATACTCTCTGCCATTCTCCTCACCCGGCCTTGGACCTCTGGTCGTGGCTGATACGCTCAGTGCATAATCATCACCATGCTTTGCCATAAGCTCCTTCATGATAGTTCCCTTTCCGGAACCCGAAAAGCCTGAAAAAACAACTAATTTTCCTGTGTTACTCATCACAATCTCCTAAAATTACTCAATATTTTGAATCTGTTCCCTGACCTTTTCTATATCAGTTTTAAGACTGATGCCTGTGTCAGAAATCTTAAGATCATTGGACTTTGAAAGGATGGTATTCGCCTCACGGTTCATCTCCTGTGCGAGGAAATCAAGCTTTCTTCCCACACTGCCACCGGCATTTAACGAATCCTTCATGGAAAGGATATGGCTTTTGAGCCTGACTGTCTCCTCATCCACACAGATCTTGTCCGCAAAAATAGTGACCTCCTGGGCTATTCTTGAATCATCAAGCTGATTGTCTGCAAGCAGCTCTCTTAGCTTTTCCTCAAGACGCGCACGGTATTCGACAATAATCTGTGGCGAACGCTCCTCAATGAAATCAACATATGATACCATATTATCGAGCTTTTCGCAAAGGTCTTTTTTAAGATTTTCTCCCTCGCGCACGCGACTTTCAACAAATGGCTCAAATGCACCGCGAAGAGCCTTCTCAAGACTGCTCCACAGCTCATCCTCATCTACAGGCTGCTCCTCCATCGCAAATACCTCCGGATATCTCGACAGCGTGCTCACTCTTATATCATTCTCCAGTCCGAATTCCTCCGCCATCTGATTCAGATACTTAAGATATTCTCCCGCGAGAGCCTTATTATACTGTAATGAGAGATTATTTTCTGTAAAATCCTCATATGTGATATAAATATCGACCTTGCCACGCTCTATGTACTCCTTAAGCAGAGTCCTTATTGCACTCTCGAAGAAATTGAGCTTTTTAGGCATCTTGATATTGACATCCAGATATCTGTGATTTACAGATTTTACCTCAACTGTAATCTTACGGCTTGCATCTGCGTACTCGTATCTGCCAAAGCCGGTCATACTTTTAATCATAATTTTTCCTTTCGCATATGCATAGATGAATTTATTATATACCTCCTTGAGATTTTCGTCAAATATATTATAATATAAATATTCATGATTATAAATATTCAGCACCTTAGAATATTTACAGGAAATAAGGAGGAACATCATGGCTTTAGACGGAATAGTCATTTCAAATATAGTTGCAGAGCTAAACAGCACGATACTAAACTCAAAAATCAGTAAAATCGCAGAACCTGAGGCAGATGAGCTGCTTCTTACCCTAAAGGGACCAAACGGCTCGTTCAGGCTTTCGATGTCTGCAAGTGCATCGCTTCCATTCATCTACCTGACACCTACAAATAAGGTAAGCCCTCTCACTGCCCCTACATTTTGCATGGTTTTAAGAAAGCATATAGCAAACGGACGCATCACAAAGATTTACCAGCCGGGCATGGAGCGTATCATAAACTTTGAAATCGAGCACTTAAACGAGATGGGCGATCTATGCCACAAGGTGCTTATTATCGAGCTGATGGGCAAATATTCAAACATCATCTTTACCGACTCCGATGGTACGATAATAGACAGTGCCAAGCGTATTCCCGCATCCGTAAGCTCTGTGCGTGAGGTGCTTCCTGGCAGAGCTACACCATCCCCGCGACACAGGAAGATAAATATAATCCTCTGACTGTAGATTCGAAGCAGTTTGTGGATATTATATCAGCAAAGCCGCTTACTGTTTCAAAGGCTATCTACTCATCCTTTTCCGGCATCAGCCCCTTGTGGCAAATGAGCTGGCTCACAGGGCAGGCCTTGACGCGGACTCCCCTGTAGCTGCCTACTCACACGATGAGCTTTTGCACCTGGGAAGCAACTTCACATGATGATGGAGGACATAAAAAATAATCGTTTTACGCCGAATATCGTACGTGACGGCAATGAGCCAAAGGAATTTTCTTCAATAGAGCTGACTCAGTATAGCGATTTAACGGTCACAAAATATGAATCTATATCAGAGGTTTTAGAGCTTTACTACTCTGAGAGAAACACCTATACACGTATACGCCAGAAGTCAGCCGACCTGAGAAAACACGTAAATACCCTCTTGGAGCGAAACCAGAAGAAATATTCGCTGCAGATGAAGCAGCTTAAGGACTCCGAAAAACGCGAAAAGTACAAGGTGTACGGCGAGCTTATCAACGCATTCGGCTACGGACTTACACCGGACGACAAGTTTCTTGAAGCTGCAAACTATTATGATGACAACAAAATCATCAAAATCCCTATCGACAACACAAAAACTCCTGCCGAGAACGCGCAGAAATACTTTGACAAATACGGAAAGATGAAACGTACTGCCGAAGCATTGAACGAGCTGATTCTTGAAACAAAAAGTCAGATAGACCATCTCGAATCAATCCAGAATTCACTGGATATCGCTTTAAGCGCTGACGACCTCGTCCAGATAAAGGATGAGCTGATAGAATACGGTTTTATCAAAAAAGGAAAGGGTTCAAAGAAACAGAAGGTAAAGAGCAAACCCTTCCACTATATCTCATCGGACGGCTTTGATATGTACGTTGGCAAAAACAACTACCAGAACGATGAGCTCACATTCAAGCTGGCAACCGGAAACGACTGGTGGTTCCACGCCAAGGGCATGCCCGGCTCACATGTCATTGTAAAAGCTGAAAACAAAGAGCTGCCGGACAGCACCTTTGAGGAGGCCGGCAAGCTCGCAGGCTACTACTCAAAGGGCAAAAATGCCGACAAGGTAGAGATAGACTATCTGCAAAAGAAAAATGTCAAAAAGCCAAACGGTGCCGCAGCCGGCTTTGTCGTGTATTACACAAACTATTCTCTCACGATTCACCCGGATATATCCGATATCAGGCAGATTGAGTAAGCAGATTATACTTATTTCATAACAATTTCATAACCATTCCAATACGCTTAAAGTAAAAAGCTGATATACACATGCATAGTCCTGCATGCTATATCAGCTTTTATTTTAGCCATTTAAGCTCATCACAGATTCATCCTCTTTAATTGTTCTTTTGCAAATTCATCCATTTTCTTTTTCAGTATTCTGTTTTCCGGTGTACAAAGCGCCGGGTCTGCCTCAAGCACCTCATCCACCATCTCAGATGCTTCCTTTAGCACATCGCTGTCCTGATACACATCCGCAAGTGCAAACGCAAGGTCTCCACTCTGCCTGATTCCAAAGAAATCCCCGGGACCTCTGAGCTTTAAATCCTCACTTGCTATATAAAAGCCATCATTTGATTTATTTAGTATCTCCAGACGTTTTTTTTGATTTCTTTGAATTTGACGAATTGATGAAAATGCAATACGACTGTGCATCCCCCTGCCTACACGGCCTCTTAGCTGATGAAGCTGTGCAAGTCCAAACCTGTCTGCATTCTCTATCATCATGACGGTTGCATTGGGCACATTTACACCAACCTCCACGACTGTTGTGGACACAAGCACCTGCGACTCATTATTTGCAAAGCGCTGCATCACCTCATCCTTTGCCTTGCTCTTCATCCTGCCGTTAAGCACATCTACAGTGATATCCTTTGGCAGTGCCGCTTTAAGCACATTTGCATAGTCTGTGACATTTTCCCCTTCCGAGTTTTCGGTTTCCTCCACAAGAGGGCATATAACATACGCCTGATGGCCGGCTCTCACCTGCTCAGCAATAAAGCTGTAGGCCTTTGGCTGAATGCCGTGCCAACCACACAGTTCTTGATCGGAAGCCTCTTTGCAGGCACCTCATTTATGACAGAGATATCCATATCACCGTATATGATTATTGCTAACGTACGCGGTATCGGAGTGGCACTCATCACAAGTATATGTGGCTTTCTTCCCTTATCCGAGAAGCTCTCTCTCTGCTTTACGCCAAATCTGTGCTGCTCATCTGTGATAACAAGCGACAGATTGGAAAAATCCGCTTTCTCTTGTATGAGCGCATGAGTGCCTATAATAAGCGCATTTTTCTCGTTTTCAAGGCACGCATAGGCTTCTCTTTTCTGCTTTGCCGTCATAGAGCCAGTAAGAAGCACAACAGGACTGTCAAGTCCAAACTGACCAACCAGTGAGCAAAACGTCTCATAATGCTGGTTTGCAAGCACCTCCGTCGGAGCCATTATGGCAGACTGATAGCCACATTTTGACGCCCACGCCATAAGAAGAAAAGCAACAATCGTCTTTCCTGAGCCCACATCGCCCTGAATAAGCCTCTGCATCACATAAGGACTTTTAATATCCTGCTTTATCTCATCTATCGTCTTCTTCTGCGCGCCTGTCAGCTCATACGGAAGCTTCTCAATCAGTCCGTCTATAAAAGCATCATCCGTAAACTCAAACTCATTTTTGTCCTTCTGCTGCTTTTTATTCTGATACCGCATGCCATGATAAAGAGAAAAAACTCATCAAAAACAAGCCGTCTTCTTGCCTCCACAAGAGCGTCAAAGTCATCAGGGAAATGTATCTGCTTCATGGCATAATTATACTCGCAAAAGCCGTATCTGTGCCTTATATCCTTAGGCAGGTAATCTGACAGCAGTGTATCATGTGACAAAGTCTCCTTTATCGTCTTGACTATCAGATTGTTTGTCACACCGCTTGTCACGGAATACACAGGCTGCAGTGTATCGCGTATAGCCTCGTACTTTTGCACGTCATATACCACAGGCTGCTCCATGACATATCTGCCGCTCTTTGGCTTAATATGTCCGTAAAATATAAGATGTCTCCCCTGCACAAGCTGTGCCTTAAGATATGGCATACGGTACCATACCAGCTGTATCATATGCCTGGCGAGCGATATCCTGCAATGTAATCTGCATTCTCGCTGTATTTTTCACTACAGGTGCCTTTTTAATCACAGCATGGATGGCATAGGTGCTGCTTACGTTTACATTATTCAGTTCATCAATATCCGTTATTTCCGGAAACTTTACATAATCCCGGGGAAAATGAAGGAGTATATCACCAACGGTGTATACTCCCATTTTAGCAAATGCTTTTTGTGTTTTTTCCCCGATTCCCTTAACCGCGGTAATCGGTGAAGCTATATCCATATTTGCTCCTAAATATAATAAATATCATTTATATTCTTTAAAAGGCTTTACTCTACAGAAATAACATAATAGTAGATTGGCTGTCCGCCATCGTTGACCTCAACCTCTACATCAGGATATTTCTCTTCGATTGCTGCCGCAAGCTCATTAGCTGAGTCCTCATCAGAATCACTTCCGAAATAGATGCTGACAATCGCTGAATCCTCATCTACCATGCATCTACCATCTCAAGTGTGGTAGCCTTTAAGTCTGTTCCAACAGAAAGGATGCTCTTGTCTCCGATTCCCATGAAGTCGTTCTGCTTGATAGTTTTTCCGTCAATCTCAGTATCACGGACTGCATATGTCACCTGTCCTGTCTTGACATTTTCTATCTCAGCCATCATCTGCTCTTTATTCTCCTCGGCACTGTGGTCAGGTATATAATTTACGAGTGCTGTGATACCCTGCGGAATAGTCTTTGTAGGGATAACAATAATCTGTTTATCCTCAACAAGGTCTACTGCCTGGTTTGCAGCCATGATGATATTCTTGTTGTTTGGCAGGATAAATACTGTCTTTGCATTTACATGCTCGATAGCGTTGAGCATATCCTCTGTGCTAGGGTTCATGGTCTGACCACCCTCTATGAGATAGTCCACTCCAAGGCCTCTAAACACTTCATTCATGCCTTCTCCGATTGAAACAGATACAAAGCCCATTTCCTTTGCAGGCATGTTATTTGTCTTTTCATCAGCCTGAGCAGCTTCATAAGCCTCTTCCTCAGCCTTCTGCTGTGCTGCAAGCTTCTGTGAATCCTTGATGAGCTTTTCCTGATGCTCCTCACGCATATTGTCGATCTTTATCTTGCTGAGTGAGCCGAAGGTAAGTGCCTTCTGCAGTGCAAGTCCAGGGTCGTTTGTATGTACGTGAGTCTTTACGATCTCATCGTCAGCTACAACGACTATAGAGTCACCGATTGACTCGAGGAATGCCTTGTATGCGTGCTCCTCATTGTCTGACATTGGCGCATTGAGTACAATAATAAACTCTGTGCAGTAACCAAACTTAATCTCTGCCTCTGTCTCAGCCGAAATCTTTGCAGGAGCTGCTCCTGTTGGTGCGCCCTCGATTGTATAATCAATCTCCTTGCCGATAAGAGCATCATATGCTCCCTTTAATACCTGAACAAGTCCCTGTCCGCCTGAATCAACAACACCTGCCTGCTTTAATACAGGAAGCATCTCCGGTGTCTGGTCAAGCACATACTCAGCCTGCTTTATAACCCCTTCAACAAATGTGACAACATCCTCTGTTTCGTCTGACAGCTCCAGAGCCTTTTCTGCTGCGCCCTTTGCCACTGTAAGGATAGTTCCCTCCTTTGGCTTCATAACTGCCTTGTAAGCTGTCTCAACCGCCTTCTGGCATGCCTCACAAAGAATAGTGACATCTATCTCATCGTATTCCTTTATAACCTTGCAGAAGCCTCTGAAAAGCTGTGATAAGATAACACCCGAGTTTCCTCTGGCACCTCTTAAAGAGCCTGATGAAATAGCCTTTGCAAGCTCTGCCATGGTAGGCTCTGTGAGCGAGCTGACCTCCTTGGCCGCAGACATGATTGTCATTGTCATATTTGTTCCGGTATCACCATCGGTACCGGGAATACATTCAGCTCATTTATCCAGTCTTTCTTTGAATCAAGATTCTTGGCTCCCGCAAGAAACATCCTTGCAAGGAGCTTTGAATTAATGCTTGTGATCTCCACTTTTTGTAGTCCTCCTTAATCAATTACCCTTACGCCCTCAACGTAAATATTGATCTTTGCAATTTTCATTCCTGTAAATGACTCAACCTTGTACTTAACCGTCTCGATAAGATTGTCCGAAACAGTGCCGATCGAAATACCATACGCTACTATTACATGGAAATCAATCGTAATTTCGTTGTTCTCATCTACCTTTACATTTATTCCATGGTTCAGGTAATCTCTCTTTAAAAGCTTTACAAGACCATCCTTCATGTTGACCGCTGCCATGCCTACTATTCCAAAGCACTCTACAGCTACAGAGCCTGCATAGGTTGCAATAACATCTGTATCAATTAAAATTTGTCCATATTGGGTATCCATCTGTCCCTTCATAATATATACCTCCATCATATTGTGACGTAGCTAATGTTATTATACCTTTTTTTTCACAAAAAGCAAATATTTTTATATTTTATCCTTGCATTCTTTATTTTAATCTGATAGAATACATTTGTTGTGAGCTTAAGAGTATGGTAAGCTTAGTGAAATGCAAGGAGGTGCAATATCATGGCAAAATGTGCAATTTGTGAAAAAGGTGTTCATTATGGAAATAATGTCAGCCATTCTCATAGAAGATCAAATCATGTTTGGAAGTCAAACATTAAGAAGGTTTCTTGCAAGGTCAATGGAGTTCCACAGAAGTTATATGTATGTACTTCATGTTTAAGATCTGGCAAAGTTGAGAGAGCTTAGTCTTTATTTTTGAATCTTTTGAATTTTAAAGGACATCCGTTTGGATGTCCTTTTTATTTGCTCTCATATATGATATTAATCCTGCTTGTCGTCCTCTTTATCGTCTACCTTTACATCGTCGAGATTAAGGTCATCATTTTTTCCCTTTGAGAAACGGCTTACAATGTCCGGTACCATATCAAGTATCTTTGTCATGCCGTCCTGATTCTTTACATTGACAAGCTTTGTCTGTCCATTCTGGATAACGAGCACTGCACTTGGCTGAATCTTTCCGCCCATACCACCGGCTCCGTTATTTTTCTTTTCTGCCGAAAATGCTCCTGCTGCCACTCCAAACGACACATCCACAAGCGGAAGTATGATTGTATCCCCTATATGAATTGCATCACCGACCACCGTCTTTGTAGTGATAAAGCTGTCCATCCCCTTGAAAAGTGACTCTACTGTGTTATTGAAACTATTATCTGCCATAATATCTTCCTCCTATCTGCTTATCCTATTATATAATCTGCGGCAGTTTTTATCAAATAAAATTCTAAGTGTTGCCGCTAAAATACTTATTACTATCACATGCCCCTTTATATCAAAGCTGCCCTTTGCATACGGCTTTTCACTCTCGAAATCAGGTGTAATCCGCCATCTGTTTGTATAGCCGACAGGAAAGCATGCTAAAATCCCCAATGAAATACCTGTTGTATCCGGCGAGCCGGTTGAATAAACCATTGTAAGCTTAAGCACCTTGGGCATATTCTTTTAAGAATGATAAAAAGCTCTTTTTTCAGATGTAAAAAAGCGGCTTTATTTCTCTCATCACTGTATTCTCTTTTTAGCTTATAGATACAGTTTTTTATTTTATCTGACCTATCTTTAAATTGCTTTTTATGTGACTTTTTGTGTGGCTTTTTATACCTTTTTTGATGTGTGAGCTTTGTTTGTTGTTTTATATGCTGATTCTCATCAGTTACTGACCTGTACTCATTATGCGTACGTGCTGTGCATTCATCCTCTGCCTGTTCATCTGTGATGTGTTCTGACTCATCTGCCGGTATTTTATGCTCATCTCCGGTGTTTTCACTGACTTTATCTTCTGTTTCAGTTTTAGCTGCATCATCCATATCGTCATCATCCAAAGCCTCATAATTATCAAACAGCTTCTTCTTCACAAAAGCAAATCTTATATATCCGTCAGTCTCCTGTGCATACTCTATATGCAGTGCAAACAAATGAAAAAGCCATGACACATGTGCTTTTGTTCTTATGTCTGTATTGTCAAAGCTTCCGACAGCCCTGTACTTGACCGGCACAAACAGTACGCAAAACAGCGCTGTAAGTATAAGAGCAAGCACTACAAGGAGTATGATGCCTATGACCTTTAAAATCGTAAATATCATCTATCTATTTCCTCCGTCTGCTCTTTAAATAGCTCTTCACATCAGTTTTACCTGTATTTTCGTATGTCTCCTTAACAATATCACAGGCCAGCAAAAGTGCCTCATCATAATTACCCGCTACTGCGATTATGTGCAGATTCTTCTTAGGATATCCCTTTTGCAGCAATTCTCTTGTCGGAATGATATCCAAAAGATTTTCCTCATTTGACGGAAACGTGATGATGTATGTGTGAAGCATGCCGGCATTATGCTCTATCTTCCACTTGATTTTCTTTATCTTTCCGGTAACAGACTCTCCTACAAATAAATCCTCATACCATTTCATTCCAAAACCTCAAAAAGCAGTTTTTAAAACTGCTTTTTAATAATACTAATAATACTTGTGTGTCCCCCATAAATTGCTTTTCTTTAAATCCAGGTACTCATTGTAAGCCTTCTCAAGTATCTGCTTCTCATTTGCAAACTTGAGCAGATGATATGCCTCGTGATACTTATAAAACCCTGAATCCATGAAATACTCTTCTCTTTGCGGTTTACTATAATAACTTTCGCCCATCATAAGATACCAGTGTACATCCTTTTCCACTGTATCATGTGGCACGGTAAAAGAATAGTGGCTCTTACCCACGTATTGGATTATCGTTGCACTGGCACCAGTCTCCTCTTTCACTTCACGGATTGCAGTGTCCTTGTACTCTTCATCAGATTCCACAGTTCCCTTGGGCAGTACCCACCCCTCGTACCTGTTCCTGTAGTTCTTGTATAAGAGTAATATTTTGCCACGAAAGATTACCACACCGCCACAGCTCGTTGCTTCTATCATTGCCATTCCTCCAAGTGTGGTTTAAACGCTATCTGTCAGTTCAAGTGAAATATGAACGATAACGTCTGTCATTACACTTAAGTATAACCTACTTCTAAAAAAAGTGCAACAAGCCTATTCATTGAAATATTTATCAAATACCTTTTTTGCCACCGGCACCGCATATGTACTTCCGGCACCCGAATCCTCCACAACTACTGCGATTGCCAGATCATTGTAGCCATCCTTTTTTCCATAGCCCACAAACCAGGCATTGGTCTGGTCAGTAGAATCTGATACCTGGGCAGTTCCGGTCTTTCCAAAGGCTCATAGCTCTGATTGCTTAGCTTTGCGCCTGTTCCATCAGATACCACTGCTGCCATAAGATTCTGGAGAAAAGCTGCCTGATTCTTTGACATAATCTGCTTGTATGAAGCCGGTTTATTCTGCTCCACAAGCGCCCCGCTCGCATTTTCCGTATGGTCTACCAGATATGGCCTCATCAGATTTCCATCATTGCAGATTGCACCGGCAATCATGCACATGTGAAGCGGTGAAACAAGCGTGTTTCCCTGTCCTATCGTGGTCTGCATGGTCAGAGCTGACGAAGCATTGTTATCCAGTGCAAATTTACTCTTTTTTGAATCAAATGCTATAGGCAGATTCTTGTTGAAAAGCATATCGTCACACAAGGTATTAAGCTTATTGTTATCCACCAAAAGACCTATATTGGAAAATGACGAGTTGCACGACTTGGCAAACGACTTTGTTAAGTCCTCCTGTCCGTGTGATTTATTGCCGGCGCAGTGGATTGTAAAGCCTTCCTTTGTAATACTGCCGTCACAATCAAAGCTGTAGTCGTTGTATGTAGACGGATTTTCGTTATAATACTCAAGTGCTGTAAAAATCTTAAACACTGAGCCCGGAGCATACTGTCCCTGTGTTGCCCTGTTGTAAAGAGAAGTGCTGCCCTCACCGTTTACGCTCTCCCAGTCACTTGCGATGGTATTTGGGTCATAATCAGGCTTTGACACCATAACTGCAATCTTTCCTGTCTTCGGCTCAATTGCAATGACAGCACCTTCATAGTCGTCAAGTGCATTGTATGCAGCCGCCTGTGCTTCGTAATCCAGTGTGGTTATGACATTATCACCGGTATTTTTCTTACCGCTTATATCATTTACTATCTGGTCAAGGAAAAACTCATGTGAGCGAAGCAATGAGAAATTTTCCTGCTTTTCAAGCCCGGCCTTACCATTTACGGCAAAGCCCGCTACATGCGCAAACATCCTGCCGTCAGGGTATTCCCTTGTCTCAGATGCATCCGAGCTGACCTTTGTCTGTGCTATGACATGTCCATCCTTAGTCTGTATCTCGCCCCTCACTACATTCTTAGAGAAAAGATCCTGCAGCGAATTGTATGGGCTGTTGATGAATTCGTCGCTTTTTACAAATTGGAAATATAAGAAATAACCTATCAATCCAACAAAAACTATAAGGAAAAAATATGTAACAACCGCATACTCTCTATTTCTGTGTCTTCGTGCTGTTTTTGCCGCCTGCTGCCGGTTTTCTCCTTCTCTGTTGACTTCCCTGCGCCCCCGGCTCTTTAGCTGTCTGCTTTTGTCTGTTTTTTGTCTCATGGTCCTTTCGTCTCTTGTCATCTATTTTTCTCCTTTTTTCAGGGGATGCCTGCATAATATACATGCCCTGTATCATTCCAAAAATAATCATCGTAGATAGAAGCGAGCTGCCACCGTAGCTCACAAGCGGCAGCGTCACACCGGTCATCGGTATAAACTTGGTTGAGCCGCCGACAGTTAAAAGCACCTGAAGCGCATACACACTGCCAAGTCCCAACGCCACATACTTGTAAAATGCATCCTTCATCTGCATGGAAAGATTAAATATCATAAGAAAGCAGCTGACACAAACCATAATGAGGCAGACAGCAAATATACCGCCCATCTCCTCTGAGATAGCCGCTATGATAAAGTCTTTAGACACAATAGGTATCTTATTTGGCAGACCCTGCCCCAGTCCAAAGCCAAACAGTCCGCCTGTACCTATGGCAAAGAGCGACTGACACACCTGATAGCCGGCCTTGTCTATGACAGAAAGAGGATCAAGCCATGCAACAATTCTGTTTTTCACATGTGAAAACAGATGATAACCAGCGTACATTCCAAGTCCCACAAACGCGAGTCCTCCGGCAAAAATATAAAACTTTTTTGTCGCAACATAAATCATGACCAGATATGTAAAGAAATACAAAAGCGCTCCACCGAGGTCGTTTGATGCAACAAGTATCAGCACAAACACTGCCGATACGCCGCTTGTTATGGCAAGCTGCTTTAAATCAGTTGATTTATACAGCATGGATGCTATAAAAAACACAAAAAGTATCTTTACAAACTCAGATGGCTGAATTGAAACAGGACCAAATGTCAAAGAAAGCTTTGCTCCTCTGCTCGCCACTCCTACCACAAGCACTGACAAAAGACCAAGTATTCCCACACCGGCATATGTCCATGTCAATTTTCGAAACATCGTGCCTTTTTGCATGATAAGCGGTATTAAAAACGCAAATATTGTTCCGGCAAGTACAAAAACAAACTGCCTTAATGCCTTGTCAAACGAAATTCTCGTTAAAATAATCATGCTTATGCAAAGCATCATCACCATGTTGTTTAGCACAAGCTCTGAGGCATTCTTATAAAACTTATGATAAATCAAATAAATTGATTCAAAAAGCACAAGCTGTGCTATATAAAATCCTATTATCTTTGTATCCATTGTCGTGACAAAGAGCACCAAAAAACCATCTAAATGAATCAGAAACATATAAAATCTCTGCAGATTATATATATGCTTCTGCTTTTTCGGCTTGTCAGGATACTTGAATAAATGAAAGCATAAAAAAGTATATATGAGAAAAAGTATTATCATAATATACTTGGAAAGCTGTACTATCAGATGTACCATGTTATTCTACTCCTCTTTTGTAATGTCCGTTTGTATATTCAGCTACCTTATCATCCATAACCGCCTTAATCTGCTTTGGACTCTCGATTGTAAAGCTGTATCTAAAACTTCTGATACCAGCCTCCTTAAGCTTACTTATGTTCTTTATGAGCATGGTAGGCAGTGAATTATATATTGTATTATAGCACTCCTTACAGTTGTTACAAACTGCAAAGGATTTATTGTATCTGTCCTTTAAATATATAAGCTTTTGCTTTTTATCACAGCCCTTTGTGTTTTTGTGCACACAATTGGCGGTGGTCATAAGCGGATAATATCCATAGACTATCATCTGCGAGCCTATATTGTTTCTATGCATAATCTCCCTTGAATTGAGTTCAAGCGGCACTGTATCACCACTTACTCCGTGCTCAAAAAAAGCACTCTTTGAAACATCATTAAAGGTATACATATTGTGGTCTAAAATAACTTTTTTCCCTGTAAACAGATTTTCTGTCAGATAAAGCTCCTCGTAATTTTTCACAACAAAGCCCTCGAAGCTTACCTTATCAAGCTCTTTTGCGATAGATACAAAATAATCAGATGAATCTGCCCTGAATATCGTAGGCAGCATGAGATACACTTTTTTTATTTTGCTTTGTAAGGCTTTTCACATCATCTGCAAACTGCTGTATCAGAGTCTTCCTGTCATACATGTCAAAATCCAGATAAAATACGTCAAAGCATTCATAGCCAATAAGTGTATCAAGCTGCGCGCGTGTCATACACGAGCATATGGTGGTGTAATCATTTATAGCTTCATCATGTGCTGCATCACTTTTTACGACATGCTCAGGGAGTGCTGTAAGTCTTGACATATCAGCGTATCGTGCATCATTCCTGTAATACTTTTTCAACAGCTTATCACAAAGCCCTGAAATTGCATCACGCCGCAGCTTGTTTAGTGCTCCGTTTGGCACAAAGACGTTTTCTCCGATTTGAGCTTTAATATGTGAAAACTCAAAGTCTGTATCACCGGTTTTGTTTATCCTGTCTATAGCGGCCTTTTTATCAAGCGGTGCCTTAAGTGCGGCGCTGACAGGTTCTATTGAAGCTTTGTATGTCACATCACCTCTTTTTACAGTGAGGCTTCCGGGCTCGCCTTCTCTTAAAACAAGCTCTCCCTCTATCGAAAGCTTTCTTTTTTCAGGCGAAGGCTCTGCAGCATTTGAAACGAAATTAGGCTTCACATAAGTCACCATATCAGAGCCATTGTGGTCGAAATAATACCTGTCTGTGAAACCACAGCGGTTTCCAAGTGCCTTTATCCTGTCATAATCAGCATCGCTAACAGGCTTTTTGCTGTCAATATAGCTTCTGTAGTATTTTACCACTCCGCATGCATACTCAAGCTGCTTCATACGCCCCTCAATCTTGAGCGAATAAACACCTGCATCATGCAGCTTGTCAAGAGCCTTTATACCACACATATCTTTAAGGCTTAAAATGTATTCATCCTTTTTGCCCTCCACGGTATACGGCAGTCTGCACGGCTGTGCACAGCGGCCTCTGTTTCCGCTTCTACCACCTAAAATACTGCTGAAAAGGCACTGTCCTGAATACGAATAGCACAATGCTCCGTGCACAAAGGCTTCAAGCTCCATGCCGGTTTCCTCATGTATGCGCTTCATCTCGGCAAGAGAAACCTCCCTTGCCATGACCACACGCGTCACTCCAAACTGTGAAAGAAAACGCACTCCGTCTGCTCCCGTTACCGTCATCTGTGTACTCGTATGTATCTCCATTGACGGAAAATACTCATGGATAGCCTTCACCACTCCAATATCCTGCACTATCACTGCATCAAGTCCTCTTTTGTAGTATGGAAGCAGGTAGTCGTAGAGCTTTGAAAACTCACTGTTTTTAATCAACGTATTGACCGTCAGATACACCTTTACTCCTCGTAAATGCGCAAAATCAATTGCCTCTAAAAGCTCCTCTTCTGTGAAATTATTGGCATATGCCCTGGCTCCAAACATGCTTCCGCCCACATACACAGCATCGGCGCCGCTTTCTATCACACCCTTAAGTATCTCAAGGTTGCCTGCCGGTGCAAGAAGTTCAAAATCTTTATTTCTCATATATTTCCTCTTAT